>Ga0209725_1001297_pt1 | contig 14317 bp, 18 predicted proteins | sample I18A1metaG_FD_184145 | JGI IMG/M metagenome (GOLD analysis project Ga0209725, IMG submission 184145) | Lake sediment bacterial and archeal communities from Gulf of Boni, Indonesia to study Microbial Dark Matter (Phase II) - ​I18A1 metaG... | ecosystem: Environmental > Aquatic > Freshwater > Lake... | reverse complement strand
AATTAAGGAGAAGAAAGCCAAGAAGGTTCTTGCCCAAATAGACGCCATAGTGAACAAGAACTCACTGGACAGAATCTATGCTGAAGGAAGGAAGCTAATCACCCAGAGAAGTGAAGAATTGGCTGATGCAAATGTCTTGGAGATGTATCGTGAACGAATCTCGATAAGGAAAGCGCTTAATGAATTGAAACGGAGAAGAAGCGAAATTCTCAAGCGGATCAAAGGAATTGAAGAAGAAGCGAAGACGCGTGAGAAACAGATAAGAGAACATATGATGTTGATTGAGAGAAGGGTTAAGGAAGTTACCGGTAAACAAATAACCATCACCATGATGTAGGAAGTGGCGTCGACACTTCCGGTTGATCCGCTGGATGAAACCTAAAGCTCTCGTACTAGTTCATTCAAAATGGTGCCCGTATTGTAGAATTGCCATCAAGACAGCTGAAACTTTGAGCAGAGAACTCAAGATCGTGTTGAAGTTGCTCGATATAGATGTTACAAACGAGGAGGAGGAAGCGGATCTCTACGTGAGAAAGTATGGAGACTGGTCTGAAGACTATGTGATTCCTCAACTGTTCATTGAATGCGAAGATGGAACGGTTCAGCACCTTTTCACTGGAGCTTCAAACATCGAAGCAGCAATGGCGAAGCTGAAGACCCTAAAGCTTGCTTGAGTTTTGCAGGTATCGCTCTTTCCAGACCTAAGTTGCCCAGAATGAGTCTTAAATAGACTTGGGAATCGCTCTGATATCTTCTCGAAGTGATCTCTTGACTTCCACGATCAAGGCATATCCAGCTCTCTAGAATAATCTCTGACTTTGTTCGAGTTTCCAGACTGGGCCTCTCGCAAGGTTTTTATGTATTACAAAGTAATTCATTCCCGTGAGCGGCATGGCTGGAAAGACCTCGATGGTGACTGTGCGCTTATCTCCCAGAGATCTCAAGCGTGTAGAAGCTGTTCAAGCGCTGGAGAAAGTAGATCGAGCTACCTTGCTGCGAGAATTCATTGAGGATGGCCTGAAGCGAAGAGTGCTTGGAGCCTATCAGAATGGCGAGATTACTTCACAACGGGCTGCTGAGATACTGGATATGTCCCTTCGCGAATTCCTTGAGACGCTTGAGAGAGCCGGGATTCCAGTTAATTGGGATACAGCACCCATGCGGGAATACTTGAAAGCAAGGTATGGAGAATGACGTTTGCCGACAGTTTCTGACGCTGGGCCTCTGATTCATCTGGCTCAGATCAAGAAGCTGTTCGTGCTCAAGACCCTGTTCGGAACAGTTATGATCGTTCCTAAAGCCAAGCGTGAAGTTGTAGATGAAGGAATTAGACTCGGACATGAAGACGCCCTAACAGCAAGAAGTGCCGTAGAAGAAGGTTGGATAGAGGTTCGAAAGCCCGCCTCCGAGACAACTAAGAGAGCCGAAAAGCTTGCAAAGGACGAGAACATTTCCGCTTCAGATGCTGAAACCCTTATGTTAGCCAAGGAACAGCGGGTACCAGTGCTTCTAACTGATGAAAGGCTCCTCTCAAACTTATCGAAGATGCATGGGTTGAAAGTGTGGAATACATGGATCATTCTACTAGAGGCGCTTGCTAGGGAACTAATAGGGGAAGCCGACATCGAAGTAGCTATCGATGAACTCGGCAAGAAGAGACATAAACTGAAACCTGAACAGGCGAAAGAGATACTTGAAGCAGCGAAACTTGTAGGCGCTTCACGATTGCTTTCTCAAAAATAGCGTAGCTTTTGACTGTGCAATCTTTCTCTGCCTCGAAGAAGGGGGATTATTCTTGTTGTTCGTCGCTTAATCCTAGTTCATCGAGCTTTTCTTTTCTGGGGATGCCGTCTTCCGTCCAGCTTCTGTATTGATAGTAGTCGCTGAGCATCTTTCCTATGTGTGGCAGGCTTGTTGCTTCTCCTCTGTCCAGCCGCTTGTTCGATTGGATTCTCGGCGGTATCATATCGTCTTTCCTGCTCACTCCTAAGCGGACGTTGTAGAGCCTTTCTAGATTGAAGATCCTCTCACCTATCTTGAGGAACTCTTCTCTCGTTAAGCTCCATCCTGTTATAGCGTTGAGCCAGTCAACTAGGTTCTGTATCTTTATCTTTCCGAAGATTAGGAATTTGCATGTTGGGAGTGAATCGAACATACACATAAGGTTCTGCATCTTAGCCGTCATCTCCCCTTTGCCTTCCGGCGCATAAGGATTCATGACCGTCTCATAGCCGAACTCTGGGAACGTAACGTTCCTCTCTAACGCGTGGGTAACCCCTTCAAGGTGGCATGCGCCTCTATTTGAGGTAGCGTATGCTACAGCTAGACTTGTGTAGGTTCTAGGGTCGTGCATCGGCAGCTCCAAGCCCTTGATGTGTATAGCGAACTCTTCCGCGTTCCGGCCAATCTTCTCGGCCGCGGTTCTCACCCCTTGGCCGAGTAGCTTCCCTATCCCTTTCTTTTTTCCTATCATTCTAGATAGAGCGAGTAGGGCTTCATCGCTCCCCCATTTTGCTTCAATCCCATCGGTATCCTTCTTGGAGATCAAGCCTTTCTCGTAGGCTTCCATAGCGAAGGCTATCGCAACGCCTGTTGAGATCGTGTCTATGCCGTACCTGTTGCAAACCTCATTAGCCATGGCTACTGCCTCGAGATTGTCGATCAAGCATAGAGAGCCTAGTGAGGCTATGGTCTCGTACTCTGGCCCAGATCCATCGACGCCTGCGTACTTGCCGGTTGTGATCTTGACGACTCTACCGCATCCGATGACGCATCTTCCGCAGAAGTATCTGTTGACAAGTATTGTCTCAGCCATTCTTTCGCCGGAGATCTTCTTGGCGCCTTCCTCCCATCTTCCTTGATACCAGTTCTTGACCGGTAGGTCGCCTGAAACCTCAGCTGACTCAACTATGTTTGATGTCCCATACTTCGCCATCCGGCCTGTATTTTCCACGATGATCGGTGCAGTTTCCTTCACCAAGCTTTGAAGTTTTTCGTTATCCGCAACCATAACGGGCTTCGAGCCTTTGACTGCAATAGCCTTGAGGTTCTTCGAGCCCATCACAGCGCCTACTCCGGCTCTAGCAGCCATTCTAGCATGCTTTCCATCATGGAGGATCGAGGCGACCTTAACGAGCTTCTCACCAGCAGGACCTATACATGCCACTTCCACTCTCTCATCTGTCTCCTTCCTCACCGCCTCATCGGTCTGATATGTGTCTAAACCCCATAGATGTCTTGCAGATCTCACTTCCACATCGTCGTCTTGAATCCATATGTAGACGGGCTTCCTAGCTTCACCTGATAAGACTATTCCGTCGTGACCTGAGAACTTCAGTTCTTGACCCCACGTTCCACCAACATCTGAATGCGCATACAACCCGGTTAGAGGAGACTTGCAGGTTACACAGTGCCTACCAGAGTTTAGAGCAGCGGTTCCTGCGAAAGGCCCAGTCATGAAGATCAGCGAGTTACCCGGGCTTAGAGGCTCGGTTTCAACCGGAACCTCGTTAAAGAATATCTTTGCTGCTAAACCTCTCCCTCCAACAAATCTCCTAGCCAACTCTTCGCTAGTTTCCTGAGTCTTGACTCGCTTACGAGCCAAATCGACTCTGACTATCCTACCTGCATATCCCGGAAACATTTCGCTCCCACCATGCCGAAATGCAAATATTCGTTTCGGAGCATTTCCTCCATTCCGGCTTCTATATAAAATGACTGCATCCACATATGGTATTTTGAGATGTGAAGCTCGGTTTCGCCATCAATTTGTTCGCGTTTCTTTGATGATGAACGCTGGTAGTGCATAGAGCGAGCTGAGTTCGTCCACTCTATTGCAGCCGACGAGAACCACGTCTCAAATCCTGAGAAACTCGACAGGCGGCTGATAAGATGAAACTATCCTCCATGAAGGTATCGTGCGGAAAAGATATTTAGTAAGTCGACATTAAATATTTTCTAGGCGAAATAGATGACCTGCGGCAAATGTGGAACACCTAAAAAGACCAAGAAGAAAAAGAAGTAGTTGAGACATTCTTCCAGAACAGGCACTTGGGCGCCTTGCCTAGACGAACCTATGTTCTAGAGAGGATCCTGTATTTTTTCAGACGTTTAGGATAGTAAAACTGCTATAAGAGAAATGTCCTATTGTGATGTCCCTTTGACAGTTCAGGACCAGCAAGGTTTCGATCCCGCCGAGGAAGCAAAGAGGACTATCGACGAGGCTGAAAAGACGAATGTGACATTAAGGCTTCTGGGAGGTCTGGCTATAAGGGTCCATTGCCATGGCCAACATTCATCTCATATAAGGGCATATCATGACACGGACTTCTTTGGACTTGGAAGCCAGAGAACTCAGATCGAATCGCTCTTCAAAAAGCTCGGCTATATCCCTAACCCAAGGTACAATCTCCTCCACGGGTATAGACGACTAGAGTTCTACGATAAGTCACATGACCGGAACGTGGATGTTTTCTTCGACAGGTTCGAGATGGAACACGAGCTGGACTTTAAGCGAAGAGTTGGCCTTGATAGATATACGATCCCGCTTACTGACCTGCTCCTGACAAAGATCCAGATTGTGAAGGTAAACGAGAAAGATCTCAAAGATATTGTTGCTATCTTAGAGGATCACGAGGTCGCAAGCAAGTCCGACAAAGAGACAATAGATCTTGAATACATAGCCAGACTCTGCTCAAAGGATTGGGGGCTCCACAACTCTGTGATGGCAAACCTCGACATCCTTGAATCATTCATCACCAGGCACAAACTCGTTGTGAGAGACGAGGCAGCTATTATGAAGAAGGTAAAGGCTATTAGAGAAGCCATCGCACAAAGACCGAAGTCTCTGAGATGGAAGATACGCGCCAAGATAGGCGAGAGGATACGCTGGTACCAAGAAGTAGAGGGAGGATGACATATTCTCCTAGAACGATTTCAATTGGTGAAGGCGAATGAACAAATTGTCTCCAAAGCAAGTTCAATTTCTAAACAAGCAGACTGTGGCTAGAGTTGCGACAGCCTCCTCAAAGAGAGAGCTGCACGTCGTACCTGTCTGCTACGTATTCTACGACGGCAACATCTATTTTGCAACTGATTACGGAGCAAAGAAAGTAAGGAACCTCAAGGAGAACAGGAAGATCTCTATAATCATCGATCAGTACTTCGAAGACTGGTCAAAGCTCAAAGGAATCCTAATTCAAGGAGAGGCTGAGCTTCTAGAGAGAGGACTGGAGTTTGCGAAGATTCGTGACCTGTTGTACAAGAAGTATCCTCAGTACTTCGAAATGCCCATCAATGAGGAAGAGTGCCTCATAGTGAAGATCAAACCTTCACGCGTTTCACGTTGGGGTTTCAAGTAAGTAGTATTAAGACGCTTCCTAAGCCCGAGTCACTGCCAGTGCCATAAGGCATGTCGTAAGACGAATTTAGCAGCGTCTTCTTGCTTGACCGATGGGTTTTGCTAGTTCTTCTCGGCATGGAAGAGTATCATAGATCCATAAATATTGTATATGAAATCTTTGAAGCCCGTCTTCGAGAGGTAACTGTCCAGTTCCTCTACATTAAAAACATGGACTCCATGATCGCTTGCTAGGTGCTCGTAAACTCTCTTAAACTTTAGGAAGCGCCTCTTCACAAAAGTCATCACAGCCAATCGAGCACCCTTCTTCGTGACTCTAGCCATCTCACCCAGTGCCTGTTCGGTGTCTGGAAACAGGTGGAGAGCTCCACAGCAGACCACACCGTCGAAGAGGCTGTCTGGAAAGGGAAGCTTCTCAGCCCTTGCACGGGCAAAACGGATGTTGCTTAACCCCTCCTTTTCTGCATATGTGACCGCCTTCTCCAGCATGCCCATGGATATATCTATGCCGTGGACAAGCCTCATCTTCTTCGCTATGGAGCGGGTGAACAGCCCTGTTCCGCAGGCTATATCTAACCCTAAACCGTTCTCCGCATCCGCCATTTCAGTAACCATCTTCACCTCCTCCTTAACCGAGGGTATGAATAACCCGCCATAGAAATGGTAGACAAGAGGATACCAGAACCAAGTCTCATATATCTTGGCTAACCTATCTATGTTAGAAACCGACCTCAGTATAGGATGCTGACTCCTCGAAAGATCCTCTACAATGAAGTCTGGGACCTCATTCTTACTGGGATATTCCAGTTCACACCGCTGACACAGTAAGCTACTTGCGTTTGTGGACAATGGTAACCTGCAATTTGGGCAGACATAATAGTTCTCCATTATCTTCTCTATCTCCGTGCGTTAGTTTATAGTTTCAGCTGGCTCAGACTTCTTGTTTTCTATCCTAAACGGTTTAGGTTGGAATCTGTAAAGTTTCCTTTGTTAAGAATCGCCCGGCGAGATGAAGCGCAAATTAAACTTGTATTTTCTAGAAATAGGGAAAGGCTTCCACACGCATTGACCTTTGACCTAGCGTGCTCTCGCTTGAACCCTAGGCTCTATCAACGTCCAGAGCCAGTCCACGAACTCCTTCAGGTTCTTCGTCTGAATCAATACCTCTCCGGGTCCTGTGATCTCTGTTACCAGTCCTTCACCGCCGAGGATTGTCTCTTTCAATCCTCCGAACTTCATGACTTTATATTGGCATGTGTCGCTGAAGGCTACAAGGTGGAAGTTGTCTACAGTCAGCTTCTCACCAAGCTCGAGTGCATGGCGATCCAAGGCGCCGAAGGTGTTGATGAATAGCTGCCCTTGACCAGTCACCTTTATCATGAAGAGACCTTGACCGAACAACCCTTTGGTGAAGCCTTGCCATTGAACATCCAAGTCGACGCCGCTTGTGGAAGCTATGTACGCAGCCTTCTGGATTATGTACCCCTTTGCAGGCATCACCTCAAACACGTCTATGTCGCCGACGGGCGCTGAAACGAAGGCTACCTCTCCTAGCCCACTGGTGGCGGTGTAGTCATTCACGAATAGAGATTGGCGACCTAGAATCTTGAGCCCTATCGTTCCTAGGATGCTCTTCTCCCTCATCCGGGTTTGAACTTGGATGTTCGGGCTCATATAAGTCATAGCTCCTGACTCGGCGGTAATCGACTGGTTCGGTTTGAGGTGGACGACGAGCATAGAGTAAGAAGGTCTATACTTTATCTCAAACTCCAACGGCTGTGTTGAGAGAACGTTAGGCAACGGGTTTCCGCAGTTCAGACAGAAAGATGTTCCTTCCGCAACTTCCTTACCGCACTTTGAACAGAACACCATCTTCAACCACGCAGCCATATCGGATATGAGAGCCTCACTAATAAGCGCTTTGCAACCTCACTCTTGGATCGATAGTCTAGTTGCCCTAGCTCTTTTTCACTATGGTCTTCTAGTCTCCTCTAGCAGCAGACCTGCCCTTCAGCTTCTGCAGATGGTTGTAGGCTGAGAGGGCTGCTATTGCTCCTTGCCCAGCTGAGATTACCACCTGCTTGTAAGGCGTATCGGTGACATCTCCAACTGCAAATACTCTTGGCTGTGACGTAGATCCATCCTTATTGGTTATGATCTCTTTTCTACCGTTGGGTTGAACAAGATCTTTTACAAGATCTGTCTTCGTTGGAAAGTAAGGCAAAGGTTTAATTGAAACGTCGCCTGTTTCTAGCGCCTGAATTGTTGCAAGATTCGGTCGTACTGTCTTCAACCTTGAGATTTCCCAGGAGATGGATCGATGGGTCTCGTCAATTGGGCTAGAACGAAAAGCCCTTGGCTTGTGCACTTCAACACAGGGGGATGCAATGCTTGCGACATAGAGGTCGTCGCGGCCTTGACGCCGAGATATGATTTAGAGAGATTCGGTGTTCTCCTCAAAGGTAGCCCCCGTCATGGAGATGTACTCGTCGTGACCGGCCCTGTTACCCGCCAGATTAAGGACAGGTTGACTAGGATTTACGAGCAGATGCCTGAGCCTAGGTTTGCTGTGGCTGTGGGAAACTGCTGTGCTAGCGGTGGGGTTTATCGTGGATGCTACAGTGTCTATCCTGGACTCGATTCTGTCATCCCTGTTGATGCTTATGTCTACGGTTGCCCTCCGAAGCCTGAAGCCATAATCAAGGGTGTAGCCGCATTACTCTCGAAGATCAAAGGTGGTTGATTTGTCGACGTTTACTATTCCCATAGGGCCTCAGCATCCAGCTCTCAAAGAGCCTGAGTCATTCACTCTTACTGTTGATGGGGAGCATGTCGTAGGTGCAAAGGTTCGGATTGGGTATGCTCATAAAGGCATAGAGAAGGCGATGGAATCTCGAACGTACATTCAGAATATACCGCTTGTAGAACGGATCTGCGGGATCTGTAATGTTGCGCATACGGTGTGCTATACGCAGAATGTTGAGTACCTGTACGAGAAGAGTATTCCACGTAGAGCTGAGTATATCCGCGTTGTTATTGAGGAGTTGAACAGGATTCACAGCCACCTCCTGTGGCTGGGCATAGTCGGCCATGAAGTGGGCTTCGACACTCTATTCATGTACGTTTGGAGAGATCGAGAGGTTGTTATGGACCTCATTGAGCTGCTGACTGGAAACCGAGTTTCTACAGCGATTAATAGTGTTGGAGGAGTGAGGAGAGACATAACCCCTGACAGGGTGACTCCTCTAAGAAAAGGTATGAGCATACTTGAGGAACGTACCAAGTACTACAGGAAGATCGCCTTAGATGAACCTACTGTTCTTGCAAGAGCCAAAGGAGTTGGAGTATTGAAGCCGATGGAGGCGATCAAACTTTCAGCGGTTGGACCGACCTTGAGGGCTTCAGGAATAAAAGCCGATGTCAGAATGGACGACCCTTACGCGGCGCATGATGAAGTCCCATTCAACGTTATCACTTACGACAGCTGCGATGTCTTCGGTCGAATTATCGTCAGGATCGACGAGACGCTTGAATCGATCGGGATGGTTCAATACTGCTTAGATAACATGCCCTCAGGCCCGATAAGAATGAGGCTGACGAACACGCCTCCAGTCGGAGAATCGATCAGCCGGGTTGAAGCCCCAAGAGGAGAGGATATCCACTACGTGAGATCCAACGGCACCGAGAGGCCTGCTCGATACAAGGTTCGCGCTCCCACTCTTGGAAACCTCCCCGCCGTCTTAGAGATGTTGACTTCGAAAGGTGGCTACATTGTCCGTATAGCCGACATACCTGTTGTTGTTGCCGGGATCGATCCCTGTATGTGCTGTATGGACAGATCGATCAGATTCATCGATCCTTCTAAGGAGAAGGAGTGGGTTTGGAGCTGGGACCAACTTAAGAATTACGCTGCTAGGAGGTAGCTGGAGTTTGGCGATGATACGTGAGGTCTATAGACACCTCTTCAAGAAGAGAGCGACAGTGCTCTACCCATTCAAGGAGAGAGAGAAGATTCACCTCCCAACCGACTTCAGAGGAAAGCTCGCTTTCTACAGAGAAAGATGCATCGGATGCAGCCTCTGCTTCAGAGTCTGCCCCTCTGAGACTATTGAGATGATAACGGATCAGAAGGGTAAGAGACCGATCTTCTATCTCGACAGATGCACTTTCTGTGCCCAGTGTGAAGAGATCTGCCCGGTAGACGCGATCGAGATGACAACCGACTTCGAGTTCGTCGGCTTCAATAGGAAAGAGACCCTGTTGAAGTGACCATTTGAATGACAGAAGCTCAAGATCGCAAGACCATCCCGATTACAGGGATGGATTGCCCATCATGTATCGTAAATATAGAGAAAGAATTGAAGAAACTCAAGGGCGTCAAAGAAGCTCAAGGCAACTACATAATGGAAAAAGTCGTCGTAACCTATGACCAGAACAAGATAGATGTTCCCGCTATCGAGAAGAAGATCGAGGATCTTGGCTACAGAATCTCCTATAAGAGATACCCTAGTATCACAGAGAGAATACGCAACTGGATGAAACGCAGCAAGTAGAACGACCGGCCGCAGACTTTCCGAAATTGCCTAAATGCTACTATGCCTTCCCTAAAGGAATCCCTTCCGTCGACTTCTAAGACATTTCTAGACGGTTTCAGTAAGCATACTCTTGAGTGATGTCAACTCCTTCGGAATCGCGACCCGAACCCCTTTCTTTGGGTCAACAACTTGATTCACTTTGATGTCGCCGCATAAGCTTGCGAACATGTAAGCTCTCTCGAAGGACCAGCCGTGGGCATTCATCAAAGCTTTCACAGCGGCTTCTGTCCCTCGAACAGCAGCCTCATCAAGAGTATCACCACATGCAATGTAAGCATAGTAATCCTTCGTCTCGAGTATAGGCCACGGAGGACGCCGACCCTTTATGACTTTGAACCTGAGAAGAACTTGACCCTCAACCTCGAGAGCTGACACACAGAGTTCACCGTCACCTTGAAGAGCATGAAGATCTCCAGCAGCGAAGAGAGCGTCATCTGTAAAGACGGGAAAGTACAACCTCGACCCAGATGTGACGTCCTTGACGTCCATATTTCCTCCATGAGGGCCAGAAGACCCTGAGAGTACATCTTCGCCGTCAGGCGCTACGCCGATAGTCCCTATCGATGAGGAAGCCTTGAGTCGGACACCATCATACTCGATGAAACCATTCTCGATCGAGGTCATCTTAACTATCGCTTTGAACTGCATATCCTTGAGGGCCCCGCATTGAGGTATCGTAAGGATCGACCCTTTTTCCGCAGTCTTTATGTCCAATATCTCTACGACTAGAGTATCACCTCGCTCAGCGCCTTCTATGTATATCGGGCCTGTTGCTCCATCCACTTTTGACCAATCCAATTTCTCCACAGCATCCTCTTCACTATCAATTTGGCCTCCTGCTGCATCCTCCGTCTCTAGCAGCAGAAGCTCTCCAACCTTCACATATTCAGCCGGTCTATGCTTCGAGCTGAAACTGTAAATCACCCTATCCTTGGAAACGCACTTCATGTAACCACAACCTCGCTCATCGTCTCTATAATCGGTGCAACAGTATTTTAGACATCCCTTCTTCTGGAGCTTCGCTTTTCACCTTTCTATTGAAGCCATACCCGATTGAATGTTAAAATCCAGTCGATTCACATCGTGTTGCAGTCAAGGCACGTAGAAATTAGGATGACAACCTGATCGTAATTCCAGAAGAAAAATCGCGATCTGTGTCAAGCACATATTGAATAGAATGAATTATACTAGAAATATTGCTAAGGTCATAGAAAGCGCTGTCAGCAGACTATAGCAAGCTACTACGAAAGGTCGAATATACTTTCGGCCCCAAAGGTTTTCTTTGAAGCTGTGATGAACTCAAACACGGACGCAAGTTCGAAAAAAGACTACTTATCAACCGAGACATACAAAAAAATTTAGTAGATTTGATTTGTGAGGTGTTTCGGCAATGCCGAAACATTTTCTCTACATCATTTTAGATCCTTCAAGGCCTTGAGAAAAGTGGTTAACCTGTCTATGACGACTTCTACGATCTCCTCTCCTTTCTCTCTTGATGCTCTAGTCGCATCGCCAACAACACCGGTGCTTGTGAGTTTCTTCATTTCTATTGGAACGCCGACCGTCGGAGGTGAAGCGAAGAAATCCGGCTTAATGAACTCTGGGATCTGCGTAGCCGGAATGGTCCTTACGAACTTATCCGTCTTGACCCGTTGATTGAGAGCCAAAGCTACAGATGTCTCCGTTTCATCCGCGTGGAAGAATGGAGGTTCTGTGCTCTTGCGGATGACGTCCATCGCCATCTCCCACCAATTTACCAAGCAGACGAAAGCACCTGTCTCTTTCTTCACCTTGTACATGGCTGTGTGGAGTGCCGCGTCATTTCCACCATGCCCGTTAAGTATAGCTATCTTCTTGAAACCGTGATGAGCCAAACATCTGCAAACGCTTGTGACAACATCGCTCATAACTTCTGGAGCTAAACTTATCGTTCCAGGAAACTCCATATGATGTTCTGAGACCCCAAATGAAATTGGCGGCGTGACAACAGGCTTAACGTAGTCCGCGACCTTCTCAGCAGCCATCACAGCCATCGTGTAGCTTGTGAAAGCGTCGTTATCAACAGGAAGAGCTGGTCCATGCTGCTCCGTTGAACCCACTGGAACGATGGCTACGTTTGATTCGGTCAGCCTTTTTTCTACATCTTGCCAAGTCATTTTTGCAAGCAGTATCTCATCCTTCATTTAACATCACCAACACAGTCTTCTGCAACAATTTGAGTGAAAAAGAAAAAGGGGGGTTGTCAGGTTTTAGGCTTTCATCTTTGCGCGGTAATACCATAGAATAGCGCAGACGACTACTATCGTTATTACCATCGCTATGTAGTCCCATGGATGAACGTCAGTCAGGGGCCTGGATCCTGGCACTCTACTCCAGAATGACCATGCGGTACCTGCAAGTCCTGCTCTTAGAACCATTATGATAACTGCAACGATGAAGATGACGACGAGGAGGGTGACCGTCCTTGTTTGAGACGAACTCATAGTATATCGCCCCTCTTACTCGACCTCTTCGCCGCCGCCCCATAGCCACCGTGGTTTCATGAAGTCTGGGAAGAACTTGATGCACAAGATCAGAGGAATGACCTCTTGAGCAACATAGACGAAGTACGTGCCTCCTGCGAATGTGGCAACAGTCTCAGGCCAGAAAGCGACGAGTTGAAGAACAAAGGCCAGCTCCGCGTTGAAGATTATGAGTGCAATCGCCTCGATTATCGCTATCGTGACAATGAGAAGAGCATAGCCTTTGGCTCCCCTCGACCGCCACACAGTCTTCGCGACGGCTGAGACAACGACCGCTACCAAAGGATAGTAGAACACATCGCACATTGGAACAGAGGAAGGCAGACCCATCAGGATCCCAGATGCGATGCCGACCCAAGGTCCGCCAGCAAACCCGATTATGACGATTAGAGTCTCTCTGATATCAAGGACGTAGGGCGGGTACAGGGGTATAACCAGACCTAGAGCTCTCCATGCAAAGCCGAGGCCTCCGAGTGCAGCGACCATTCCTACCTGTCTCGCTGTTAGACGCGGTCTCCTAGCCGGTTTAACTGATGTCAAGACATTTTCCCCGACGATATAGTGGCTTGACGCTCGTATATAGAACTTTTCACAGCTTAAGAAGTGTCTTCAGAAGTCCCACAGTGTTCATGTAGGTTATCCACTTGAGCCCCCATGTACCTAGAGCGAGCCCTCCTGCCAAGACAACGATTAATAGAGCGAGGAACATGTAGTCTCCAGTCGCTAGATGTAGTTCGCGCATATAGGTGCGCCCAGCTAGATTGTGCCCGAACCCTCTCGACTCGATAGCAACTGCTATGTCGCTTGTTCGCCTCATCGAATTGAATATTGAAGGGATGAACATTTTCCTCAAAAGTGCATTGAATCTCTTCGCTGGGTTCCGGTACTCATATTTCCATCCTCTAGCCTGCTGCGCCTCCTTAATTTTCTGATTCTCATCTATAAGAACCGGCACATAGGCGAACCCTATGCTGAGTGCCATACCGAACTCTGGTGGAAGCCTGAACTTGACAAATGCAAGGATGAGGTCTCGGATCGGCGTTATCATCAGTATAGTCCTGATGACCAGGAGCATTGTTAGGAACCTGATCACGGCGCCAATCATCCAGACGGTTCCCTCAAGGCTGATGGGAAGCGTGGCAGGAGGAATGACATAGAAGAATATGTACGGGTTCTTGAACTCGGACGCAGCTGGTGGGAAGAGTAGATTGAAGAGAGCGTATACAACGGCTACTGGGGCTATCGCTTTGAGGAAGGAAGCGACCTTCGAGATCGGAATCCGACTTATCTGCGTGACGGAGAGAATAGAGAGGAAGAGAAGGAATAGGAATATTGGATCAGTTCCCAACCCCACAGTCAGTATTATCACTACTAACCAGTATGCCATCTTCATACGCGGGTCAAGTTTGTGAAAGAAGGTTATACCCGGAATATACTCAAAAGCCAGTCTTAATCACCTCGTAGAAGCTCGCTCATTACCTCGTACATCTCCTCCACGGTCAATATGTCTCGTGGAACACCGTATTCGGCGAGCATCTGACCGAGCCTAGTGATCTGAGGGGGGTTCAGGTATGTCGTTTGGAGCAGATCTGTCTTGGTAAAAATCTCTCGTGTAGGTCCATCTGCCAGTATCCGACCATCTCTGAGAACTACGACCCTGTGCGCATACTCGGCTGCAATGTTCATGTCGTGTGTGATAACAACTATTGTTTTTCCCTCTTCCACATTTAACTTCCTGTAGAAATCCATCATCTCTCGACTCATCCTGTAGTCTTGCCCAGTAGTGGGCTCGTCAACAACCAAGACTTCAGGCTTCATTGTGAGTAAGGAGGCGACTGCAA
>Ga0209725_1001296_pt1 | contig 14321 bp, 10 predicted proteins | sample I18A1metaG_FD_184145 | JGI IMG/M metagenome (GOLD analysis project Ga0209725, IMG submission 184145) | Lake sediment bacterial and archeal communities from Gulf of Boni, Indonesia to study Microbial Dark Matter (Phase II) - ​I18A1 metaG... | ecosystem: Environmental > Aquatic > Freshwater > Lake... | reverse complement strand
GAATAATCTCAGCCTCTGACTGAACTCTCTGACATCGTCCTCTTTCCATCGCTCGACGGCTTTCGATTCAAGATTCGCAACCTTCAAGGCGCTCTTAACCTGCTTGACGTTTACTTTGAGGCCAGCCAACTCATCGGCAAGCACCTCCTCCAGCACCCTGCGGCCCCGTGCCATTCGCTTAGCAACCCTCCTGAAAGTCCTGCGAACAGCGGCGGAGAACCACATGACAATCTCCTCCTCAATGTCACGAATGTCGAGAACTGGATTTCCCATGCCGGGCTTAGATATTCTTCCTTCCTCATCTACTCCTCCAGAAGCGTCGACAATGTGCAACAGTGCGTCTGCCTGCGAGGCCACATTCAGGAACTGATTTCCAAGTCCCCTGCCCACCGCAGCTCCCTTGATCAACCCAGGAAGGTCTATGAGCTGAATGGGAATGAACCGCCACCCGCTGACACATCTGGAGTTCACCGGGTTGTCCTTCACCCTCGTTTCTCTGCACGGGCAGATCGTCTGCACATATGCCATGCCGATGTTCGGCCTCTTTGTTGTGAAAGGATAGGTTGAGATTTTGGCAGATTGAAGCGTCGCCGCATTGAAGAACGTGGTCTTTCCTGTGTTAGTCTTTCCAATGAGGCCGATGCGAATCATACCTGATATATGGCATCTGGCACTTATAGCATTACCAAGGCCCAAGAGGCCAAGCCTCCGCATCGAAGCGCTCAAGCCTCAGAACGTTATTAAGGTTCCACAGCGAGATGAGTCGCAGACTATCAAGAGGAAACGAAAGCAGATGAGAATAGTCAAAATCGATGAGACGCCTGTCGAGAAACGTTCCGGAGGAATCTTCTTGGGAACAGTGGAATCAAGGCCCCTCGTGAATGAATCTGCCGGCGGAAACGATCTCAAGCTGGACATAATCACCTTTCCGCCCGGAGTAAGAAACAAGCCGCACAGACACGAGTACGACCAGGTTCTCTACATCCTAGCGGGCGAGGGAATAGTCGCAACAGAAAAGGAACAGAAGAAGCTCACCCCTGGATATCTAGCCCTCATTCCTCGCGGCGAACTCCACTGGCACGGAGCACAGAGAAGAACTCATTCCAACACCTGTCTATCATAGCGACATGTGGAACTCCAAGCGATAAGGTTACGAAGTACTAGCGTAGCGCGCGCTGCTCGATTCGCTCCCTCTGATCTTTTGAATCAGAGCCGAGGCTGTCTCATTAATGGGTTCCAGAACCGTCGTGTTCTCAGAGGCAGCTATAGAACGAATTTCTCTATGCCTACGTTTCTGTTGCTTATTCCTAGTCTAGTGACCTCGATCTTTCTGCCTCCATATAGGTCCGCGGACTGTTTCTTGTCGTATAATGCTGCGATCATTCTTCCAACGGCATCTGCCTTCATTATGCCGCTGCCGCTCAGTCCCCCAGTCACTATCGCGCCTTCCTCTTCGAACAGGTAGGGTAGTGCATCCAGTGTGTTCACGTCGTACAGGCCGGCCCACATATTTGTTGGACTCACGTCTTTGAAATGCGGGAAGTACTTGGACAGGACCGGGTACATGCTGTACGTGTAGTAGTTACGTTCGGGTTGTGGGTCTTCCTCAAATCCAAAAGATCGTCCGAGCTCATCTGCTGCTCCAACCCAGAAACCTCGCTCCGTAGGCTCGGGTCTGATGAATACTCCGGCTTGAGGAGTGATCGTGAAAGGTAAGATGCCGTATTCATTGAAGCCTTTCGTGTTGAGCAAATCTTCAATCCTGGAGCCACGTAACGCGAAGATCTGTCTCTTTTTTGGTTTGAACCGCGCGTCAATTCCAAGCGGTTCCAGCAGCTCGTTAGCCCAACAACCGGCGGATACAACTGTCTTGTCTGCTAACATGTTTCCTGCATTGGTTTTGACTCCAACAATCTTCTTGTGCTGCCAGATCAAGGGCTCTCCTGGGATGTCTAGTTTGCTCACAGGTTCAAGCAGAAGTGAGTCCACCTTAGTATTGTATTTGATTGTTCCGCCCATCTTTCGAAACTCCTGCTCGTAGAAATTCGCAACGAGATCGGGACTCACAATGCCACATTTGATCCCCTGTAGTCCCCTAGCCACATTCTCTGCTCCGATTATGCGTGCTTCTTCGTCGCTCTGGGTGAATTCCAGACCTATTCCCTGTATCGTATCTTTGAGTTCCTTCTTCTCCCAGATTTTGATTTGAACTCCTTCCTTTCTCATTGAGTCCAGCACGGGCTCAAGCCTTCTGGACTGCCCGTCAGTGACAAGCCAGAGATAGCCAACATATTTCAGATCGAGATTAAAGCCAAGATCTTTCTGTACGTGTCCATAGAAATCGATGCTCGTGCCGGCAAGCAGCCGATTCACTTCTGATGTGAACATGTTCCTGAAGGCTCCTGCACTTTTTGCCGTGTCTCCTTGGCCTGCTGCAGGCGCTCTGTCTAGGACTGCGATCTCAAGGTCGGGATTTTCATCTTTCAAGTGATATGCGGACGAAAGGCCGATGATGCCTGCGCCGACAACGATTAGGTCAAACTTCTCGCTCTTGCCGGTTGAGAGTCCACCTGACAATTCTTCCACACCCATAGACCATTGCATGAATCATCCTAGAGGATCTCAGATGATTCTTATTAGAGCTTGCAAACTCAGATGTTCAAGAGCTTCGTCACTTGTTCTCTACGCCAAATCCAAATGCAAATGCAATCGACAAGTCAACCGACAATCAGCTTACCTTAAGTCCAGTCCTTATTCCTGTAGCCTCGCCACATACGGTGCAGTAGCAGTGAGCGATCTCAGCCCCTCGTCAGATGATGAACGTGTGCCCCACATGAAGAAACTGATATTAGCCTTGGCTTATCTCTTAGTGTGCTATGGGTAACGCGAAGACAAACAAGGCCTTTGCTCAACCTCCGGGAAAGGAGGACCCAGTTTCATCTCTTGTCCGTTCTGCCAAGACGGAAGTTGTAGAGAAGTATCTGACAGATGAATCTGCAATCCTCAAGGGAAATGCTGATGAGGTAGTATTTCCCGAAACAGAAACCCAAGTCGCAAGCATACTGAAGGATGCAAATGAGAAAAAGATATCTGTGACCATTTCCGGGGCGGGTACGGGCATAACTGGATCACGAGTACCTTTCGGTGGAATTGTGCTCTCAACAGAGCGTCTAACTAGGGTCCTAAAGCGTGACTCCCCCGCTTCAACTCTCTTCAAAGATCCAGTGACTGGCATAGAATACGAACTCTGCGTCGTCAAGAACGATCGCTACGCAATCGTGCCACCCGCAATATCCATAGAAAGTCTCCAGAAGGCGGTAGAAAGAGAGGGACTGTCCTATCCTATCGACCCTACGGAGAAATCGGCATTTCTCGGTGGAACGGTCGCAACCAACGCTTCAGGAGCAAAGACGTTCCATTACGGGCCTACTAGAAATTGGGTTAGAAGGGTGCGCGTGGTTTTGCCCAACGGCGATGTTCTGGACATCAGGAGGGGTACCGTTTTCTCGAATGACCAACAGGAGTTCGAGATAGTCCTGACGAAAGGCGAGACGGCTAGATTTCGAACTCCCTCCTACCGCATGCCCAATGTGAAGGATGCAGCTGGATACTTCGCCAAGCAGCAAATGGATCTGATAGACCTGTTCATAGGATGCGAAGGAACACTCGGGGTCTTTACGGAGATAGAGGTTTCTCTCACAGATCGCCCTGTGAAAATCTTCGATTGCCTCGCCTACTTCCCTACGACCAATGATGCGACCCTTTTCTGTGATGACGCTCGACAGATTAAGTCAGAAAGAGAGCCGAAGGGAGAATTCGATCTAGTGGCGCCGCTGTCTTTGGAGTTCTTCGATCGTTGTTCTCTGGAGATACAGAGAAGCAAGCATCCCGATATTCCGGCGAATGCCAAGGCAGCCATTTTATTCGAACAGGCAATCAGCGAAGAGAAACTGTTCGATTGCCTCTCTCAGTGGAATGCCTTGTTTGAACGTCATCACGTAGTCAACAGTTGGTTCCCGATGGATCAACGCGACAAAGAGAAACTGACAGAAATGAGGCATTCATTACCGGAGGGAATCAATAACTATGTCCGTTCGAAAGGCACTCACAAAGTGGCCACAGACATAGCGGTTCCGAGCAGCAAATTCAATGAGATGATGAGTTATCACGTGCAAGTCGGGTTGGAGATTCAGCTCATTAGAGTCATGAGTGATCTTGGTTTGCCACGTAGCAGAGGGACCTTTGACAATCTGCCTCTGCCCGAGAGGGTGAAATTCGTGGAAGAACAAACTGGAATCGCCGCTTCAAACGCGAACAGCTCACGCTCCAGTCTCGAAGGAGACTATGATTCGCTGGCCGATAGGATTGACAGAATACGCAACTGCTCGAAGACCGAAGTGGCTTACGCGATCTTCGGCCACATTGGAGATTACCACCTGCACTTCAACTTCCTTCCTAAATCGACAGATGAACTGGAGCAGATGAAGAAGGCATCTTACCGATTCGCAAGAAAAGGAGTCGAATTGGGTGGAACAATCACTGCCGAGCACGGAGTCGGGAAGAAGACGTATGTTGACAATGGAACCTCGAAACCGTATCTTGAACTCATGTATGGCAGACAGGGGTTGGAATCTATCGCTGCAATAAAGGCCGCCATTGACCCCAATTGGATTCTGAATCGAGGAAATGTAGTTACTGTTGAATACTTCAGGAAAGACTAGCAATATGTCTGGAACGAACCTGCAGAACATGCCAGTTCAGATCTCCGCTAATCCGTGTTTGACCGCTACGGATCATACTAAAGGTTGCTTAATCCCAGAAGGAACGCTCTCGAGAGTTGATGCTAGCTTTATTTGGCTATCCGCGTCTCTACGATACTGGATTAGAGGAGAGCCAATGTGGTGATGAAGGACAAGGTCATGGTCCAGGCGAAGCCTCTGAATGCCTTCTGTGTACAGGTCTTCGAGAAGCTCGACGTGCCGAAGGCAGACGCGATAACGACTGCTGATGTGCTGGTGGAGGCGGATCTGCGGGGGATCGACTCCCACGGCGTTGCTCGGTTGCGTCGATATGTGAAGGGGCTGCAAGATGGTGTTATGCTATCTCACCCAAAGGAAGTCACAGTCAGTGAAACAGCTACAACCGCGTTGATTGACGCAGGTGCGGGGCTGGGTCAACCAGTCAGCCGTAGAGCTATGGAATTATCGATCAGGAAAGCTGAGAAGTATGGTGTCGGGTTGGTGACTGTACGCAATTCCAACCACTATGGCATAGCGGGCTACTATGCTATGATGGCGCTGGAACGCGGCATGATCGGAATGTCCATGACGAATGCTGACGTGTTGGTCGTGCCCACGTTTGGGCGCAATGCTGTGCTGGGCACAAACCCGATAGCTGTGGCAGTCCCTGCTGGGAAAGAACGGCCGTTTGTTCTAGACATGGCTACTAGCACAGTGCCGCGTGGAAAACTGGAGGTATATGATCGGCAGCGGAAGGAGATGCCTCTAGGATGGGCTACCGATGAGAAAGGCATTCCTACAACAGATGCGCATCAGGTGCTTCAGAACTTTGCGGCGCGTAGAGGTGGAGGACTGTTGCCCTTGGGCGGGGCAGGAGAGGTCTTCAGCGGACATAAGGGATACGGCCTTGGCCTTTTGGTGGATATTTTCAGTGCAGTGTTGCCGGGAGCGGCATATGCCGATACTGTCTACCCAAGGACGGCTGATGGAAAGCCCCTCCCAGCCAACCTGGGACATTTCTTTGGTGCAATCAAGGTGGAGGCCTTTCGGTCGGTGAGTGAATTCAAGAGTACGATGGATGAACTGATTCGCCGGCTTAAGAATTCGCCGAAGGCTGAAGGGGAGGATCGCATCTACATTCACGGTGAAAAAGAGTATGAAGAGGCCGAGCGAAGAAGCAGAGAAGGGATTCCTTTGGACGCACCTGTGGAGGCGGACCTGAGAACGATCGCTCGTGAACTCAATATCGCGTACGGTCTGTAGGAGAGCGGAAACGGGTGCTCTGTGCTCAGCGCAATTTGAGTCGACAAGGGGAGATCTAGAATGACTGTCTTCCGTGTCCCGTATGGAAGAAAGAAGGTCAAATTTGAGTTACCGGCAGGCATGAAGGGCACGGTTGTCATGTCCAAGCCGAAATCGCCGATCGAAGATGTGCCCTCGGCAGTCAAGACGGCGCTAGAGCGATCGGTTAACTCGCCTCCTCTGCGAAGACTGGCGAAGAAAGGGGACAAGGTCTGCATCGTATTTACGGATATCACTCGTGCAAGTCCAGACCATCTCCTGATACCACCTATGCTGGCGGAGCTGGAACATGCAGGTGTTCGCGACGAGGACATAACGTTGCTGTGTGGTGTGGGCATGCATCGGCCAAGCACGACGGAGGAGAAGGTTGTGAAGCTGGGGAAGACTGTGGTTGACCGCTATCAGGTTGTTGATAGTGAACCGCAGAACCCTGACGCACTTGTCAATCTTGGAACAACTTCCACTGGAATTCCGCTCTCTGTGAACAAGATAGCTTACAATGCAGATCTACTTATGGCCACGGGAATAGTTGAACCGCATCAATATGCTGGCTATTCAGGCGGAGCCAAAACCGTGGCCGTCGGCGCTGCGGGAGAAACAATGATCGAGTACACTCACGGTCCAAAGATGATCGACCACCCAGGCACACGCCTGGGTCGGGTTGATGGAAACCCGTTTCAGGAAGCGGTCACTGAGGCCGGCCGTCGAGCTGGATTGCGATTCATCATAAATGTGGTTATGGATGATGATAAGCGGATTCTGGCTGTGCGGGCTGGAGAACCGAGAGAGACCTATCTGGAACTGGTGAAGTTCGCTCGAAGCATCTATGAGGTGCCGATTCACATGCAGTACGACGTAGCCGTCTGCGGAGTGGGATATCCAAAAGACTCAAACCTCTACCAAGCGAGTAGAGCACCAAGCTACCTGTTCTTTGCACCAACTCCAGTTGTGAAAACTGGCGGCATCTTCATCCTTCCCGCTCGATGCGAGGAGGGCGTCGGCCAGGGCGTTGGGGAACAACGATATCTTGAGAAGATGAAGAACGCGAAGGACATACCCTCTCTGCTGGCTGATCTTCGTCGCACAGGATATCCGCCGGGTGCTCAACGAGCTTTCGTTATGGCAAAGGTATTGGAGCAGAACGATGTGATCGTAGTCGGCTGTGAAGATCCACAGGTAGTGCAGGACGCGAAGATGATACCGGCCGCCACCATGAAGGAGGCATTCAGAATCGTCACAAAGAAGCTTGGATCAAAGCTAAACGTGCTCATCGTACCGCACGCATTACTTACTCTTCCCATTGTCCAATCCTAGATCGGTCAACCATTCATCGTCGGGGTGCCTATGCAAGTGAGCGCGAAGGTCCACTCACGAACACCTCAGGCCTGGGATAACGTGTTCACCATGTCTTGCCGCATATCGCGCGGGTGGTGGTCAATTCAAAGAGTGAAGATGAGTGATCGAATTGTCGAGCCACAAGACTTTCATGGAGCATATCGACGAGCTTCGTAGTAGACTTCTGAAGATTGTTGCCACGGTTGTATCCATCACTCTCTTCAGTTTTCTCTTTGGATTTGAGAAATTCCATTTTGGAGATCTGTCGATTTACTTGCCTTATCCGAATCCGTTCAATGATATTGCAGCCCTTCTCATCAAGAAGGTGCAAAGCGACATGCTTCCTCAACACGTCAAGCTGATTGTGACATCCCCAGGTCAGGCAATAATCGCCCAACTCTACGTCTCCATTTTTCTTGGAGTCGTTCTTGGAATGCCAATGATAGCGTATCAGATCGCCGCGTTTGTTGGGCCAGGGCTGTACCCTCGCGAAGCACGATCAATCCGGAGACTCATTGCGCCTGCAATCCTCTTGTTCTTTCTGGGAGCAATCTTCACCTATGCCTTTGTCACACCAATGGCACTCGAATTTCTCTATACGTACGGAGTGGTTCTCGGAGCCGAGACGTTCATAACCGTGGACGACTTGATCAGCTTCGTGCTTCTCTTCGCCCTTGCTGGAGGTCTATCATTTCAGCTTCCTGTGGCCATGTGGATCGTTACTGCCGTCGGGTTGGTTGATGCGGACTTCTGGCGCAGAAATCTGAGTTACGCCATTGTTGGCATAGTTATCTTCGGCGCAGTTGTGACGCCTGACGGCAGCGGCATAACCATGTGGCTGATATCGGTACCAATGATCCTTCTCTATTTGGCTGCATACCTCATTCTGCGTGGAAGACGCTTCAAGCCAGTATTCGGATAAGGAACCTGCGCAAGCCTAAAGTATCCCGCCGTAGGATTGCCCTACATGACGTGAAATGATAGGTTCGATCGGTGCCGCTGAGTGGCTATGGATCGCCTTGTTCATACTTCTCCTATTAGTGGGTTCCAAGAAGCTGCCTGAGTTGGCGAAGGCGCTGGGCCGATCCATGGGTGAATTTGAGAAGGGAAGGCGTGAGATCGAAAGAGAATTGCGCGAGGGAGGAAAGCCTCCAAGTCAGGATCCCGAGCGAGAGAAACTGGAAAAAGCGGCAAGGGATCTGGGCATCCAGACCGAAGGGAAGACAATTCAGCAACTGAAAGAAGAGATAGCAAAAGCAGTCAGCTGATAGACAATTCCGCATCGAGACACGTGCCGATTTCTCTCGAGTCCGCTGTTTCCGAGTCGACGATTGGTCTTCGATCTGAGAATGCCCTTACGAGACGTCTATGCTTGGGCTCTTTTCTTCCATTCTATGGCTTTTGTCGGGCATTGAAGGCTGCAATCCAGACACTTTGAGCAATTCTCTAGGTTTCGCCCGCTGAGCAATGTAACTTTCATTTTGCAGACTTTTTCGCAGATTGAGCATGATGTGCATCTTGCTTTGTTGACCGCGGGGACTATCGGGTTCTTGCGGCTGAAGATGCTGAGAAGAGCTCCCAGTGGGCAAATATGGGAACACCAAGGGGTCAGACTTCCCTCCAGAAATATCAGCATCGGAATGAACAGTAGATCGATACCAATCGAGCCGTATCGAGCAAGGGAGATCGCATTTCTGTAGATGATTCCGACCGGGCAGACGAGGCAGAAAACCGGGTACCTGAGCAGAACGCTTGCAGCCAGCACAGAAAGCAGTAGGACCGCTCTCGTCTTGTCATCACTGCTGACCGCTCTCAGTCTTGTAATGACCGGACTTCGAAACATGTGCACGTTTCCAAATCGTTGCATGATGGGTCCAGCCGGGCAAATCCATCCACAGAAGAGTCTTCCGAGCAAAATGGTGGCCACGACGATTGCAGACGCAGGAATCAGTAGCCCCAGAATCAGACCGTGCGACGCCAAGCTCGTTTGAAGAAAGCCAAGCGGACATGAGACCGTAATTGTGCCAACAGTGAGAACGCAGATTGAGCCATATGTGAGCTCGAGAACCGGATACACAATGAACAGCAGAATCAAGACTGGGAGGAAACCTCTCCCCACTCTGACTAGTCGCTTCATGTACGCGTCTTTCACGTTCTTCGTTCTCCCTTGGAAGTGAGAGTGAGCGCTTTGGGTTCGGCCGGACACGCATAGGCGCAGCGGCCACATCCCACACAGATATTCTCGTTGAACAGCGGTCTCGATTCATCGAACAGTGTTATGGCACCTATCACCGGACAGACCTCGTAGCAGGTTAGACAAGGTCCGCCTTGCCAAGCTATGCATTTGCCCGTATTGATGACCGTTGAGCCCAACTTCACATTCTCTTTCTGCACATCTAGAATTGCTCCTGTTGGGCAGACCTGAGCGCACCTGGCCTGCTCTGCGCATCTGCCATGTATTCTCTCGCATGAACCTCTTGCAGGGTCTATCTTCGGTGTACCAAGTTCCTTGAATCCGTCACCCAGTGTCGCCATGGCGATTACGCTGGTCGGGCAGATCTGAACGCATCTGACGCATCTCACGCAGACCGCATTGAACAAGTCCTCGACCCGCGAGCCTGGAGGCCTGACCAGCGGCCTTCCCCTGAAGACACGAGGAAGTATGTCGAAGAATGAGAACGTGACGAGGCCTACGCCGAAGAGCCTGAGAAAATCTCGCCTCTTCATATCAAGTTCCAGTCCGGAACCCTGTGGCTTCTTTGCTAGGAGATCTTTACCTCCACGATCTCTATCTTCGAGCGATCAGCGACGCCAACTCCAAGCTCAGCAGCCATCTGAATATGTTCTACCCTGCCAGCCGAGGCAGCCGGATCAGTCACTCCCTCAGCCTTGAAGAGTTCCTCTGCTGCGACTATATCCGCTGCCACAGGGTCCAGCGAAGCTATCACAGTATTCAGTTCCACCATTGTGCCGCCCGTAGGGCCTCTCTTCGTCATCACATTTGTGGCATCTATGATCACAAGGCTGGGTCGCAGGACTGAGTTGAGATCCGCTATGCATTGGTTGAGGTTGACTTGGTGAAAACGTCCCTTCTCGCTGTCTGGAACCGTACCCATCATGTTCTTCAATGATATGGTTATCGTTGTCGCTGAATGCCTCTTCAACCGGGGCATATCCACAATGAATGATGAGTCTCGCACTGTCTTGAACACATTGACCGAGCTCATCGCCTTTCCTTTGGGAATACTCACATTTACTGCCTGATCCTTCCTTAGATCTCTGACCTCTACCCCAGTTTCTCCAACGATGCTTCTCATACCGGTCACCTGAAGGGCATACTCTGTATCATTGCCTCTCACAGAACTCTCCCCCGCTACGATTTGGGATGGCAAAGCCCGCTTGAGGCAGTTGACTACCGCCACCACTACTCTTGGGTCTGTGGCCGCCTCCTTGTCATAGAATCCCACATTCGGCTTCACGAAGATGCTGGCCCCTGAAGGGACGATCTTCTCCACGCCACCAAGTGACTCCAACGCTCTCTCAACCAATACTGCGGGCTTCACAGAGGCCGATCCTCTAACAACGACAACGCTTGCACCTTTGGAAGAGGGGGTCGTACTGAATGTTGACGCAGTTACTTTGGCAGTTGTGGGCGTCACTGTCCTAAGCTCTGGATTTGTGGGTTTTGGATAGAGGAAATCAAGCGACATGATTCCACCTACTGCGGCCGCGCCTGCGATCAGTAGCTTCAGGAAGGTTCGACGACTTACAGTGGATCTCTTGGACTTCTCCTCTTCAGGTTGGCCTTGGTCCACTCATGCTCGCCTCCGGAATGGTCTTGCGTCAAGATTTGGTCGACGTATTAAGCGTTGGGTCAGAACTCAGGTCACTACGATCCGGATTGATGGCAAGCCGGACACAGAACTTTTCGCCTGACGCGTGCTCAAGGCTCTGGTGTCGATGATCTTTCCTGCCCACGGCGTGGTAAGGTGTGTCCCCAGATTTGATTCTCGCCCGTTTCTCTGGATCGCTGTTTGCTTGCAGAAATCGTTCATAGCCTTTATATTCGTTCGCCGCGAGCCCTCTTGCGCAGCTGATTGTAGGATGGACAGAGTGAAAGAAGCTCTCTTGCCACTCACATCATCCTGTCACATTAAGGGGGCATGATGATGCGATCTCGCAGAAAGGCGGGTTTACTTCTAGCCATTCTCACATTTGCCGCGGTCGGGGCTGCTGTGGGCAGTTTGCTAAGTGGACCTAGACTTATTCCAGTCGTGGCAGCTCCAGGGTCTCTGACTCCCAATCCGAATGTGGTAGAGAAGATAGCCGTGGGGGCTTACTCTCCATCTGACGCCTTGCTGGATGCCATCGGCTTCTCCGAAAAGGGCAGATTCAACATGACCGCTAACGCTGCACTCGGCAAGTGGTCCGCATATGTAGAGTATCGCCCTCTCACATGGGTCCCCGGGACAAGGGTCAAACTGACAGTTTCCCTTCATCTGGCAAGTGAGCTTGTGATAGAGCTCAAACAGAAGCTCTCAAAGATCGATCAAGTGAACATTCTAGTCACTGCCGATAGAGACTTCGATCCCCAAGGATTCCAACATGTGCCCCACAACATACAAGTATCAACCATATTGACTCCTTCAGGCCTCCCAATAGAAGGGGGAGGCAGCTCAGCTGTCTCGCGATTCAACGGCTACGTCGACAGGACTCCCGTAGATATCATGCTAGAGGCACCCGTTACAGCCTTTGCTCAAGAAGACGGATCCTCTGGCTCACTTCTCGGAACAGTCTCAACCAGCTTTGATCTCCCTTCGACATTGCCACAGGGCATATACCGATTGAGACTGGATTTCGGCGTGAGATCGGGTCAACGTCGATCAAACTTCAACGGAGACGGAATGGGACAGAGACCGCAGGATCTGAAATGCGCATCGTGCATGTATTCGCCGCCCATTCCTGCAAGTGGCAAAGAGATGGTGAGAAGGGAGACAAGCGCCACGAAGATTACGAGAAGATGCTACTGGATTCTTCTCTGGGACTACAACTCGAATGGCTACCGCGGAGTCGTAGCGCAGGAGGATCAAGATAAGGTCGCAATCTCGCCGCGACACATAATTCATGACGAAGTCGTTCTCCCGCGATTTGACTCAAAGGGAGGAGTCATCAGCTACAACCTTGAGCCAACTTTCCTGATGGATACAGTGGATTCCCAACGCAATATCCCGTGGCGCTACGACCGAGGCGAATGGTCAGTCAAGGTCACATCTCCAGATGGAGTGAGAACAGACCTTGGGACATATAGATTCGTGGCGAGACGAGGAAGCGGGGCCACGACTAAGAACGTGAAGTTCACCTCCTGGAAGCCCCCGGCGTATGGGAGATATTCGGTTGAAGCATCGGGTTGGATTGAAGACGTATGGGGGAACCGGTATGAAGGAGGTGGGAAGTACTCGTTCTGGATAGCTAAGCGGATGACCCTGGCCACCGCCACGTTTCAAGGGCAGCCATACAATGTGGGAAACCGCTACGGCCGAGACATAGGGTTCGCACCGGCTGTCCCCGCTGACGTGACGATCAAAGCAGATCTCTATGTGAATTCTGATCCCAAGAATGTTCGCACCCTGGTGTGCTCAGGCAAGGCAACCCCCGGCGGAGTATTCGGGGCAGCTCAAGGCATGAAAACCCTGCCGCTTGAAGCGCCGGGTGAATATCACGGCAAGGTGACAGCAACATACTGGGATCCTGAAGGCCATCTCTGGGTATCTGTCATGAGACACGCTGGAGTCGTCTACCCTGAAGACCCCACGATCATAGCCCATGGCAAGAAGCTCTCTGTGAAAGGTGCACTTGTAGATCGGGGAGAGAGGCACTTCGAAGGATATCTGCCGGAGGAAGGCAACTTCCGCTTTCTGGATCACATAACCTTCCCATACAACTCCGGAGATGCGATTCTGATAGCAAGTGAGCAGCAAGGAGCAAACAAGATCGAACCTGTTCTCCTATATGAAGTGAAAGGGAAGAATACGCCGTACAACCCTGCCTGGCAATCCGTGGGCCGATCGAATCTCCGCATCAAGACAAGCAATGGTCTCTCCCCTGAGATGTTTCCTGAATTCATAACAGACATGGAGTACTACTATTCCTCAGGCCCTAGACCTGGATTCATGTCCCGATTCCTGATAGGCCACGAGAACACAAGAGCTCCATACTGGCCAACAAGCCGCACCAATTTCGGAGGCCAATTCGGCGCATCAAACAACGGCGATCTTCCAGGCGACATATACCGGCTTCTGGGCGGAGTAGTCGTAAGGCCGAAAGGAGAGACTCCGATGTATGCAGGCTACCAAGCAAGCGCATTCATTCTACCAAAAGGAACCAACAACAACCGAATCATAGGGCCAGGAGACGAGGACCTGCCGAGCCCCGACGGAAAGCCTGCCCGCTTTTTTCTCGTGCCCGTAAGGCCTGGCATGGTGTACCAGGTCGGCACGTCCTTCGGCGCCCTGCTGCAGATAGATCCCGTTCTACCTTGTGATGTTCAGTTCATTTTGGCTGCGCCTGACGGCTCGAAGAGAGTGGCCGAGGGCAAAGGTGACAAATTCGGCTACTTTGTCGGAAAAGAGAGGTGGGTCCTTGACCAGCCCGGAGTCTGGGTCTACAACGTGAAAGCGACATGGAATGGCTACGAAGGCAGGGTGCCCGGGCTCCCTGATATGGGAGGCTACATATTCGTAATAGAGAATGGAACAGCACCGGGCCCCGGCATGACATTGAAGATGCGGACCGAACAGACATTCTCGCCGACAGAAGGCCTGGAAATCCGAGGACAGACAAGTGCCTCCGAGGTGCATTTCGCGGCAATAATCCCCGGCGCTGTACTGGAAGAAGGCGCACTCCCAGTGACAGGCGGAGAGTTCCGGTACAAATTCGACCCCAAGA
>Ga0209725_1001295_pt1 | contig 14326 bp, 12 predicted proteins | sample I18A1metaG_FD_184145 | JGI IMG/M metagenome (GOLD analysis project Ga0209725, IMG submission 184145) | Lake sediment bacterial and archeal communities from Gulf of Boni, Indonesia to study Microbial Dark Matter (Phase II) - ​I18A1 metaG... | ecosystem: Environmental > Aquatic > Freshwater > Lake... | reverse complement strand
TCCGGCCGGCCTGGACGAACTCCCCGATGGCGGCGAGCACGGTGTCGATGTCGTCCCGCGAGACGTCCCGGTGGGTGACCAGTCGGAGGGAGTCGCGGCCGGCGATGAGGATGTTGTGCTGGCGGAGATGGGCGCACAGCCGGCCGGCTTCCGCCGGGGGGAGGTGGAGAAAGACCATGTTGGTCTGCACCTCCCCGGGGGACACCGGCAGCCCCAGGTCGGCGAGCCCGGCACTCAGGCGCCTGGCGTTGCCATGGTCCTCGGCAAGCCGTCCCATCCCCTCCTCCAGGGCGAGGATGCCGGCGGCGGCAAGCACACCCGCCTGGCGCATCCCTCCCCCGAGGACCTTGCGCCAGCGGCGGGCCACGGCGATCAGCTCCTGCTCCCCCCCCAGCACCGACCCCACCGGCGCACCGAGCCCCTTGGAGAGGCAGAGGGAGACCGAATCGACGTGGCGGCTGATCTCCTCCAGCGTCACCCCCAGGTAGACGGCGGCATTGGCCAGGCGCGCTCCGTCCAGGTGGAGGGCGAGCCCCTTCTCCCGGGTGAACTCCCGCGCCTTCTCCAGGTAGGCCAGGGGGAGGACCTTCCCCCCCTGGGTGTTCTCCAGGCAGAGGAGACGGGTCCGGGCGAAATGGGGATCATCGGGCTTGATGGCGGCGGCGACTCTTTCCAGGTCGAGGGTGCCGTCCGCTTCGAACTCCAGGGGCTGGGGCTGGATGCTGCCGAGCACGGCGGCGCCCCCCCCTTCGAAGCGGTAACAGTGGGAGGTCTGGCCGGCGATGTACTCGTCCCCCCTGCCACAGTGGGCCATGAGTGCCAGCAGGTTCGACAGGGTGCCGCTGGCAACGAACAGCGCCGCCTCCGTGCCGAGCATCTCCGCCGCCAGCATCTGGAGGCGGTTGACCGTGGGGTCCTCGCCGTAGACGTCGTCCCCCACCGGGGCCCGTGCCATGGCCGCCCGCATGGCCGCCGTCGGCCGGGTAACGGTGTCGCTGCGCAGGTCGATAAAGTCCATAAACTAACTCCACGTCAACTCAATACGATAGACTTTCGTTCGATCCCTTCTCCTGGTGGGAGAAGGTGGCCGAAGGACGGATGAGGGGCAGCAGGAGGAGAAATAGCGACTATTTTCCCCTCACCCTAACCCTCTCCCTCAGGGAGAGGGGATTAAATCGCAAGCCACCCCGCCGGCACGGCCTCTTCCCAGCCGAGGCGGCGGAGGAGGCGGGTGAAGCAGCTGTCCAGGGGGGCGGTGACCGTCATCTCGGAGCCGCCGGCCGGATGGGGAAAGGTCAGCTCCGCCGCGTGGAGCAGCAGCCGGGGTGCGGCCAGCTCCTCGCGGAAGAAGCGGTTGTGGCGCCCCTCCCCGTAGTTTACGTCCCCCACGAGGGGGTGGAAGATGTGCTTGAAATGGCGGCGGAGCTGGTGGCGCCGGCCGGTGAGGGGCTGTGCCTCCACGAGGGAGTAGCGGGCGGTGGGGTAGCGGCCCACGGCAAAGGGGAGCTCCACCTCCCCCCGGCGGCGGAAGGTCGTCACCGCCTCCTGGGGTTCCTTCCCCTCCTGGCGGTAAGGGTCGCGGCGGTCCTGCTCCTCCAGCAAGGGGTAGTCGATGGTGCCGGATTCCGGGACGATCCCCCGGGTCACGGCCAGGTATCTCTTCCGTACGTCACCGGTGGTGAACGAAGCGGTCAGGGTGGCGGCAGCCCCGGGAGAGAGGGCGAAGAGGAGGACCCCGGAGGTCGGCTTGTCCAGCCGGTGCACGGGGTAGACCCGTTGCCCGAGGATATCCCTGGCCATCTGCAGGGCAAAGCGGGTCTCGAGGCGGTCGATCCAGCTCCGGTGGACGAGGAGGCCGGAGGGCTTGTTGAACACGGCGATACTCTCGTCACGGTAGAGGAGGGCGAGGGGGTCCATGGGAGGGTTCAGGGGAGTACCGAGAGGAGGGCCTGCTCGATCTTGGCGGTATCGACGACGGTGTTGATGCAGGGGCCGTTGGGGCGGTCGTTGAGGACGCCGATCACCGGCAGGGGGTAGCAGTCCTTGATCCCCGAGGTCAGGTCGCGCTCGCAGGCAACGGCAATGACCAGCTTGGGGCGCTTCTCGACAATGACCTTGCGGGCCAGGGTGCCGCCGGTTGCGACGGAGATGTCGATGTGGTAGCGCTCCGCCAGTTCCGCCAGCCCCTTGATGTCGCAGCGGCCGCAGCGGACGCACTTGTTTATGCCGCCGGTGACCTTGATGTCGCAGTCGAACAGCTGCAGGCAGTGGGGGAGGAGGATCAGGATCCGGTCGGGGAGCACCGCCAGTTTCTGGGAGGCCACCAGGCTGTTGTTCATGGCCACGAAGGACTGGCGGATGGTGTCCTTGGGTATCCCCAGGCAGCGCCCCAGGAGCTCGATGGCCGGGAGGAGGAACTTGATCACCACCAGCCGCATGAAGCGGGTAAGGAAGATGTCCTTCCCCAGGGCGGTGGTGAGGATGAGGAGGAAGGTCCCCAGGATCGCCAGCCCGGAGAGCACGGCAAAGACGAAGCCGACGTAGCTCGGGAGGTCGGGGTGGATGTTCGTCAGCCCCTTGGTCGGGATCCACCAGCCGAGGTAGATGATGCCGACGATGAGGAGGCAGGTGACCCCCATGAGGGCGACGAAGAGGCGCTTGCGCGGCACGGCGGTTGTCTTATTCGGCACGGGGCTGTCCATGTGGCACCAGCAGGGTGCCGGGGGCGATCTTGTAGCCGGCGAGGAAATCGGCGGCAGGCATCCGCTTCTTCCCTTCCAGCTGCAGCTCCTCGATGACCAGGCTGCCGCCGCTGCAGGCGATCTCCAGGCCGTTTTTCCCCGCCTGGAGCACCGTTCCGGGCGCTCCGCTCCCCGCTGCCGTCCGAGCCTTGAATATCTTGAGCATCTTGCCGTCGAGCCAGGTGTAGGCCCCGGGCCACGGGGTGACCCCCCGGATCAGGTTCCTGATGGCTAGCGGCTCCCTCTGCCAGTCGATCTCCCCCAACTCCTTCTTCAGCATGGGGGCGTAGCAGCTGGCGCCGTCATCCTGCTGTTCCGGGACGAGTTCCCCCCGCGCCAGGCGATCCAGGGTGGCGGCCATGGTCTCGGCTCCCAGGAGGGAGAGCCGGTCGTGGAGGGAGCTGGCATCCTCGTCCCCGCCGATGGGGGTGGCCATCTTCACCAGCATGTCGCCGGTGTCCAGCCCCACGTCCATCATCATGGTGGTGATGCCGGTCTCGCTCTCGCCATTGATGATGCACCAGTTGATCGGTGCCGCACCCCGGTAGCGGGGGAGGAGGGAGGCGTGGACGTTGATGCAGCCGTGGCGGGGTATCTCCAGGAGCGCCTTGGGGAGGATCTGGCCGAAGGCGATCACCACGATCAGGTCGGGAGCGTAGCCCCGGATCTCCTCGATGACCTCCGGTGCCCTGACCTTGAGGGGCTGGATGACCGGGATGGCGTGCTTCAGGGCCAGCTCCTTCACCGGCGGCGGCTGGGTCTGCTGGCCGCGCCCCTTGGGGCGGTCCGGCTGGGTGACCACGGCAACGACGTTCTCGCCGCGCTCGATCAGCATCTGCAGGGTGGGGACGGCGAATTCCGGCGTTCCCATGAAGACGATTCTCAGGGGGGAGGTCACTCGTTCCCCTCCTGCTCCAGGGAGTTGCGGCGGTATTTGCGGCGGAAGATCTCCCGCTTCAGCTGGGAGATATGGTCGATGAAGAGGATGCCGTCCAGGTGGTCGATCTCGTGCTGGAACGCGATCGCCAGCAGGTCGTCGGCCTTCCAGTTGACCTCCTCACCCTCCAGGTTGAGCCCCTTGACCACGACCCGGGCGTGACGGCGCACGTTGGCGGCGTACGTGGGGACGGACAGGCACCCCTCTTCTTCGTAGGACTCCCCCTCGGCATGGATGATGACCGGGTTGATGGCTACGATCAGGTTGGGCGGTTCGTCCTTGCCGGCCACGTCGATGACGATGACCCGCTGGTGGACGCCGATCTGCGGCGCGGCCAGGCCAACGCCGGGGGCGTCGTACATGGTGTCGGCCATGTCACGGACAAGTTCCCGGATTTTATCATTAATGACCGTCACCGGCTGGGACTTTTTCTTCAGTTCCGGGTCGGGATAGGAGAGTATTGTGCGTACCATGAGGCTCCTTGATCGTATGGCTAATTTCCCAAGTATATAAAGTCGCCGGTTAAATTGCAATTTCTTCCTGAACGGGGATATCTCTTGACAGGAAAGGGAAGATTTTGTACTTACCGGTAGGTAAATACAAGACATGCGGGGCGTGATGAACAACGATGTCGTGACGGAAAACCGGGAGAACCCCGTCGTGCGCGAGCGTCTCCTCGGGGAGGCGCTGCGGTTGTTTACGGCCAGGGGGTACGCGGCCACGACGGTGCGGGAGATCGTGGAGGCGGCCGGGGTGACCAAGCCGGTGCTCTACTACTATTTCGGGAGCAAGGAGGGGCTCTACCTGGAGATCATGAACGGCATCTCCAGGCTGTTCGACCAGCGGGTGGAGGAGCTGGAGATGGCGGACGGGACCGTGCGGGAGCGGCTGGTGCACTTCTTTGCCGGCATGTTTACCGCTGCCCGGGAGAACCTCCCCGTGGTCCGGTTTGCCTTCTCCATCTACTACGGTCCCCCCCAGGGTGCGCCGTTCATCGATTTCCACCGCTTTTTCGACCTCACCCTGGAAAAGGTCGATCTGCTCATTGCCGAGGGGATGGCGCGGGGGGAGATCCGCCCCGGAGAGCGCCGTCCCCTCGTCTGGGCCCTTGTGGGGAGTTATCATACGATCCTGGAGGAGCAGGTCTGCCGGACCCCGCCCCGGGTGGACCGTGACGGTCTGACAGGGGTCATCAACATGATTCTCGACGGTGTCGCCCCGGTGGCGGGACCGTCCCGGTGAAGAAGGAGTCCGTACCATGGGAATGTTCAAGCAGATAGGGGTTCTGGCGGCATGCTCCCTCCTGGTCGCCTGCAGCGGCAGGGAGAGGTCGGCCCAGGCGGTCAAGCCGCCGGTTGCCGTGGAAACGGCCATGGCCGCGCCGATGGACCTGGTGGAGGCGGTGGAGGTGACCGGCAGCCTGGAGCCCAAGTTCTGGGCCGACGTGAAGACCCAGATTCCCGGCCTGGTCAAAAAGGTCCATGTCACCGAGTGGGTACGGGTCCGCAAGGGGACGCCGCTGGCGGTCATCGATATCGCCGAGGTCGAGGCGCTGGTCAAGCGGGGGGAGGCGGCGGTGGAGTCGGCAAAAGCCGGCCAGATCCAGGCCCAGGTGGCCCTCAACCGGAGTGAGCGGGAACAGGCCCGGGTGCAGAAGCTCAAGGAGTCGGGGCTGGCCACCCAGCAGGCCCTGGACGATGCCCGTACCGAGACCGAGGCCGCCCGGGCCCGGCTCGATGCCTCCCGGGCCCAGATCAGGGTTGCGGAGGAGGACCTCCGCCAGGCCCGGGCGCGCCAGGCGAAAGGGGTGGTTACCTCCCCCATGGACGGGGTGGTGGGGATGCGTGACGTCAACGTGGGGGACCTCGCCAGCGATGCGGCGGCGGGGAAGCCGATCTTCCGCATCGTCGACAACCGCCTCCTGAACCTGACGGTCACGGTCCCCTCCGTCGACTCGGCCAGGGTGAAGGTCGGGCAGGTGCTGGAGTTCAGCGTCGACTCCTTCCCGGGGAAGACCTTTTCCGGCCGGGTGATGTTCATCAACCCGGAGCTCTCCGCTGCGGACCGCTCCCTGAAAGTGATCGCCGAGGTGAACAACCCCGGGGAGGTCCTCAAGGGGGGGCTGTTTGCCAAGGGGAGGATCGTGACCGGGACCCGGAGCAGCGTCCTGCAGGTCCCCCGCGCCGCCGTGGCCGGGATCGATGTCGCCTCCGGCACCGGCACCCTCTTCGTGGTGACTGGTGGCACGGTGCACAAGAGGTCCGTCCGGGTGGGGGCCGCCACCGGTGAGCTGCTGGAGATCACCGGTGGGCTCACGCCGGGGGAGGAGTACGTCACCCGGGGCGGCTTCAACCTCAGGGACGGTGACCGGGTAACCGTTGCCAAAGGGGGAGCGCCGGCAGCGGCGCCCCAAGGAAAGGAGACCGGCAGATGACCACGACCATCCTGTTCGTCTACAACGCCGACAGCGGCCTGTTCAACACCCTGACGGACATCGCCCACAAGATCTTCGCCCCTGAGACCTACGAGTGCAACCTCTGCGCGATCACCTACGGAAACTTCGCCATGCGGGCCGAATGGAAGGAGTTCCTGGAGGGGCTGGGGTACGGTTTCGAATTCCTCCACCGGGACGAGTTCAGCGCCCGCTACCCTGACCGTGCCACCCCCCTGCCGGCGGTCTTCCTCAAGGAGGGGGATACCCTGGAGCCGTGGATCACGGCCGGCGAGATCAATGCCTGCAGCTCCGTCGCCGACCTGAAGACGCTCATCACCGCCAGGCTGGCCTGACAGAAGGACACGAGCCGATGATTCTTTCCGACCTCTCCATCAAGCGCCCGATTTTCGCCGCGGTGATGATGCTCACCCTGGTCACCCTGGGGATCTTCTCCTTCAAGCGCCTCGGCGTGGAGATGTTCCCCAATGTGGAGTTCCCCATGATCTCGGTCATCACCACCTTTCCCGGGGCGTCCCCGGAGACGGTGGAGCGGGAGCTTTCCAAGCGGATCGAGGAGACCGTCAACCAGATCGCCGGGGTGAAGCATGTCTTCTCCACCTCCCGGGAGGGGGTCTCCACGGTCATGGTGCAGTTCCAGCTGGAACAGAAGGTGAACGATTGCGCCCAGGAGGTGCGGGCCAAGATCGGTTCCATCCGTGGCAGCCTTCCGGAGGGGATCGAGGAGCCGATCATCCAGAAACTGGACTTCAACGCCGCGCCGGTGGCCTCCCTGGCGGTCCGCTCCGACCTCCTCTCCCCCCGGGAGCTGACGACCCTGGTGGAGAAGAAGATCAAGAAGCGGTTCGAGAGCGTGGCCGGCGTCGGCAAGGTGGAGATGGTCGGCGGCCAGAAGCGGGAGATCCGCGTCGACCTGGACCCGACCCGGCTGGACAGCCTGGGGCTCGGGGTGAACGACGTGGTCGCTGGCATCCGCTCGGAGAACACCAACACCCCCCTGGGGCGGATCACCAGGGGGACCGCCGAATACCCCCTCCGGATCGACGGCAAGCCCCAGCAGGCCGACCAGTACCGGCAGATGACCGTCGCCCGCAAGGGGGGACGCCCCATCACCCTGGGTGAGGTCGCCCAGGTCTCCGATGTGGTGGAGGAGAAACGCAAGCTCGCCCTGGTCAACGGCCGGCCCGCCATCGGTCTGGACATGTACAAGCAGTCCGGCGGCAACGAGGTCGAGCTGGTGAACAACATCACCAGGGCCATGGCCAAGGTGCGGAAGGAGCTCCCCCCGGGGGTCGAGCTGGAGATGGTGCGGGACGGCACCATCATGACCCGGGAATCCCTCGCCGACGTGGAGGATACCTTGGTCATCGGCGGCATCCTCACGGTCCTCATCGTCTTCTGCTTCATCAACTCCTGGCGCTCCACGGTCATCACCGGGGTGACACTCCCTATCTCCGTGGTCTCGGCCTACATCATCATGTACGCCATGGGGATGACCCTGAACGTCATGACCCTCATGGCCCTCTCCCTGGCCATTGGCATGCTCATCGACGACGCCATCGTCGTGCGGGAGAACATCGTCCGCCACCTGGAGATGGGGAAGGACCACGTGGAGGCTTCCCGCTTCGGCACCAGCGAGATCGGCCTGGCGGTCTTCGCCACCACCATGTCCATCGTCGCCGTCTTCGTGCCGGTGGCCTTCATGCGGGGGATCGTCGGCCGGTTCTTCTTCCAGTTCGGCATCAGCGTCGCCTTTGCCGTGCTGGTCTCCCTCTTCGTCTCCTTCACCCTCGACCCGATGCTCTCCTCCCGCTGGCACGACCCCTCCATCCACCTGCAGGGGCGGCGCAAGGGGCTGGCCCGCTGGCTGGAGCGGTTCAACAGCTGGTTCGACACCTCCGCGGACCGGTACCGGGGGGCGATCGGCTGGGCACTGGACCACCGCAAGACCGTCATGCTGGCGGCGTTCGGCGCCTTCGTCGCCGGTCTCGCCATGTTCGCCACCCTGGAGTCCTCCTTCATGGCCCTCTACGACAAGGGGGAGTTCCAGGTCTCGTTCAAGACGGCCCCCGACGCCTCCCTGGAGGAGACCGAGAACCGGCTGAACGCGGTCCTGGCGGAGCTGAAGGGGATCCCGGAGATCGACCATACCTACGCCACCATCGGCGCCGGGGACAACGGGACCGTGCGGGACGGCCTGGTCTACCTGAAGCTGAAGGAGCGGAGCGAGAGGAAGCGGGGTCAGTTCCAGCTGCAGCGGGAGGTGCGGGAGCGGCTGGGGCGGGTGGCCGGCATCACCATCTCCATCGAGGAGGTGGGGCAGATCGGCGGTGCCCAGAAGCCCCTCAACGTGAACCTCAAGGGTGACGACCTGGCGACCCTGAAGGTGCTGGGCCAGAAGCTGAAGGAAGAGCTTTACAAGGTACCCGGCATCGTCGACCTGGCGGTCACCCTGGAGCACGACATCCCCGAGTACCGCCTGAAGGTGGACCGGGAAAAGGCCCTCTCCGCCGGGGTGACGACCTCCGACGTGGTCTCGTCCCTGAGCCGGCTGGTGGGGGGGGAGGCGATCTCCACCTTCGAGGACGAGGACGGGGACGCCGTGGACGTGCGGGTCCGCCTCCCCCAGGGGCTGCGGCAGAATCCGTCCCAGGTGGGGGACCTGAAGGTGTCGGTGCCGAAGGGTGACGGGGGGAGCAGGCTGATCCCCCTCTCCAGCCTGGTCTCCCTGGGGGTCGCCACCTCGCCGACGGAGATCAACCGCCGTGACCTGGCCCGGCAGGTGACCGTGTCGGCAAACCTGGACAACCTCCCCATCGGCACGGCGGTCAAGCACGTGGAGGCGGCGGCGAAACGGATCGACATGCCGCCGGGGTACTCCGTCAACCTCTCCGGCGAGGCGGAGGACATGGCCGAGTCCTTCGGCTACATGGGGGAGTCGCTCCTGCTGGCGGTCATCTTCGTCTTCCTGATCCTGGCGGCCCAGTTCGAGTCGTTCTTCGAGCCCTTCGCCATCATGCTCTCCCTCCCCCTCTCCATCGTCGGCATGGCGGGGATGCTCAGGATCACCGGCGACACGGTCAACATCATGTCCCTCATCGGCCTGATCATGCTCATGGGGCTGGTGACCAAGAACGCCATCCTCCTGGTGGACTATGCCAAGGTGCTCCGGAACCGGGACGGCCTCCCCCGCCGGGAAGCGGTCATCCTGGCCGGCAGGACGCGGCTGCGGCCGATCATCATGACGACCCTGGCGATGATCTTCGGCATGCTCCCCCTCTTCTTCGCCATCGGTTCCGGCGCCGAGATGCGTGCCCCCATGGCCCGGGCGGTGGTCGGCGGCCTCCTCACCTCCACCCTCCTGACCCTTCTGGTGGTGCCGGTGATGTACACCTACATGGACGACCTGGGGAGCTGGCTGAAGCGGAAGTGGAGGCGCGAATGAAGGAGAGAATGCTGGTGACCGATTTCGACGGGACCATGACGTCCCGGGACTTCTTCCTGGTGGCCCTCTCCCGTCTGCCGGCCGGGGCGCTGGAGCACTGGCGGCGCTACGAGAGGGGGGAGATCACCCATTTCGCCGCCCTGGCCGCCATCTTCGCCGGGCTCCGGGTGGATGACGCCGAATACGGGGCCATGCTGGCCGAGATGGGCTTCGAGCCCGGGATCGTCGAGGCTGTGGGGGAGCTGCAGCGGGGAGGATGGGGGGTCACGGTCGCCTCGGCTGGCTGCGGCTGCTACATCCAGCGCCTCCTGGAGGAGCACGGCCTGAGTTTCTTGGTCCACGCCAACCCCGGCTCCTTCTCCCCTGAGAGGGGGGTGGTGATGACCCTCCCCGTGGCCTCCCCCTACTTTTCGCCCGGCACCGGCATCGACAAGGGGGCCATCGTCCGCGACCTCCTCGCCCGGGGTGCGGACGTGGCCTACGCCGGCGACGGCAGGCCCGACCTGGAGCCGCTGCTGCTCCTCCCCCCCGGTCGGCGCTTCGCCCGGGGGTGGCTGGCCGGGAAGCTGACGCGACTGGGGGAGCCGTTCACCCCGTTCACCAGGTGGCGGGAGATCGCTCCTGCCCTGCTCCTGGGGGGTGGACCATGCTGAACGGGACGATGATCGCCATACCGTCGCTGGTACGGATCAAGAGGGGGGCCTTCGGGCGGCTGGGCAGCTACTGTCTGCGTAACGGCCATAGCCGGGTGGCGCTGGTCACCAGCAGCGACCTGCCCGCGGAGATCCTCGATCCCGTCAGGGTAAGCCTGGCCGAAAGCGGCATCACGATCCCCTTCACCGGTGTCTCTGCCGCCGCCTCCTTCGAGGAGGCCCAGCGCCTGTTCGTTGCCCTCCCCCCGGGGATCGACGCCGTGGTCGGTATCGGGGGCGGACGGGCCCTGGATGTGGCCAAGTACGTGGCCTTCCTCGCCCGGCTCCCCTACCTGGCGCTCCCGACCTCCCTCTCCAATGACGGCTTCTGCAGCCCGGGGGCCAGCCTGGCCATCGAGGGCCGCAAGCGGTCCCTCCCGGCGGCCATGCCCTACGGGGTCGTGATCGACCTGGACGTCTGCCTGGCCGCCCCTGGGATCCTCTGGTATTCGGGGGTGGGGGACCTGGCGGCCAAGCTGACGGCGGTGCGGGACTGGAAGCTGGCCTTCCATGCCCGGGGGGAGGCGGTGAACGACTTTGCCGCCCTCCTTTCCGATGCCACCGTCCACCAGTTCATCTCCCGGCCGCTGCGGGACGGGGAGGGTGCCCGGCTGCTGGCCACCGCCCTGATGCTCAACGGCATCGCCATGGAGGTCTGCGGCTCGTCCCGGCCGGCCAGCGGCAGCGAGCACCTCATCTCCCACGCCCTGGACCGGCTCTCGGCCCGTCCCCGCCTCCACGGCCTGCAGGTGGGGGTGGCCACGTACATCGTCAGCATCCTCCAGGAGGGGCAGAGCGATGCCATCGGCGAGCTGTTCAGACGGAGCGGGTTCTGGGATGCGGTCCGCCGCGACCCGATGGAGACCGGGGAGTGGCTGGAGGCGGTCCGCCTCGCTCCGACACTGAAGAGTGATTTCTACACGATCCTCTCGTCCCGCGACTGTGCCCCCGAGGTGGAGCGGATCATCGCCAGCGACCCGGCCCTCCGGGGGTGTTTCCGCTGATGTCCTTCCCGGTGGCGAGAGAGCCCGTGGTGCTCATGGACTCCTGCGGGGGGGGAGACTTCCCCGCCTCCTGGCGCTTCGGGGGGTACGTGGAGACCCTGGCGGCGTCCACTGCCGCCGAGGTGCCGGCGCTCCTCGAACGGGTGGAGCGGGCAACGGCAGAGGGGCTCTTTGCCGCCGGCTACGTCGCCTACGAGGCTGCCCCCGGTCTCGACCCCGTCCTCTCGGTCCGGCCGGCGGAGGGGGGACTCCCCGTCGCCTGGTTCGCCCTCTACCGGGAGCGCTGCCCGGCCGGCGAGGAACCCGCACCCGCGGCGCACGCCAGCGTGCCGCCGGTGCTGGAGCCCCTCCTCTCCCCTGCAGAGCATGCCGCCGACCTGGAGGAGATCCGCTCCCGCATCGCTGCCGGGGAGAGTTACCAGGTCAACCATACCTTCCCCCTGTCCGGCACCTTCACGGGAGATCCCCGTGCCCTTTACCGGCGGATCAGGGAGGGGCAGCAGGCCCCCTTCGGGGCCTACCTGGACACCGGCCGTTTCGTGGTCATGTCCGCTTCGCCGGAGCTTTTCTTCGCCTGCCGCGACGGGGTCGTGACGACCCGTCCCATGAAGGGGACCGCCCCCCGGGGGCGCTGGGGGGCCGAGGACCGGGAGCTGGCCGCCCGGTTGGCGTCAAGTCCCAAGGAGCGGGCGGAGAACCTGATGATCGTCGACCTGCTGCGCAACGACCTGGGAATCATTGCCGAGACCGGGACGGTGCGGGCGGAGAAGATCTTCGCCGTGGAGAGCTACCCCACGGTGCACCAGATGACCTCTACGGTCACTGCCCGCCTCCGGCGGGGGACATCGCTCCCGGAGATATTCCGCGCCCTCTTCCCCTGCGGCTCGGTGACCGGCGCCCCCAAGCGGCGGAGCATGGAGATCATCGCCGGCCTGGAGAGGTCCCCCCGGGGGGTCTACTGCGGTGCCATCGGCTGCGTCGCCCCGGGAGGGGAGGCGACCTTTTCCGTGGCCATCCGCACGCTCCTGCTGGACCGGACCACCTCCCGGCTCATCCTGGGGGTCGGGAGCGGCGTCACGTGGGACTCCATCGCTGCGGACGAATACCGGGAATGCGTGGGGAAATCCGCCTTTCTCCATGCCGACCCCGCGCCGTTCGAGCTGATCGAGACCATGAGAGGGGAGGACGGCGCCATCCCCCGGCTGGAGAGGCACCTCGACCGGATGGCCTCGTCGGCGGCCTATTTCCGTTACCCCTTTGACCGGGAACGGGCCCTGGCCCTGCTGGCCACCGCAGCGGACACGGGCACCCCCCTGCGCCTGCGCCTGACCCTCGATGCCAGGGGCGGGTTCGGGCTGACCGCCTCGCCCCTGGTTATTGACGGCGAACCCCTGCGGCTGGGGCTGGCCGGTCTGACCATCGACCCCCAGGACCCCTTCCGCTACCACAAGACCAGCCGGCGGGAGCCGCTGGACAGGGCGCGACTGGGGCGGAGCGACTGCGACGAGGTGCTCTTCGTCAACAGCCGCAACGAACTGACCGAGGGGAGCTACCACAACCTGGTGCTGCGCCTGGACGGCTCCCTGGTCACCCCGCGCCTGGAGAGCGGCCTCCTCCCGGGGGTGCTGCGGGGCGAACTGCTGGAGCGGGGCGACATCCGGGAGGCGGCCATCCATCCGGCCGACCTGGCCCGGGCCGAGGAGATCTGGCTGATCAATTCGCTGCGCGGCTGGCGCCGGGCAGTGCTGAAGGAGTTGTGAATGGTGAAACCTATTGCCCTGACCCTGCTGTTCCTCTCGCTGGTGTCCACGTCCGGGGCCGCAACCGGCAGGCTCACCCTCGACCAGGCCCTGGGCATCGCCCTGGAGAAGAACCGGGATATCGACAAGGCCCGGCAGTATGCCCGGTATGTCCAGGGGCGCTACCTGGAGGAGCGGGCCGCGGCACTCCCCCAGTTTGCGCTGACGGGGGGGTACAAGGCCTCCCGGGACGACGGCCAGCCGGGTGTCATGGGGGGTAAGACGGTCATGTACAGCGGCTCCGCGGGGGTCTCCCTCTCCCAGCCCCTCTACACCTGGGGGAAGATCGGCGCCGCCATCCGCGCCGCCGAGTCCGGGGTGAAAACCGCCGACGAGGAGCTTCGCCTGGCACGGCAGGCGGCATGGCGGGACGTGTCGATCGCCTTCTACGACGTGCTGCTGCAGCGGGAGCTGGGCCGCCTGGCAACGGAGAACCTGGAGCAGAAGAAGCGCCATGCCGACGAGGCCCACAAGCGCTTCAGCGCCGGGGTCGCCACCGATTACGATGTGCTCGCCGCCGACGTGGCGGTGGAGAACGCCAGGCCGGAGGAGATCCGGACCGGCAACCAGCTGCGCATCGCCCGGGAGCGGCTCCGCTTCCTCCTCGCCGGAGAGGACGAGGGGCTCGATGTGGAGGGGAGCCTGTCGGTTGTTCCCGGCCCGGTCCCCGGATTCCCGGAGAGCCTGCAGAAGGCCGTGGCCAACCGCCCCGAACTGGCCGAGCAGCGGCACCGCATCGGCATGTACAGCGAGCTCGTGACCATTGCACGGGCGGACGACAAACCCCGGCTCGACCTCAAGGGGGGGGCCGGCTACGGGACCCTGGAGAGCAGTGTGTTCAACGCTTCCGGCCCCAACTGGAACGTCGGGGTCTACCTCACCTTCCCCTTTTTCGACGGGTTCCGGACCGACGGCCGGGTCCAGCAGGCCGAGAGCGACCTCTCCACCAGGATGATCGAGGAGAGGAAACTGGCGGATTCCATCTCCCTTGAGGTGCGCACCGCTCTCAGCAACCTGCGGGAGGCGGGGGAGATCCTTGCCGCCCTCTCCGGCACGGTGCGCCAGGCGGAGCGGCTGCTGCAGATGGCGGAAAAGGGGTACGAGTACGGGGTGAAGATCAGGCTGGAGGTGGAGGATGCCCAGCTGAACCTGCTCCAGGCCCGCAGCAGCCTGGCCCGGGCATCCCGGGACTACCTGGCCGCCAGGGTCAACCTGGCCTGGGCCATGGGGGTGGCAGGGGAGGAGAAGGAGTGAAA
>Ga0209725_1001294_pt1 | contig 14331 bp, 14 predicted proteins | sample I18A1metaG_FD_184145 | JGI IMG/M metagenome (GOLD analysis project Ga0209725, IMG submission 184145) | Lake sediment bacterial and archeal communities from Gulf of Boni, Indonesia to study Microbial Dark Matter (Phase II) - ​I18A1 metaG... | ecosystem: Environmental > Aquatic > Freshwater > Lake... | reverse complement strand
GTGTGACGATGTCGCTAAAGGTATTGTAGCTATCAGGGACAAGGCCGAGATCAAGGTACCTATAGTCATTCGAATGGTTGGGACAAGAGAGGAGGAAGGGCGCAGGATCCTGGAGCAGGCAGGCATTCCTTTCTTGGACAGCATGGAGGAAGGGGCGAAGAAGATCGTTGAGCTGGCGAAGAGGTGAGTGAGAATGGCGATTCTCGTGGGTAGAAATACAAGAGCGGTGGTTCAAGGCATAACTGGCGCACAGGGAGACTTTCACACCAAGCTCATGTTGGAGTATGGCACGAAGATTGTTGCGGGAACTTCTCCTGGGAAAGGTGGAACAGATGTTCACGGCGTTCCGGTATATGACACGGTGAGCGAGGCGACCGAACGGCACAAAGCGAACACCTCGATAGTCTTTGTGCCAGCTCCTTTCGCAAAGGATGCTGTGCTTGAAGCCATTGACGCTGGGCTCAATCCGGTCATCGTCATCACTGAGGGCATTCCTGTCAGGGACACGATGGAGATCGTGGCTGCGACACGGGAGAAGAAGACTACGCTGATTGGTCCGAATACTCCGGGCATAATGACTCCAGGCGAATGCAAGCTTGGCATTATGCCCAGCCAGGTCTTCGCGAAGGGTGTTGCCGGACTGGTTTCGAGGAGCGGAACTCTGACGTATGAGATTGCCTCTGGGTTGACGAAGTCTGGGATTGGAGAGAGTACCTGCGTTGGGATTGGTGGGGATCCTATTGTTGGGCTGAGTTTCATAGATCTCCTAGAAATGTTCAGGGAAGATAAGGAGACGAAGGCAGTTGCATTGATCGGCGAGATCGGGGGGAACGCGGAGGAGCAAGCCGCGGAATATGTCAAGAGGACTTCGTATCCGAAACCGGTTGCAGGATACATCGCCGGGCGAACTGCTCCACGTGGGAAGAGAATGGGACACGCTGGGGCCATAATCTCCGGTAGTACTGGGACAGCCGATGGCAAGATCGAGGCATTGAGGCACGCAGGTGTAATGGTTGCTGAGAAGCCCACAGATGTCGCTCGACTCTTAGTTGATCTTGTTCGAAAATGATTGCTGAGCGTAAGAAGTTTGAGTATTGATAGAATAGGTGACTGGAGAAGGACTCACCACTCCACTGAGATAGTTTCGGAGCTTGATGGGAGAGAAGTGATTCTCTTCGGTTGGGTTCAAGACCTCCGGGATCTGGGCAAGATTCTCTTCATGACTGTCAGGGATAGGAATGGGCTGGTTCAGGTTACCGTTCCGAAGACAAAGGCCTCGAAAGAGGTTTTGGAGAAGGTTTCGAGGATAGGAAAGGAGTTCGCGATTGGGATCAGGGGTGCTGTTCATGCGGAAAAGGCCGCGCCTAAGGGCGTTGAGGTCATCCCTGCGGAGATCAGAATCTTGGGCGAGGTTGTCTATCCGCTTCCACTCGATCCCACCGGGCGGGTTCCCGCGGACATAGATGTTCGGTTGAATGCTCGAATTCTTGATCTTCGTCGGCCTGGGCCCTTCGCCATATTCAAGGTGAGAGATGAAGTTCTGATAGTGACGAGAGAGTTCTTGCGGAAATATGGGTTCATTGAGATTCTCACCCCTAGGCTTATCGTGAGTGCTACTGAGGGAGGATCTGCGCTTTTCCCAGTGGAGTATTTTGAGAGGAAGGCGTATCTGGCTCAGAGCCCTCAACTCTACAAGGAGCAACTGGTCACAGTTTTCGAGAAGGTCTACGAGATCGGCCCCTTCTTCAGAGCTGAGGTTTTTGCCACGCGAAGGCACACGAACGAGTTCACTTCAGTTGATATTGAGCAGGCCTTTGCGACCTCAGAGGATGTGATGAAGGTTTTGGAGGAGCTGACCCGCGCCATTGTCACTCATGTGAACTCGAGCTGCGCAGAGGAATTGATGCGGGTGAATGTTAGTCTTCCAGTTCCTTCGCTTCCCTTGAGAAGGTACACGTATGATGAGGTTTTGAAAGAGCTGAACGAGAAAGGGGAGAGTATCGCCTGGGGTGAAGATATTCCGACACCAGCATATCGCGCTCTTGAAGAGAAGCATCGGAAGGAGTTCTATTTCATCACTGATTGGCCTACGAAGGCGAAGGCCTTCTACATCAAGCCCAAGGAGGATAAGCCAGAGATCAGTCACGGATTCGACTTCATGTATGAATGGGTGGAGATCGCCTCTGGAGGATCACGCGTAGATCGAAGGGAGCAGCTGATTGAGAGGTTGAGGGAGAAGGATCTTGACCCGAAGGCGTTTGAAGATCATCTCAAGGCCTTTGACTATGGCATGCCCCCTCATGCAGGATGGGCTTTTGGACTGGAACGCCTACTGATGGCGTTGCTGGGCTTGGAGAATATTCGGGAAGTCACACTGTTCCCGAGAGATAGGTATCGCTTGACGCCATGAAGGGCCTACTTGGCGCCCAGTTCTCTCTTCTTCCATCTGAGGCTACTGCTTCGGCATTTCCTGCATCGATATGCGGCGCCAGAATTGCGGACGCCACAATTGCGGCAGACCTTGTAGAATAGGCGATGTCTCTGCGCAAGTTGCTTCTTTGCAACATCTGTTATGGGCATCTCTCAATGTCCCTCGAAGCGTCGCTCCCAGAGAGCGGTTGATTCAGATATATCTTTCTCTGTTGCAAGTGTGGCGTGTGGCTTCGGGATGGATTTAGGGTTTCTTGGGGAATAGGCTATTAAAGGAGAGGCTGAGAGGCTGCGGTTGTGATGTGATTGTTCGAGGAACGTCGGCCGAGCCGAAAGAAATGGATCGCGCTCTTTGCGGTTGTATGTGTCATAGCTTTGGCCGCATGGGGAGCCCTGCTCTACCTCATGCCCACCAGGAGATCGTACATTGTGCTTCGGGAGGTTCCCGTCGTGACCTATTACTTGAAGACGAACACCGTTACTACTACATTCGCAAGGGTCGTGGCGTCGTCTTCCTCGACGTTATCAACTGTTACGAGAGAGTCGCTCAGTGCGCTGGGGACTTCTACGAGACATGATCCGTACGTGATGAGTTGGACTGGAACATATACGCATCCCATCGTGACAGTGGTCGGCAATAGTACAATTACCCAGCTTGTTCGGACCATCACCAATACGTATGCGTTCACAACATCGATTCCGGTGACCTACGTCTATGGTATACCTACGGTCGTGACTGAAACTGTTACTCGTTGGAGCGGTTACAATCAGACCGTTGTCATTGTGACGACTATGACCTCAACTGAGACAGGTACCTCGACCTATACCCGAACTGTCTGGACGACTGTGACTTCAATACCGCCGGGATTGTCGATGTATCCGCCGCCCGCTGGAAGCCAGACGGAAACCCTTGCTCCATTGATCTTCTGCTCTGCATTTGCGGCAGGAATTCTCATTCTACGAAGAAGAACCATCACCGTCTCTGAGAAATCCTGACTGACGCGGTTGTCCCTCAATCTCGCATACTTGCCATGCTTGGCCTAGTAGTTGCATAATTGCAGCTCTATCTCTTTCTGTCCATCAATCTCAGGAACCGTTGATGGTCGGTTCGGGTTGTGGTGAGTCGGTCACCACAAGAAGTCTAGAGGTAGCTCGTTTAGAACGACTGGTCCTCCTTTGGTTACGAGGATTATGTCTTCGAAGTGGGTTCTGAGGCCTTTCTCGGCTATGTTGTGGGGTGGCTCATAGGTAACAGTCATTCCTTCCATCAGGGGTCTCTTGTCTTCTTCTAGGGAGCCGAAGTTTGGAGCGAAGGGCATTGTGTACTCGTGGCATTCGAGGCCTATTTGGTGTCCGCAGCGCACCATTGGGTCAAACCCGTGTTCAGCATTGACCCTGTTGGATCCCTCTAGGACTTCGCTGGCTATGACTCCGTCCCTGATGAGTCTCATGCTCTCCTTGTGGGCGGATGCAGCTTGGTTGAGGTAATCCTTCACTTCAGAGTTGGGAGTAAGAGGAATGTTTCTGCCCATATCAGAGCAGTAGCCTGACGGCACTCTGCACCCCACATCCACTGCGAGCATGTCCCCGTGTTTGATCGGGCCCGGCAACCTCGGGAGGCCCGCTGCGAAGCTGAGCGTGGATTCAAAGCTGAACTCTATGGCGCCCTTTTCGATCATGGAGGCGTCCATCTTCTTCTTCAGCTCTGTGGCGGTTAGGCTTGGCCGCGTGTTTCTCCCGAGCTCAAGCACGGCTTCCTCGGTGATCTTTATGGCTTTCCTGATCTCATCGATCTCGTACTGGTCTTTGATTGTTCTTAGTTTGAACACGTGATCTGAGATGTCCGATCTCTCGTTCAGATCCACTTTCAACACTTTCATCAGTCGGAACGCGAATTGAGCGCTCATGGTCGAGAGGTCGAAGCAGACACGTTTTGCGTCATGGAAGCGCTCGAGGGCTTCTCTTATGGCTTTGATGTGTTGGCCCTTCTCCTGCTTAATCGCAATAACATGGTCGTAGACCCGTTTCTCCTCCATCTTGGATGCGCGCCAATGAGGCAAGATGACGGTTGATCTCCCGTTCAGGCCAAAGATTAGAGCCGCGTGCTCCTCCCCGTATCCCCACAGGCCTGAGACATATAGGAAGTTGGCTGGGCTCTGCCCGACGATCTCATTCACGAAGACAACAGTGTCGAAACCACGTGCCTTAACCTCGGCTAGGATGGAATCTACCCTTCGTTTGATCGACTCCTCAGCTTTCATAATGCACCAGCAAGACCAGCTGAATCTTGAACGTAATGTGAACCTGTTCCATATTTCAAGTAATGTCCTCTGGCCGAACAGCGATGAGCGCCTGAGTAGGAAATGGTGGGCTTCCTTTCGATTTCTCTTTACGAGAGATGCGGTGAGCTATTGAGGGAGAGATTTACCGTGCTAACGGCTTGCTTCGAAGAATACGCTGCGTAGCTTAGAGGAATCGTCTAGAAGCATTCGGACCTCTTCCGCATCTCCTCTTTGAGGCGCTCGACACTGAGACCTACGTGGAGTATTGCGTCAGCTCTAGCGCAGACCTGACCCCCCTTGAACGCTATGACGGTCGGCACTGCCTCGATCTGGTACTCGTCCCAGAGGTCGCTGTCGTAGTCAGAAATGTCCAACTGAACGACGATCGCTTTCATGTTCCTGGACAGTTCCTGGAATCTCGGCATGAATTCTACGCAGTAGGGGCAGCGGGGCATGTGGAAGAGTACGACTGCTGGTCTTCGGGCTTCCACTATCGTCTTCCTGAACTCATTCTCAGTGATGTCGAGGATCACGATTTTCGCGCCCCTTTCTTCGAGGTATTCGCTTCTCTTCTGTTGTCCACGCCACATCGCGTTAGGCTGACACTCTCTCCGACGGCTCTTTTCCAGGAGCCACCGTGAATCCGACTAAGAGTTTTCCACTGCCAGTGTTTCGAACGCCATGTGCGGTGCCTGGAGGAATGTACACGGCTGTGTTTCGTTCTACTCTTGTTCCGGTTTCTTCCTTGCCGATGTATACAGTTCCTTGTCCTTCGATGATGTAGTAGACCTCTTCAGATTCTGGGTGAATGTGTAGGTCTAGTCCCTGGCCTGGGTCAAAATACCCGACCGAGAATCGGAGATGCTTCGTACCGGCTGTCTCTGGGTTGAACATAACTTTGATTGGGCCGCCGAGGGCTTCTTTAGCTTCAACTTCATCAAGCTTGAGGAATTTGACAGTCAAATCCTTCACCAAGGGCATGTTGAGGTAGATGTTACATAAGAGTTACCTAATGCGGCCCTCTCCTACAAGACGAGCTGTGTCCCCCTGTCCTGAAAGCCTTGATTCTGATATTCTTGAGATTTCTGGGAGTACGCGCACGTTCACCATAAACGTACTGCATCTGCGTCATAGCTAGGCGAGCAGGAGAAAATGCCCGAAAGCGGCGGAAAACTACACCTGCAGTCATGAGTCCCAAGGATGGCGGATTGAAAGCTGTACGTACACCTGTACGTACATACCCCCTAGGCGCGAGCCGCCGCCTTGACGCTGCTACAGCAGATCTGACGAGTTCCAGAATCGCAATTGTGGAAATCTCTAGATCTGGAGACTGGGACTGGAGATGCGAGGCCAAATCGACTTGACCATCTAGTCTCGATCGTCAACTAGATCTCTGATGCATGGCTGAGAAGAGGGCAGCCTATTCTTCTATGATCTCAACATTAGCCCTAGGAACGGACACAACCCGTCCATCATCAAGCTCCACCGTCAGAACCCTCACGAAGGATCTAGATTCAACTTGCTGAAGCTCAACTGGGAGACTGACAACTTTCCCAATGGCCCCGAAGTACGGCAACCTAATAATCCGCACAGGCGTTCCTGGCACCATGCCCGAAGCCAGCTCCTTATCCGCAATCTTCTCCGGCGCCTTCTCGTGAGGTATGATTATCTCGGGCCTAAGTACTCCTGCCCTTATCTGGGTGGCTCCATTTGCACATGCCATACGCCCCTCGAAACTTCTGAGGAGATCAAATGTCCTGCGGGACATATTCATTCTTCCAAAGCCCTCAGTTATGATCAGAGTCAATCCCACCTCCTCTTGGCCAGTTATGGCAACACCTATCTCCTCACCTATGAAGGTCGTCACATCTGTGTGGCTAATTCCGCCAGCGACGACGCATGCAACTCCGACTTCGACGCCTTTTCTCAACGCCTCCAGAGCCACGAGAGAACCGCCGACGGCCACTGCCCCCTTGTCCTTCGACGTGATCTTGTCGGCTGTCAGTACCTCGTCAGGAGAATCTACTGCCATCCTTATCTTGCCGTGCGTTTCTCCGCCTATTCCAAAGATCCCTTGTACAAAGGCGGCGTTCGTTTCTATGACCGCCCCTTCCGCAGGCAACAACTCAACAACCTTGCCCGGTATGTATGCGTCTATATCGACAGGCACGGGCAAGCCTCTGACTATGATCTGGCCAGTAGCATCCGAGATGGATTCGATTGTTCCATTCACCGGCGAGGTGACCTGCTTCTTCATAAACCCTAACAACGAGCCACTAGCGGCAATGACCTCGCCCTCTGCAACCTTTTCTCCAACTCTCTTTGAGACGTGCTCGGGCAGCTCCTGAGCCTCTACTCCGAGGAGCAGTGCCGCGTTGACGATTTCAGGGTTGCCGCTCAGCTGTGTCCTCGCTATGATCTTGTCGAAGTTAACTTTGTCCCCGACATTTACGCATACCTCGCCCCGTATCGGCAGCTTTCTCGTTTTTGAGACGGTTGCCGCCCTCTTAGCCTTCAATCCTGGCGTGTAGGCATACGCCTCACTTGAGTTCGCCGACTTCCCTTTCATCTCAGCCATTCATGTTCGCCCTACAGCATCTTCTGAAGCTCATCTGTCGGGTACACGCTCAAGGCTTGGAACCACTTGATCAGCATATCCTTTCTCACTGCATCATTCTCCGGAAGTCGCAAGGGGCGTCCTCTTGCATCGAGTATTACCCCGACAACTCCACCCATGACAGGGCACTCCACCTTGTGTCCCGCTCCACCACCAACATCGAACTTCTTCTGAGGTGTAACAATGGCCTTTGCCTCCTGTCTCTCCGCGAGCCCTAGGTGCTTCATCTCGCCAAATCTCAGATCCTCCTTCATCGTTTCTCCATCAGGCATCGCCAGCTCCACAGTCATTGCGGGTTCACCCTCGGATCCTGCTCCTGCAGATGCGATGACCGTGCCAAGCCTGACAAGGCAGTCCTTGTCAAATATGCTCCAAGCCGCCCTCTCGTGCACCGTGGACAGGACGCCGAGATGCGGCATCATGAAGACGCTGTCCTGAAACATTCTTGTGACTCCTTCAGGCTGGAAGGCGTCGATCAGGATGAGCATCGTCTGTACCCTGTCAGGAGCATGACTGAGCAAACCCCCCGTCCCAGCTATGATGCCAATATCCATCATTCTGATGTAGGTCTCTTCGAGCTTCTGCTCAAAGGCATCGGCTAGGGTTCTTTCCACGCGAACCCCTTTGAGCCTGGTCGCTATCGTCTTGTGATGCTCAAGGCCTAGGCGAAGAGCTTCTCTCGCAACTGAATGCTCGACGATTAGGTCCTCAAGCGTCTGAGGGATGGTTGTGGGCCTAATCATCTTGTTCATCAGTCTCATCGCCACATCTTCCTCCCCTAGGTTGAACGGGAGCCACCTCACGATGTTCTTGATGCCTGCCGACTTCATCACATTGGTGACGCTGTAGCTCATGCCGAGGTTAGCGCTTACACTTCTGACAAATCGCCCATCGACAATGGAGTATACGTTGGTCGTTGCTCCTCCTAATCCCACGCCGAGAACATTCATCTTGTAGGTGAAGGCGATCAGGCGCATAGCCAATCCCTCTCCAGCCGGCGTGGGCATTATTGGCACAGAAGTCCATTTCATCAATTTCGTGTATCCAGGCGCGTGGCTCATCACATGCTCCATGAACAACTCATGGATAGCGTCACGCGCCGGTTCAGCATTCTCCTTCTCTAAGACCGGCCGGATATTGTCAACTATACTTAGGGCGAATCTCCCCTTCATCAACTTCTCAATCTGCGGCCTCAGCGCCTTGTTGCCAGCGTAGACGACTGGAAGCTCGTAGTCGACTCCGAGTCGCGGTTTGGGCTCAGCAGCATTGATCAGCTCTGCGATCTCCATGACATGAGCTGTTTCGCCGCCGTCTGTTCCTCCAGCAAGAAGAATCATGTCTGGGCGTAGGCTTCTTATCCGTTGGATCTTCTGGTGGGGCCGCCGGCCATCGTCGCGCGCAATCACATCCATCACTATGGATCCTGCGCCCAAGGCAGCCCTGTACGCGCTCTCAGCTGTCATTGTCTTTATGAGTCCAGCAACCATCATCTGCAGCCCTCCTCCAGCGCTGCTGGTCGTGCAGTAAAGATCGACACCGGCCTCACCTTGGCATGGGACCACTATGCGATCTCCACCCTCCGAAAGGATGCGGTGTCCAGTCATCTCCTCGACCTCTCTGACGGCGTTCCTTACGCCCAACGTAACATCCTCATACGGCGTCTCCACAGTCGTAGGCGCCTCGCCGGCTACGAGGAATCTCCACTCCCCGTCTCTCAGATGGAAGAAGCGGGCCTTCGTGGTAGTGCTTCCCACATCAGTTGCCAGAATGAACCTCATCTCGCGATCAGACTTGGGGTGAGTACTCATGGATGCCCTCCCGTGGTGCGCGCAGCTCCTATAGGGACGTTCCCAGATGACGCCCACTCTACGAGCCAAGCGTTATATATGCTCAGCGACCAACCTTTGTCCAAGAACAGGGGGAAGATGTGAAGAATGTTATTTGCAGGAAAAGTAGCTTGGGCTATCATCACTCTAGTGTTCTCACTTCTGATGCTCGTGGCCCTCTATCTGGCCTCCAAGAAGATCTATGTCCCTCAGATCAGAGAGCATGCCGGAATTCATGCCATCACGGAAGCCATAGGCAGAGCAGCAGAAATGGGGCGCCCGGTCAGCTTCTCTCCCGGGACGTCATCCATCTACGATGCGAAATACGCTGGGGATACAGCTGCAGCTCTGAGAATCCTCGACTACGTGGCGAGAGAATCAATTAAGAGCGGATCTAAGCTCATTGTTGGCATAGCACCGCCGACCGTACTTCCAGTAGCCCAGGCCATAGTGAAGACCGCGTACACCGCAGAAGGAAAGGCAGAAGAGTACGTGGAAGGAGACACAGTCCGATTCCTTTCTCCGGACCAATGGGGCTTCACCTCAAACTACATGGGGATGATGCATAGGGAGCGCGTCGCGGCGAACTTCCTCTTCGGAGGACACGCTGCTGAAGCGCTAATCTTGGCGGAAACAGGCGCAACCGTCGGTGCAATGCAGGTTTCCGGATCAACAAACGTGTATCAGTTGCCTATGTTCATCGTCTCATGCGACTACACTTTGATCGGAGAAGATCAGTTAGCGGCAGCAGCCTACCTGTCGCCAGACCCAGCGCAGAAGGGAGTAGTCTTCGGCCAAGACTTGACCAAACTCATCTCGGTGGCTCTGATAGTGATCGGAGCGCTTCTAGCAACTGCAGGCTCAAAGATACTCCTCAACTTCCTGAAGAGCTAGGAGGCTACAGAAATGGCAGGCATATGGAGAACTATCGCATCAGCTATTCTCCTAGTCGTTTCACTAGCCATTCTATTTGACTTCGCCTTCAAAGACGCAACCCTGCAGAGCCTAGCGACTGATCTCAACAACTGGGCAGTGGTCGTGGGAGCGTTTGCATTGGGCATCGGAGCCTACAGCTTGATACTCAGACATGGAGGTATGATTGCGAAGAGAAGGTCCATGTGGCCATATAGTTTGCTCCTTTTGGCAACGATGTTTCTATTTTTGGTCACAGGCCTAGTCACAGGAAGCATAACAAGCCCGCAGTACAACTGGATCTACTCTACAATTGTCATGCCGGTCTCAAGCACTCTCTACGGAATGAACGCGTTCTTTATCGCCTCGGCTTCGTATAGAGCCTTCAAAGCCAGAAGCTGGGAGGCGGTCGTACTTCTGGTTGCCGCGATATTTCTGATGTTAAAGAATGCACCCATAGGAGGTGTCATCTCACCCGTGCTACCACAGATCGGCGGGATCATCTGGGACTTTGCCGGAGCAACAGGAATGAGAGCTCTGCTGATCGGCATCGGAATAGGAACGCTTGCTCTGGGACTCAGGGTGATAATCGGACAGGAGAAGACGCCCCTCGGAGGTGCTGAGTGATGGCTCTTCGAGAGATACTAAGTCGAAACTACAAGCAGGTAATCTACCTAGGCCTCTTCCTCTCTCTAGCGATACCGCTGCTCAGCCCAATAGGACTCCCCGTCCCAGTGCAGCCAACAACACTCGGGGTCTACAACAAGATAGAATCACTCAAGTCCGGCGATGTGGTAGTCATAGGAAGCAACATAGGTGCAGCGATCTACGCGGAAGTCTACCCCCAGTACATAGCGATACTCGAGCACTTGTTGCGGAAGCCAGGTGTAAAGATACTTCTTGTGGGCCACGGAACAGAGGCGCCGATATGGGCAGAGAGAGCTCTCAAGGAGCTCAATGCCTACAATAGGAAGTCATACGGCACGGATTTTGTCCATCTCGGCTACATAGCCGGAGAAGAAGCAGCCATAGCCAGCCTCTGCAGAGACGTGCATGCGCTGCTAAAAGTGGATTACAGCGGCAAGCCCCTCAGCGATCTTCCCATGATGAAGAACATCAAAAGCGCGAAAGACTTCACGATCGTGATTGATTTCACTGCAAGTGCAGATTCGCAGTACTGGCTGAACCAGGCATACGCCAGCTACGGAACCGCGATCGGCTTTGGGCTGACTGCGATAAAGGTCCCCGATGCCTATGCCTACTACATGGCTGGTCAGATATTCGGGATCATAGAAAGCCTCTCAGGCGCCGCGCAGTACGAGAACCTGATCCGCAAGCCAGGCATGGCTGTGACAGGCATGGACGCTCAATCCCTCGCGCACCTGCTGTATATCGCTCTGATAGTACTATGCAACGTGATTTTCCTGACACAGAGGAGGGCCGGGAAATGATTGACTCAGCTACGTTGTCAATCCTGATCTCAACCACATTAGTACTTGCAATATACACGATTCTGTATCGCGAGAATCCAGCCTTCAGAATAGGAGAGCATCTGATGGTCGGAGCTACAGTCGGCAACGCCATAGTCTTGGCAATCTTCCAAATCCGAGACTTGGCATGGAGGAAACTCCAGAGTGGGTTCGCAACAGGAAATCTCTCAGGAATGGCCTACATAATACCGATGATTCTCGGCGTCTTTCTATACTTCCAGTTCTCTTCAAAGCTCAGATACCTGGCACGCATATCGATCGCATTAATGCTCGCCGTAGGCCTGTCGCTCTCAATAAGAGGGCTGATCTTCGTCAACGTGATTGGGCAGATCCAAGGAGCGCTGGCACCACTAACAAACATACAGAATGTCGCCTACTTGATCGGGGTGGTCTGTTCCCTTCTCTACTTTGTCTACGAACAGAGGGCATCCAAGTTGGCAGGCCCTCTACCGAAAATCGGAAGATACGTGCTGATGCTCACGATGGGCGCCTACTTCGCAAACACGATCATGGGTAGGCTCTCAATCGTGATAGGGACGCTAACAAGCGTGTTCGTGGCTCCAGCTTGGTACCTGATACCAGTGGCTTTCCTGATCGTCATCGCAGACGCGTTCATCAGACGGAAAAGCCTCACGGCCAGCTAGCCAACGCTTTTCTCCTAACCTCCCTTTTTCTCTCATGGTGAACTTGTCATGCCAGACAAGGTTCTCTTCTGGGAAATGACCCGGGAAGAAGCGCAAGAAGCAACCAAGGAGGCAGACTTCATCGTCCTTCCTGTCGGAAGCACAGAGCAACACTCAATCCACCTGCCAGTCTCAACGGACAGCATCCGCGCCGAAGAACTCACGAAATACCTCGCTCTTCACTCGGGAGGCCTAAAGATGGTCGTGCTACCTACGCTCGCGTACGGCGAATCTCTCCACCACATGCACTTCCCTGGAACAATATCACTCCGAGAAGAAACCTACATGCAAGTCCTCAAAGATATCGCGTGGAGCGTGAAGAAACAAGGCGGCAGAAGACTCCTCATAGTCAACTATCACGGCGGAAACGCTGCACCCATTCAACTCATTCGGATGGAGATCGAACGCGAAATGGGACTCAAAGTGTACTTCGTCGGATGGAGCAGCTTTGCCGCAGACCTCGTGAAGGAATGGTTCCCAAAGGTACCCTATGGACATGCATGCTTCTACGAGACAAGCATGATCCTGCACTTCAGACCTGATCTGGTGAAAAAGGAGAAGATACGCAAGCAAGAACAACGGCACAGCTTCGAAACTCCGAACAGGCCAATCACCCGAGATACAGCCGCGGCATATTTCGAAGACCAATACGTTACAGGCGGGATTGGCGATCCTGCACTTGCAAAGGCAGAGCTGGCCGCAAAGATCATCCCCGAAGTCACCGAACGCATCATTAGAGCTCTCAAAGAAGACATGTCGCGCGAATAGGCCTCGATCGCGCGTTGACCTAGAGAGGTCTCGACACAGATTCAACTACCAAGGTTAGCAGCTGGCTACTCAGGACTTAGACCCGTCGCCTGCGGAACTTCTTGATCATGGCGAGCTACTCAAGATCATACTCTGGCAAAGGCCTGCTCCAAGTCCGCGATAATATCCTCTGCGTCTTCTGTGCCCAAGGACAGCCGGATCAATGAATCGCTTATTCCGGCCTTTTCTCTCTCCTCAGGCTTCATGAAATAGTGCGAAGCAGTACTCGGCTGACTGACCAAAGTCTCGCTTCCTCCGAGACTTACCCCAAGAAGTGCCAGTTTAAGGCTGTCAACAAACCGCATCGTGCGATTCAGATCGCCTTCAAGCTCAAAGCTAAGAACTCCTCCAAACCCTTTCATCTGCCGACTTGCAATCGAGTGTTGAGTAGATGTGCTCAACCCAGGATAGTACACCCTTCTAACCTTGGGGTTGCTTTCGAGGTATTCTGCAACCCTTTGGGCATTCAAGTTATGTTTCTCCATTCGCAGCGCAAGAGTCTTCATGCCTCTAAGGAGCAGCCAAGCAGCATGCGGGTCAAGTACCCCACCCAAAGTTCTGCGCAACTTCTTGATTGGATCAATGAGTTCCCTCGATCCAGCGACAGCCCCCGCTGTTACGTCATTGTGCCCTCCCAGATACTTCGTAGCACTGTGAATAGTGAGATCGCATCCAAATCGTAGCGGCTGCTGATTATACGGAGATGCAAACGTGTTGTCAACAAGAACTCTCCCATCACACTTCTGCCTAACAATCTCCCCAACCTTGGCAAGATCAACAACCTTGAGCGTCGGGTTCGTAGGCGTCTCTAGATAGACAACTTTCGTATCATCCTTGATGGCTGATTCAAGGTCGTTGAGATCTGTTGCCTCCACGAAACTTGTCTCGACGCCAAATCTCTTCATGAAATCTGAGAAGAGGCCTACTGTTCCACCGTAAAGATCTCGAATCGACACCACATGATCGCCAGAAGAAACAAAGCTGAGAACCGTTGTTGAGATTGAGGCCATACCGGAAGAGAATACCGCAGAATCTTCTGCGCCTTCCAGCTCAGCTATCTTTCTCTCAGTCGCCGTGATTGTTGGATTGCTCCATCTCGTATAGACATCGCGACTACTCTTCTCAGTCACAGCATCAATAAGTTGCCGCGTATTGGTGAACGCGAAGACTGATGTCTCAAAAATGGGCGTAACGACTGCTCCGGTCCGCGGATCCACTTCCTCTCCTGCCCGGACGGCCTTCGTGGAAAATCCTAATTCCCTCTCTCTCGTCATGATCGTTCCC
>Ga0209725_1001292_pt1 | contig 14350 bp, 10 predicted proteins | sample I18A1metaG_FD_184145 | JGI IMG/M metagenome (GOLD analysis project Ga0209725, IMG submission 184145) | Lake sediment bacterial and archeal communities from Gulf of Boni, Indonesia to study Microbial Dark Matter (Phase II) - ​I18A1 metaG... | ecosystem: Environmental > Aquatic > Freshwater > Lake... | reverse complement strand
CTATTTGGTTTGAAGAAGCGGCCGTAACTGAATGAGGGTTTTCAACCATTCCACGCAATATCCCCACGCAGCCCACTACGACAACGCGCACAATGTTCGAACCTCCGAGGCCTCGCGGATTTTTTGGCGCGAACATTACAGTTAGAAGAACAAACTGTAATAATGACGGAAAGATATATAGCAGCCTCACAGGCATCCCTCAGCCCCAAGGTGCGGCAGACATTGGCTTTCGGTCGAGACTCCGACAAACAACTGCAGGCCTACGTTGCGGCTCGCTCGAGCGAACTCTTCCCGAGGGCCCAGCTCATCCGACAGAACGAAACGCTGCCCGGCGGTAACATAATTGACCTACATCTACGTGCAGACACCGGGAAAGACATCTTCGTTGAGCTGAGGAGTGCACCAATACAGCATGTATACTTTGGCCAGCTGGTCAACTACTACACGGCAATTTCCAATCTCGACCCGCCGCCCAAGTCGTTCAGGATAGTCCTGATTGGCAAGGCTATCGATCCATCATTGAAGAAGCAGCTCACAGGCCTGAACGCCGAGTTCTTGTCGCTGAAGGACATCGGCTTTCCACGAGCACAGTCGGGAGCGAGTCAGCTTAAGCCCTCGCGAACCGAAGCGCGTGTGATTGTGGCACTAGAGTCGAGAGGAGCGAAAGTTGTAACCCCAGCAGACATAGCCAAGCTGACCGATTGTAGCAGGTCATACGCCGCGCTTCTGCTGCATCGACTCGAACGCAAGAAATGGGTCGATCGCGTCTCGAAAGGGAAATATCTCTTCGTTCCCGCGGCTGCTGGCTATGGAGAACGTTTTCCTTCCCTGAATCCGCTGCTCGCCGGTAGTGCATTGATTTCACCCTACTACTACAGCTACTCAACAGCTAACGCCTACCATGGTCTTACAACACAGTTGCCTGCAACCGTGTATCTGGCGACGACGGCCAAGAAGCCGCTGTTCGTGTGGAAGAATACGCGTTTCAGGTTCGTCACCCTCGCAGGGCGCAAGTTTTTCGGTTTCACCAAGGTCAGGGTGCAGGACGCGGAAGTGAACATGGCTGAAATGGAGAAGGCGATCATCGATTCCATCGACAAACCCAAGCACTCGGGAGGAATCGAGGAGGTCATCGGAGCGCTCCAACGCGGTCACCGAAGAGCGGACACTTCAAAGCTCATCGACTATGCAGTGAGAATGAAGACCCACGCGGTGTGCCAGCGACTCGGTTTCATGCTGGATTTCTTGGCTGAAAAACGCCTCGTGGATCCCTTGCCAAAGAACCTGCGCGACAAGCTCCATACCGGCGTGGGAATGACTCCGATCTACATAGGACCTAGACAACGCGGAGGCGACTACTCGCGCGATTGGCGTGTTGTCCAGACCGCGTCGGACGAGCAACTGCTGAGCGAGATATGATTCATCGAGACTGAGTGAGGAGAATGATTCTCGAGAAGCATGTGAACCATTATGCTCAAGCTTCAAGGGTGGACTCACTCGTAGCCGAAAGAGATGTCGTCCTCACTTACGTGCTAAAAGCCCTAGCAGAACAAGAAGATTCTCTTCTTCGTCATTTGGCCCTCAAGGGCGGCAGTTGCATGAAGAAACTCTACTTCGGAAAGAGTGGGCGCTTTTCAATGGACCTAGACTTCACCAGCTTGGATATCGGGCCAAAGAAAGTCGCGTCAGAACTTCACTCGCTGCTAGACCAAAGAGAGCGTCACGGCATCTCCTTCGTCATTGAGGAAGAGTGGTCGCGTGAGAATTCGTACGGCGCGTTACTGGGATATTCGCACGCATGGAACTCGAGCAAATTCCAGATAGAGGTCAGCTTCAGGGAACATCCGATTTTGAGTGTTGCAGAATCGCTGTTGCTTGACGAACTTTACTTCCGCTACTGTGAATTTGAGCCTTTCAAAGTGCGGTGCCTGCAGAAAGAAGAGATCCTGGCGGAAAAGATCAGGGCATCCTTCCAGCGACTAAGGGCCCGCGATTTGTACGACCTGTATCTGTTTGCGACGAAACCGAGATCCTACGATACCAACAAGGCTAGAACGCTTACAGTTCTCAAGTGCTGGAACAGTCGTGATCCGTTCGAACCCAAAACCCTACTTGACAAGATCTCAGGAGAACGATACGACTGGAGCGATCTCCAGCGACTGGTGAGACAGAACGCGTTGCCATCAAACAAGACGCTCGTCCGGACCGTAGTCAGACATTATGCGTACCTGAAGGATCTCGACCGAGATCTGCAGCGAGTTGTAGCGGATTCAAAGGCCCACAGGCAAGCGTCCCTCGTCAAGAAGCTGGCCAGTCAGCTCCGATGCTAGCCCCTCTTCGCATTCCGAGGAGTTCGTACAGCAACGTTTTCGCGTGTGCAAAATGGGGGCCCTCTCTATATGAACAAGGGGCCACCATAGTGCAATATGACGAACGGTGGCGATGCAGAGGCGACACTTCGACATCTTCGATTGCTACCGAATCGTGGAGTTCAACACCAGTAGGCTCAATTGGAAGGCTGTCCGGGACCCCTTTCACGCACAACTACGACGCGAGAACCCTGCCAGACACGTGGACCGAGCTAGGAGACTGATCGAGAGAGCTGTCCGAGACTCGAACACTGTACGGAGAATAGAATCAGGCACTTTCGAACCGCTGGACTTCGCAAACGCAGCCAGAACGGTTTCCGAGCTGTACTCAAAACTGTCATAGCGAGCGACGGATCATGTTTTCGCGTGAAAAGACCGCGCTTGGCGAAAAGTTGGCTGCATAGACCAAGCTGTAGGACGCCACTCATAGCTGAGAAAGCCCTTTTCGCGATGAAAGGCTCTCATATTTCCTTGCAAGCATGATCTAGTGAACGAAAGGGCGTAATGGTCGTCATGCCGTCCAGCGAGCATGAGTTGAGCCGCGAAGAGTTGTTGCAGGGCTTCTCGGCGAGGCGAGCGAGCACGTTACTCTTCGCTATTGAGAGCTGGACGGCGCGACACAAGGCGAAATCCCGGCAAATGATGGAACGGTTTCTCACGCCAGAAGCGGCCGATGAGCGCAGTCTCGTCTTTCTGGAGGCTCTAGCTCTGGGTCGTGAGCCTCCGCTGCGTCCAACAATCCAAGACTTGGAGCGCTACGCGCCGCAATGGGCATTCTTGGTGCCAGACAACCCCAAGATTCGAGCTGCTCTCGGCCACATCCTAGGCAAGAAGTACAGATTCACTCGTGGAGATGTGGTAGGAATCCGGGCGGCACTGGGGCTGGACGGGGACCAAGTCCAGCAAACCTACGGGCAAATGTACGGTGAATCGATGGACACGGTCTTTGCTACACGTAATAGGGCAACCGACTCGATTCGGTGGGCTTGGACTCGGTTGGGAAATCGGATTGACTCCCTACCACCATTCTGGACTGCTTTCGCGCTGACGCTGACGGAGACTGCAGGGGCGGGCTATCTGGCTTTGCCGATCGCGCTGGCCGGTATCGGCCCGCTGGCTGGAGTGGTAATTCTGGTCGTGTTGGGCCTAGTCAACGTGTTGACGATTGCTTTCTTATCCGAAGCGGTCACCCGAAATGGAAGTATTCGCTACGGCAGCGCCTTCATTGGCCGTCTTGCACGTGACTACCTCGGGCGACTGGGCAGCTTCACAATGGCAGTGAGTCTATTCGCATTCTGTTGGCTTGGCCTCATTGCAAACTACATTGGTTTTGCAGTTACCCTAGCAGATGCTACAGAGATACGCGCGGAGTTGTGGGTCGGACTACTCTTCCTTGTCGGCGTCTATTTTGTGCGATTCAGAACGCTCGGTGCCACTGTGGCTTCTGCCATTGTAGTTGGTGCGATCAACATTACTCTAATTCTTATCCTCTCTCTACTTGCATTCGGCCACGTCCAACCGGAAAATCTACTCTATGTGAATCTACCCCTCTTTAGCGACCGTACGTTCGATCCTTCCGTCTTGTACGCAATCTTTGGCGTTGTCTTGTTCTCCTATTTCGGTCACACATCGTTGGCTAGCTGCGCTCAGGTTGTACTCCGCCGCGACCCTGGTGGGCGTTCCCTGATCTGGGGGGCAGTTGGCGGGATGACCACGGCCGTGGTCATCTATTGCATATGGGTGTTGGCAGTAAACGGCGCAGTGGCACCGCAAGCGTTAGTTGAACAATCAGGCACAGCGCTGGTTCCGCTCATTGCCGTTATCGGTCCGATCGTGTACTTGTTTGGATCGATACTCGTCATACTCGGACTCGGGATGGGCTCGATCATTACGACGTTAGGCGTCTTCAATCTGACTCGTGAGTGGCTTCCCAGAAGAAGGCGCGTGGTTGTGAGACTACCTCGCCATAGAGGACAGCTGCTCCTACTAAGCAACAAGAGGGCAGTGGCTGAGGACAGACTCCAAGGAGCCGGGCTTCGCCTTGGCCTCACGTATGTCGGGCTCATTGACGAGAAGCCCGAGTTTCGTCTTGACATCCAATCAGACAGCGCCATTCACCGCACACACATAGCTTTCGCGGAAACGTGGAACGCTACCACAATCTTCGAACAGATGCCGAAGCTCCGCAAACATGGTGTTTTCCTGACTCTGCAAGTTCAGGAGGCAAGTCAAGAGAGCGTTCTCGTGCGCGTTGACTCGTCATTGAAGCTAACTCCGAGGGGGGAGTGGGACACCGTTGGCCTGACTATGGCCGACCTCGTCGCCCTGCCTGAAGACCAACGACGACTTGTCAACTGGCTTCTGCGTCAGGGGACCATAAAGCGGCAAGCAGTGACCGCGACCGAGGCCGCAACACGTCTCGGCCAAGATGAGACGAAGATTCGCAATACGCTGGATGCGTTGGTGTCTGAAGGTGTCGTGAAAACGTCGGAAGACGCCGCCGGCACTGGTGAGACTCGCTATCAGCTTTCTCTCACACTCAGGAGAGGACGCAAGATTCCTCAAGAAATCTGGAAAGCACTGGAGAAAGGAGAGACACCAAGAAGAAGTGAAACCGGTTTTGTCGGAAGAGGACGTATCCTTCAGTGGGTGACAGAAGTCATGCTGACTAGACTTGGACGCTCCTACCTGCCACTGATCCCGGCGATCTGCGCCTTCCTCTTGACTGAGTGGCTCGTTGTGACCGGAGCAGGTTCCTTTAGTGAAATGCTCGGCCTCATGGGGGTGATTCTCGTTCCGCTGCTGGGAGGGATTTTCCCGGATCTACTAATAATCGCTAGCCGGAGAAAAGGCGAGCGCCTCCCATCTGTAACCTACAGTCTTCTTAGTCATCCGTTGATCACGGCGGGCGTATATCTCCTGTTTCTAGCCACCCTTTTCCTCCATGGCTTGGTCATCTGGCAAGACCCCCTATCACGCGTTCTGGCTCTTCTCGTCGGCGTTCTCACGGTCGGCATGACTGTAGTGATGAGGCACCGTGGCGCCTTTGTGAAGCGGACGATTCTTGAGCTGCAGGAAGACCAATGTCAAACAGGACGGACCTTCTTCGCTATCATGGAAGGGGGTCAACCCAAAGCTGCGGAGGTCTCGCTCCAGTACCACGACAAGCAAGAAAAGCTGCAAGCCGCATCCGGAGAGATATCATCTTTCTCTTCGCTACGTCACGCCACCGTCCGACTGGCAGCAAGCCAGTCTCGCGAGCTCAAGGTGTGGGCACACAGGATTACGTATGAAGGATACTCCGAAAGCCTACCGAGCATACTGCACGTGAATTCAGATAATAGGAATAGAGAATTTGACCTCAGATTGTCTGACGGAGAGGTTATCATTCCCTTCAATGACAAGCCATGCGAACTGACAATCAGGTTTACACAAACAGAACTCTCGTAGGCACGCGCGGCACATGCAAAGTACGATAAAACCATACGAGCTTCGATTGACCCCACGAAGATGGCCGGGTCGGAGGGACTCGGACCCACCTGGCTGGGGTGCACGCATTCCCCAAACTGAGCCTCTCAACTTTGGTTGATCATTGTCTCTTCCACTGAAGATCGAAGATTTCACAGGCTCAGCATGACGAGGCCGGTCGCTGCGGGCCAAGAGGGACAGGCCGATTACCTGACGCAGGAGAGGCCAGTCAGGCCGGAAAGAGGGATCGTTCCAGATTCTTCCCTAACCTACACTGAGATGAGAGTAAGGAGAGAAACGAAGGCGTTGCGTGTGCGCCGGTTGGTGCGGAGAACCACGTTCGAACCTCGGTCTTTCTGTGACTCTCAGCGAGACGAAACAGCCAGCGAAGGAGAAGCATCTCAGCGCAAGGACTGCGCAAGGTCGAAGTACGCAAAGGCATCCTTCATTTGCTCGAATGAATACTCCACGTTCTGGAATCTCGCTGAGAGCTCCGATACTTCAACTCTCACCTTCTTGGGGTCTATATGTTCCACGAGGACCTTGGCTATGAGTTCAGCTAGGTGTTTCATTTCGCCCTCTTTCATGCCGCGCCTTGTGACCTCTCCAACGCCGTATCTGACTACGGCGTCGACGAAGATGTTCGCCTCCTCCAGCTTCTCCTTCACCTCAAAGCCTTCATCCGAGGCAAGTGATGTGCCGACTCTTTGAATCAGCATGTGGGAGTTTGTGAACCCTCTGTGAGGACACACTAGGCCTTGGACACCATGTTGGTGCAAGGCTTCTCCCAGAACTCGCGCGTTTCTCACCACTTGATGAACATAGTCCTGTCCGAACTCAAGCATCTCTGCACACGCGATGCCCACGGCTATGGTTGTTCCTAGATCGCATGTGCTCTGTAGGAGCGGAGGGGGGCGACTCGGCGCTTCCACTTTGTCAAAGACTTCGCGGTCTCCCTTCACGAGTATGATTCCTCTGTGCGGCCCAGGGAACGACTTGTTTGTTCCTCCAGTCAAAACAGAGCATCCCTCGTTGAGAGGGTCCTGAAACTCCCCTCCCGCTATGAGTCCAAGAACATGCGCCCCATCGAAGACTGTGATTGCTCCCACTTCTTGTGCGACATTGCTGAGTTCACGAGCAGGATGGGGGAAGAGCATGTCTGCACTTCCCAGCATGAGTATGTGGGGTTTCAGACGAATTACACTCTGGATCGCATCTTCTAGGTTAATGTTCCACTCGTCGGGATTGAACGGGAAGTACTTTACGTGGAAGGGGTAGTGAGCGTGGGACCTTAGCCGGTCTGGGAGCGGGTAGCCGCCGTACTCTGAGGGTGTGTTCACAAGTACGTGGTCGGGCTCAAGGAGACCTAGGAGCGCAGAAAGTATGGCAATGTTGCCACTCATCGGGTTGATGCTTGCGAAATCTGCCCTGAAGAGTCTCCTTGCCAGTTCGGTTGAATTCTGAATCGCTTTGTCTAGATACTTGGTGCCTCCGTAGACACTTCTTCCTCTGACTTGAGCCGTTATTCTGCGTAGTGCGTCGGAAGAGGCTATCTCCCTCACGAGGTTGCTTGGAAGATTCGATGCTGCGTTCAAATTGATCGAATGTTTTGAAAGTTCGTGGTGTTTCTTCACAAGGTCCCTGATTTGGAATGCATTTTCGGACACCGTCGGCAAGCCTATTTCACGAGTTCGAATCGAATCCTTTTCACGCCTTCAAATCGGACACGGTTTCCAACGGCTGCCAGCCCCTCCAAGTTCTCCCTTACGCGGGCGCACACATTTCCTGGAACCCAACCAATGGGAACAAAGATCCTGCTGTCGGGCCCGTAGAATATTGCCAACTCTTTGATCTCGTGGGGAAAAGCTCTCTCAATTCCTGCTGGAAAATGCATGTAGAGAATTTCGCCTGGCGCAGGCGTGACGGTTGAGTTCTCGAGGGGCACCACTTCAGGGATATTGAAGTCCGATATTGCCAGTTCCCGTCCTGCGAACATCGCATGTATGGTCTCACCTGTAAAGCTCCCTCCCAAGCTCTCAAGATAGTTCCAGACAGCAGTGCAGGTCTTCGGCGCGTACTCAAAGTCGAATTCCGCGATTGCCACTACGGGAGGCTTCTCGTCGGGGAATACTATTCGCATCTTCTTCGTGGGGCCAGTGCGCTTAGCCATCACGTCGACGCCTCTAACGGCACTGGACTTGGATGACTGCAATTTGTTTCTCCCTAGATTGCCAGCTCTCCCTGCGTGACTGCAGTAACGCTAGCCAGACTTGTGTCTTCCTAGGCGATACGGCTCCGTCGAGGCTTGTGGAGCAGTATCTACCCTATTCAGGCGGAATCTCCGCGAAGAGTAGGTCGGTGTCAATGCCTTGGCTCTTGCGTATGGCTCTGATTATCCAGTATAGGATGAAGGAGGCTACAAAGAATGCAATGAACCATGGGTTCGTTCCCAGCCAGAGAACCCAGTACTGGTATGCTGAATTCACGTTGTAGAGGAAGCCTACCAGTCCGACGATCGCGACGATAGGAATTGCACCAATCTTCCAAGACTTTGCAGGTGAGAGGTCGTAGAGTTTCTTCCTGAATGGGAAGACGATTGCGCTCAGGCACGTAAATGAGATCGGTATGAACGAGAACATCCATGTGAAGGCCAAGAGCTGACCAAGGTAGGTTGTCCAGGTCATCATCAGCAGAAAGATCTCGCTGACCACGAGAAAGACTGCAAGCGACATAATCGGCGTGTGGAATCGATCGTTCACTTCTGCCAGCTTGCTTGGAAGCAGTCTGTCAAAAGACCAAGCTAGCAGAAGCCTGCTTCCCGCCATCCAGATCGCTGGTACGGTGAGCAGAGCCGCAGCAATCAACGTAATGAGCCAAAGCACCTGAACCGGCGGTGAAGCCAATATGAAGATCGGGAAGTTAGTTGCCACACCACCTCTGACCAATGGGGCAGCAAGCTGGCCAGGGCTATTCGTGCTCAACTGTGTAATAGCAACCAGAAAGTCGCGTCCAATGACGACCTCTTCCAAGGCGACTATCGCAATCACGCCGAAACCGAGAGCAACACAGGAGGCCACCATGTTGATGAGCTGACCCGTGAGAGTTCCGGCACGTTTCATTTCACCTGTGTAGTACGAAGTCCAGTAGGTGTTCGTTGTGCCTCCTGTCATACCTAGGGCAGGCAGGAGAATAGCGGCGGTATACGCAACAGGAGCGAAGGCATACGGGTAAGCATTCTTCGCGATGCTTATGATGTCATCGTAGTTCTGTCCCACGAACGCATTGAACTTCGAGACGAAATCAGCGTGATTGCTGGTTGCCAAGACCGCAAACATCACTACTAATCCGACCAAGTAGACCGCAAACAGAATTCGTTGATAGTATCGCAACAGCAAACGAACGCCAAGCACTGCAACTAGGAATGTGAATAGCAAGAAGGCCGTTCCTATGGCGGTACTCCAAATCGGTGTCGTTATCACTGAGCTGATCTCAACCAGCGCAGGATTGCCGGTCGTCTGGCCCAGCACATAGAGCCCTGGAGCCAAGGCCCAGAAGTTTATGTAGGCCGTAGCATAGCTCGCCATCGCTGGACAGAGGGCCAGCCACATCATCGTTTCCATTGCAAATCCAATAGACGGATGCAGTATTCGACTCTGTATCACGTAAGGCGCCCCTGATCGTGGCATGCTGGCGCTCAGCATGGCGATTGCAGTGACGTAGCCTAAAATGCCGCACATCATACCAAGGAAAGTGTTGAAAACAACGTCTCCCCCAGGAACTGCATAGTAGATGAAAAACGTCGTAAATGCGGCCGAGAATATTGGTGAGACATTGCCAAAGTTGCTAATGAAACCCTCGATTGGAGAGTACTCTCTAACAAGTCCGGTAGCTTCTCTCACAAACACAGTTCTAGGACTCAAAGGGCAATACTCCGACACGGAAAGCCCAGCTCGCCGATGACGGTTCAGTGACTCCAAGCCTACATAGGCTTTTCATACACAGACCAACCGGTTGTCGGACAGTGGGTTCCCTTGTCAAGTAGGTGACTTGACGCTACGCATATAAGACTTTTCTCATCTGGAGAGGCTCGTAGTACTTGTGCAGAGCGCGATCGCCTACCGCTAATGCTAGGATAGATGGGCCAAATGACTCGGTTGCACACCGCATACCTGACGGGACGACAGCTACGTGTTTGGGATTTGATGCGAACCGGCCTTTCGCAGAGCGAAATAGCCAGAACACTGAACATTACACGCCAGGCTGTCAATCAACTGAGTCAGAGGATCCCTGAGAGGGTTGCGGCAGCTCTCAACGATGCCTCGAAACTCAACCATGTAGAACCTAGATACATAGACAGTAGCAAGGGCATACTTCTGGGTTGGAGCAGGGATTTTGAAACCGAAGCTGTTATCACACTAACTCCAGAAATAGGACTGCGCATCTGGTATAGGCATAACCTTGGACGATGCAACATATGTCCGGACCGGCGACAATGTAGGTCGATGCTTCTCAAGAGCGCAGATGATCTCGGTGTGGCGCTTTCTGGGCAAGAAAAAGGGCTACCCCCTTCAAAGCTCTCAAGTGTGGTTTTCTCGAGAGCGCTGGCGCCTGATCAGAGGAAAAGTGGCGTGGGGTCGAACCAGTAGCGACGGCTCCACGGTCTGCTTCTGCCCAGTACTCAACTGTGCTGTTCGAGACTTTGCCATACCCTCACCGCGCAAGCCTATGGGTCTGCTGTCATAGACTTCACTGATTCAATTCCTGTCCATGAACAGCCAGTCCATGGCCCTGACCCAAACCTTGCCCCGACGAAAGTACTCCCTGGCCATGCACATTATGGGAGAGTGTGTTGATGCGGAGACGAATGAAAACTTCGAAGACCAAACTGTGCAATGGCCGCTATCATTGCTAGGCTCGATGAAAAAAATGGACGCGCTTTGGAGGCTTACCCTCACACTGATTTCACCACATCGCTGAACAATTTCAATGACTCGGATCCGGGCGGATTGAAAACGTAACCGATGAAGTATGTAATTCCGGCACGCAAATAGTCCTGAATTTGACTTGCGCAATCAGCCGGCGTACCCGCAATCATTGTGCCGATCTCTTCTCCAAGGGGATAGTATGTAGCATGAAAGGCTCGCAACCGTTCGGTCAATGCATCATGGTTCTTGGCAACTATCACGTTGCCCGCCCAAGAGCGCACCAATGTGCCGGGGTCCCTGCCGAGTCTCTTACACATGTGATCTAGCACTCTGTTTTTCATCTTGCAGTCTTCGGGACAAAGTCCATAGAAATTGCTGTAATCCGCAGACTCAGCTACTATGCCAAAAGTGAGCTTTTCACCCTGCCCGGCAACCCAGATTGGAGGGTGAGGTTCTTGAACGGGTTTAGGGCGATCACGTGCTTGCTCCACCCGGAAATACTTGCCGTGAAATGTCGTCTCGTCCTGCGTCCACAATAGCTTGAGAATCCGAATTGCCTCGCTGAGCTGATCTGTGCGAACCCTGGCATTTGGGAAGGGGAACCCGTAGGCGTCGTACTCTGCTCGATACCAGCCAGCGCCTATGCCTAACTCCAATCTTCCCCTGCTCACCACATCAACCGTCGCGCTTGTTTTGGCCAATAATGAGGGGTGCCTGTACGAGTTACAGAGGGCCATCACCCCCAGCCTGATTCTGCTTGTAACGGGTGCCAATGCCGCGAGTGTAGTCAGACTTTCGAAAACGTCCTCTCCAGGAGTTGGGAAGCTATAGAAATGATCGCTGACCCATACGGATTCGTAGTCAAGTCTCTCGGCCTCAGCCGCCATCCGTTTCAGTTCCTCGAATTCTGGCGTCCTATGAGTGGGAGTTGTCAGAAAGACGCCCACGCGAGGTGCTTTCATTGAACTCAAACGCAACAACCGAGCTGTTCCAGACGGTCACGTGCATATCTCTTCTTCGCCGGCTCCGCATAAGGCCGGGGATATACCTTAGTAGAGATCGTTTGCGACATCGTCCAATCCAAGCCGAAGTAGTGTCTTCTTGCTTGGCTTTGCTGATTCTAGATCCCAGCCCATCGCTCGAAGGTATTCCTGCGATAGCCTGTTCAACTCGACTGTTCTGTCCTTTGTTGGACCTTCTTCTAACGGAGGCATTCCCAGCGCTCTGGCCGGGAACTTGAAGGTCAGTGGGTCTAGTCCTTCTCGTATATTGAAAGCTTGGCGCATGTTGGCGATTCTTTCCCCGAGAATCAGGAGATCACCGAGAGTCAAAGGCCATCCTGTCACTGCCGAGATCATTTTGGGAAGATGGCGTACGGATGATGAAAGGTAGCCGAAACAGCATAGTCCAGCGCACTGAACGACGTGCATTAGACATTCCAGGCTCTTCACTTGTTTTCCGCGAGGAGCCGAGAAGTCTCCTCCCGGTTTGGGTGTTCCGATCGCAAGGTCTGGAGGCGGAATAAACTGGCTTGCTTGAATATGATGTGCCGGAGTGGCGTTCAACTTGTATATTACGGCTAGTGCTGGTTCATAGCGCGGATCATGCATAGGTAGGCCTTCGCCCCTTATGTGCATCGCGTATTGGTCGGCTCCCCTGCCGATGCTCTCAACAGCCTTGTCCAAGCCGTCGGCCAGCAGGTTTCCTATGGCCTCGCGTTTTCCTATTTTCTCGACCAGGCTCACTATCGCTTCATGGTTACCCCACTTCAATTCGAGACCGCCGGTATCTTCTTTGCTGATCAAACCATGCTCGAAGCATTCTATGGCAAAGCTAACGTAGCTGCCGGCGCTGATGGTGTCGAGCCCATATCTGTTGCATAGATCATTGATTCTGATCAGGGATTCCACATTGTCGTTGAGGCAGTTGGATCCGAAAGCCGCGCATGTTTCATATTCGGGCCTGTGAGTCTCGAGCGTCTTGTAGGGGCCACCGCCGACCGTTACAACATATCCGCATGAGATCGGACACTGCCAGCAGCCGTACTTCTTGGCCTGGTATTTCTGGATGGCCTCATATCCGACCGCTTCGCCCCTGGGGAAATCGCGGACACCTACCCCCGACCAGTTTCTTATCGGAGAATCATTGCATTCGACGCCTGCTGTGTTGTATGCAGGAGTACCTTTCTTATAGAAATCAGCAAATCCGAAGCCTTCAGCGATCTCGTTGATGCATCGTTTTCGTATCCCCATTAGCTTTTTCTCGTCAGCCAATTGGACTTTCAAGCTGCCCTTCGCGGCTATCGCCTTCAATCTCTTGGATCCCATAATCGCGCCCAGTCCAGAACGCGCGGCTGCCCTGCCCTTCTCGTTGATGGCCGCAGCGATGCGGACGACCTTTTCACCAGCAGGTCCAATCGACAGTACTTGAACATCTCTGCCATGCTTTCTTTTCAGCATCTCTTCCGTCTGACTGGTGTCTTTGCCCCAAATCTCTGCAGCCGATTTGATTTCGTGGCTCCCTTCGTCCAGAAACAAGTAGACTGGCTCCAGTGATATTCCACTGAAGAAGACCGCATCAAAGCCTGAGGACTTGAGTGCTGGACCGAAGCGCCCTCCGCAGTTTGCGTCACCCCATGTCCCGGTCAAAGGAGATTTTCCTACTGTTGCGAATCGGGCGCCGATTACCGCAGGCGTGCCGGTGAGAGGTCCAGTCACAACTCCAAAGTAACTTTCGGCACCAAGGGGGTCTACTCTAGGCCTCATAGAATCGTAGATGATTCGAACTCCAACCCCGTAGCCTCCAAGGAAGCGTCGGTACAGTTTACTCGGCGGAGTAGTCTCCTGAACTCTGTTTGATGACAGATCCACCATCAGTATGCGATTCATGTATCCGCCTGTCATGATCGGTACCCGCCATACCCCCTAGGCGTATCCCTAGACTGCCCGAAGTTGAGTAGAGCTGTAAGCAGGCATTTCAGGCGTTATGTGAGCAGACGCGGAACATGTGAGTCCTCCATGTCTTGCTAGAGTCTCTTGATGGATATCCTCTGTACTCCTTCTGTCCAGATTCTTTCGCATTCTTCGGAGAACTTGGGGAAGCCTTCCGTTATTGTGGCAAAATGGTTCATCGGGTGTGGACCATCGACTTGGTAGAGAGGTGAATCTGCCCCATACCACATCGCGATGTCGCATACGGCCTGCCGTTGCCCCCGCAAACCGCCTTCCCAAGCAGGCGGGAAATAGCCATACATGATGTCTCCGGGTCCGGGGTAGATCGTTATGTTCTCACGAGGAACCATCTTCAAAGCTCGAGTTGGTTTGACCATTGTCCAGATTTCGTTGCCGCACCATTTTGCGTGCCTAATTTCCCCTTCGTGCGGCAACGCGTTCCAGACAGCCTTGCATGTCTTGGGAGCCAAGTCCTCATGCATCTCGGCCACAGCGCTAACATTGTTTTTCACTAGTACAATGGCGATCTTTCTTGCCAAATCAATCACTCCAGAGTCGCCAAACTGCTATTGGTATTTCAATCTATGGGATTTGTTCGGACTGATCTTCTAACTGAGTGCAGAGATCGCCTGTGAGA
>Ga0209725_1001291_pt1 | contig 14351 bp, 10 predicted proteins | sample I18A1metaG_FD_184145 | JGI IMG/M metagenome (GOLD analysis project Ga0209725, IMG submission 184145) | Lake sediment bacterial and archeal communities from Gulf of Boni, Indonesia to study Microbial Dark Matter (Phase II) - ​I18A1 metaG... | ecosystem: Environmental > Aquatic > Freshwater > Lake... | reverse complement strand
ATAGTGCGGCCAGTGTTTCAGTGATGCCCCAGCTGTTTATCTCTATGAACCACGGCTGAACCGCCAGCGACAGACCTGCTGCGGTTGCGAGAGTTCTGTTGAGACCTAGGCGGACCATCTTGTAGACCAAGATGCATGTGAGGGAACCAGCGACAATGTTGACTATGTGAGGGACTGTCAGACCATAGATTCCAGAAATGTTCATTAGAAATGCATTTATGTAGTGGTAGAGCGGAAGCCAGACTAGACTCATCGTTTTCGGCTTGAAGTCAGTGTAGATGTAGCTATTTGTTGCGGTCAGATAGCTGATGAGCCAATGATGGTAGCTGTCGCCATAGTAGTCTATCCTCGTGAAGGTGCGCCAGAAACGTATTATAGCGGCCACTGAAGCGATAGCGACGAGCAAGAGCTCTTCCGAGATCTTCTTCCTTAGGGTTTCGATGGGCGACAAACTGCTCTCTTCCTTTGTCGAGGCGAAGGTCGATGTTTCAGATCGCTCTATTATGGGTCTACCCAATTCAGGCGGACGCGTAGTCAACTTCGTAGAGGAATATGTCTGGAACTCTAGGTTCTCCGAAGGCAGGGTCGTGCTCCCAGAAGCCTGGTCCTGCCAAGTGTAAGCGTAAGGAATCTTCGTAGACCAATGTTAGTTTGATATGCCCTAACACGAATGATTCTGCGGGCTTGAGAATCACGAATTTATTTACATATTCCTCCCTAGCTAGCTGGGGGAAGATCTTCCATCCGATGGAGTAGGGGACCTCTTGCCATATTATATACCGTACGTTATGTTCTCTAAGCCAAGATTCGAGCTTCGCTGGTTCAGGGTCTTCCAGATACCAAGCAAGGTAGTCGTAGCTTAGGAATCTGCTCGGCTCAAGTCTAGAGTGATATATGATCGATGGAAAATCGCTTAGAATCACTCCTGAGCCAGCGTTATCGCGAATCCATATCCCAGTTCTATATTCAGGTGAGATGACGTATACTTTCTGGGGGAAGATCCAGCTCAAAGAGACATACGGGACGAGTATAATCAACAATAGGTAGAGGCAGATCAACAAGCGTCTTCTAAGCCTCCCAGAATACTTCGGGAAGGCTGACGGAACGATAAGAGCCAGTATTGGCATAAGCGGGATCAATCTGCCTTCATACCCAGGGTCCAGTGAAAATAGAGTAGCGAGACTGTAGAAGGCTATATACGAGACGATCAGGGCGCTGAATGCTCGAGTTTCCTTTCCCCGCATCATCCCGAAGAAGAGTCCCAACGCAAGGAGAAAGAAGCTCATCTTGAGCGTTTCATTCGTGTAGAATATCAATCGTTCTGAGGAATTCTTGATTTGCGGGGACCAGCCGATTGAGGAGAGGTATGTTTCGAACCAAGCGAGGGGTTGTCCAGTATTTGTGAAACTCCAAGAACACCAGAGCAGGAAGATAGCTAACATCATAGCGGCAGGTAGCATGATCTTCGTTCGTGACCATTTCTTGTATCTCCAGCCTACGAGCAGTAGGAAAACAACTATGAACCATCCTTCATAGCTCGTGAGCATCGTTAGAGCTGAGAACAGGCTGAAGGCTTTCCAGTTGTCAGTTAGGAGGAAGTATATTGCGGCTGAAGCCATAAGACCCAGTAGAGCTTCAGGTGTTGCTAGCGTTGAGTAGTCTATGTGCCATGCTTGAAAAGCGAGTACCAGCCCTCCTACCACTCCGAACCATCTGCGGCTATAGATTCGAAGGCAGATGAGATACGCTATTGCGCAGGTTACCGTTCCGGAAGCCAAGCTTAGGAGCCTAGGGACATCTATTAGCGTACTTCTGGTCACTAACATGAGAAAGGCCGTTAGGTACTGGAACAGCGGCATCCAGACGAGTGCGAAGTTGGGCATGGGTTTCAGGTCGGTGTAGACACCGTTCTTCTGTAGGGTTAGAACGCTGATAAGCCATCTATGGTAGCTTTCGTCCAGGCGGTCTATAGGCATAGTGAAGAAGTGCTCCAGCCTCATTCCGAAAGCGATTACCAATACGATTACGCAAAGAGCTAGGTCAAGATTCGTGAAGTAGGCTTTGAAGCTCCTTCCTGGAGTATCTGTCAATTTGAGGTTTCCCCTACTCGCTTACCTGTTGCTGAAATGCGCGCGCAGCTTGGCCGACAGTGATCTTCGCTGTGTAAAGGTAAGCGATCGCGTAAAGGACGAGGATCGGCACTATGCCCAAGTTTGGGGGTGTCGTCACGAAGGCTTTGATTATTCCTACGATCCCCAGAATTCCTAAAGAGATCTCGAGTAGAACCATTCGATTTACGCGAACTTGATACTTCTTGTCTCTCCAAGTGTCAGAGATCTTCTCTATCTTGTACTTCGGGGTTCTTGAGAATACGCCAGGCTCTTTTCCGAACAACCCTCTTAGAACAGCGATTGTGTTGCTGAAGCTTATTCCGAAGCCGATCAAGCCTAGAGCGCCTAAGGACTTAATTTGGCTCTTGACGCTCATTCCTTGCAGTTTAAGCGCTTCTGCGTAGAAGATCCACATGGAGATGGTGCAGAAGAAGATCATTACGTTCAAGACGATCCATTGAGGCATAGAGATGAACGCGTTCCAAGCCATCTGGATTAAGCCGTAGATGGTGCGTCCATAAGGGATCGATGTGAATAGTGGCGGGACCGTCTCGGTCATTGGAGGTTCAGGAAACTGCAGTACTCCTACGTTGACGAGTCGAACGTCGAGGAGTGCAGCGACAAGTGCGATTACGAACGCGGAGAACATGAATGGATGCACAGCATAATACGAGAGGTGGATTAAACCTTCAACCTTTTGACCGAGGGATAGACGTTTATGACCTAGGACTTGGAGGCACAGCTTTCTGAAGACTCGCATTGAACCCGATGCCCAGCGAGTCTGCTGTCTCTTAACAGCAGGAATGGTCGGAGGTATCTCAGCCGGGCACTCTATAGACCTAAGGTAGATTGCTTTCCAGCCCTTCAGCTGGATACGGTAGCTTGCGTCCAGGTCTTCCGCAAGTGTGTCAGCCTGCCATCCCCCTGCTTCATCTAGAGCTTCCCTCCGAATCACCCCGGCTGAACCATTGAAATTGAGGAGGAAACCTCCTGCGGTCCTGCCGGTCTGCTCGACTAGGTGGTGGCCATCATACCCTATCGCTATGGCTCTGGTTATGAAATTGTATTCTCTATTGAAATGTGTCCAACGGCACTGGACTATAGCGAGGCTTGGGTCTTCGAAATACGGCATCACTCTATCTAGGAAGTCCTCAGGCGGCATGAAGTCGGCGTCGAAGATAGCGATGAAGGGATACTTCGTCCTAGGCATAGCACTCTTCAGAGCTCCAGCTTTGAAGCCCTCTCGATTGTCACGGTGGATAAATGCCATGTCATACCCTAGGTTTCGGAATTTCTCAGCGATCTTCTCAGCTATTTCCGTGGTCTCGTCTGTTGAGTCGTCTAGAAGCATCAGTTGGACTGCTTCTTTCCCGTAGTGATCTAACATTCGGATACATGCGTCAACAAGTCTCTCCACAACGTAGCGTTCATTGTAGATTGGGAGTTGAACTGTCACCGGGTACTTCTCTCTGCCGTTCGGGTTCGGGATCTCGTATTCTCGCGCTCTCCTCATCAAATAGTAGAAATTCAGCCCGTAAGGGAAGAATAGAATTGACAGTGCCACAGAGATAGCCAATAGAATTGAACGTATGCTCTCCGGGTCAATAGGCAAACGGCACTGTCTCTCCAGCGATGTATAGCTATGATAACGCCTGAATATATTTAAGAATTATAAGGCGAATTTGAGCTATATTTTTCGGACGTTTTAGGTTTGAAGGTCTGTAGGTAGTACGTTTTACGGGAGGCTAATAGGTTTGGAAAAAGAGCCTCACGGTAGAGCTAGAACCCCAATATACAAAAAGAGAATACTGGAAGCGCTAAGAAAAGCTGAGCGTCCACTTTATGTAGCGGAGATGCAACGTAGAGCAGAGATAAAGGACTGGAATAGTGCGAAAAACATTGTCTATCGCCTTGTAAGCGAAGGCTTAGTAAGAGCTATGGACACTGAAAGAGAAACGCTTTTCGTGATAGCCGAACCGAAAGCTGAAAGCTTCTGGGCTCCGCCTATGCCTGAAATAGCACGTTTACTGGAGAAGCCAGAGCCTAAAGTCAAGGTTAAACTGCTTAAGCATGGAGCGTTACTGTTTGAGAAAGGAGATAAGAAGTACGAAACAAATCCCGCAGACCGGACTGAATTAACCAAGAAATATCCGCTTGAATCGATAGTTCAGGGCTTAGAAAAAGGATTACGAGAAAGAGGCTTTCCTGTTAGGCAAGGCGAGTTACTGCCTGAGATGAAAAGAGTTTTGAAAAAAGGCGGAAGCTCCTAGAAATCCACAGGTAACTGCTTTATGCAATGCTTATGACGATCTTACCTTGAGTATCGAATTCGTATGCTCGAACTGCTGAGTATGCTAGGAGAATCCTCATGGAGTTGAGAATTCTCCTAACTTCTGAAGCGTAGTTCTTTGGTATGTACAGGAAGAAAGTATGAAGAGACGAGAACTCCTTCCATTGAACTGCATGATCCTCGCTAACTGTACTCGCTGTCTCAACTTCACCGATCATTTCTGGTTTTTCCTTCTCCGTATCCACAACGACTATGTCGGGATACACCAGCTCCTCATTCTTCTTGACAGGCATGTTCCGCTCGGGATGATTAGCGTATGTTTTCCGATTTGGATAACTCTTATTGGGATATGGAAATTCGACCTTTGCGATCTCGGCTACAGCTTTGTCGTGAGGTTCTTCCTCTCCCTTCTTTCTCATTTCGGTCATCTTCTATGATATCGAAAAGCCATTTTGGATATTTACAACTATCGATGCAAATCATTTAATATCGATAAGGCGCGAATATCTTTTTTAGCCCTCAGGTTGTCTAATGGAATTAATCTTACGAGTCTTGTCGAGTATGGTATCCCTACTTGAATAGGTTCCAACAATTCAAGCTGGCGAGTGATAGGATAGCTTTTGGTTAGAAAAGGTAGAATGAGCGTTTGAAGAGTTTCGCAAAAGTTGCGAGAGGCTGGGAACCCCCTTTAAAGCTTGCGGTTTCGGGTTTCACAACCTCTCACTTCGCTATGTTTATTCTCTCAACCAGCTATCCAATTCGACAAAGTATATTCACGGTTGCCTTCGTAGCATCCGTTTGCGACAATCTTAGAATGGAGTAGGGTAACCAGGTTAGAATTTACATGCAATAATGGAGTTGAGCTAAGAAGCTAGAAGTAACCGCATATTTAAGAATTATAAGAGCCAGTTCGATAAATCAACCTAAATATCAGAGCAAGGCGAAAAAGGAAACTCGTCCCCGTGAAGTTGGCTCCAACTAAAGTTTCATATTTCACATAAGGGATATCACGAATCGAAGGATGAAGGCGCATGCGAAAGTCGGCTGCGGTGATTATGATCTCTCTCTTCTTCACCGCAGTCTTTTCTCAATCAGTGCTACGTGTTCAAAGCGAACAGGCGCAAGTCACACCGTTCCAATTGACACTCTACGCTCACACTGATCCCACCGTCAAGCAGTATGATGGTCGAATTTTGAGTACTGCTCCTCCCTACGGAATTAAGAGGTCGGCTTCTGCGAACGAGGAGGTAAGTTTCTATCTATATCCCTCTCTGCCAAATTCTCTTCCAGTTTCGGGCTACGCGAACTTCCGAGCGTTCCTCAGCGCCGGTTCCTCTGGTAGAGGCGTATTGAACGCAAGTCTATTTGAAGTAACATCTCAAAATACTACGAAGCTTGTCTCAGCTGTTCAAATCGCCGTTACGCTCGGCGAAAGGATTCAGGAATTCGTATTGGCGGCACCTGTACCCTCAAACTATGCCTTCGAGAAAGGGTCTACGATCCAGTTCTCGATCCTGGTTACTGGTACTGAGCTTCCAGTATCCCTTCATTGGGATGACTCTAGCGCGGCGACGCAAGTGAATCTACAGGTGACGAGTATCCTACCTGAATTCTTCAACCTGCAGGTTCAAACAGTTGATGCTGAAAATAGGGTATTGAGGGGCGCGGATGTAGAAGTGCTTCTAGGGTCTGAGAGAGTTTGGGCAGGTAAGACGAACTCTTCGGGTTGGGTGAAAGCGCTCCTAGCTTCGAGTGAGAAGGTTGGCCTATACTCGGTTTCTGTCTACTGGAATGGGACGATGGTCGCTTCAGCTGGAAATGTCAATCTTGTAGGCGACTCGGAGATAGCTCTAACCTGCGAGCTTTACGATCTGACTGTTTTATTCCTCGACTTTTTCGGTCAACCGCTAGGAGGGGCTATTGTTGAGTTTTCTAAAGACTCGTCGGTTCTTCTAAGGGAGGCTACTGGGCCTCGTGGAAACCTCAGCTTGGTCAGAATACCCAAGGGCGTCTATAGACTTGATGTGAATTATAATACCACTTTTGTCGGTTTAACTTTGCGAAATCATGCATCTTATTCCCTGAACGTTTCAGGTCCGGAGGGCAAAGAGATCAAGACCTCTTTTCTCAATCAATCCTCATCAAATTGGATCTTGGTCCTAGTCGCGATTCTGTTGGTGACTGCTGGACTATTGGTGGTGAAGCGCGGTAGGAGACTTAAGCCTCTTCCATTTGAATACTTCAATACGCTGGTGCCGGAAGGGGTTCCAACCTCAAGTGTGATAATGGTTTCAGGCAGCCCTGGATCTGGGAAGACCGTATTGCTGGAACATTTGATTGATGAAAGTGTGCGTATGAATAGGTCATGCGTCTTCATTACCAATACGGATTTTCCCTCTAAGATTAAGAATAACATGGCAGAACTGGGGATCGGCGGCAAGAGCCCAAGGAATCAGGGGACGCTCGTCTTCATCGACTGCTATTCCGGTACAGCGGGTCAACCTTCGACAGAGGAGTACTCGGTATCCTCGCCGACAGATCTGACGGCTTTGGGAGTCAAGATCTCAATATGTCTTGAAAGCTTGGGAAGTAACACTGATGTGTTCCTCGACTCTCTGGCTCCATTATTCACGATGTTGAAGGCGGATTTCATAGTGACATTTGTTCACTCAATCGGCGCAAAGGTGAAGGGTGCTAATGGAAGATTCTTCTTTACAGTTGGGCCAGGTGTCGAGGAGGATGTTCTCGTCAAGCTTGAGGGGACCTCCGACGGTGTCATTGAGGTTGAGACCTACGAGGAGAAGGGTCTTCAGCGGAGAAGGCTTAGAGTGAAGAAGATGCGTGGAAGATACGTTGACAGGTGGGTTCAATTCTCCATCGAGCCTGGTAGAGGGATGGTCTTCTACGCAAGGAAAGAATAGGAGAACAAGTGTTTGAGTTAAGAGGCTCGATTAGAAGACTCTGTCCTTCGGGAAGACTTCTATGCCGTCCTTCTCGATCTGATACGGCCTGAGCTGCGTGTCGTGTCTTATACCTCTCATCTTCTCAATCTGGATAGCTCTAATAACGTTCCCTTCATGGACGAGTGAATGGAGTAGGAGCACTCCTTGTGAAAGAAACTCCTCCAACTGGAATGCTCTATTGAGCATGCTAGTTCTAAGTTCTGTTGTTACTAGGGCTGTGCAACCTGTCTCGATTAAGGCGTCGAAGAAGAGCAGCATAGCTCTCCTTCTCTTTGGAATCTCGTCATATCTCAGCATGACTGAGGTGATTGGGTCAACAGCTATCCTGTCGAGGTTCTCTTCTTCAACGACCTTCCTGATCGTTCTTATCAAACTGCCGAGAGTCAATTCAGGAACTGTGATGACCAGGCCTGTCTCAGTCGTCTCAGATGTATACTCGGTCGGCCCAAATCTCCTTCTTCTACGAATAGGGGTAGCATCCAAGAAGAGAAGTTTCCCTTCTCTCTCAAGTTTATCCAGTTCCCAACCGTAGGCTGACATGTTCTCCTTCACTTGCTCAGGTTTCTCGTCCATGCTAACGTACAGTCCTCTCTCTCCGAGGAGTGCACCGTTCTTTAGATACTGCATGACAAGCGTAGTCTTTCCTGAGCCCGGGCTTCCCACGACTAGGATGCATTTTGCCTTAGGGAAGCCGCCTCCAAGTAGTTCATCCAAGCCCTTGATTCCCGTCGCAACCCGCTCCATGATGTTCACCGAAGTATATCAACTAGATTACTGTCAAGAGCTTTTTAAAACTTGCAATGCCTCTACTGCGTCTCCGTCAATCCCTGTGCTTTTGCAAGCGCGAGTCTTTTTCTAGAGATCCAGATTTCTGACTGCGTTACGACCATTAGGAAGGCTATCACCCAGACTAGGAATAGGATCTCGCCGATATTTTCGTGGAAGATCTTTATGTCGACGCTTATGTATGCCACGTAGTATGTTATCATGAAGATCCTTAGGATGTTTGTGATGAATGTTCCCACCGCTCCTACTGCTGCATATATGATCTTCCTCTTCAGCGGAGCCTCCAGCTTCACCATCAAGATTATTATTATAAGTGAGTAGATGAGCATGCTCAGGACTCCTACGCACGGCCAGTACATTAAGAGGTTCATGTAGCCAGTTGTTCCTCTTATCGCCAACATATTGTCGATCACTTGTACTGATGGTCTCGGCGCGTTCAGTTCCGGCGAACGCATTATGTGGACGCCTGAGAGCCATAGCAGGCCTAGGACTATCTCCGTTATCACCGGAATCATTCCCTGCAGGAAGCCGAGCGACTCGTACGGGTAGACTCCGTCCAGCAGCAGTATCGACGCCATTCCTAAGAGGTAGATGAAAGGTACGGAGAACTTCGAGATACTTCTCACGTTGAACAGGGATGTCACGATGCCGAGTATGTAGACTGCTAGAACTATGTACTCCCACAACCAGACCCAGTTCTTGAGGAAGGTGTCGTTCTGCACATTCAATGTTTTGCCCGCCTCAGCCACGAGAGCGTGTAGATCGAAGGCGTACACAGTGATGAAGAATATGGAGAGGAGTGCCAGGCAAAAGGCGAAGGCGATCTTCCGCTTCCTTGTAGATTTGAATGCAAGTAGGTTTCTGGTTTCTTGCCATTCCATCAGCAGAAAGAATGCTCCGAAGAGAAGTCCGCTCCGCCCTTCGTTCCATCCTAGGATGAAGGACTCAGAATCATAAATCAGAACGCCTACTAATGGTAGGAGGGATACGAAGATCAAGATATCTGCTTGCGTGATTTTCCGCCGCATCCTGTTGTCAGTTTTCGCCACTCGTATCCCGCCAGTATCCGATACAATCTCATGAATCCTATTTAAGGGTAGAACCTTACAACAGTTAAATTGTTGCGTGTAGCCATTGGAACTGTAGAGAGTTTAAGAAGAGGTTGTATGAGGGACGAAATGGGGTTCCAGAAGAAGTCAACTATTTCGCGAGAGATAGCAACATATACTCTCGCTGGTTGACTCGATGAACTTTCGTTGACAGTTGGTGAGGCAGGTGGGCGGGAGCGATCGTTTTCCTTTGTGAAAGCTATGTGTAAAACTGGGAGTCTCTGCGTGGTCTTTTACACTAGTCTATGCCTCAAGAATTATATCGTTCAGAGGTGCTAGGATGCTGTCATCTCGAAGCTGCATGGTGCGCAAGAGTAGTTGAAGATGAAGAGTCGCGGCGCTTTCGCTTTAAAGGCCCTGTTTTGCGTCTTGATAGTATCGTTCGCTTCGCTTTCGTATACAGGATCCTTCGGTGTGTATTCGCCGTATGCGGAAAGTTACAACCGCGAGTTCGTTCCTCCATTTGACTTGAACGAGACGTTCTACTCTCGGACGATTGATTATGCAAGAGGCGTTCATAGAGTAGCTGATGTGGAAAGAGTTTCTGGCGTTGAATCTGTAATCTTGATTTTGGTCGAGTTCACGGATCTGAATCATACGAAGAGTAGGAGCGATATTTCGAATCTATTCTTCTCGAGGGTGAACAGCTACTTCGTCGAGTCATCGTACAATATCACTTGGGTTACTGGCAATAGCACAGATTGGCTGAGGTTTTCCAAAGATCTAGCATACTATGGCGCTGATTCGGGAGACAGTATCGATTTGAAAGGGTATCAACTGCTCCAAGACTCGATTAGCATTGCGAACCCCTACGTGAATTTCAAGCTTTACAAGCATGTGATGATAGTTCATGCGGGGTACGGTCAGGAGACCAGCCATGTCTCAAACGACATTTGGTCATCTCACTATTATACGAGTCCCCCAATCTACGCCGATGGCGTAGGGATCGACGATGTCTCGGTCGTTCCTGAATCTGAAATCTCAGGCTTCGATCCGACTGGTGTCTACGCGCATGAGTTCGCTCACGGCTTAGGGATGCCTGACCTCTACAATGAGAACGATCCTAATGCTGAGTATGTCGGCCGCTGGGACTTGATGGCTTTAGGGACCTCGAACGGCATCCCGCCAGGGTCCAGTCCAGCTCAATTTACAGCTTGGGGGAAGATAAAACTAGGTTGGACAAATAGAGTTCAATCAGTCGCAACGAACACGTACGCTAACGTGACCTTGAATCCTCTTGAGGAATCTGGAGCGGTTCTGCATGCTGTGAAGCTGCCTGTCACTTCAACCACCTACTACTTGATCGAAGTTAGAAAGCAGATAGGGTTCGACCAGTACTTGCCGAGTGGCGGCGTCTTGGTGAGCTATGTCGATGATATGCTGAGTTCGGGTCGTGGAATAGTGAAAGTGAAAGATGCAAATCCATCGACATCGACGCTTAATGATGCAGCTTTCCAAGTCGGTCAAACCTTTACGGACTACACTAAGAATGTGAGAATCTCAATTCTCTCCTCCGACGGTTCATCATATCTCATCTTCGTGGATCGACGTGGCCCTATGCCCGATCTAACGATCACAGACTTGAGTTTGAACCCTGAGAACCCGCATCCTGGAGACAACACTACTTTCATAATCACAGTGAAGAATATTGGTGCTCAAAGCGCCTTGAACTTTTACGTTGACGCGACGTTTGATGGCCAGTTACTGACTTCACGCAAGCTTTCACTCGACGCTGATAGATCCACAACATTAACCATAGTGTGGACAGCTACTGGAGGAAGCCATATCCTCACAGCTATCGCAGACGCTACCGGGGTGATCTCCGAATATAGCGAGACCAATAATGAGCGGGCGATATCCTTTGTAGTGGGCTATACGTTAAGGATCGAGAGCCAGTTCAGCAACGTTTCGATCTCAATCGATGACAGCTCTGTTGAAACCGATTCGAACGGCGTTATCACCGTTTCTGTTCTTCCAGGGGTGCACAAAGTTGAAGCTCAGTCTCCAATTCAGGTCTCAGAAAGGTCTCGAGGTCTCTTCGATCGATGGAGTGACGGAAATCTATCCAACCCTAGGAGCCTCAATATTTCCAGCGACACAAGCCTCTCGGCCCAGTATAAGATTCAATTCTACCTGACGATCACCGACAACGGCGGCGTTGTCTCAGGGGCGGGATGGTATGACCAAGGAACTACAGCGAATGCTACAGCGGTCTCACCTTGCAACGTTGTTGAGAATCAAAACAGAATGGTATTCAAGTCTTGGTCAGGCGACTTCAATTCAGACTCATCGAGCTTGACGTTAACAATGGATTCCCCCCACTCGCTCAACGCGACTTGGACTCTGCAGTATTGCCTATCGATAGTTTCGAGCTTCGGGGAGCCTAAGGGGCAAGGCTGGTATGATTCAGATTCAAAAGCAGACTTCTCAGTAGTTACCCCAATAGAGTATGGGAATAGGACGAGGAGGATCTTCTTGAAGTGGGCTGGAGACTACGCTTCGAACAAGTCGAACGGCTCAATCTCGATGGATTCGCCCAAGAAGCTTTTCGCAGATTGGAAGACCGAGTATGAGCTTTCCTTTACAACTGGGGGTCTGCCTGAAAACCTCTCAATGTCGATTATTGTGAACGATGTTTCTCATAACGGAACGACGCCTTACACTTACTCGGGCTGGTTTGAATCTGAGACATCCATCTCTTTCGCTGTAGCACCTGCGAATATTACTGTGAAATGGAGCAAGTACAGTTTCAGTCATTGGCAGAATTCTGCTGGCTCGAGGGTTGAATCACCTATGGTTGCGAAGACCGGTGACACGTTGACAGCGATCTATCTTCAGGGTTCAGGCTGTTTGATAGCTACAGCGACATACGGTTCTGAGCTCTCGCCCGAGGTTCAGTCGTTGAGGAGGTTTAGAGACACGAGGATCTTGCCGACCTTTGCTGGAGAACAATTTATGAAGGCCTTCGATAGCTTCTACTACTCTTTCAGCCCAAGCGTCGCTGAATACGTCTCGAGAAGCGCGGCAGCGAGATCTACGCTCAAAGTTCTGCTATATCCACTCGTCAAGATTATGAGTTTGGCAGAATTAGCCTCGAGGCCTTTCACCTTCAACGGTGAGCTTGGAGCTTTTACCGCTGGCATGGTTGCGTCTCTATTGATCGGCGCTGTCTACGTCTTTCCGCTACTTTTGATAGCCCTACTCTTGATGAGTGGAAGAAGGATGCTCCTAAATCGAAAGGCGATATTGAGCTTGACATCCCTCTTTTTGGGGAGCATCTTAATGATAATCATCGCCGAAGCCTCCAAGTCGGCTTCTACAATGATGTTAGCAACCTCAGTTCTTGTCTTAACGACGATCTCTCTCTCGAGCCTTCTTTTGGGAGCAGCGGTCGCCAAGAGCTTGTCCGCTTTTAAGCATTTCCTATCGATACGATGGTCGTCTAAGAGATTTTCTGCCGGTTAGCAGCAACTGATTGAAAGCAACTTGTTAAAAGCGAAAATGGGCTCTTCGAGATTTTATATCCTCATGTGTTTCGAAAGGTTTTATTGCTTCTATGCCTGTTAGAACCCGAAGGCGAGAACTGGATTTGAAGCATCGAGCGTATCTCCTAGCGTTTCTGCTCTTAGCTAGCTTGAGCGCTGTCGTCGCGGTAACTCAGGTTTCGGAATCGAGAGGCGCTGTAGGGGGAGGCATGGTCCACGGCAATGTCTACGGTCGGAACTACATGGGGGACCTCAAGCCTCTGGCATGGGCGAATGTAACCGTAACCAATGGGACTTATACGCAAACTACTTCGACCGGTGGTGATGGATACTACATGATGTATGTGCCTGTTGGAGAGTATACTTTGACCGCTTCCCTAGTGGGCTTCAATAGTAGTTCAACATTTCTGCCGGTGACGAATGGTTCGACTACGGAATACGATTTCTATCTTGAGCAGAGCAATGAGCCTATCCCTGAGTTCTCTCTCTACGCCGTCCCAGTAATCTCGGTCTTCGCTTTGTGGATATCGCTAACGGTTTTGAGAAGAAGGAAGCGTAGTTAGATTCTTCTGCTTTCTTCTCATTGAGAACACGGTTAGAGTTAATGCTGTAGCCATTACAGCTGGAATGATGAAGGCTTGGAGTTCAGGTATCGGAACCTCGCCTTCGAGGGTTATTTCTAGTTTAGGCCTCAAGTCTGCGTAGCGGATCTCTCTGGGATAGAAGGCTGCTACTTCATCTGAAGCGTTTCTCTCGAACTTTATCTTCAGCATCGTTCCATGATTTGGAGAGCTGCCTGAATGCCACGCCTTGACGTCTTCTGTAATGTCCCATGAGATCCAGCCGGTGCTTGGCGTTGGGTTTATCGTTGTGTAATTCGTCGCGTATGATGCGTATGTCGGTTGAACGGTCCAATTGAGCCAGTGTTCAGACCAGTCTGAAGTTATCCTGTAGGCTTCGTAGATTTGCGGTGAAGCTGGAGCGCTATACATGTAGAGCTTGAGGGAAGCCTTTACGATCTCAAACTTGCTTGGTATCTCTGTGAGATTGAATCTGATGTATGAGCGTGCTGTTCCGTAGAGTTTCTCAGGCGCGAAGTAGCAGTTTCCAACGAACATACCCAGATCTTCTCCGTGACCTGGAGCTCTATGGATTATCACGTCGAAGCTGTTCGCGTATGTATCCGCAGTTGAAGGTTGAATGATAATCGTAGACTGAACTGCGTAAGCCGCGTTCAGGTTCGCAAACCCTATCGTCAGCGCAAGAATGAGCACTATTTCAGTCTTCAAATCTGCTCCACGTTTTCGAACGATAGTTGCATTCTGAACCTTAAATGGATTTTGGAACGGTCAAGATTGGAGTTGCGCTTCGATGTTGGCTATATAAACCTCGAGCCATATTTCAGCGTGTGTGCTCTCGTTGAGCTATGTTGATTGATGGGTGTTGCCTTACACGGTTGTGCCCTTATGAACGATTGTCCTGTTTGAAACTCGCAGTTTCATGTTTCCAAATCTTAAGCTTCTCATGCTTTTTGTTCTAGGGTTGCGAGCGGTAGCTCCTTAGCGAAGACGGAAGGACTGTTGATGCTATCGATGAGACTCGAAAGA
>Ga0209725_1001290_pt1 | contig 14354 bp, 12 predicted proteins | sample I18A1metaG_FD_184145 | JGI IMG/M metagenome (GOLD analysis project Ga0209725, IMG submission 184145) | Lake sediment bacterial and archeal communities from Gulf of Boni, Indonesia to study Microbial Dark Matter (Phase II) - ​I18A1 metaG... | ecosystem: Environmental > Aquatic > Freshwater > Lake... | reverse complement strand
TTTACGTCGGTCCAGCACCTGAACACCTCTTCTACGCGGCTGAGACCAAAGAGGAGGCGACAGTTATGATTGCGAAGCTCTGTATGAGACCTAATGACACTACGAAAGGGCGTGCGATTAAGCTTACGCATTACATCGATCTGCACAAGAGGCTGTATGGAACTGTCCCTGATGATGTCGAACTATTTGTGCGGACGATCGCTGATATTCCGATAACGATGAAAGACGAGATAATTAATCTTCTCGAGAAGAAAGGATGGAAGGAAGGCGCAGTCCCTGATCCAACCCTACTTCCGAGACTGATTAGGAAGAGGAAAGAGTAGCAATGGCAGTAGCAGAGCCTTGGCAGAAGGCGGAGATCCCCGGCCCGGTCAAAGCCTCAGTCATCACAAAGCCTGAGGTCATCACTGCAATGTTGAAGAGAGCAAGGCGTCCCTTACTGGTCCTTGGGCATGAGGTCGCTGAAACACAGTTGGGCAGCGAGAAGGCTATTGACTACTTTGTTCGTATCGCCAAGGCAGGTACGATACCCGTGGTAGCTACAGCGCATGTTTATCCCGAGTTTGTGAAGAGGAATCTGAAACCAGCCGCTTGGATGCCGGCTGTAGATATTGCGAATCGACTTAAGGACCCAGCTTGGAAAGGTTTCGACGGAAAAGGTAATTATGATCTTCTCCTAATCGCCGGAATCCCATACCCTATGGAGTGGGTTATTCTCTCAGGACTAAAGCATTTCTCGCCGGACTTGAAGACCATCTCGCTGGATAGGTTCTATCAACCTCATGCAACTTGGTCATTCGCAAATCTTCCAGTCAAAGATTGGGGCGACAATCTCGAGATGATCGTGAAGCTTCTAGGAGGAAAGTAAGAATGTCTATGTTTGAAGATATCCCTGTTGGGGTCGGAGTAATATACGAAGGAGAAAGAATTCGAAAACCGGACATGTACGTTGAGTTCGGGGGCCCAGATATCGAGAAGAAGTTTGAACTGACGAAAGTCAAAGGCCTAGACAACGTTGAGGATGGAAAGATAACTGTCGTCGGCCCGGATATCAAAGACTTGAAGTTGGGCGGAAGCTACCCATTCGGAATTCACATTGAAGTGGCGGGAAAACAGCTCGAGCCGGAGCTCGAAGGAGTCATAGAACGCAGAATTCATGCGTACAGCAACTACATCGAGGGCTTTATGCATCTAAATCAAAGATACGACATCTGGATAAGACTTGGGAAGAAATCCTACGAGAGAGGCGTTAACTCGCTCCAAGTCATAGGGAAGGTGCTGCAGAGGCTATTCAAGAGTGAACTGCCGATAATAGAAAAGATACAGATAACTTTCATAACGGACCCGAAGAAAGTTGAAGAGATGTGGGTCGAAGCGAAGAAAACCTATGACGCCCGCGACGCAAGAGCACGAGGCTTGAAAGACGAAGAGGTAGACTCCTTCTATGGATGTACTCTATGCCAATCTTTTGCACCAACTCATGTCTGCGTTATTACACCTCAACGATATGCCAACTGCGGAGCGATAAGCTGGTTCGACGGAAGAGCCGCAGCGAGAGTGGATCCAAAAGGCCCAGTCTTCAAAATCGAAAGAGGCGAACTCTTAGACCAGTCTAAAGGAGAATTTAGCGGGATCAATCAAGCTGTAAAAGAGAAATCTCTCGGCGAGGTAACTCGCGTTCACTTGTACACAGCTTTCGGTCTTCCTCACACTTCATGCGGCTGCTTCGAAGGGACAGCCTTCTATGTACCTGAGGTAGACGGCTTGGGCGTTGTACATAGAGACCACAAAGGTGTGACAGTGAATGGCCTTCCATTCTCTACGATGGCCGACTCAACTGCGGGAGGGAGGCAGGTTGACGGCTTTCACGGAATCTCCATAGAATACATGAGATCTCCGAAGTTTCTTCAAGCAGATGGGGGATGGAGCAGGATTGTATGGATGCCGGCGGCACTCAAAGAACGCGTCAAAGACTTCATTCCAAAGGAAGTCGTTGATAAGATATCGACGGAAAACGATGTGAAGACGGTCGAAGAATTGAAGAGATTTCTAGAGACCAAAGGCCACCCCGTAGCTCAGAGATGGGAGGCTGCGCTAGCCGAAGCTCCTCCAGCGGAGGAAAAAGAGGAGGTTCCCGCAATGCCTCTTGCCGCAGTTGCAACCATGCCTATCGCCGGCGGCGGGTTCAAGATAATCCTGAAGAAGGCGAGAATAAGCGCCAAGAAAATGATTATTCGAACGGTGAAGAAGAAGGAGTGACATCCTATGGGAGAAGAAAAGGAAAAAGACGAAAGTAAGACGTTAAGATTCAGCCCAAAACTACTAGAACTTCTAGCGAAATTCCAAGAGATTGAGCTTGAGGATGTAGACCTTGAAGTTGATGAACTGGAGCTCTGGATTCAACCCAGCGCAGAGGTGGTTGCCCCCGCAAAGGCTGTGACCCCAATAAAGGCTAAGCCGGCAAAGATTATTGAACTCGATTTCAAGCCCCCTGTAATGGAGTACCCGGGAAAGATAGTTGAAGTGAAGATTGGGGCGACAAAGAGTGAAGGCGGAACACGTGGAAAGACGGTAACTATAGGCGGCGAGAAGTTTCCAGCATACTACCTCTTCGAGGGCATGATGCCACATCTTCCGGTATTGTCTCTCGATGTCTTCGACACCAAGATCCCTCTAGCAAAGCCCGTCAAGATGCATGTTGAAGATGTCCTTGAGGACCCTGCAGCTTGGGCAAAACGGTCAGTTGAGAAATTTGGCGCTGAAGTGGTGAACCTACATCTCGTCAGCATAGATCCTTTGGTGAAGAATACCCCGGCTAAAGAAGCTGCCAAGACTGTAGAGAATGTTCTGCAAGCAGTCGATGTGCCCTTGGCGATAGGAGGCTGCGGTGACGCACACAAGGATCTTGAGGTGTTCGAGAAAGTGGCTGAAGTTGCTCAAGGAGAGAGACTCCTTTTCAACTCGGTCACCCTAGATATGAATATTAAGCGAGCGGCAGAAGCTATCAAGAAGTACGGGCATGTGGTAATCGCGTTCACCGCGATGGATCTGAATAAAGCGCGAGAGTTGAATCGTAGACTATACGAGATTCTCCCCAAGGAACAGATAGTTATAGACACTACGACAGCAGCCCTCGGCTATGGTTTAGATTATGCTTTCACGGTAATGGAGCGTACACGTCTAGCCGCTTTGATGGGTGACCCAGAACTCCAACACCCAATGTCGTCTGGAACAACTAATGCTTGGGCGGCTAGAGAGGCATGGTTGAAGATGGACCCGCAGTGGGGACTACGTGAATTGAGAGGCCCAATATGGGAGACGGTGACAGCTCTAACTCTCCTTCTCACCGGCGTCGATTATTTCATGATGATGCATCCAGCGGCTGTGAAGACTGTCAGAGACACTGTTGCAGAACTGATGAGCACGAGTAAGGCGGATGCTTCGAAGATCGCTGACTGGGTAACAGTGAAAGTCTAGAGGATGGAATCAATGCCGAAGAAAGAACTCAGTCCAATTGATGTCTATAAGCTTCTTCCAAAGACGAATTGCAAGGAGTGCGGTGAAGAGAACTGCATGGCTTTCGCGACGAAGCTGGTCAACAGAGAGGCTACTTTGCAGCAGTGCCCACCGCTCCTGCAAGAGAAATATAGGGAAGCTTTTTCGAAGCTTTGGGAGATTTTGAAACCACCTGTTAAGGAGATCGTGATCGGTTCAGGTGAACGCGCTGCCAAGATAGGCGGCAAACTTGTAATGTACCGTCACGAGTTCACGTATTTCAACCCCACGGCTATAGCTATCGATGTCACAGACGAGATGCTTGAAGACGAACTTCTGAAAAGAATAAAGGACGTTGAGAACTTTACTTACGCGTACATCGGCCAGAACTTGAAACTCGATGCCATCGCGATCCGGTCGACGAGCAACGATCCGGAAAGATTCAAACAGACTGTCAAGAAAGTCATCGAGAACACGAAGCTTCCGGTTATACTTTGCTCCTTCAATCCGAACGTCATCGATCCTGGACTTGTCGTGGCCGCCAAGAATAAGCCGCTCATCTACGCAGCGACCAAAGACAACTGGAAGGAGATGGCTGAACTCGCTTCAATGTACGATTCCCCCCTCGCTGTTTTCGCTCCAAACGACCTGAAACTCTTAAGGTCTCTAGCGAAAACTCTCCTAGAATTTGGAGTGAAGGACCTTGCTCTTGATCCAGGAACCGTTCCGAATGAAGGCCTAGGCGAGACTATCAGCAATTACACAATGCTCCGCAGATCGGCGTGCAGAGAGGAGGATGAACTTCTCGGATTTCCCTTGATCGGGGTTCCGCTGGTCGTTTGGTCGAATAGCAAGGAAATGCTTGAAATATCCAGTTGGAAAGAAACCTGTCTTGCTTCAATGTTGATCTCTAGATATGCGGATCTACTGATAATGCACAGCTTCGAAGGCTGGGCCCTTCTTCCAACAGTGATACTGAGACAAAACATATACACCGACCCGAGAAAACCTGTTGCTGTTCAACCGGGACTGAAGATGTTCGGGGCTGCGGACGAGAATTCACCTCTCTTGTTCACATCGAACTTCGCTTTAACATACTATACGGTTGCTTCAGACATAGAGTCAGGAGGGGTCACCTGCCATCTTCTTGTGGTTGACACAGAGGGCCTCTCGGTGGAGAGCGCCGTCGCCGGAAGAAAGTTGACAGCAGATAAGGTCGCCGAAGCCATCAAGACTACGAAGGTCGAGGAGAAGGTGAAGCATCGGAACTTGATAATACCAGGCAGAGCTGCTAGGCTGAGCGGCGAGATAGAAGAATCGTCTGGGTGGAAAGTATTGGTCGGCCCTCTCGACTCATCTGGGATTCCTAAACTCATTCAAGATTTGAAAGCTCAGCCTCCGAAGGCTTAGTGTGAGCATCTACGGAAACGGTTTAGCATTTCCATTTTCTATCAACGTATAGCTACGAACAGGCATGACCGTTAAGCCGCAATCAGATCCTTAATGCCCAGTTTGAACGCGCACCCTACCGGGGTAGGTGTACACATTCATTCTGTTTCCCCTGACGAACCCGATCAAAGTGACTCCAGTAGCTTCAGCAATCTCTACGCCTGAACTAAGGACTGAGCTTATTGAAGCGACAATAGGAATGCCTACTCTAGCGATCTTCAAAACAATATCCCCGCTTAACCTCCCAGTTGAAACTGCGAAGACCTCACCGAATTCACAGCCGCGTTCTGCACAAACGCCTATTACCTTATCCATTGCGTTGTGTCTACCAACGTCTTCAGCAAACGCCAATTCAACTCCATCTTTGGAGTAAAGCGCTGACGCATGAACGCCACCGGTCTGCCTATAAATTGAAGCTTTGGAATTCAAATTCCTGACAGCGCCCAGGATGCAAGCGGCTGTCGTCTCTAGTTTAGAAGTGACCTTTCTAAAGCCTAGCCTATCTTTCAGTTTAGTGAATGGCCAAGGGATTTCGGCTCCGCATCCGCTGGTGATTATTCTAGTGAAAGGAGTGATCATCGCAAGCTTTTCTTGGATGCTCTTCTCAGAGGCGATGGTGACTCGGCACTGTAAACTCTCATCTATTTCTACGGAAGTAATTTCTTTGAAAGAGACAACTAATCCCTCAGAGAGGAGATGCCCAGCGACCAGTTCTCTGAGAATTGTTGGCGTACAGAAGATGGTCGCGTAATTAGTCTCGTTAATCATTATTCCTAAGGGTATCTCCGAGACTACTCGGTCGCTGGTCTCTTCAGCTTTGCCTGTTTGAAGATTGAAGCGCGTTACTGGAAAGCTCGTTATCGCGTCCATGTTCTATCGCCTAGCCTTCGCTATCACGAATCTGGCGATCTCATCAGCGATGTCTACTTTTGTAGTCGTCTGAAGGCCTTTCCATCCTGGCTGCGAGTTAATCTCGTTTATGACGAACCCGTCTTTGCTTTCCAAGAGGTCGACACCTGCTATTTCGCAGCCTATTGTTTTCGCCGCTTTGACGGTTAGCTCTTCTATTTCGCTCGTTGGGGTGAGAGGGACAGGTTTAGCGCCTCTGCTTACATTTGTCTTCCATGAACTTGAGACCCTCATCATCGCCGCAATGACTCTATCTCCTACAACGAAGCTTCTAATGTCTCTAGTTCCGTGAGGCACAAACTCTTGAATATAGATGATATGACGATAGAATCTCAGCGTTCTGAAAGCTCTCTCGGCGATGTCGAGATCAGATATTCTTGCTGCTCCAATTCCGCGAGAGCCGAAGACAGGTTTCACGATAGCGTCTCCTCCGAATCTTTGGAAAGCTTTTAAAGCTTCCTCGACGTCCTCTGTAACGGAGGTCTTGGGCACCGGTAAATTGTTCTCGCTCAACAATGCAAGCGTGTAGTACTTATCAGCTCCCTTTTCGATGCTTGCAGGCGGGTTCACTACAGGCAACCCGTTTCTAGCGAACTCATGAAGAATATTCAATTGGAAGATTATCTCGTCGAGTGAGCCTCTTCCTATGGGGCGCACCAAAAGCGCCGACAACTCTTTGAGTAAGTCCACTTCTCCGAGAGAAACTTGAGGATGCATCCCGACCCGCGCTGAGAGGTTTGAAAAGCTGAAACAAAGTGGTTCAACTGCGTTCCTGATAAAAGCTTGCTTGACCTTAGAAGAACACCAAGCTTTCTCATTCCTAGTCAATAGGCCTATCTTCAATTCGACGACCAACTTGCCAACGAAATAGTTGATGAGTCAGCACTTAAATACATGGCTTCATCGAGAACGCTAATACGATCGGATAATAAGATCAGGAGCGAAAAAGGTACCTTTTGAAAATCTCTAAAGAGTATTTCTTGCAGAGGATATGTGATCGCCCATGGGTTAGCTGATAAGTCTTTAGAAGAGAAGAACCAGATGAAATAATACGTTTCTCTTTTTCGCGATTTTGTCGCATCATATCAGAGTATTTGAGAATTCTTATGGTAGGGGAGACTGTTGAGTCACTTTCGCGTTGACGGTCTGTTTGCTTCAGGTCCTAAGTGTTATGAGAGGTTGTTGGCTGATTCTTTGGTGAGTAATTAGATAAGTGTTTATCGTGCGTGCATCATTCTTCAGACGATCTTACCACGACGAGGGTAACGGTTTCTCTTACTCCCGGTATTTGGCGGAGTGCATCGAATACGACTGCCTCCAAATCTTTATGGGCTTCAGCCTCAACCTTCACAACTAAATCGTAGACGCCGAAGACACTTGCAACCTCCCTAACCCTATAGATCCTCCTAAGATTCTGAATCTCAGCAAAGACCTCTTTATCCTTCCCAACCTCAACTTTGACTAAAACGTACGCTCTTAGAGCCATGACCTATCATCAACCGTTAGTTGAGTAGACACAGTCCTTTCATTAAAAGGCATGTAAAATCTATGACAGCCGAGGAGACTTTTATAGTTATCAATACAACTACTTACTGTAAGATTCAGGGGTTCCCAGCATGATAAAGGAGATATTGGTCGTAGGCGCTGGTCCCGCTGGCACAACCGCGGCGCTTCAATCGCGGAAACTTGACAAGAGAGCTAAGGTCACCCTTTTGACCGAAGAACCTCATCCGGAATACTCTCGATGCGGATTGCCCTATGTGGTTTCGGGAGTAGTATCAAGTTTGGAGTCGCTGATCTCTCATCCTTCTGAATTCTATGAACGGACAAGTAGAATCAAGCTTATGTTGCATACAAAAGCTTACCAGATAAATCCTAAGGAGAAGACCGTTTCAACTAGAAACCTAGAGACTGGAAATGAAGACTCTCTTCACTACGACTCGCTAATCCTAGCATGTGGAGGAAGGCCTGTTCTATTGCCTATAGGAGGCGTTGATAAAGAAGGCGTCTTCGCGGTTCGAACAATTGAAGACGTTAGATCTCTGCTTGACCATCTGAAGATAGTTACAGTCAAGTCGGCTGTGATAATAGGCGCAGGCATGGTTGGAATGGAGATGTCTGAAGCTCTGCTTAAGAAGGAGCTGAAAGTGACGGTAGTTGAAATCCTTCCGGAGATTCTTCAAGCGGTCCTCGATCCGGATATGGCAGCTATCGTTCGTGAAAGAGCCGAACAAGCTGGAGTCAAAATTCTGACAGAGGCGGTTGTCGAAGAGATACTGGGCGACGACAGAGTGAGAAGAGTGAAGGTCTCTACCGGTGAAATTGAAACTGAGACCGTTGTCATAGCTGCGAAGGTGAAACCGAACGTGGATTTGGCGGAAAGAAGCGGGATCAGGATGGGAAACACTGGCGCGATCGATGTGGACGAATATATGAGAACATCGATAGAGGACGTTTATGCTGCAGGAGATTGCGTTGAGACACGTGACGTTGTCTCGGGAAGAAAGACTTTGGTTCAACTAGCAACTACAGCTGTTAGGCAAGGATCGGTAGCTGGAGCTAACGCTGTAGGCGGCCATGAAAGGTACTTGGGCTCTACAGGTGTATGCACAACTGAACTATTCGGAATCGAAGTGGCTTCTGCAGGGATAACAACTAGATTCGCTAGCGATGTTGGAATGTCTCCCATTTCGGCGAGAGTCTCCGCTCCAGTGAGACCAACATATTTTCCATCTCGCAAGAGCTGTATAGTGAAGCTACTATCGAATCGGCAAGACGAACGTCTAATCGGAGCGCAGATAATAGGCGAAGACGGAGTTTCAGAAAGAGCAAACCTCGTAGCACATTCCATACATATGCAACAAGATGTCAACGAGTTCGCCAAGATGGAAACCTGCTACGCTCCACCTGTTGCACCTGTGTGGGATCCGCTCTTTGTTGCAGCTCAAGCCCTTACGCGAAAGCTTGAAGCCGAATTCGACAAACGATTAGAAAGACTTGCTCTGGAGATACCAGTACATTTTAGATCAGCCGCTGCCGAGAAACTTGTCGATATACTCATCAATTCGCCGAATGTTAAACGAATGTCAAACGAAGTTATGAAGCGTATACTCTTCAATTGGCAGAGAGGTGCACTAGCTACAGAGTATGGCCTTCAAGTGCTTCTAGAAGCCGCTTTAGCACTGGAACCGGAAAGGACTATGAGCCTGCTCTCAGAGAAACTGCGACTGTATGCTCCGGTGCTCGAGTTAAAGGAAACGAGGATTCCGACGCAGCCTAGGCTATTGTATAGTTTCTAGGTTGCACAACGATATTGCAAGATCAGGCAATGCTCAAAAAAGCTCAGGACAAGGGGTTCAAATACTGTGTTACGATACGAAAAAACCCGAAAACCCCGCACCGTACGAAATACTCTGTTCGATTGGTGAAAACGAAATACTGGAGACCAGGAGACGACTACTTAAAGATCATTCTAGATTCAACAAGCTCCAAGATCAATTCTGGCGACATTCTCGTCATCTCTGAGAAGGCCATCTCCGTCGCTCTAGGAAGGATAGTTAACGAAGAGAAGATAGAACCCGGCTTCATCGCATGGTTCTTGCCAAAATTCTGGATGAGAATTGTCTGGGGATTCTTTCTTGGTTTCGTATGCAGAATGAATCGACGTAATATTAAAAGACTTAGAAACTATCCAAAGCTTGAGGGAGCTAGACATAAACAACTCGCTTTGAATCATGTTGGCTTTACTCAAGCGCTCCGCCATGGATCAGAGGGGGGAATAGATGTAACTAACGTTCCTCGCGCTTACGCCTGCCTTCCACTCAAGTCTCCGCAGACTATCGCTAACAGAATCTCAGAATTATTCGAAGCTCAGACGAAGAAGAATATTAGCGTAGTGATCGTGGACTCCGACAAGACCTACACCTTCCATGGCTTCCACATCACCCCTAGACCGAATCCAATAAGCGGCATAAAGGCGCTAGGCCTCTTAGCGTATGTGATCGGAAGGCTCTTTAAATGGAGACCGAGATCTACCCCCCTAGCTCTTTCAGGATCGAAACTGGGGCCAGAAGAAGCCTTACAGATAGCCGCTGTAGCTAACAAAGCTCGAGGATACGGTGCTGGAAGAACCGCGTGGGACATGGCTGAAAGCTTTGGCGTCGATCTCACTGATGTAACGTTGGAGATGCTTGAGGAGATTCCACATTATCCCATCGTTATCATTCGAAGATCGGTAACGTAAGGGCGCCGATCAGCCAAACGCCGAGTTAGCTTTTCCTTTGCTCCTTAAAGAGTTGGTCAACCTCTTTCTTCGTCGGCATAGATCCCATCCCCGTCGGCTTCGTAGTTGAAAGCGCTGCGGCAACTGTCGCGTAGCGGATTGCACCCTTTATTGGTATCCCGTCAAGAACTGCTTTTATCAAGCCTGCTGCGAACGCGTCACCAGCTCCTGTGGTATCAACCGTATTGACCTCTACGGCTGGCACTTCGAAAGTCTCCTCCGCCGCAAAGACTTTCGAACCCTTTTCCGCCATGGTGACTATAACCGTCTTCAATCCATATTGCAAGAGGTCTCTGGGCGAATGGAGTTCCGTCGACGATTTCTTCAGACTCGCATAGGTCTTCTCGTTCATCAACAGGAGATCGGCGTTCTTGAGTATCTTGCTGATTCTGTGGAACCCGTAATTTGCGTACGGCGTAAGCAGCCTATACAAGACGAGCTTGTTCCTTGATTTTGCATAGCTTGCCACTAGCTCTGCGAGCTCAAGATATGCCTCTCCTATGTAGACTACTTTGCAATCGTCAATTCGCTTCCAGTTAACTTCATCCGGTGAAACGATTGAGACCGCTGTAGATTCGCCTACGGGGGAGAATATTCGTTTCTCTCCTTGCTTGTCCGTCATTATTATGGTTCGTAGTGTTCGCAGATCTGGGCGAATTTCGAGTTGGGAAAGATCTACGCCCTGCATCTTCAAAGCTTCAACAACTAGACATCCATAGATGTCAGGTGCAACTCTGCTGATGAAGCTAGTTGAAACCTCAAGCTTCGACAGTGCAGCGGCCACATTCGCGCCGGAGCCCCCAGGTGACTCCAATTGCTCAGGAACAACCATGCTTCTATCTATGTCTGGAATGTCTTCGAGCCTAATAGAGAAGTCTACTGCAGCTGAACCAAAAACCAGTACATCAGATCTGCGGTGTGTTTTTCGGTCTTTCTCAACCTCTTTTGTCACATAAGCCTGATAGACTTTAGACGCCAGCGTCACTGGACTTAGCCCCAGTTTCAAGGATAACTCTGACACGTTCTCTGAGTATATGTCGAAGATCTCTGAAAGAGTTCTCTTTGACTCGTCGAGCCCGAATTCATCTGTAGGGAGTAGGAGGAGAGCGAACCATCTTCCGAGAGGTGTTGGCGAATACCATTTGGCCCAGATTGTCCTATTCTTGACTTTCACTCTCTCCATTCCTGATTCTAGAATGCCTGTCGAGACAAGTTTGTTGAGATAATCGATGACAGTCTTGTTGGAGTACGGCAATGTAGCGATGAGGTCTCTTTGATATACTTTCTTTTCCGGCGAAGCCCTCTTCAGAATCTCAAGTGACAGTTTAGATCCGAAAGCTGAGAGTAGAACCCGATACTGTTGAGCGGTCTTCTTCGGAAGAGGCAAGATATAAGGCCAAAACTTTTCCATATTATGCCCCTCTTGCATCAAGGTCTCATCCCCATCAAGAGAGCAACGGCTAGAACAGCTACTATTAGGTCGGCTGTGGTTCCGGGATTAAACTTGTGATCGGCCGTTCTCAGAGAAGAATCAAACTCAGTAAGTCTCTTTTTCCCTTCGGAAGAAACTAGTCCACCGTCACGAAGTATTCTATTCGCTTCAAGAGAGACCTCTTGCGCTCTCTCTTCCCCGACCTTCCGAGCGATAAGCGTGTCAGGGACTTCAGATAAAACCTTCAGGAATGTGTGGACAGTCGCGACATTGAGGTCTTTAAAGCGCGTCATCTGTTCGTTAAAGTATGGGTAGGCCAGATCGAAGGTTATGTGATAGTTGTTCACCCACTCTGAAGCGATCGAGTCGTAAGTTGAAGCGATCTTGAAAACATCCAAGATCGTGACGTTCTGCCTTGCGATAATTTCTTTCGTTTCAATTTTCTTCACATCAAACATAGATACTTCTCCAAGGCCGCCGGGCTTCGCAGTATCTATGCTCTCGTACAACGCAAGAGTATCCTTGGCGGTTGTGTTGTCAGTCACTTTTCCAATCGATGATCTCAAGTCGTCAATTGTAAACATGCCCTTTCGAGAAACTGACCCGGCAGCGACAGCTATCGGCATCAGAAGAATAATTGACCCCAAGCTTGTGTTTCCGCCATGTTGCCATTTCGCAACGTCAAGAACAGCGTCTCTCATAACTGCTCCAATACCCACCCCGTTCCCCCGAATCCTCTCGGACCCAAGCAAAATGCCTCGTCGAGCTGCCTCCCGAAAATGGGGCCCAACCCCAATAGCCGAAGCTAGAAAATGTTCATATCTGGTTTCTTCGAAGTTGGCTGCTCTATGGACGTTTCCAGGCTTAGGGTGAGCACTGACCTCAAGGAGCATGGCAAGCTGCAAGCAACCGGCAATCTCGTCGATGCCTTTTTCAGTCTGGTAGGTCTTCAAACGTTTCACCATGCAGGTGAATTCACTCAACTCTTAATAAAGTCCAGAAGAAAAGTCTTACAAGTTGAGCTAGACTCTGAAGGCGTAAGAAAGGGCGTCTGAGAGGTATGAGATCCAATGCACAAAGCGCGTGAAGGAGATTTTCTAGAGACTGTCGACAACTTTATTTTCGATGTTAAGGGCATCGTCCATCCTTCAGACAGAGTTATCGCCTATTTGCGGTATGTACCTGACGAAAAGGGAGGCAGAACGCGACTTGGAGTTCGATACAGAAAAGTATACGGGCTAAGGAGGCGAGAAACTTTCCTCCGAAAGAATGCTCCCATCTACAGTTACTTCGATCCCGTCGCGCATAGAAGATTGCAAGGAGTTCCGCTGGAAAAAATTAAGGTTCTTCACGAACCAATAAAGAAACTCCAACAATTGTTTGCAAAGAAGAGCCTCGGTCCGATGGAAGAAGACGCCCTTGAACTGGTGAAACTTCTTAAGTCTGTAACAGGGCTTCCTTCGACGAGATTTGGAATCTCCGGATCGCTTCTCGTAGACCTGCATGACGAAAATTCTGACATAGACCTGATAGTATATGGTGTACGCGAATCGTATAAGGTCGTTGAGGCGCTAAAGGGATCGGAGTGCAATAAGGTTCTTGGGAGATACGACAAGGCCGGTATACGTCGGCTCTATGAAGCAAGATCGATGCGGAACGCGATAAGTTTCAGCGCGTTCATGATGCACGAGAAGCGGAAGTTTTTGGAAGGAAGATTCAGGAGGCGAGACTACTTCATCCGCTGCATCAGAGATTGGAGTGAGGTTGAGGAGAAATACGGTGACAGATTCTACTATCCATTGGGTTCATCTATTATTCGTGCAGTAGTTGACGACGATTCGGAGAACATTCTAACCCCATGCGTGTACAAGGTCAGCCAAGCCCAAGTTCTCCGCGGAAAAAAGAGGGCTGTTCCTAGTCAAATCGTATCGTTTAGGGGAAGATTCTGTGAGCAGGCTTTCAAAGGGGAAAGAGTCCAAGCTCGCGGAAGAGTGGAAAGAGTTGTCAATAGGACCGGCGAATGGTATCGAATGGTGATAGGCGAGAGCCCCAGTGACCACCTAATCAAGGTTAGAGGTTAGAGCTTGAAGAGAGGGTTCAGAGACAGAGATCATTTGCAAACCCCTGAGACGCTCTACTTCACGACCGTGGGTAACGTACACCCGAAGGATAGAGTATTCTCATATCTGAAGTACATTCCTGACAAAACGGGAAAATGGGGGAGGCGAAGGAAGTATAGGAGAGCAATGGAAGCCTACTCAACACTCCAAATAGGACAATGTCTCGATTTCCTTAGGAGAAATTATCCTCGATATGTTTTTCACTCGAATCTTCAGAATTTGACGTTCTCAGCCGTACCCAAGAGGTTCATAACTCAGCACTTTCAACCGGAAAGGAAACTGCAACAGCTGCTCAGAAAACATGAACCGGACTCGCTCGAAAAGAAAACAGTGGACTTACTCCATGTTCTTGCAGACGAAAGTGGCGTAGATTTGCCCAGTTTCGGAGTTACCGGGTCCGTCCTTCTGGGAATACACAGGACAGAGTTTTCAGATATCGACTTGACCATCTATGGCAGGCGAAGCAGCATCGCCATAAGAGATGCCTTGACACGCATTTTTCAAGACAAGCGCTCCCCCATCAAAAGATTCAGTCCTAAGAAGCTTTCTCAGATCTCTGAAACAGAAGCCAAAGTTCATCATCTGACTCCGTTTGAGGCGAGAAGAATCTATGAGAGAAAGTGGAACAGGGGCGAGTTCCAAAATACATTCTTCTCTCTCCATCCTG
>Ga0209725_1001288_pt1 | contig 14364 bp, 12 predicted proteins | sample I18A1metaG_FD_184145 | JGI IMG/M metagenome (GOLD analysis project Ga0209725, IMG submission 184145) | Lake sediment bacterial and archeal communities from Gulf of Boni, Indonesia to study Microbial Dark Matter (Phase II) - ​I18A1 metaG... | ecosystem: Environmental > Aquatic > Freshwater > Lake... | reverse complement strand
TCCGCGACTTGTCGACGATGCGGAAGATCGCCTCCATCTTCTCCTGAGTCTTCAATCCGAGGTTTTCAACGAAGCTTTGGATGATTCTCCGATTCGAGATGCGGACCTCAAATTCTTTCAAACCGACGTTTTCCAGGATGTCCATGCTGAGTGCGATGACCTCGGCGTCGGCGGTGGGGTCGTCAGATCCGAAGATCTCGGCGTCCCATTGCGTGAAGTATCTGTACCGGCCGAACTGTGGTTCATCGTATCGCCAGTTTCCGCCAATCGAAGCAAGCTTGGTGGGTTCAGGGAGGTCGGAACGGCCAGCGACCATCCGGGCCATGCCGACTGTCAGGTCGAACCTGAGGCCGATGCTGCGGCCCGCCTTGTCGCTGAACCAATAGATTTCATCTTTGATGGCAGGGCCGCTCTTGGCTTCAAGAGTCCTGAGTTCCTCTAGCGTGGCAGGCTCCATCTCTTGAAACGCGTATCTTCGAAAGACATCTCTTATTCTGCCGTAGACCCAGTTTCGCTTCGCCATCTCCTCGGGCTCGATGTCCCTAATGCCTCTCGGCAAGGTGAAAGGCTTGTCTGACAACCGCTCCGCCTCCCTGCTATTACAGCTAGCTACCTCGCTCGACAGTGTGCTAAGTGTTTTCTTTCAAATCGATTGTATCACGGCTTATTAGGGGGACGCGCAGGTCCCGTAAGCTCCTGTTCGGTCGTGCGAAGTCTGTCGTCCAGAAGAGTAGGTATGGGCGCATCGGTGCTTGCCGGGTTGATCGTTGCCGGAGTCGTCGGAGTCATCCTTGAGGTAATCGAGCTTCCCGCCGGAAGCGCGGCTGGGGCTTTCGTGGGCGGTCTAGTCGCAGCGTGGCTCCTGTATACGCAGCGCGGAAGAGCGTCAGGCGCCGGCTTTCTCGTGGGAGTACTGAGTTTTCCCGTTCAGCTTTCTATCCTCATGGCATTGGTCTCCTCCGGGCTGTACGCTCCGCCTCCAGTTCCGGAAATACCCCAAGATGTCTTCCTAGTCGCCTTGGCACTGACAGTCGCGATGCAAGTCGTTGGGGGCACCCTCGGGGGATTACTAGGTGGGATCCTTCACCACCCGTCGCCTGGGCTTGTGGAGGCGCCTCGTCCGTACCTGCCTGCGCCTCCGCCGCGCCCCGAAAAGTACTGCGTCCAGTGCGGAGCAGGCCTGGCTAAGGAGACAGCCGTTTGTCCTGCCTGCGGGGCAAGACAGCCCGAGTGACTGTCAGTTACGCTTTGAGGAAGTCGAGTGAGTAGTAGACGATATCGGTTCTTCTGTCAACGACGGCGATTATGAGATCCTTCTTCTCCCTGGTGGCTCGTTTCAGGAGTCTGCGAAGGGTCTTCAGGTCGGCTTCACCGCCCTCGTACACGATGTAGACGTATCTCCTCATCGGCCCTTTTCCGTGAACCTCAAAGTCGAAGACAGGGCATTCCCTTACGATGTATCCTCTATCGCGAAGATCACGATACACGAGATACTTTACCCAAATCTCCGGTCGTCTTGCAGAAAGCGATTTCACTAGTTCTTCGAACGTGATCTTCTCCTCATTCTTTGCCTCCACCGTGATTCTCCCCTTCTCGAGGAGGTAGAAGGCTTCGTGGGGTCTGAGAACCAGTTTCTTTCCTCTTAGGTCTCCAAAGCCACGTTCTCTAAGCTCCATAAGCTCCGAGGCTCTCGGAAGCAAGACTTCGCTCTCCCGAAGGAAAGCCTCGTAAACCTGGAAAGTCTTCTCTTCTTCTGCTGGTTCACTCACTGTCTGCTCAGTCCCTTCCAGCCAATCGAACGTCATCTACGCCGACGCTGCACTTTTAATGTGATCGCGTCATCCTCTACGACGGCGTCGCAGTTGGTTGACATCGCAACTCTTAGAACCGTCGAATGGACCCGCAGAGGCGTTCGTTTGGTGGATCAGCAGAGGCTTCCTGACAGACTGGCGTTTGTTCTGTGCAGGGATCACAAGCAGGTCGCTCAAGCCATACGCGACATGACCGTAAGGGGAGCGCCAGCCATCGGAGTCACCGCAGCCATGGGGCTCGCGCTTGCAGCAAGGCGGAGTCGACATCGAGACAACAAGCTACTCTTACTGGATCTTGAAAATGCAGGAGAAATCATGCGCGCAACACGGCCGACGGGTCGAAACCTGTTCTGGGCAGTCGAGCGAATGCTCAGAAGAGCCAAAGAGGTTGCTGATCAGGGAGGCGACATTCCAGAAGCTTTGGTAGCTGAAGCTCAGCTATTGGCCAATGAGGACATCGAAGCGAATCACAGAATTGGCGCCTCCGGCGCCGCGCTGATTGATGACGGAGACACAATTCTCACACACTGCAATACGGGCACGATGGCGACCGTGAGCTACGGGACAGCCTTCGGAGTGATCCGGACGGCGATCAGTCAAGGGAAGAAGGTTAAGGTCATCGCGACCGAGAGCAGGCCCAGACTGCAGGGCGCCAGAATAACCGTCTACGAGGCCTTGTCAGACAAGATTCCCGTGACTTTGATAGTCGACAGCGCCGTTGGCATAGCAATGTCGAAGGGTATGGTGAACAAGGTGATCGTGGGCGCTGACCGCATCACCAAAACGGCGGTCATCAATAAGATAGGTACCTTCACGATCGCACTCGCCGCAAAGCGCCACGGTATCCCATTCTACTCCGCCGCCCCTACGACGACGTTCGACCTCGCTGGAGAATCCAAAGCCGTATCGATTGAGGAACGTGACCCAAGCGAAGTCACGGAGATTCTAGGAAAGCGAATCGTGGCGAAGGGCGTCAAAGTCTTCAATCCAGCGTTCGATGTGACCCCGCTCGAACTCGTCACCGCAGTAATCACCGACCGCGGAGTCTTCTCACGCGAACAGATTCAGAACATGACCGCTACTTGACGATTCGTGAGTGGTTCGACCTGCTTCGATCTTCACTCTGCCTTCTTAAAGTCGCACAGCTCGCTCGGCTCTTCCAGGTATCTGTTAATTGTGACCTCCGCGATCATCTGACAGTATCTTGCGGTCTCTGTTAGATTCCAAGTGATCGACCTTAGCGCAAGCGCAACGTTTCGGTTTGAGATATCATCCACAATCTTCTCGGAGATCTTTCTATCTCTAGTTTGAGCGCGAATGCCGTCTTCAATCGACTTGTTCGCCAGGCCCGCGTCGAGCTTCACGAATGCTTTCATCGTATTCTCTGAGATCAGTCGGACCGCGTCGTTCATTTCAGCAATCTCCCCGAGTACGGATCGATGTCTCTCGTAATCTTCATCCTTGATTCCGATGACCTCTTTGGCCATGTTCTCTGCGCAATCGGCGATGCATTCCAAGTACTTTGAAACGATGCGGTTCCCGAGCGCGTGCTGAGGATTGAAGACTCCGATGTCACGTGCAGCGGTCAGTTTCGTCGTCGCAAGTATCAGTTGACGCACTATCAACCAGTAGATCCTGTCGGCCTCGTTTTCCATCTGGAGCACCTCTCCAGCGATGTCTTGTCTCTTACCCAGAAGCGCAGTCACGGCCGCTTCTTGCATGGAAAGCCCAACTCTGTGTAGTCTCTGAATGAGACCGCTGACGGGAAACTTCGAGGGATCCACGAAGCTTTGGATCACAACTTGTTTAGGGGTCTGTTCAACGATGCTGAGTCCCATCAGCCTCTGAACGGTGCTTCTGATCTCCCACAAATGTTCCGATGTCAAATCCTTGCTAGACGTGATAACCACGGAATCTCTTCCCTCAATGTAGTTTCCCGTGATAATCCTTGACAGCATCTCGTGCTCTCTGCAAAGATCGGCGTTGACTCGTGACGTTGTGGACTCCGCTTTCTCACCGGCCAAGCCCGGAACTAATCTGAGACAGCCATCATCTGTGCGCCTCAGGGTCACAACGTTTCCCTGTTTCAACCCCACCTGTTCGACCCAGTCTCTCGGCAATGAGACTGTAAGGGTCGAGTGTCCGACTTTCTGTACCTTCCTGATTTCCATCAGACCAACCCATCTTGGTGCTATGTTAGATACCGTGTTCGTTGCTCTGCCTACGTCATTACTTCGTAACTCGCAGAGTGGGCGAGTTTGGAGTATATATATTCCGTCTAGAAAGCAAATAGAATGCCTAGAATCGCCCTCGTCCGGCCTCGCACTCCGCCCTACACGGCACGCAAGTCACGGGACAAACCTGTTTGCATTTTGCAGATATCACGGGCGTGTCTGGCCCGGTTAGATCCGACACCTCATCGTTGATACGATCCTGTGGTCCGCCCAGATCTTGCAGGTTCCCTCAGACGAGACCATCGTGGGTCCAAGCGGCTTCTCAGGCGCGCATTCCTTCATGTAGAGCGGGCACTCCGGAGGGTCAATCTTGCCGATTATCACGTCGGCGCACCGAGCACTCTTCACAAACTGTGCGCTTTCGCGTTTCTGAGCAATCCCATAATGTACCCGCGCGTCCAGCTGAGAGAACTCGGGCTTCAAGTCGAGCGCGCTACTCGGTATCGTTGCGACCCCGCGCCAGTACCCGTCGCGCAGGTCGAATACTTTCTTCATGGTTTCCTGCGCCTTCAGATTTCCCTCCCATGTCACGGACCGAGTATACTCGTTCTCCATCTTTGGGTCATTGTCGCGGATTTGAGTTAGGATCATGGCGACGGATATTAGCACGTCTAGCGGCTCGAATCCTGAGAAGACCATGGGTTTGCGGCATTCGTCAAAACAGGGCTCGTAGGCTTTCATTCCTGTTATTGTGGAGGCGTGTCCTGCATTAATGAACGCATCAACTCGGAGGTCTGGTGATCTTGAGACTGCCTCAACCGCGGATGGCACGTATCTGTAAGACGTGAGGAAACGAAGGTTCGAGGGGGGCCCTTGGAGTATTTCGTAGGCGGTGGCCGGCGCTGTGGTCTCGAAGCCGACAGCGAAGAAGACAAACTCTTTCTCCGGCCGGGATTTCGCGATCTTGACCGCGTCGTGGACGCTGTAGACTATCCGTACATCTCCGCCCAGCGTCTTGGCTTCGGCCAATGATTGCTTCGAACCCCTCGCTCGCGACATATCCCCATAGGTCAGCACAGTCTTGCCGTCAAGCGCAAGGTCGACGGTGGCGTCAATGTCGGCGGCAGGCGTCACGCACACTGGACAGCCAGGGCCAGCGCGAACCTCCACGACCTCTGGCAGCAGGCTTCTCACACCGTGATGTGTGATAGTCCACTCGTGAGACCCGCACACGTGCATGATCAGAATGTTTCGTATGATCTCCTCGCTCAGTCGATCGATTCTGGTCTTCAGCCTCTTCGCTAGGTCGGCATCCCTGTAGCCGTCTAGGACTGACAAACCAGTCACCGATTGGCTGATTTCTCCGGTGCTTCTTCGTAGGCGAGGATTTCTCTCCAATAAGAGAGGGTTTTCTGCGCTTCCTTCTCGTCCATCACCTGTATCGCGTAGCCTGCATGGACGAGCACGTACTGGCCGGGCTCGACCTCAACAAGCGAGATGTTGATGCCCTCCCTAGCGGTGCCCTCGCCAAAGTCCACTTTGGCGAAGTCGCCATCTATGCTGAGGACTCGGCCCGGAAAGGCTAGGCACATGGAGACCTTCGCAGGCATGCAAAGCGCAACTATTAGAGTTATTGATCTGGCAGATCTGTGATGAACCACATCCCGGATAATTTGTTATCGTTTTGCTTGATCTAGCAGAACGAAGCCTAGCACGATAAGCTTACGACTGCGAAGTCCGGGCGGCTACGACCGCCTGTCCGAAGGAGAGCCCCCCATCCCCGGGAGGCACCGTCTCATGCGCCAAGAAACGCAGTCCCGCCTTGTCCGCCGCCGTCTTCAAAGTGCGTGTGATCGACTCGTTGCAAGCGACTCCACCAGTAAAGCCCACCGACTTGACTCCCAACTCTCTTGCAGTAGTTATCGCGCTTTCGCCCAGTGATCGTGCTATGTATGATTGAGCCGAGTAAGCGAGATCTGAAGTTGTCATCCGCCCAACATCCGCAAAGACCTCACGAACGATGACGTTTGTGTCAATCACACCTGCTTTGAGTACTGGTTCAAGGTTCAGTACGTCCTTCCCGCCCGATGCTGCAGACTCAAGCTTCATGGCTGGTTCGCCTTCATAGGTCCGCTCGTAGCAAAGACCCAAGATAGCTGAGATGGCGTCTAGCACACGCCCGCAGCTGGTCGTCCACGGTAATCTGCTAGAGCGAAGTTGCTTGAGAATCATGTTGACCTCTTCTCTTCCATGCGGGAAGCGGTCTTCCCGCTGAAGCAGCCAATCTGTGATTCCCTTGTGATCTCTCAGGATGCCGGCGACCATCCTAAGCGGATACTTGGTAGCAAGATCTGCTCCGATCATAGGCTGCTCTTCCAAGTGTCCGACGCGCTTGTGGCCGGACTGATCCGCGAAGATGATCTCGCCGCCCCAAGCTGACCCATCATCACCGTATCCGTAGCCGTCGCAGCATATTCCTACGATCTCATCGACATTGTGCTCAGCCATGAGGCCTGCAACATGCGCGTAATGATGCTGAACAGGAAGTATTCGCATGCCAGATTCTTGCGCGAGTTCGTCTGCAAACTTTGTCGTGCTGAAGAGCGGATGCAGATCTCGGCCAACGGCGTCAGGAACGCAGCCGGTAAGCTTCAGCAGGTGGCGTGTCGCCTCTTTCTGGAACTGATAAGTCTGAAGCGTTTCCACGTCGCCGATATGTTGCGTCATGTAGGCTCGACCCTGGTACACGACACAAGAGGTCACATTCAGCTGGCCGCCAACCCCGAGCGTACAGGCGTTTCCTGGAGCCGCAACTGGAATCGGCGCGGGCGCGTAGCCTCTGGATCGTCTCAAGATCGTCGTCGTTCCGTCAAGCGATCTGATGACGGAATCGTCGCACCTCTGCGAGATCTTCCTGTTATGCACTAAGAAATAGTCAACGACATCTTTCAATCTCGCGAATGCTTCTTCGTTATCCTTTATGATGGGCTCGTCCGGAGGATTCGCGCTAGTCATGACTAGAGCGCGCTCGCTTGCTTCATCGAAGAGCATGCTGTGAAGCCCCGTGTAAGGAAGCATGACGCCGATATTGTGAAGGCCAGGGGCGATCTGGTCCGACAAGTCGAAATCTGAGCGTTTCCGTAGCAGAACTATTGGTCTAACATACGAGGTCATCAGCTTCTCTTCGACGGGAGTAACCTCAGCGAACGATCTTGCAGCCTTAAGGTCCCTTGCCATGACGGCGAGGGGTTTCTGCAGCCTGAACTTGGTCTTGCGCAGCCTCACTACTGGCTCAGTGAGCAGTGTGGATGACGCTAGATGGAATCCTCCGTTGCCTTTGATCGCTACTATGTAGCCGCGTTCTAGCAGCCTCCCGGCTTCACGTATCGGCTCCATCGAATCGACTCGTTTGCCGTCGCGCGTAGCCAGAGTCACTGACGGACCACATTCTGCGCATGCAACCGTCTGTGCATGGAACCTTCGATTGTTTGGATCCTTGTACTCGCCCAAGCATCTCTCACACATCTCGAAATCTTTCATGGTTGTGCGCGGCCGGTCGTAGGGTAGAGCGTCAATGATCGTGTAGCGTGGACCACAGTCGGTGCATGTGATGAAGAAGTAATCGTATCTGCGGTCTCTCCTATCACGCAACTCTCGAAGGCAGTTGTCGCATATGGCTATATCCGGAGGGATGACTGAGCCCGCATGAACTCGCGACTCGTTGCTCTTGATGATCTGAAATTCCTGGAACTCTCCTGTCTCAGTTGGGTAGGTCGTGTCGACCTGATGTATCAAGGACGTTGGCGGTCGGTCGGTCTCAAGTTCGCTAATGAATCTTGAGACAGAGTCTGGCGTGCCCTCAACCACTACCTCTACGCCCGCATCGCCTAGGTTCCGGACAAATCCAACAAGTTTGTTGGCTGTTGCGATCCTGTAGACGAAGGGCCTGAAACCTACTCCTTGCACGATGCCTTTGACAATGAGTCGAGCCCTCGTCATGCCTCACATCCATTTCATCATGGGGCAGTGGATTCGGCGCTTGAACGTCAGCCATCGAAGATTGGGCGCACTGAACATCTGCCGCGCTAAATAGGTTCGCTCTATGCTCGAACTCAGGTAGAGTGTCTCTTCGAATGTAGACTAGCAACGAAACGCACTTAAGCGCGGCAGAGAGACCGCATGACGCTCCAAGGTCGGGACATTATTTGGCGCAGACTACGCAGCAAAAAGCGCTAGTGAGGATTCTTGAGGAGCGCTGTAAGGGCTGCGAACTCTGCGTAGTCACGTGCCCTCAAGGGAACCTCGTACTGTCAGAGAAGCTGAACAGGATGGGCTTCCACCCCGCGGTCTGGCAGTACGTGGGCTCGAAGGGGCCTTGCACTGCATGCGGAATCTGCTACTGGGTCTGCCCGGACTTTGCCATAGATGAGGTCTTGGTGAGGACCTGATAGATGACCGAAAGAGTATACATGAAAGGTAATGAGGCGCTCGCGTACGGTGCACTGAAGGCAAGGCTCAACGCATACTTCGCGTACCCCATAACGCCTTCAAGCGAAATCCCAGAGACTCTAGCCAAAGAGTTTGGAAACGAAGAGTACCCTGACTTCAAGGTGTTTCTTCAGTCTGCCAGTGAGCTTGAAGCGATAAACATGGTGATGGGCGCCGCCTCCGGCGGACTCCGAGCTATGACCGCTACTTCTAGTCCCGGATTCAGTCTGAAACAGGAGGGGCTCTCGTATGCAGCCGGAATGGAGTTACCACTTCTCGTTGTGAACATCACAAGGGGCGGCCCCGGTTTGGGCAACGTAGCACCTGAGCAGAGCGACTATTTCCAAATGACCAAGGGAGGCGGCCACGGCAGCTACCGGCTGATTGTGTTGGCACCGAACTCTGTTCAAGAGATGGCAAGCTTGCCCAAGATAGCGTTCGATCTTGCCTTCAAGTATAGGAACCCGGTCTGTATCGCTGGAGACGCGTTCACCGGCCAATTGAAAGAGGACATCGTATTCCCGAGCATTGAAGCGACCGAATACGACGTGTCCTCTTGGGCCGTCACCGGGGCGAAGGGAAGAGAACGCCACGTCATCAGCTCGTTCAATCTGGATCCGGAAGTCCACGCGAAACACGTTACCAGCCTTGATCAAAAATACAAGTCCATCGAGCGGAACGAGGTCAGGTACGAGTCGTACTTGACCGATGACGCCGAGATCGTGATCGCATCGTTCGGCATAAGCTCACGAATCTGCAAGAGTGTAGTGAATAAACTGAGGCAAAAGGGTTCAAGGATAGGACTGTTCAGGCCGATCACACTATGGCCGTTTCCATATGACGAAGTGCGAAGGTTGACTGAGCACGCCAAGCGGTTCCTTGTCGTCGAGCTCAACACTGGGCAAATGGTCGAGGACGTTCGCTTGGGCGTCGAAGGAAGAGCAAGAGTTGAGTTCTTCGGCAAAGTAGGCGGGCTTCTTCCAACAGAACGAGAGATTGAGGAGGAATCGCGGAGTCTCATGGAGGAGGCGATTACCGCTTGACGGAACAAGAATCGGGCCTGCGAGAGTACCGGAAGAAGCTTGGAAGGCTGGAAGCACTGACCGAGACGCCGACGCACTACTGTCAGGGCTGCGAGCATGGCGAACTGACACGGCTCATTGCGAGCGCGATCGAGAACCTCGGAATTCGAGAAAGAACCGTCATGATAAACTCCGTGGGATGCAGCGCTCTAGCCAACGCGTACTTCAACGTCGACCATGTAGTGTCGCCCCACGGCCGAGCCCCAGCGATCGCGACAGGCCTGAAAAGGGTTAGACCCGAGCTTGTCGTGTACACGATTCAGGGAGACGGCGACGCGCTAGCAATAGGCCTGTCGGAAGTCATGTACGCTGCCATTCGCGGTCAGCCGATCTCAATTTTCTTGGTAAACAACGCGATATACGGAATGACAGGCGGCCAGATGGCCCCAACGACGCTGCAAGGCCAAATCACAACGACGACTCCCTATGGCAGGGATGTCGAGGTTACAGGCGGGCCAATCGATGCTTCGAGACTACTGTCGGCAATAGACGGATCCGGGTACGTCAAGAGGGTGAGCCTTGCGGTCACCGAGCTCGAGACTGCTAGAGGCAAGTCGTATAGCATCAAGAATATACTCGAAGCGAAGCAGGCGATTGAGAACGCGTTCAAAGTTCAGATGATGGGCGGCTTCTCGTTCGTTGAATGTCTATCAAGTTGCTGGGTGAACTGGAAGCTACCTATCATGGAAGCGAAGCGTTTCGTCAACGATCAGCTCGTGAAACAGTATCCCCTAGGAACGTACAAGGACAAGTTCGGGATCGAGAAGAAATGACCAAGACTCAGATTCTGGTGTCGGGGCACGGCGGGCAGGGTGTGCTTCTCCTTGGAGACTACATCGCATACTCGGCGATGCTCGACGGAAAGCATGTGGCCTACACTCCGTCATACGGACCAGAGACACGAGGCGGAAAGGCCAAGTGCTATGTTGTGATCTCTGACGATGAGATAGACACGCCGATACCAGAAGAACCCAATCTTATGATCATAATGAATCAACCGTCCATGGATTTCGTCCCGTTGCTGAGGGTAGGCGGTCTCTTGCTCTACAATAGCTCACTGATCGACGAATCCTCTCAAAGGGAGGACATTAGGAAGATCGCCGTCCCTGCAACCGAGATTGCAGACTCGCTTGGAAAGGAGACATCTCCCACTTCCCTAAGCGATGTGAGATCGACAAGGGACACGAGGTTTGTCTATTCCGTAGCCAATTCGGTGATGTTTGGCGCATACTTGGGAACAGCCGCCGGCCAATCGTCCAAGAAGCATCTCAACGAGACGTTGGAACACTTCCTCGCAGGGAAGAAACCGGAGCTCCTCAAGCTCAACCAAATGGCTGTGGGACGGGGCATCGCCCACGTGTCAACAGCTCCAACAACGAAACGTTGAAGCTATTTCCGGCGCGCTCTCCGTCTAGATTCCGCATAAAGCATAGATAGCATATAGGGAACGCAGATAACTATTTACCGAATAGGTGCTGCCAAATCGCGGAGAAACAGACAGACGATGACTGTGGTTACCAAAGAGCAGCTGCTTGAGAAGGCGAAGAAGCCTGCAAAGGACGCGATGCGTCTTCACCCGTTCTACAAGGGGAAGACGGAGACCGTCCCGAAATGTGTGATTCGTGATTTCAACGATTTCGCGATATGGTATACGCCGGGCGTGGCTGAACCCTGTCGTGCGATCGCGAAGGACGAGAAGCTCGTCTATGACTACACGAGCAAGTGGAACACAATCGCTGTCGTCAGCGACGGCACCAGAGTCCTCGGTCTAGGAGACATAGGCCCGAAGGCAGGCCTGCCAGTAATGGAGGGGAAGGCCCTCCTGTTCAAGTACCTCGGAGGCGTCGACGCAGTTCCGATCTGCCTAGACACGAAAGACCCCGACCAGATAATCACGGCCGTCAAGTGGCTCCAACCATCGTTTGGGGGCATAAACCTAGAAGATATCGCGAACCCCAAGTGCTTCTACATCTTGGACAGACTGCGCGCGGAGGCGGAGATACCAGTCTGGCACGATGATCAACAGGGAACCGCGACAGTCACTCTCGCGGGCCTGATCAATGCTCTAGAGGTCGTCGGCAAGAAGATCGACCAGATCACGTTAGCCATGATCGGGGCAGGTGCCGCAAATGTTGCCTGCGGCCGGCTCATGTTTGCGTACGGGCTGAAACCCGAGAACAGCTTCGTCGTCGACACGAAGGGCATACTGAATCGTCAAAGAAAGGACATAGAGATGAAGAAAGCCGACTTTCCGGACAAGTGGAAATTCTGTGAGAAGACGAACAAGGAGCAGAGGTCGGGCGGTATTCCTGAAGCACTCGAAGGGGTTGACGTGTGCGTCGCACTATCCCAGCCCGGTCCGGGCACCATCAAGAAGGAGTGGGTTGAGAAGATGGCGACAGACGCTGTAGTTTTCGCTTGCGCGAATCCGATTCCTGAGATTTGGCCGTGGGAGGCCAAGGAGGCGGGAGCGAAAGTGATCGCTACCGGTCGATCTGATTTCCCGAATCAGGTCAACAACTCCCTCGGCTTCCCGGGCATCTTCAGAGGAACGCTTGACGTTCGCGCGCGAACAATTACGGACGACATGTGCATCGCTGCTGCCGATGAGCTTGCAAAGTGCGCAAAGGAGCGGGGGCTCAACGTAGACTACATTGCTCCAAACATGGATGAGTGGGAAGTGTTCCCTCGCGAGGCCGTCGCGGTGGGAATGAAAGCCCAAGAGCAGGGAATAGCAGGCTTGAAGATCAGCCGAGACGAGCTTTACGATCGCGCCTCAACGATAATCAAAAGGGCGCGTGAGTTAACCAAGAACATGATGTCAAACGGCTTCATTCCGCCCGCTCCGCCGGAGTGAAACACACAGCGCAAAGCCATGCCCATTCTCAAGCGCCCAGCTTCGTTTGCTCACGGCGTAGACTCGTTGTGCAACCGTGCGATGCTGGATGTCGCCACGCAGTCGTTGAGGCGAAGGACCTAAAACTGCCCAGAGTGTGTACGGGTACATGTCAGTGTGCGGCGGCCGTGGGCCGCGCGCTGATGGTTGGAGTGGGTAGTGCCCACAGTCTCTGACAGGATCGATCTTCTTCACATATCTCCTATACGACGCGTCTCCGCTCTGCTCGCTGAAGCTCGGAAGCAGAGGGACATAATCTCCTTCGGCGGCGGTGCCCCGAGTCTTCTGCCGCCGCAGGAAGTCTTGGACGAAATGAAGCGGATGCTCGAGGAGGAGCCGAAGGCCGCATGCTCATACGTCGGGACGCGTGGTCTCTTGGAACTCCGTCGTCTCCTCTCTGAAGACTTCGCAAGGGAGGAGGGGACAAAATACGACCCCGATGCGGAGGTTGTCATAACCGACGGCGCGAGCGAAGGTGTCTTCGCGCTGTTCATGTCGCTGTTAGGAAGAGGGGACGAAGTGATTCTCACAGACCCGACGTATCTGGGTTTTCGGGAGGCGGCCATGCTTGCAGGTGCACGGGTAGTCACACTTCCAGTGAGCGTCGATGAAGGATACCAGCCAGACATCGAGAAACTGAAGCATCTGATAACTAGGGAGACCAAAGTATTGGTCCTTCTCTCTCCAGATAACCCGACTGGGAGAGTTGTCAAGGAAGAGTTCGTGAAGGGACTGCTAGACCTCGCGGTCGACCATAACTTCTGGATCCTATATGACGCTACGTATCGGGACATAATCTTCGAAGGAACGTACCTCAAGATTTGCAGTCTACCAGGCGGACGTGATCACGTTGCGGTCACGGGAAGTTTCTCGAAGGAAGCATCCATTCCTGGCCTCCGCCTTGGATACGTCATGGGGCCGCCTGAGGTGGCAGACGCTGTGGAGAAGATCAAACAGTATACCAGCCTTGCTCCGAACACGTTAAGCCAGCATGCGATGCTGAAGTTCTTTTCCGGCGACATCAAGCAGAGATACCTGAAGGAGACCGTTCTGCCGACCTACAAAGCAAGACGGGACTACATGGCAAAATGCATCAAGAAGGAGTTACCTGAGGCAAAGACCTCAGTACCGCAGGGGGCCTTCTACTTCTTCGTGAATCTCAACTACTATCTAGACGGCATGAAGAGAGATGACAAGGACTTCTGCAACAGACTGCTCGAGCGGAAGAGCGTCGTGCTGATTCCGGGCTCGTTCTTCGGCGCCAACGGTGCCGGACATACACGAGTGACTTTCGTGAGCGAACCCGAGAAGAGAATCGAGGAAGGGATAAGGGCCGTCGCTGAGTACGTCTTCAGCTTCACATTCTAGCCTACTGAATCTCCTGAAGAGGCTTCTTCGCGACCTGTAAGACGATCTCGACAGGTGCCCTTGCAGCCTGCTCGATCTTCATCTTCCAGTCGGTGCCTATCGAGACGAGGGCGTAGATTCCGCTCACTTCGGCTTTGGCTTTCTGTACGATTCGGGCTAGCGCGACCTGGGTCTCGCCGCTATCGATCACGTCGTCGACGATTAGGACGCAGTCTCCTTTCTTGATGGCGTCGCGTGGTACGAACAGGCTCATCATGATCGCGGTCTTGCTCGGAATGTAGATTTCCTCGATGAACTCACGCACGCCGACCTCTCGGCTCTTCTTGGCTATGACTAGGCCGACCCCGAGCCTGTGGGCGACAAGTGTTGCAAGTGGAATGCCGTCCACTGCTGCCGCGAGGACCTTCGTGATTCGCTTGCCGGCGAATGCGTTGATCGCGTGCTGTACCGCTCTTTCTAGAAGAAGCGTGTCTGAAATGAGTCGGGTGTTGTCGAAGTAGCCGAGCTCGTCGAAGCGAATTCGCTGCTGTATCTCGCCCTCCAGG
>Ga0209725_1001287_pt1 | contig 14364 bp, 13 predicted proteins | sample I18A1metaG_FD_184145 | JGI IMG/M metagenome (GOLD analysis project Ga0209725, IMG submission 184145) | Lake sediment bacterial and archeal communities from Gulf of Boni, Indonesia to study Microbial Dark Matter (Phase II) - ​I18A1 metaG... | ecosystem: Environmental > Aquatic > Freshwater > Lake... | reverse complement strand
TACTTTAGACACTCCGAAATACGCAATTGTTTGCACCAAGAATAGCACTATCAGTAGCGTTCCCTTTTTCATTTTCATGGGATTATTCCCACAAGAGTACTCGGCTTTCTACGGTTAAAAGTTTCGCTCCAAATTGGCTGTTGAAGACCTTTACGTCACTTCGACAAACACAGCCTTAATAGTTGAGGCGGCTCGCCACATTGATAACAAATGACTTGTCTCCGACAGTTGCGTATGGTAAGAGAAGACATGAGCTGAGAACTATGGCAGCAACAAGAATGCTGCGACTAGACTCTTCAATCGGCCAACTAGCTCCCTGTCCAAGCAGATGCAGTCAACCACTCACAGACATGTGGTTCCTCGCCTCTGCCATAATGGTCACTGCCATGCGGAAGACCCCGTAGACATTCTCCTACGCATTCTACCCGCACGGAACTTGCACAGCGACGATCTTCTCTTTCTCTCTCTTTTCTTCTTCTTTCCGTTGCACGCGTTCTACGGCCAACTTACCAGACTCGCCAGGGCAGTTGTGTCTTTCTGGTAGACGATGTTCAGCACAGTACCATCCTCCGCATCTGTGGCATCGATATGAAAACGGAAGGGAGGTGAGACAGTAGTTGCAGTGGCTAGAGGCATATCCGACGGAGCCTATCTTGATCTCTGCATCTGGTTTCAGTTTCTGAAGAAGTTTCTTGACGATATCTTCGCATCTGTCTCGTGGGTAGTCCGGTAGTACTATGTAGATCTCGTCACCTCGCTGGACGATAGTGCACTTATGGTCTTCCACTGTGCCGTCTCCGACTCCCTTTTCTCTCTCCCTGAGGCTAAGGAGTCGAACTATCTCTGACCAGTTTAGAAGGAGTGAGGCGAGGAATATCATGTTTGACGTAGGTTGTGGCTCCTGATGACGTTCCCTATCGTCTAACTCGAATTATGACAATTAGCATCAAGATGAATGAGACTGCCAGAAGTATCCAGAGCAACGTCCCGTTACGTTCTAGGATCGCTAGCAAGGCGTTGATCTGGGTTATCGGGTTTCTTGATGAGAGGAGTCGATACAGCTGCGCGGCCTCATCTCTCTTGAAAAGTCCCCCATCCACCCTGACGTCTTCTGTGTCCGTTTTCTCAAATTTGTGGCCTGCAACGTAGAAGGCTCCGCTGTAGCTAGATCTAAGCCAGAGGTTGAACTCCTCTTGACTCATCTTTCTCACCGTAATTGGATCGTGATGTAGTAGAGCTTGACAATACCATCTTGAAAGACCAACACGCCAAGACTTATGCTGCTTGGATCCTGACTCCAAGTGTAGACTTCCTTGGCTCCTGTTTTAGATGCGTATTCCTTCAGGAAGCTATCGATGGTTCGAGCTGTCTGTTGCCACTGCGTTTCGTCGAGATAGGTGGCTTTGCCCACTTCTATTTCAGCGTTTGCGGTTATCTTGGTCACATTGATGAGCGGGAGTTTCTTTGACTCTAAGTAAGTTCTAATGTTCATCAGTCTTGTCTCGTAGCCAGTTACGACTGGGGGCTTTCCTCCGATTAGAGAATAGTATGCTTGAGCGGCGTCCGATCCAGTTGCAACTTTCGCGCCTGTCAAGGCATCTATGACAACAATGAAAGCCATCTTTGTTATGACAGCCGCGGCTTCTTGGGTGACTATGTATACAGGGATAAAATAGTACAGTTTCCCTGCTATAGAGTACAGGAGAATGTTGCCTAATCTTCGATTTGTCAGCAGAGTAAGCTGAGTTCGAACATAGTCATCTGTCTCCAGTGCCTGAAGGGCAGCGGACGGGCCAATGAGTTGAGCCATGGTGACATTTCCAACTCCGTAAAGAACTACTTCACCAAGATGTGGGCCGCCATAAGCGACATACAGGCCAGCAAGGTTCTTGCCGGGAGAGGCCTTGAATTCGACAAGCTGGATGCCTACGAAACGCACATCCTCGCCAGACAAGAGTAAGATGTAGTGAACCAATGTTGCAGGGGGCCTCTCATAGAATGCAGACCCAGCGCGCCAAACGAAAGGATCAGCAACATGGAACTTGAAGTCAACATCAAGTTGCCCTGTCTCCCCATGCATACCAAGAAGCTGTTCCGAGTATCTTAGCTGAGACACTAGCCAGGAGGGAGGGGATCCCCAGTTGGGATAGTAGTCTCTGTAGAAGTCGACTAGGAAACCATCCCGTTTCGCTACTACGTATCCATACAATCGTCCGTCTTCCACGTTCACTAGAACAAACCCGAAGAGACGCTGGTAGCTGCTCGCCGAGAAACCTGACTGGAGTGGGTACTCTATGAGGACCTGCGCGGCATAGTAGATGTCTTGTCCGTCACTGACCAAGTACACGTCTTCATCCAAACTCAATCCGTAGATCAGAATACTACTGACCCTGGTCAGGATGTCTCTTTTGTACAGCATTCTTATCTCATCTTGAGGAGGGGAAAAAGCGAAGCCAAGCTGCCCTTCGGACAAGAACCATAACATCCTTTGCCAGCCAGACAATGAGTAATCAGTGTCTTTCGAATATGATGTCTCTTCAACCTCTTTGAAGCCCTTGACTTGTACGTAGACGGTTTCCTTGAAACCCTCTCCATAGTATATCGCTGGCTCTGCCTTGATGCCGAAGACGTTTCTTACAGGCACGAACTCGCCATTGTGGCTGTCCAGGCATATCACTCTCGAAGCATGAGTGTAAATCAACCGCCGGCTGATCCAATCAGTGCTCGGATAGAGGACTGTAGTTGGGGCAACCCAATATTCTCGCTCTCCATAGTAGATTATGTCAGAATCTGCAAGTTTCATCCAATTCACTCCGATCTGGTTCTTCATCTTCGTTATCGCAGCTTCTTGGTCCCATTGCCTAACCACGGATAGCGTTCGACTCGCGTTACCTGAAGGAATCGCCGAGAGAGGTTGATACTTGAAGGGGGCAATTCCGGCAGCCCACCTGGTCACCGCTATTTGCTTCGCAGTCAAAGGCTGCCATTCGTACTCAATCCAATTGTTGTTCCAGTTGACCGAAAACCCTGTAACTATCAAAGCATTTCCAACTAGGATCACCAGCAACAAAGCCCCTGAGACAGTTACCAGTAGCCTTCTCCGACGAGCAAGCGCCAAAGTTGTGCCGACGCCTTTCACTTGAAAGGCTACTCCAACAAAAAGGAAACATACGACGAGGGCCGCTGAAATCGCATATTCGTATGGCGTCCTCACATCCATCCTCCAATATGGAGCCTCAAAGACAACGATTAGAACAATGAAGGCGAAACCGAGGAATATGTCTCGCAACCAAGATTCACGTCTGAGAGTTGCGAAGTCTCTGATAAACTTCAGAAACATTCTCAGGGCGAATACGATGGCCACAGCGGACATCACATAGAAGAATAACCTGTATTGGACTTCCATTGTGGGCATGAGAGAGATTAGCTCAGAACCAGAGGCAGGCATGACAGGAAGCACAAGAACGCGAAATAGCCTAGTCCAATCCCCAACGCCTTTCGCGGCCATAGAAACGATAATCGCCAGATTTCCGAGGAAGGGGAGCCCATTGTTCGGAACTATATAGAAGAAAGCCAGAGCCCATTTTAGAAACTGCCAGAACGCCCAAACGGCCTTTCCAAGCCCCAATGTTGACGGCCCGGCAGACTCAGATCTTCCGTACATAGACCCTAGCATTGACTGAACCGCCCTGTAGGCTTCCCAAAGGTCGCTCCGGCCGGGTCTAGGGTTCACAACGATCAGAGCGAGCAACGCGGCAGCTATGAATGTGTAGTTGTGGTAGAAGACCGTCTCGAACCAGTTGATACCTGCCTTCTTCTCATACATCGTCTGTAGAATCTTCCAGTCGAGCCAGACATAGAGCCCGTAGAACATCACGAGAAGTACCAGTGCCACTAGAAAGATCCGCGAAAGTCTTCCAATGGAAAGTCGTGGAATCCTTTCCAACCAATCACCCTTTGGACGGAAGTATCTCAAGGTAACTCGCAAAGATGCAAGATATAGAGGTACCTGATTACTCTCTCGCGAACAATAAGTGGTGCGTGAAGGAAAAGCATGCTCTATGGAATGAAAACATTGGCAGTTGAGGATCAACGTAGCCCAGTCATCGTTCCACTCTCTCTACCGATATAGTGCAATTGGTGACGATTGCAGCCAAAGCCCCGACTGCAGCGAGTACAGGCGCCAACACTACCCCTACTATAGCAGCTGCCAGCGGAATATCAAGCAGCACTCTTCCGTTTTGCTTTATCATGATCCTTCGGATATTTCCTTCGTGGATCAACTCTTCAACTTTGCGAACCAGTTCTCTTCCCGTCACTTGAAACTCTTCCACGACAGTTCTTTCCTGAGGTCTCACTCTAGCGCCGCATGCAGAGCAGAAATACGCATTTTCTTGTAGGGCAACGCCACATATCCGACAGTACACTTCTAATCCACCGCAATATGCTTCTCTAATGAGGGCACTAGAACTATCTTTACAGGAAATGAAGGTCTTTATCGAGCTCTGGTCTGTCGCACCTTTGGTTCTATGACTGTCCACAACCATTCCGCGAATTCTCTGAGGTTCTTGGTCTGTATATATACCACGCCTGGGCCAGTGACCTCAACAACAAGTCCTTCGCCGCTGAGGATCGTTTCTTTCCATCCTCCGATTCTTTTGACCTCGTATTGGCAGCTGTCTGAGAAGGCGACTAAATGGAAGTTGTCAACAATCAGTTTCTGCCCGGGCTGAAGGATGTGAGTGTCGATCGCACCAAAAGTGTTTATGAAGAGGTCTCCTTCACCCGATACTCTTATCATGAAGAGTCCTTGTCCGAAGATGCCCTTCGTGAAGCCCTGCCACTGAATATCGAGCTGCACATCTTGTGTTGAGGCGATGTAAGACGATTTCTGGACGATATAGCTCTGCCCAGGTTGCACCTCAAGCCTCTGAATGTCTCCAATCGGCGCGGAGACCAAACCAACCCTTCCTCCACTTTCTGTGTAGAGGTCATTGACAAAGAACGATTGCTGACCAAGGACAGATACGCCAAGAGTCTTCAGAAATCCGCCTACTCCGCCTTCCTCTCCTCTGCGCATGCGGGTTCCAATCTCGATTGTCGGATCCATATATGTCAGAGAACCCGCCTCAGCCGTTATGCACTCACCTGGCTCCAGCTCCACTTCTAGCATGGAGTAAGAGGGTTTGTACTTGATCTCATACTTCAACACAAGCGACTCCGAATGGGACAGACGAGTGTATACTTATTAAGAATGTGCCCGGGTCCCACCTGCAACTGTTAGTAGGTTCGAGAAATCGTCAACGGTAAGATCCGGCAAGGCCTTGAGGAGCCATTTGTTATTGGGCACCTATCCCCCTTGACTGTGAAAAGTCCGGAATTATCGCAAGGCATTTAAGCTCTCAGTCTCACCGTTTGAATTCGGAGATGCTAGTTATGAATGAGGACCTTGCAAGAATGGCGCTACGAACCATTCAGAAACTAGGCGCCTCATATGCAGATGTGCGATATGTCAAGACTGAGTCCGAAAACCTCCATGTCAAGAAAGGAGTCCCTGAAGAGATCCGAAAGAGCAGTATTGCTGGCATCGGTGTGCGGGCAATTGCCAAAGGAGCTTGGGGATTCGCGGGAACAACCGAACTAGGGCGCCCTTCAGTTGTTAATATAGCAAAGCTAGCATACAAGGTTGCTTGTGCAAGTGCAACAGCAAAGAAAACCGATGTGAAGTTGAGCCCGACATCAGCAAGAAAGGCGAAACATTCGACGCGATTCAGGAAGGATCCATTCAAAGTTTCGCTCCAAGAGAAGCTTGATTCATTGAAAACCACGGAGCGGGCCGCTGCAGCGGAATCTAGAGAACTGATCAAGACCTCCTCAAGTTTCTTTCGCGCCCACAGGGAGCGGAAGCTTTTCCTGAGCAGTGAAGGAGCGGAGATAGATCAGACAATTGTGTGGTGTGGCGGAGGCGTTTCAGCAACGGCGATCAGAAACGGCGATGTGCAAATCCGATCCTATCCCGCCTCGTTCAGAGGGAACTTCAGCACCGCGGGGTACGAGTTCTTTGAATCATTGGATCTGGCTCGTCATGCGCCGGAGACTGCAAGAGAAGCCATCCAACTACTTTCAGCTGAGAAATGCCCGTCAACCACGACGACTCTGGTCACCGCGGGAGACCAATTGGCTTTGCAAGTCCACGAGAGCTGTGGCCATCCAACTGAGCTTGACAGGGCGCTGGGAACAGAAGCAGACTATGCAGGAACAAGCTTCCTGACCACAGACAAGCTCGGTACCTTCAGGTACGGCTCGCCAAAGGTGAATATTTCAGCTGACGCCACGGCTCCAGGAGGCTTAGGAACCTTCGGCTACGACGACGAAGGCGTTCCAGCCAAAAACGTGCCCCTGATCAAGGAAGGCATCTTCGTTAACTATCAAAGCTCTCGTGAGACTGCAACTCTTCTCAATTTGCCCGAAGGAAGCAGTGGCGGGATGCGAGCTGACTCTCCGCTTGCGATGCCCATCGTCCGCATGACCAACATCAACCTTCTCCCGGGAGACTGGAAGGTTGAAGAACTCATTCGGGACACACAGGATGGCATCCTAATGCTGACCAACAAGTCTTGGAGCATCGATGACAGAAGATTGAACTTCCAGTTTGGGACTGAGGCCGCGTGGCTAATCAAAAACGGAAGCAAGGAGCGGATGATCAAGCAGGCCACATATACGGGAATAACCCATCAATTCTGGGGAAGTTGCGACGCTGTATCGAACGATGACTGGTATATGCATGGGACCCCTACATGCGGAAAAGGTGTCCCTAGCCAAGTGATGTATGTCGGGCACGGAGTCTCCACTGCCAGGTTCCGCAATGTTCGTGTCGGTATAGCATAGGAGGAGATTGAATTGTCGCTTGAAATCTTATCTGAACTGGCCCGGAAGGCAACAAGACTTGCAGTCAAGAAGGGAGCAGATCAGGCTGAAGCCACAGCGTTCACGTTAGTTGAGGATCTAACAAGATTCGCCAACTCTCAGATTCATCAAAACGTAGCTACGCATAAGGATGGACTGAGGGTTCGAGTAGTTCTCAAGAAGAGAATCGGAGATGTGGCAATAGGCGCGTTTGATCCCTTCTCTGTCAAAGGCGCAGTTGACGACGCGATCAAGATCGCCAAGCTTTCTCCGCCCAACGAGCTCTTCAAGAGCTTACCGGAGCCGAGAAAGTATGCTGCTTTGAAAGGAACCTACGACAAGAGAACGGCAAGCTGCGATCCAAACTTCAGAGCTGACAATGCGAAGAGGGCGATTCAAGTCGCTCACGATAGAGCCAACTTCGTTAAGGCGGTTGCTGGCTCTTATATGACGGGGTCAGCCAGCTTCGCAGTAGTAAACAGTCTAGGGACAGATGTGAAGGCACAGATATCTCTAGCCCAGATGGCTGTGACCGTGATATCGGATAAGGAGGGCTCTGAGGGACACGGGTACTACTCGGCATATGCACGAAACACAAGGGAGATCAATGTTGATAATGTTGCTGAGAAGGCCGCTGAGAAATCTGTGAAGAGCGTTCAGCCGATACGCCTAGAACCAGGGGAATACGAAGCGATATTGGCACCGGACGCAGTTGCTCTGTCCCTAGGCTACATAGGCAATGGCTTTCTCGCCACATGGTTCCAAGACGGAACCTCCTTCGTCAAATACAACTTGGGCAAGCAAGTCTTCCACGAGCAGTTTGATCTGAAGGACGATGGCAGGGACATGGCGACCCTGTATGTATCCCCGGTTGACGGTGAAGGAGTGCCGAAGCAGGCTTTAACCTTGGTTAAGGATGGCGTTGTGGATGAGAAGAGCATATGCTATGATTCTTACACGGCTGGAAAGGAGGGCAAGAAGAGCACGGGGCACGCCTTTGTCCCGTTCTTTGAGGCCTATGGCCCTGGCCCGGATGTAGTGAACATGGTTCTGGCGCCGGGAAACGCTTCCGAAGAAGAGATGATCAAAGAAACGAAGCGAGGCGTATATGTCTCAAGGTTCCACTACGTCAGAACAGTGAATCAGCCTCGAATGATCCTAACAGGGTTAACGAGAGACGGAACATTCCTGATAGAGGACGGGGAGATCACTGCGCCTGTCCGAAACCTAAGGTTCACAGACAGCTTTCTAGATGTCTACAAAGGAATGCAGATGACTGGTAAAGATCTGGAGCGGCAAGCGCAGGCAACTGTTCCTGCCCTAAAGGTAAGCAAACTACGGTTCACAGGCGTAAGCGAACAATAGAACTCCCCCAGAGCCTTTTTTCGGCGGCTCCACATTTAGAAGCATCTTCCACGCCACTATGTGACCCCTGTCTCTTCGAGTAACCTTGTAGCCTCAGCCACGGTTAGCGGTCTTTTGTGGACGATTGTATATCTTTCTGGTCTTATACCCGCCCCCTCTACCAAGGCGCGAGATGCCAAGTCTCTGCTTATGCCGAGCCTACCTAGACTTGGATCGGTGCCCCAGTCTTTCAGTATCCGTTTGATGTTCTGCCATTGAAATTGAGTTTGCTTCCACCAATTGGGGTTGTGCTCCTCATGGTACTTTGCGAAGAGTATTGCCCCGAGTCCGCATTGTTCGCCATGCATCGCCGCTTTATCGACGCTTAGGTCAATGAAGTGGGAAAACAAGTGCTCTGCGCCTGAGGCTGGCCTGGACGAGCCAGCAACAATCATGGAGGCACCAGAATTCAACAGCGCCTCCACGAGGCTCTTGAGCGCTTCCTTCCTCGAAGTCATTTTGGGTTGTTGGATCAGCTCAGTCACGGCTTGAAACGCAAGGCTCGCAGCCCGCTCACAGTAGTATTCACGTTTTTCATCTCTGCCGAGTTCCCAATCCTTCAGCGAAGTCACTTTGGCCACCACGTCTCCATATCCGGCCGAGATCATCCTGTCAGGAGCATTCAGGAGAATCTCAAGATCCGCCACAACAGCTACCGGTGGATTGGCCAATAGAGAAGTCTTCCTACGATTCTGAATGATTGACGCAATAGGCGACGCGATACCGTCATGTGACAGAGCAGTTGGAACAGAAATGAACGGAAGGTTATTCTCATATGCGGTGATCTTTGCCACATCTATTGGGGCTCCACCGCCCACAGCGACAGAAAAGTCGCATCCTTGCAACCCTTCGCCGACTCTTCTTGCATTCTCTATGTCTGCCCTTTCTATGATAGCTTCGCTGACGGAATAGTGCGCGCCTTCTAGGGCTTCCCTCACTCTCTCCCCTGCAATGCGCCTTGTAGTAGAGTCTTCGACAATGAGACATCTCTTCCCCATGCCAAGTTCGTTTGCGATTTCAGGAAGCTTGAATAGACACCTTTCCTCAATGAGGATCCATCTCAATGGTATCTCGTGTTCTCTTCCACACTCGCAACTCCAAGCATCAGGGAATTTGAATTTCAGAACCATTTCCAGTCGACTCTACTGGACACTCATCTCGGACCTCACTTCCGAGAATTTACTTCTCTTGCGCGGCGCGGACCAGCTTGGAGACATCCTGTGAGCTTGATAGGAAGAGATGCAGTTGTCACCACGAGCACCCTGTGAATGGTGACACATGACTGGACTGTACCGATAAAGCTTTCAGACGCTCACACAACGCAGACTGACCTTCGTCAGGGGCCGATTTGGTCTAAGCCAAATTCGCTTGGTCAAAGGCTCTGCATACTTACTCAGTGAATTCAAGACTCTGAAAGATGTCTTTGTCCAAGCGGATATATATCCAGAATTTCGGCCATAAGTAGCGAGTAAGGTAGGGTCAAGGCTTGGGTAGACGGTTCGGCTTTGCGAGATACCTGAACATTCGAAGCGCGCGTTGCCCGTCGTTCTCGCCTGACGGAGCATACGTTGCATTTCTTACGAATACGACAGGTGTGCCTCAGATCTGGCGTGCTGCCTTGGACGGGGGATGGCCAGAGCAGCTTACATTCTATACCGAAGAGGTTTCATTCTGTCAATATGCGCCCGGGCGCGATCGATTGATCTTCGGCATGGATCAGGGAGGAAACGAGAGAACTCAATTCTATCTAATCGAAGACCAAGGGGAGCATATTGAACAGCTCACTGACAAGTCTCGCGTAATCCACATGTTTGGAGATTGGGCTGCGGACGGCCGATGGATAACGTTCTCCTCAAATGAGCGGCATGAAGCCTTCTTTGACGCATATGTAATGGATGTGGAATCAAAGGAAAGTCGCCGTATTCTTCAACATGACGGGACTAACTACGTCGTCTGCTTCACACCTGACAAGGCGAGAGTATTGGTTCGCCGTTCGAATACCAACCTTGACCGAGACCTATATCTTGTCGGTTTGGAAGACGGCTCGGCTCTCCACCTCACGCCACACGAGGGAGAGGCCGAATACTCGTCTGAACACTTCTCTCCTGATGGCAAACGGCTTTACCTTGAGTCCAACGAGAACCGAGAATTTGCCGCCCTCATTGGCATGAATCTTGCGACACGGAAGATGAATGCTCTAGCGGAGGAGAAATGGGACATCGGCCCTAGCGCTCTTTCTGATGATGGAAGGAGAATCGCCTTCGCAATCAACATTGATGGCTACAGTGAACTCAGGATATTGGATCTGATAGAGGGAGTCGCAAAGCAGGTTCAAGGCATCCCGCCAGGAGTCGTTGAAGAGCCGGTCTGGTCGCATGATGGACGCTTTCTAGCCTTTACGTTCAGCGGAGCAACTTACAATCCGGATGTATGGTTGTACTCGACAGGTGAAGATTGTGTTCGGCAGTTGACCTTTAGTGGCCGGGCAGGCATACCCAGAAGCAGCTTTGTGGAACCTAGTCTCATTCGTTACAAGACCTTTGATGGCCGGCAGATCCCAAGTTTTCTGTATCTTCCTCAAGATGCAGCGCCAAATTCCAAAGTCCCGGTAGTGATTCATGTTCACGGTGGACCGGAGTCTCAGGTTCGGGCTTCCTTCAATCAGGTGATTCAATACTTGTCGAACAGCGGCTATGCGGTTTTGGCGCCAAACGTCCGTGGAAGCAGAGGTTACGGAAAGACATACGTCCACCTAGACGATGTGCGGAGGCGATTGGATTCAGTTCAAGATCTGAAATATGCGGTAGCATGGCTGACACAGTCTAGGTACGTAGATGAGAAGAGAATCGCGATTATGGGTGGAAGCTACGGGGGTTTCATGGTTCTCTCGGCGGCTACGCAGTATCCTGAACTCTGGGCGGCAGGAGTTGACCTTTACGGCATCGCGAACTTTCAGACGTTTTTCAGGAACACAGGGCCGTGGAGGAGGAGGCTGAGAGCTGCCGAATATGGGGATCCTGAGAAGGACGCCGAGTTCCTTCGAGAGATCTCACCGATACATTATGTGGATAGGATTGTGGCGCCGTTGATGTTTGTCCAAGGCAGAAATGATCCTAGAGTTCCTCAGTCGGAGACAGATCAGATGGTTGAAGCCCTTAGAGCAAGGGGAATTCCAGTAACATACGTCCTGTTTGATGATGAGGGACATGGCATTGTGAAACTCAAGAATCGCATAGCAGCCTATGAGGCGATAGTACAATTCCTAGACAAGCACATCGGCCCTGCTCGCGGAGAATGAGATCTCCTAGGCAATAGACGCCGGAAAGAAGAAACAAATCAGTTTGGTAGCCGGGCTGGACGCAGGTTGACGCATCAAGTTGTATTTTCTGGCTAGTTTCGATTCTCTGAATATGAGCCTAGGCAGTGGTCGACGAGGCTACCGTAGTCTTACGGAAGAATCCTTTGACTCTCGGCGTGTTCAGATACCATATTAGCAGAACGTCTCCGATCAGGCGTACGATGCCCCAAATATGTCCTCCTGCCAGGCTTACAACTGAAAGGACGATCCCAATGATTGCAGAGACCAGTGTCCAAGTCCAAGCCCAGCCCCTGCCGTTCCAGAGCCCATATGCCAGAAACAGTTGAATGGCTCCCATAATAGTGAAAATCAAGCCTAGGACCAAAAGCAATACTTCTACTCTTGGTCCAAATGTCATGACACCTGCTATACCAAGTAGGAGTAAGCCTCCTCCCAATCCGAGTATACCACCAAGCACTTCCAAAACAACCAGAATTACTACTCCTGGAGGCTTACTTTGCTGGGTTGTCATGGAATTCTCCCTGTCACAGCGGTATGCTGTTCTAGCGGTAAAAGACTTGTGAACGATTCTTCCATGCAACATAGGCTATCTGAATTGAAGGGTGCTTAACGTATGGACGAGGTTGGGATGCAACGATCGTCGATCTAAATCAGGCTTTTCATATTGAACGCTTTTGACTCAGTTTGGATACTGTTAAATGTATTTTCCTCTCAATATACGTACGGAAATTTTGGAGGAATACTTGTGCTACCATTCGCAAAAGGCGTGACGCACTCTTTCGTTCTCTTGGTTGTCTCAACAGTCATGATGATCGCCATTCTATATGCTTCGAGGAGAGGTCGGGTCCCGAAGATCAGAAAGATAGCTGCGATAGACGCGATAGATGAGGCTGTTGGCCGAGCTACCGAGATGGGCCGCCCAGTCCACTTCACTCCCGGCATAGGTGACTTCTATGGCTACGACGCCCCCATGACGATTGCAGGCATAAGCGTTTTGGGCTACGCGGCAAGGAAGGTGGCTGAGTACAATACGCCGCTTATTGTGACTTTTGCTGCTCCGGAGGTTGAGCCTGTTATTACAGATGTTGTGAGACAAGCATATCTTGCGGCTGGAAGGCCGGAAGCGTTTGATCCTGAGGGTATTCGCTACGTTTCGGGTAGGCAGTTCGCTTACACTTCGGCAGTGGTTGGGATTTTGCATCGCGAAAAGGTTGCTGCCAATTTGATGATCGGATACTTCGCGGGCGAGTCGATGATTATTGCTGAGGCAGGCTTCCTTGGGGGAGCGATTCAGGTCGGAGGAACAGCGAACACATACCAGATCCCATTCTTTGTTGTTGCGTGTGACCATGTTCTGATTTCAGAGGAATTGTACGCTGCAGGGGCGTATCTCTCAAAGGATCCTGTTCAGTTGGCAGCCATCGCAGGCCAAGACTGGGTTAGACTCATAGCCGCTGCGCTCACCATCGTCGGTGCTTTGCTTGCGACTTTCGGCATTCCTTTGATCGCAGACTTCTTCAAGATGTAGGAAGTGACGTAAATGAAGCTCAAACTCCCCTTGGCAATAACAACCATCCTAGTACTACTCGAGGTGGCTGATTACTACTTCCAAGTCCCAATCATCAACTCTATCGCAAAAGACGTGACTGTAGCCATATTAGTCATGAGCGCATGTGCCATAGGATTAGGCATAATCTCGCTGACGAAAATACATGTTTCCAGAATCACAAAGAAGAAACCTCACAGCTTGGAAAGCGTGATAATGCTGGTGACGCTCGCGGCCTTCATATTGGTTGGAGCTGTGTTGGGCTCAGGAGATCCAAGCTATGTCTACATGTTTCAGAACATAATCGTTCCCTTGGACTCAACAATGTTCTCGATCGCAGGGTTTTTCATGGCGTCTGCCGCGTACAGAGCCTTCAGAGCAAGATCAAATGAAGCGCTCGCCCTTCTGATTGCAGCAGTGCTTGTGATGATTGGGCAAGCCCCAATAGGTGAGACCATGTGGTCAGGTTTTCCAAGTATTTGTCAATGGATCTTGGATGTTCCAAACACGGCTGGCGTACGAGCGTTGATCATGGGCATAGCGATCGGCATGCTCTCGTTGACAATTCGAATGCTAATGGGACATGAGAGAGGCTACTTGGGAGCAGGTGCGTAGGAGGAAGACAAATTGACCGAAAAGAAAGGTTGGATGCTGAAGCTCGCAACAATAGACCCCAGGGTCATATTTCTTCTTCTATTCATATGCGTTGGCGTCCCGTTGCTCTCGCCTCTCGGCCTCCCAGTTGGGATCAGTCCGGGGACATCTGGCATGTACAAGTTCATTGAGGGCCTACCATCAGGAAGTGTTGTCGTCTCAGCCTTTGACATGAGTGCCGCGGTCGCTCCAGAATGCTATCCCCAAGTTGCAGCGTTCACTACGCATCTGAAGAACAAGAACCTCAAGATAGTCGAGGTGGCTTTTGACTCTGCCGGGCCCATGTTCGCAGATCAGGCGTTGAAAGACGTGTTCGGCGCTTCCAAGGATCATCAATTGTACGGCAAGAACTTCGTCAACCTTGGATACATTGCGGGAGGAGAAGCTGCCATGAGATCGTTCGCTGCAAACCCGAAGATGATTCAGAAGGATTTCTACGGAAAGGAGATTAAGGATTTGGAGATAATGCAGCCGCTATCCAGCGCCAAAGAATTCAAGCTTATGATAGTGATTACGGGAAGTCAGGTGGACAACT
>Ga0209725_1001286_pt1 | contig 14367 bp, 12 predicted proteins | sample I18A1metaG_FD_184145 | JGI IMG/M metagenome (GOLD analysis project Ga0209725, IMG submission 184145) | Lake sediment bacterial and archeal communities from Gulf of Boni, Indonesia to study Microbial Dark Matter (Phase II) - ​I18A1 metaG... | ecosystem: Environmental > Aquatic > Freshwater > Lake... | reverse complement strand
TCGTTCTTGAATGGACTGGAGATTGGCAGAGTGAACTGCAAGCCTACATAAGACCCAAACGTTCCGGGGGACAAGTCCCAGGTTTGTTTAGGCCCTCATTCATTTTCCCGCGATTGGAGGTCAACTCTTCATTCACGGGCTGCAAGCCCTAATCGTCAGGTTGACGCCGCCGCCGGCGTCGCGGGAAGCAAATTGCATTTTTGGCAATTGCCAACTAGAGAGAGGGGCCTCAGCTCAATATAAGCATTCCTACATGTTCTGTTTCTCAGTTCGAGCAATGAAATCGTATAATCAATGACGCTCATTCCAAACGGAGGATTCTGTTCGGATTTTTTCCATGACGTTTCTTCTTCTCAGCAAATTCCTGCACTAATCAATTCGATTTGTAATAGACTCTTAAGATCGTTTGACATAACTACCTGTCGCCAGGGTGGATGTGGAGATATGAGTCAGATATTGCTGACGGGTTTCGGGCCTTACGGAAAGGAAAGAACCAACCCAACATGGGAAGTGGCAAAGCTTCTCAACGGCAAGACTGTTGGTGGCTACAAGATCAGAGGGGTAAGGTTCAGAGTTTCCGCGAAGGAAGTCTCTCGAAAGTTGCCTCATCTCATCGACATGCTTCAGCCAAAGCTGGTTCTCAACTTGGGTCTTGCTCCTGGAAGGATGGATCTGACATTGGAGAGAGTGGCGCTAAATGTTGCTGACTTCCCAATCCCTGACGCTTCACGGCACAAGCCAGTTGACGCTCCGATAGATCCAACCGGTCCTCCAGCATGCTTCGCCACTATCCCCATCAAGAAGGTGGTCAAGGCTTTGCTCGCTAAGGGGATCCCAGCCTCGGTGTCGAATACAGCTGGCACTTACCTTTGCAACTTCATTCTTTATACGAGTCTGAATCACATCGCGAAGATTGGGCTTCGTGCAAGAGCAGGATTCGCCCACGTTCCGAATCTTCCAAGTCAGGCCGCTGAGAAATTTCTGAAGGAAAGAACTCAGACTCCAAGTATGTCGCTTGAAACCATGCTCAAGGGAACCGAGATCATTATTAGGACCAGCCTTGTCTGATCTTAGCTGAACTTTGGAAGCACAGCCTTGCCGAACAGTTCCATCTGCTGAAGGTCGACGAACACGAGCATGAAGTATTCAGCTCCCGCTTGAACAAACTCTTCCAGCCTTTCTACGCAATCGTCCGGGCTTCCGACAAGGCCGCTCCTTCTAAGAGCATACGGCAGGTATCCTTCTGCCCCACTGTAACGCCTCAACAGCTTCTCCCTCATGATGCTCACATGATCTTCACTGTCCGACATCAAAACTCCAGCAGAGAGGGACTTGACGATGCTATCATAGTCTGTCCCAAATTCATCACAGTGCCTCCTCAAAACAGACAGCTTGTGTCCGAAGTCTGCGGGCGTCAGATTCCACGCGAAATTCGTACCATTCGCATACTTCGCAGCGACGCGCAACAGCAACTGTTCTCCTCCTCCAGCAATCCAAATTCTAGGGTGCGGCTTCTGAACGGGCCTCGGGTTGCACACGGCCCTCTTGATTCTGTAATACCTCCCTGAGAAACAGGTCTCTTCTTGCGTCCACATCAGCCTGATCACCCTGGTAGCTTCCTCAAGCATCCGGATCCTAATGGACGGCTTTGCCTGGAAGGATGTTCCGTAGGCAACGTATTCTGGAAGGTAGCCTAGTCTCTGATGCCAGTCTGCTCTAGCTGTACCTCCCGCCCCCAAGCCTAGTTCGAGTCTGCCTCCGCTTATCACATCAAATGTGGCCCCCATTTTCGCAACCAATGACGGGAGCCTGTATTGGATGTTAGTCACAAGTGTGCCCAGGCGTATCCTACTCGTAAGCGTTGACAAAGCGGATAATGTCGTCCAGGATTCCAAGAAAGGCTGGCGATCAGGGAAGGGGAACCCAAATAGATGATCAAAGAGCCAAAAGGAATCGAACCCCAGTCTCTCGGCTTCGGAGACCATCTCCTTCAATTCTGGAAATCTCATGCCATCTTGGGCGGCGCAGACCCCGAACCTAACCATGATCTCACTCGTTCCGGCGACTCGCTTCTCACTGTAGCTGGATCACGCTAGTTTAACTCTTCGAATCTCAGATTTCACTGGCTACTGACTCCACTGCTTTGTCAATCACCAAATGTAATGTTCGGAGAAAGGTGTCAAGGTCCATGTCGAAATGATCGTTTGTCAAGGTAAACCTGCTCGATCTTGTTGATCTTCGTTTAAAGGGGCAACTCACGTTGGCACACATGAAACACCCTCTGCCTTGGATCGCGTAGGCATGTCCCTCAACCAACCGTCTGAGACGTCCAATTCTGTTTCTCAAGCTCTCTGTCAACAGGGCGTCATACCTTCGTGATCTCAATGTTGTGACATGTCCCGTTTCAGCCCTGATCAAGACGACAACGTCGCTATCCCGCATCAGCCGCTCCAATTGGCTGAAATCCAATCGATAACCAGTCTTTATTTCCAATGCCACTCTCTTCTTAACGGACCCGTCAGGCTTCTTGACTGTCAGCAAGATGTCTTGTCGAGCATTTGTCCCTTGGCTCTCTGTAGCTATTTCCGTAGGGAGGCGTAGATCATGGAGTCTGTTGGCAAGTCTCTCCACCACTTTTTGTTTTGCATATTCATGTTTACTTGTCCAGTAACTGTCAATCGCGCTTTCCGCTCTATTGTTGCGACTCCTAAGCAACCAGAAAGCTTCCTCGTCGCATATGGTCTTCTCCAGCGCAACGATGACGTCTCTTCCATCTACCTTGTTCGTCGGCGTCGAGAGCTTCCTAGCGAACTCGCAGGAGAGGTCGATGAATTCGCTCTGCAGATCTTGCAGTCTAGACGGGATCATGCGGTGTGACCATTTGACGGACAGATCGAGTCGAGACGAAGAGGTGTCAAGCTCTTCGATTTAAGGTGTGAGTAACAATTGTTGTAGAGGGGGAGCAGGAGAAAACTGTCCACACCTTTTTGCGGAAGTCTAAGCCTTGGCCATCGGGGCTTTCAGTCATCAGCTGTCCAATTGAGGTGGAACACTCTCAGGCCGCAGAAATCCTTGCGACATGCCTAGAGATTGATGGCATCAAGCCTACTTCAAATGCATCGGTCACAGAAAACCGGAGGGAAGACACGTAGGATTGAAGCTCCATGCCAAATGGGAGCAATTGCAGATCCATTTGCACATCTGAGCCATCAGGGATCTGAAGCCGAAGGGCCTTGGTCTCGTACGTGGGCAGTGAGAACATGACAAGATAGGGTCCGGGCACCATCCACAACTCATAGGCACCGTCGAGCGTGCACGTCCGGAGCGTCATTTCCTCTCCCACAGCGTCAACGGAGACCCATGAGATTCGTGTGTAGTTTTCGAAAAGTGTGTTGTATGTGTGGATCATGCCGTATAGGCGCCCCATTCTGTGTAGGGCAAGAACAACGCTCACAATGCTGCTTGTCCTAGCGTCTACAGTTGGCTCTATCGGTTGATGGTAGCCTGGAACAAACACTTTGATCGTGTATAGGTCTCGTTCCAGCCCATAATCTCTGTGCGACGTTCCATCCGTCGTATCATAGTAGTTGACCCACCTCATTGCCGCGTTACCATGATACTGCTTGAATCCCGCTAAGACTACATTGCAGGTGGCAATTGTGTTTGCGTTCAGTACATAGGTGATGTTCGCTGCCACAAACTGTGCCTTTGAATCGTACACTTCGAATCGAACCGGAACCTTCGGGTCGTCTGGATTCCAGTATTTGGTATAGGTATCTATGCGAGAGATTATTCGTTGCTTCTCGAAGACTACTGTCACCTCTATCTGTACACCTATCGTCATCACCACGGATATATCGGCGGTTTCTCCCCGCTTCACTGAGAAGAATACGTCCTGTCGTTGAACGTAGCCATAGGTGAAGACATGGATTGAATAGGTTCCATCGTCAAGGCCGGTCACATTCTCAAGCTTCACAGCCGACTCGCCTGAGAGTTGCTTTCCTCTAACCTCCTCATACCTTTCGACGCCATACGCATCCCTAATCTCTACAGCAATCCTTGAGTTTGGATATCTCCAGGGAATCAGCGAGAATGGTCTTTGCCAACTAGCGGAGAAGACAGTGACGTTAAGCCTGCCTAGGAGCAGCATGTAGAAGCTTGTATTGCCTACCCCTTCCCCGATAATCGCCTTATGTTCCGACGGTTGCACGTATCCAGTGAGCGTCGCCTCAATCTTGTATACTCCTTGCGGTATGCCGTAGCCCCTAGTCCCAACAACGCCAGTAAGTTCAACTGAGGCCGAGGTGTCTCCCTTCTGTACTCTAGCGGAGTTACTTGCTCGAACGACCTCGTTAATGTCATAGGCCTTCACCGTCAACGTGCCATCAAAAGGGATAGGACTTACGTGAATTGGGGTCGAGTCTCTGAAATGCACCGTCACATTCAATATTCCGGTTCGTTCAAGCTGAATGTCAATCTTCCTGTTTTCCTCTTCCTGTGTAAATACCACTGCGCAATCGCTTGTCAACGCCCACTCATTCTTTGCGCCTACCTGAACGTACGCGTTCGTCCAAACTCTGACGTAATACCTCCCCGGAGCTATACCCGCGACGAAGCCTTCCTTTTCCTGCGGGATATGGCCGTCAAGATCTCTTGAGCCGTTATATGGTTTGAATTCATGAGTAATCTGGTCGTGAGACGCAGTCTCGTTCAGGAGTGCTACAGTAGAGTTCCACATGTCTAGGATTTCAAGTGTTATGGTTCTGGACTCTTCCTTTGTCCCGTTGATGGTAACCTTCCCCCAGGGCCATGCTTGCTTCCTCCATCTGGACAAGGCGACCACGGAAAGGATCGGACTTCGCTTGACGAAGATGTCAACTCCCTCCATCGACTGTCCGGGCTTCAGCGCTATTTCGTAAGCAAGTTCCGCAGGTGCAAAGCCTGCAGCTGTCGCGTTCAGACGGTAGCGTCCTGCGGCAAGCCCGTACAGAGTGTATTCGCTGCTGGTGGAGTTGAAGAACGCTTGGCCAAGAACTATTCTCCCGTCAGGGGTTATCCCTGTCGCCTGAACCTTTCCCCCTTTATCTCCACTCAGGAGTTCATCGATCGGACTGCCATAGAAAGAAGCGTTTAGGTAGCCGCCGTATCTAACGGTTCCAGAGATGTACGCTGGGTTTGGGTCTGCCGATACAACCACGGAGGGGAAATTCATCGCACCTATGGAGTCTCCGCCCGTGAACACTTTGAAGAAGTATCGACCTACGACCTTCGGAGCTGTCACATCAAAGACTCTCACAGAGTAATTACCCGGGCCTATCCCCGAGGTGCCATTGGATACTGAGACTGATGTCCTCGATATTCCGATGTCGCCGTAGTTGTTTGTCACATTTGTCCAGACGTAGTTCTTGCTGGATATCACGCCGAATTCGGGCGGGATGTATATGTCGATTCGCGTCCTGTTAGCACTCACACTGACAACGAAGTGAAGATCTCCCACTGTCTCCTGAAGAATGAATGATCTTGGGTACTCGAGTTTCACTTGGAACGAGCTGTTGCCGAGATAGTGATTGTCTTCCTTAGGTGGAATCTTTCCTGGGGAAACCTGTGCCAGATCCCCGATTACCGCAGAGACAAGCGGCTGCGACAAGAACATGTGTGAAATCGTCAGCAGCAGTACGAAAGTCGATGTGATGGTTCCTCGCATGTTCCGCAATCTTGATCGCATCGACAGGCCCTACTGTTTCGGCGTTGATGATGTGCAATCTCGGTTTGCCGCTCGTTTCACTCATACTTCAATGCACGGACTATGTTCAATCTTGATGCTCTCCACGCAGGGTATAGTCCGGCCAGAATTGAGATTCCAATGGGAAAGAGGAGTGAGAAAACTAGGAGTTCTGAGGTAATTGCTGGCGTGAACTGCATAGATGATGAGGCTCTTGTGGCCCCTCCCATCATTCCCGGAGCTCCCGCTCCCGGGCCGGCCGTTCCCATACGAATGCCTCCTATCCCTCCCGACAGCAGGAAGGAGAGAAGTGTTCCCGTTATTGTTCCGAGGATTCCTCCTATGATTCCAGTTAAGCTTGCTTCTGCCAGAAACATTGTGAGTATATTTCCAGCCCTGTATCCTATCGCTTTCAATATTCCTATCTCTCTTGTGCGCTCCATAATCGACACGAACATCGTGTTTGTGATTCCAACGCCCGCGACGAAGAGAGAAACGGCGGCGATTCCTCCCATGAAAAGCGTCAACTGACCTGTTATTGACTGAACAGTTTCTAACATGGCTTGAGCGCCCATTATTCGAGCATTGGTTCCAAAGTAGTTTTGAACACTTTCTTGAACTAGGGTAACAACGTCTGGTGAATCCGCAATGACGTAAGCTCCTGAATATGAAGTCAACTTGAGCGTCAACATAGCTCCAAATGAAGAGAGAAATATGGTCTCATCAATATTGGTGAACCCCGCGGCTCCAAAAGGCTTCAGTATCCCTTTGACCAAATATGCATAGTTGGAGGCGCTTGACCTAGCTGTAGCACCTGCTCTCTGAAGTAGAATCATTTCATTGATATCCACTGAGGGCAGTTCCTTTTCGGGTGGTCTGGCGATCGAAGAACCTATCACTGCTCCTGTAGGGTCGTACATATCTGCGAAATTTCCCCTGTCAAGCTCCAAGCCTCGGTACAGTGAATAGAGAAGATTTAGATCAAAACCAAAGACTTGAACTGAGAGGGTTGTCGAACCGTAATTTATCTGGAGTCTGGTTGAGTAGTAGGGAATGACTTCCTTAACACCTTCAATGCTCTGAAGCGCTGCTACGTCTTCATCTTTTATCGGTGCTCTTGCGCTTGTGGACCAGATGGAAAGGGTTGTTGCCCCCATCTTCGACATCTGAGCAGTAATGCTACTAGTCAATCCTGTAGTGGATGCCACCAATGCAACAATCATGGATGTCCCAATCACTATCCCGAGGATCGTCAGGCCTGTTCTGAGCTTCCGATCCTTCAGTGCTTTGAACGCCATCAGGAAGGTATCTTGCGATCTCATTGGCCAACCTCTATTGAAGAGTCGATGCCATTTCTGCCAGGCCTAGCAAGACATTCAAAAGATCTCGCAGGATCTGGATCAGAATGGCTAGTATGTCACTCTGCTTTTGAACAACTGTCGGTGGGCGAGGTTCTGAAGGTCGAACCACCAATCTCAGACTTATCTGAGAGACGTGACTGGTCGCCATAGAGTCAGCGTAGGTTACGGAGACGGTGATTGGATAAGTTCCAGGCGTAATGTCTCGCCTTAGCTGCATTCCTGAGCTGAAAGCTCGAGGAACATTTGGGTCGACTTGCCCAACAATGACCCAGGCGAAGCGGGCCAATGCCTCAGAGGAGATAGTGACGTTTGTGTTAAGCGCACTGATCTTTCCCACGTTCAGCAGATTCCCCGAGATCGTAATATTCCCTGCTGGAACAGTGGTTGAGGGTGAAGCTATCGCATTGTAAATGACCATGTATCTAGTTGAGGTCACTACGGCCGGAACCGTCACTACTATGGATTTCAAGAAGTACAATGTTTTGCCCACTCCGGACGCAAGCTCAAGATAGTTCACAACCATGTCCAACTTGTACTGACCTGGATTGGAACCTAGGTCAATGTTCAGAAAGAAGTCTGCAGCCGCGTTCGCCCCAGGCGAAATACTTCCCGAATAGTAGGCTCGACTGATGTCGCCACCAGTGACATCCTTGAAGGGATATTGAAGCTTCAGCTCGGCAGTTAAGCCCGAGATCGTCGCATTGCTCAAATTCTGTATCGTAACCCGAAGGCGTATATTTCGATCTCCAGGAGCCGCGTCTATCTCTGTCCACGTTCGGCCGGTCTCGTATGTGGCTTCCGATGTCACCCACACTGCTGATACAACGTTGATCGGTGTTTGGATCCCCTGTGCGGCTGAATGCCGCGGTGTCACGATCATGAAGAGAACGAGTCCGATCACGCAGGCCCATGCAATCTTGCTTCTGTCTCTCAATTCAGAACTTCCTCCTTCTCTATCATTCCGTCTCTTATGTACACTATTCTATGAGCTTCCCTTGCAAGTTCAAGGTTGTGTGTAACGAGCACAAACGTCCGTCCCGCCGTCCTGTTGATCTCTTTGAGCAGTTCCATTATCTGCACAGATGTCTTGGTGTCCACGTTTCCCGTGATTTCGTCACCGAGAATCAAGGTGGGGTCGGCGATCAAAGCCCGACAGATGGCGACTCTCTGCTGTTCTCCGGCGCTCAGTTCGTACGGGTGATTGAAGAACTTCGACGATAGTCCAACCGAGGTCAGCATTTTCTTAGCCAACTGTAGACGTTTGTCAGGAGCCATTCCGGAAGCTATGAGCGGGAGCTGCACATTCTCGATGGCAGTCAACCTGTGTATCAGGTTGTAAGTTTGGAACACGAAACCTATCTTCTTGTTGCGAACAATTGATTTCCTGTTCTCGTCTAGTCTTGAGACTTCTATTCCGTCTATGAATATCTTTCCGCGTGTCGGCCTGTCAAGTAGACCTATCAGGTTGAGAAGCGTGGTCTTTCCGCTTCCCGATGGCCCGACTATGGACACCATTTCTCCATTCTTTACCCTTAAGGAAACGCCGTCCAGCGCAGTGAACCTGATTGAACCTGCCCGGTAAACCTTGACCAGGTCACTTACGTCGACCGCGAATTCACTCCTCTGGTTCAAGGGTCTTACCCCGGCGATATCTCATCATCCCTAATGCTGAGAGATAGACCGTAACGACTACTAGAAAGGCTACGAGGCCGCAAGAGGCCATGAAAGCAAGGTTGTTGTTTGCCGCTGCGACAATATTCACGGCCCCCAATAGCCATGCATATGCAACATTGAGGAGTCCTGACACTGTTGCAGCTAAGACTGCCTTCTTCCAGACAGCTGGGAGATCCTTAGTCGACCACACGCTCCCTAGGAACGCCCCTGCGACAATCAAAGGAATAAGAATTGGCACCTGTGGCAATTGCTTCGCTCTCCTCCTATTTTTCCGAGACGTAAGTGCTTGCTCAAGGTTAAGGTTTTCTCCATATTTATGTCCAATTTCCGTCCAAATCTCAGACAACGCTTTTGTTATAGTGAGCGACCGACATATCTTAGACCGCAGCCCTAGGCGAAGGGATTCCAGTGCTTACCCGAAAGGATTCGATTGAACGTCTGCTTTGGTGGCTCATTGCCGGTACAAAGGGCGGCAGGACACGCGCCACACTGATTGCCGCATTAAGAGAAAGGCCTAGGAACGCCAATCAGTTAGCGAACGAGCTCAAACTTGACTACAAGACAATAAAACACCATCTCGGAGTCCTGGGAAGTAACGGTATCATCTCATCAGTAGGAAACGGTTATGGGACCACGTATTTCCTGTCTCCTGAACTGGAGGAGAACTACCACATGTTTGAAGTGATTTGGAAGAAAATTGGGAAAAACGAAAATAAGAAGAATAGCATGCGTGTGATGAAGAGATGAAGCCAAGAACAGTAGCCTTGATAGCGGCGATCATTGTTGGCCTGGCTCTCCTAGGCTACTTGGTAGCCACTGTATGCCTGCCTTCAGAGGTGACGCCTTTCAGGCAGGTCATCAGAGGTCCAGATCCTGCAGAGTTGTATCTCTTCCTTACTATGAGAGTCATTGTCGGAACGGTGAACGCAGGACTTCTGATAATCCTCTTGGCAGTATACGTAGGAGTCTACATGAGGACCCACGCTGAGTTCACGATTGGTTTGATTATTTTCACGACGATTCTGATTCTATACGCCATCATGTCTGGTCCTCTCACAGTCATCCTCAGCGGGCCCTTTCGCGTCTACGGTCTGGGGCCATTTGCCGCATTTCCAGAGTTATTTACGACGATTGCAGTGGCTGTTCTACTGTATCTTTCATTGAAGTGAGACTCAGTCGGACAGCGCACTTCGCTCAGGGCCTCTCGACAAATAACAGAGACTCAGGTTACCTGAAGAAGATGCAAGGTGTTTTGATCCGTGAACATCCTGTTCCAAAGGCTAGAATTTACTACCCCCCGCTGCTGATGCCGTCATATGGAGAACAAGAAGCGGAGGTGAGACAATGAGTGAGAGTCCAAGGATGTACCATGCGATAGTTATGGTGTCGATCGTGGCATTGGCACTTCTGAATGGCGTAGCTCTGTATTACCTCTCCACAAGGCCTACGGGCCCGACAATTCCTACAGAACACGAAGCACAGGCGAACATAATCTCTGTTACTGGTACAGGTGCAGCGTATGCCTCTCCTGATATGGCGTATGTTTCCATCACAGTCCTGGCCCAGTCTGCAACAGCAATCGAAGCTCAACAGAAGAACGCTGACACAACAAGCAACGTAATTGAAGCTCTCAGGCGGATTGGGGTAGCAAAGGACGACATGAGAACCGAGCAGTACAGCTTGCGACCGATATATGACATTGACAAGCAGCAGAGAATAGTGGGTTACGAATGCAGGAACACCCTTAGAGTGACGTGGCGAAAGATCGACGAGGTGGGCACAGTCTTAGACGCGGCAGTCAAAGCCGGAGCAAACAGCGTCGGCGGTGTAACATTCGGGCTTTCCAAGCAGAAAATCGACACGCTAACAGTAGACGCTATCAAGGCAGCCGTTGCCGAAGCCGACTCCAAGGCAAACGCTCTGGCGTCCGCTCTCAAGCTGACGATCGTGGGCAAGGCCTCAGCCTCAATAGGGGCTCCTTATGTCCCACAGGCAACGATGTACGAACTGAAGGCTGGAGAACCACCCATAATCCCGGGAGAGTTGCAAGTGACTGTCACGGTCTACGTGAACTATCGATTCGCCTAGAAAAGAATGGAGCAGGTCTTTCCCGGAAGACTATGCCTCTCAATTCCGCTCCCTTTTCTTACTTCTGCTTCCGACATTTTTCGTTAATGCTGTTTCGATGTGGAGACACGTATGTCGAACGGCGAAAAGCAACCTTAAACGCGGTCATCTTCAATCGAAATGAAGCTGGGGGCGACTTTGGCGCCCGCCTTGGCTCCCAAGTTTAGATGATCGACAGCTGTGAACCCGCCGAACTTCTTGGTCAATTCTCTTGTCTCAATCACGTTATCAGCCATTGAAATCTCCCCTTTATCTTGACCGGCGATCGAAAGAACACGTTCAACCGGTCGTTAAAGACATTTGACCTACCGCTTAGGAAGGTGATGAATGCTTCGCGTTAGTATCTATCTACGACAGTACGGCAGAAGCAGCGTAGCTTCGTCAGGAGACAAGATTCAGTGAATTGAGAAACTACATCAGATAGATAGGATGACTTGAATTTCAAATCGTCAAAGAAATCGTTCGTTTCAATGTAGAAGTCCTCTCCCAGAACGGTTGCAGCGTCAGGTGCTGAGACGGCTCTCTTCACCATCACCCCCCACCCAGCGCGCGTCCTGTAGGAAACTGAGAAGTCGTAGACTCCGTGTGCAAGGTAGGCGTCGTAAAAGCCATCCAACGAATATGTCGCGTACGACTCTTTCTCTCTTCTCATCTCTACTGAGGCCCAACTTGTTGTCACAAGTTCATCGAACCAGCTGAATGAGTAAATGTGGCCTCGAATGTACGCTCTGAGATCGAGCCCGATCACGATCGAACTGTGGCCGCCGAGATGAGTGTTCGGGATGATTATACTCGACCTCGACTCATATGGACCTAGATGATTGTATGGAAATAGGAAGGAGGATTCGCCTTGAAGGAGGGCGGATGGCGCAGGACTGAATTCTTGTGCGCCAATGTACCAGTTCACAATGTCTATCTTTACAGTCCAGTCTCCGCGATATCCTTTCCCGTTACCGATTGAACCCCATATTCCGTAGTCAGGAGAGAAGAGTTGAGCCCTCTTCAAGGCCTGAATCTTCTCGGTGCCTGTGAGTAATTCAGTGTAGTGGTAGATGCCTGCGAGGTTTCGATATTCTATGATTCTAGTTCCTTTGGGGATTGATATTCTGCCACCGGCCAAGAGGACTTTCGTGTCGTCGGCGAAGAATCCAGTCCTTGGGTCGATCGCGCCTGCATCGAGAGATGTGGATGCAGCTGCGACAAGAGTATCCGTGTTGTCATAGACTCTTATTCTTATGGATGAGTTGTGAGGGATGCCTTCGAATATTCCTTCTTTTCTGAAGATCACGGTTATGTTGAACGCTAACCCAGCCATCACCTGAATACTTGCGTCTGCCTGAGAGCCGATCATAGGGACGGCAACTGAAACCTTGCCAAGATCTCCAAGAACGTAGACTCCTTCTTGGACGTATCCATATGTCCAAGCGGTTAGGCAGTATTCGCCAGGATAGATCGCGATATTCGATCTGAAATCAGGAGCGCGGTATGAGGCTGAACTGTACAGGAATGAAGCACGGAACATATTCTCTAGAAACACGTTCGTCGCCCTGTCTTGGGTCGGGGTTTGAGATATCGGGTTCGGCAGTGCAGGACCGATCCTTTCCAGAGTGGCCGAGCCGTTTGTTTCTAGGGACGAGGCGGCCTGCCCGAATTTCGTCCTCCAATTTGGCCATGGTACCATGTCAAAGGCTGAGTTGGTGCGTGGGATGCTCCAGCTTCTGGCATGGGAATCCCAGAAGTATATTACGTCAATGAAGGCTTTAGAAGCCATGTCATAGACGAGGGTTGAGACCTCGGTATTGTTCCACCGCCAGCTCCGAGCGTTCTTGGGGAGTTGCCAGTCGGCGGATCTTACTGTTGCGTTGATTCCTCCTCCGCGGTACATGTGGATACTGATTTGGGAGTGGGAGTCAAGGGAAACGAGGGATGGGGCTGCTATGTCGAGATCTTGAAGACTGCCGCCTGGTGGAGATGCTTGGATGTAGCCCCTGACGTAGATTCTTATTTTGTGAGTTCCAGAAGTCATCCCATAGTCTCTGAATTCTCGATAGCGTAGGAGCGAGTACTTGATTCCCGATCGTGGGTCTGGTGGTGGAATCGTTCCTGCCATGCCCAGGCCTGAGAGTAGGATGGTTGCGGAGGAAGATGAGCTCGTCACAGTTGTGAAGTTGAGTGCTGACACTTGATTGAGGTAGTCGAACGATTCTGCCACCAGGTATCTTGCGGGATCTGGTCCTCCGATCTGAGCGTCCTGTCTAGTTTCCGGCGAGTCGTGGAAGTGGATTGTGGCCTCGAGCGTTCCAGATTTGTACAGGTCAATTTGGACATGGACGCTGGCATCACGTTCTACGGAACCTATCTTGAACGTGTAGTCTTTGAATTTTGTTCCGTCAGAGGTGGTTTGCACGTATCCGTGCACATATGCCCTTACGAAGTAGGTTCTGGGTTGTAGGCCATCTATCCATGTGGCGAAGGTCTGTGGGACCATGCCGCTGAGCTTGGTGGGTGCTCCGTAGAAGCTCTGTGCTCCGAATTGGAAGAGGAAGCTCTTTCCTGTCGATCCTAGAAGTGTGACTGGGTCAAGGTTGCTATTAGGAGTCGTCCACCAAATCTGCGCAGGTCCGACTCCGTTGAATACTCCATTCGGATCCTTCGGGGAGGCGTAGGGGTAGTAGCCCGTTGGTCCCTCCCATGGGAAAGCCACGAGCTTCGGTTCGTTCGGCCCTTTAAGTCCGCATCCTTCGAATATGGTGTCGCCTTTGACGTAGGACGTGAACGGTGCGTGTGTTAGGTTGAGTGGGGAATAGGAGGCGATGCTGCTTGTCTTGTAGTCATCACTTTCGTAGATCACGATGCTTACTGGGAATTGGCCTTGCCAATCTGAGGGTGATCCGAAGGATTTGGCGAAGACTTCGCCTTTGACTTCTGTGCCTGGCTTGACGTAGAAATCCAAAACCAACGATTGGCCCCTATTTAGTGCAATCTGGTTGCCGACCTTTTGTTCAGGGAAGCCTGCGCAACTCACATATGCGTCGTAGATGCCCGGGGCGATTCCCTCAACTTCGTAGTGTCCTTTGGATGACGCGTTGAAATAGCCACGCGCCTCAACTGTTCTCTGGAGCGTACGGCCGCTCGCGGGATCGATTGGTTTGCCGGTCAGCCTAATCCTTCCAGCAAGCCATAGAGGTGTCCCATAGAGGGTTTGGTCTGAACCGCCAAAGCGGATCGATCCGTAGAGGATTGCTGGATCGGCGTCTCCCTTCACGAGGACCACCGGCCAATTCTCAGTTGGCACCGTGCTATCCACAAGTTGGTCTGGGTCATTCTGGTTCCTCACCGGGTAGTGATCGTTGAGGAACAGTTTGAAGAGGTATCTTCCCGCGATGACGGGTGCCTTCATCTGGTTGATTCTGACGTAGTACCATTCTGACCAGTCTGGCGGGGTGAATACGATTCCTCTGGCACCGCCTATGCGGATCATCC
>Ga0209725_1001285_pt1 | contig 14370 bp, 10 predicted proteins | sample I18A1metaG_FD_184145 | JGI IMG/M metagenome (GOLD analysis project Ga0209725, IMG submission 184145) | Lake sediment bacterial and archeal communities from Gulf of Boni, Indonesia to study Microbial Dark Matter (Phase II) - ​I18A1 metaG... | ecosystem: Environmental > Aquatic > Freshwater > Lake... | reverse complement strand
GCTCTGGCCTTTGGTGAGCCGATCGCGTCCGAGCGATCCCAGTACGCATCGATGTCATGCTGGACGAACCAGTATTCCATGCAGAAGGATACTGCTCGTTGCGTATTTAATTAGCTCGATTGATTGAGCTAGGCTCGCTTCGGAGTGCTACCGCTTCTTTAACGGCCCTCGCTCTCGCTTCTCCGGTTGTGAAGACGTGAAAATCTGGGCTCTTCTCCAGTCTCCTTGCGTGCAGATTCTGCTGTTCGTCTACTCGAAGGGGGAAGTTAGACATAGCGAGCTTGAGAGTTTGGTCCGGAGCCGGGGCACCCTGTCCTCGAACTTGAACGACTTGCTCAAGGAAGGGCTTCTCAGCCGGAACATAATAGCCTCCCGCCCAATCCAGTCGAACTACTCGCTTACGGAGAAGGGAAAGGCGGTTGCTAAAGCACTCATAGACCTAAGGAACTCATTGCGGCCTACATAGATGATGAGCCGGACCAGCACGGTTCTAGAGCCCGTTTGCCCGAAACCCCATTTGTACACGTTGACGACGACCAAAATGGGATCAGCCGCAATGCATGGCCCAATGACGAAGTCATAGATGAGCTGATTCGATGGGAGATCCTAAGACGCCTATCTAACAATTACTTGCGCTTCTACCGCGAACGGGTCTAAGTCACTGAACACACCTACCCCATGCAGCCAACATGACCGGGGAAATGCTGAACTCTGGCTTCCACTGGAGCGGGGGAACCCTTACCCTTACGCCTTCAAGCAGATGGCAACTAGATGGCATGCCATCTAGTAGATGGCAGGTCTGAAGCGTGATCAAGAAGAAGAACTTCAGGATTCCGTTGGCGTTGGCTGCGGAGTTCGAGAAAGCCTGCACGCTTATGGGTTTGAAGGAGCGAGAAGCCGCCGAGGAAGCCATCAAAGACTGGCTTAGAAAGAATCAGGGACAGGCTTCCCTTGAAATCTACTTGAAGCAAGGGTCCGCGAGACCCGTGATCTTCCAGAACATCACGCTGCAGAGAATCCAGATAACCATAGTCAAGAGCAAGCTTCTACGCCTCCTGCGCGTCTACAATAGCTGCCGACCAGAAATGAAAATGGACTTCCTTAAGGGGATACAGAGGATCTTTCCTTCAGCCGTCAGCCTTTTCCAGGAGACGCAGGACCCTGAGCTCCAAGAGCTGATCAGACAGGTGGAATCCCTCGCCAATGCGGAGGCGCATGAGTGACCGAGAAGCTAGGAAAGTAGACCAAGTTCCTCTCTGACTATGTGATGTAATTCATCGACAAACCGTTCTGGACTAGGAATACCTATTGATCTGGCGATGCTCAGATCTAGGTCTCTTCTTGGCGAGTTGCCCAACTGATCTGGAATGGGAGGCAAATCCATCTCTCTCATCTTGTCGAGTTCTGCACAAATCGACCTGATGCTACTCTCAGTGAGCTTCCTAGGATCGACGATTGGATACTTATTCAAGTCAACTATCTTGACCTGCCCCCAGTCTCCTGCGATCTCTCGCCTCGAGTAAAGATAGAGCGCAAGAAACATCGTGCTGTTGAACCATGATACCAACACCTTGTCGGAATCTGGTCTCTCGGTCGAACCTAGAAAATACATGTTTGTCGCTCGAATTTCGTCATCAAAGAAGTGTGCTATGCAGCTTCGTTTCTTGAGCCTGAACTTCATTATTAGGACAACTCGACCTTTAGACTTTCTGCTTGATGCATCATCGTACATGTACGAATACCACGGGATTCCCCTCTGCTTACAGTAGGTGTCGACCCAGTCTCTCTCCTTCCCTGCTTTCGCTTTATGTCGTGCATGCTCCGCCTTTCCCCATGCAACGTACTCTGCTGTCTCTGGGTCGAGTTTCTCGGGCGGTATCAGTACTAGGAAATGTGTCAGTTCAGGTGTGATTTTCCTGTGAAATTCTGGTCTTCTCAGAGATGGGAATGCGTATCGGCGTGGTATACGCAGCATCTTTCCATCTCTTCTCTGAATCTCAATGATTCGAGAATTCTGATTCGAAATTCTCCAGTAGCGGTTAGGAATGAAAAAGAAGTATGGAAGGTTCATGTGAACGCCTTCCTGTGGTACAAAAACATCTTCCCCTGCGGAAATACGATCAGACATACTCACTCTATCGTGAATTCTCCTCAGACCCTCCGCTCGTGTGAATCGCATCCAATTCCATTCCTTCTGTAGGTCCTCTCTTGTAGCATCGGTTACCTGAGCTAGTTCGCGGTCCATCTGTGATTTTGACAGAAGCCCGCCCAGTATATCTCTATAGTTGTCGCCTGATAGCCTATGATTGAGAACAACGATCTTGGCGGACCAAGAATCTACGGACTCTCTGATCGCCGTAAGGAGGATTTCTTTGAACGTGCATCCATCGGAGAATGTCGTATTTGCATACGAAGACAGGATGTCCATAATCCGAAATCGATCAAGCAGGAACTCTTTTGTTCCCTGACCGTAGTCGGTTCCAAAGGTAGCTGCTGGCAGGACTGCTGCGAAGACCCCTTTTGGTCTCAATAGCTCAGATGCTTGGAAAATGAAGTAGCAATGCAGACCCATGGCCTTTCTGAAGTATCGTTCCTTATCTCTCATTACATGAGGTAAGATGTTGTTTAGAACGCGTAGTCTCTCGGATCTCGTAAACGGAGGGTTGGTAACGACAATATCAAAACCGCCCTCTCCGAATATGTCAGGGAATTCCATGACCCAGTGAAATGGTGTCGAAACGACAGGTTCGTCAAAGAGTTTTTCACTGAATCCTGCAAGCTGGAGCACGGTAAAGAGTTTCTTGTCTAGATCCTCTTTGAACTTCTTCGTCACCAGATTGATCTGAGAGCTAAGTGATTGCGCTATATTGGAATCGGCCGTTTCCTTATACTTCGATACTAGGAGACTGCGCTCTTCTAACTTTTGTCGGATGGTTTGAGGGTCGTCCAATCGCAGGGTCGTTCCTGTATCGGAACCAAGGTTAGTAAACCCAAGGAGGCTATTTCCCGTGCGGATGTTGAACTCGATGTTCGGAAGAGGTTCGGTCGTAGTGGCGGCTGTTACCATCGAAAGCCAGAGTCTTAGCTTGCATATCTCAGTAGCTTCGGGGTTGATGTCAACCCCGTAGAGATTCTGAGTAACCACCATTTTCCTAAAATAGTAATCCCTGGTGTTGTCCGAATCATCCATCTGATCTAAATCCTTAACGGCAGCCGGTCTGAGATGCCTAAGTTTCGCATGCAGGGTCAATAGAAGATGAACAAGTATCTCTTCTGCTGCAACAAGGAAAGCCCCTGAACCTGCGGCTGGATCGACTAGTCGTAGTTGTCGTGCAGTCGTGAATAGGAACTCAAGCTCCTCTACGCTTGCCATTGTGATCGCTTCTTCAAGAGAGGAGTATTCTTTGGCATATCTTTCCGCAAATCTGCCAAGGATATAGCTGCTTATCGCATGTTCGCACATCAAACGAGTGACCTCTTTTGGCGTGTAATATGATGCGGAGACCTTCCGTTCCCATTCGTTCATAGACATCTCGAAAATATGACCCAAGATTTCTGGTGTGAGGCCGCCGCTTTCAATGTCTTCTATGACCCATTCATAACCATTGAAAAGATCGAAGACTGATTTCCAAGCTTCGTTCGCGATCCTTATACCGTCAACCTCAAAGTCGCGTGGCCGGAAAAGGCCACCGTTAAGATAGGGGACGGCGCCAAACTCGTCCTTGTGTTTTGCTTTGACAGCGACGTCATCTGAATTCAAGAGGCGAAAGAACAACGGCTGAAGATAGTCCTCATAATAGTCCTTCTTGTTCTCAAGAGCGCGTTCATACAGCGCAGCTAGGTAGTCCTGCGGCAAGATGCGTTTCGCTTGGAGGAAATAGATGAAAATGAACCGGTCCAGAATAACCTGAGCGTATAGGCCGTTTACACCATTCTTGGTTCCCCTTATTTGCCTAGCAAGTTTGTCCCTGACGATCGTATATTCCTTATAGAAGCGGTCTACGAGCGTCTTGACCTCGAATAAGGCTAGAATCGACTCATTGAACGGTTCATTTGAGTAGGCAATGGAGTCTAGAAGCTTGTAGATGCTTTGCAGTCGTTCGAACGAGTGTTTCTTCTTTGAGTCGTACGTGAAGGTATTTGGGCGCTCTGTATGTCTGATGAATTTGAACTTTGAATAATCCTTGCCTACCAACAGACCATAACGCACGTTCTTCATATCAAGGAGCTGTTTTCGTTTTGACTCAATGCTGTCCGGCGTGAACTCGTCGACGAGTTCCAACCTCATGAAATGCTGCGGAGTGATTCTCAGAAGGCCGGTCGACTTGTCGAACGTTATTCCTCTGGCTTGGAAAAATTGGATGAGCGAGTTGAAGTCTCTGACATCAGCAAAGCCTGCAAGTGTGATGCTCGTAGCAGTCATCAATCCTTCACCAAGCTGACGAAACCTCGAAGCTCTAGGATTGCTTCTTCTGATCGGACGATCGTCTGAGCGGTTCTTCTCAGTTCGCCAACAAGTTCCGCGAATTCATCAATGAATTGGTCGGTCAAGATGTGCTTACCGTTGGCCACGCAATCTCTCAAAAACGTTTGCAGATTACGCAAATAGCTTGAAGGAATCTCTCGTCCTGTGAACTCACCAAGCAATTGTTTTAGCCTTTCAGCGCGTGTTTTTCGTTGCATAGTTAGCCCTTTCGTCGCAAGTTGCTCCGCGATCTTCGCCTCGATTCGCCCTTTGATTCGTTCAACACCTCTCTGTGCACCTATGTTTGTTTGTCTTTCCTGCAACAGTTGCTTCTTCCTCTTATCAGCCTGATTCACGAAACGGTCAACTAGCGTCCTTTCCTCAACCGAAAGCCTTCCCTTTTTCTCCTCAAATCTGACACTCGAAAGCGACGGGGGCTGTTCGCCTTCTGGCGCAACTGTCTGCCTTGTGTCCTGTGCGAGCGCGTCTGGCATTCGGCCTAAGCGAAGTGTTTCAAAAAACAGGACCCCTGGTTTGTCGGACGCAAGTCTCGTGTATGGGATCTTTCCATGGGGAATCTTTCGCGTATCTCTGAGCGAATCCAACGTGACTCCATATTTCGCAATGGCGGAAAGAAGCAGCTGATCCAATTCATCAAGTTGTTTCCTCTCTCCCGCTCCTTCTAGGTCCTCCCATTTTGCCTCTAATATGAGCTTGCGCTTCTCCTCAAAAAGCTGAATGTCGTCTCGTTCCTTGTTGCGTATCAGTTCGATTTCCTCAGGTGACAGAACTGCATACTCAGTGCCGATGATCTGGATTATGTCGTTGATCTTGTCCTTGAGTGTGCGAACTAGGTCAATTTCCCGGTCTATCTTACTGTCAGGATTGAAGTTCCAAACGTCGATTTGCTTGTTGACACCAAGCCTATCAACACGTCCTACGCGCTGAATCAGTTTGACTGGATTCCAAGGAAGGTCGTAATTTACGACAATATCTGCTTCTGGAATGTTCACGCCTTCACTCAGAACATCTGTTGAGATGAGAACCTGGCAACTCCTATCAGTGCGGAAGTTATCGATCCGAGGTTGTTTCTCCTTGATGTCCCCTGTAATTATCTGAATGCGGCCAAGACGAAGGTCAGTCTTGAAGTTTTCATACAGGTACTCTGCTGTGTCGATAAACTGAGTGAATATGATCTTCTTCCTAGGTTCCTTCTCCATTTGCTCTCTTAGGAGTTCGAGTTTGTCGTCTCGGAACCGATAGGTGTCTATCTTCAGCTTCTCAACCAATTCAATGAATTCGTCAACTCGTTCCATGTCACGTTTGATACTCCTAACATAGTTCTCCCTTTCTGATTCAGACGGCGGTTTCCCACGTTCGATAAACTCGCTCAGCAATCTGTCTTCCTCAAAGACATGGCGAAGTTCTCGCCGCAGCTCCTCAGGCGCTATATCTCTCAGTTCCCTCAGGCTGTGAGTTTCGAGCAGTCGGAGAAACTTTGCTTGAGTACTTCGCAGATTTCCTATTGAGGCATGGAATGAGTAGATGCTACTTTCGAGCCGTTTGTAGATCAAGTGCTTGTAGATCGCGGTCAGGTATTTGCCTGCTTTCGGGTTCAGTAGTCTGACATGGGCAAGTTCCAAGTCGTCAATAAAGCGGATTATTCCGTTGAAGAGTTTCTGATATTCAGGGCCGGTTAAGGTGTAGCTCAGTGCGCTGAGGTTTGGCTCATAGAATTTGATTTCATGACCCTCTAGCCTCATCGACTCTCCATAGCTGTTTCTCAAATCATTCCGAGTCGTTCGTACAATGAGCTTCTTTCTTAAGTCGCGAACCGATTCTTGCAGAGTCTTCAGAAGTGGTTTGGTTACTCCGCCTTCCTTCCGATACTTCTGGGATTCTCGGCTGTATTCAACAAGTCCGAAGTATGGCTTTAGCAGACCTCCTCGAGCACCTCTGAACCTCGATTCATCGAGGAAAATGTCGATTATGTTCTTTAGGTCTTCGGGACTGTTATTGATCGGGGTTGCTGAGAGAAGCACAAATTCAGTATTCTTTGTCCTTATCTTTTGCAGATTTTGATAGCGAACGGATTGATGGTTTCGGAAATTGTGAACCTCATCAACGACTACGAGGTCATGATCCCAGTAGCTAGACGGATCAAAGTCGTCTTGGCTTAAGTCATACATCGAAAGCAGTGCCACTTCATGCTCTGAGATGCCAAAACGACGCAGGTAGCCGATCCACTGATCCTCGACAAGAAGATGTGGCGGCGCTATGAGAAGGACGCGCTTGCCATCCGCCAAGTAGTTCCTTATTATTTCACACGTAACGAAGCTCTTGCCCAGCCCGACCGAGCTTGCGTTAATCACCCCTCCATATTCATTGATTATCGTGCGGCATTGTTTGTAGTCCGCTACCTGGAATTGAAGAAGGATCTTTTCTTCCTCACCTGAGATCAGGTACTCCTTGCCGTGCGTGATTACTAGGTGTTTGACGAATTCCTCAGGTGACATATAGACATACGGCAGACGAGTTGCTTGAACATGCGGGAATCTTCGGTCCGACTCAATTATTCTGAGCAGGTCTTCCCTGAACTCAAGCGAGGACTGCCAGTGCTTATCGAACCACTTATCCAAGGGGTCGACGGTGAACCCTGTTCTGTCCAACACGTTAAGCTCTATGTTCGAAGCTTGCCCTTCATATGTGAAATTTGATGAGCCGACGATGGTAACATTAGGAAGGCCTGGTGTGCCCACCAATTCCCTAAAGACGTAGGCTTTGGAGTGGAAGCGCTTGTCAGTTTCTATGTGAACATCAAGTAGCCCCGATTGTATGAATTCGTAAAGCATCGAAAGTTTCTCAAGGTCGAGCCTGCTGATATCCTCTTGGAGCCGTTTCCTGTAACCTTCGATCAGCTGCTCCGCAGTCGCCACGTCGACCTCAGGACCCATGATAAGCTTGAATGGCGAGTCGACTTTCCCATTGCTTGTGGATGGCGGCCTGAGGTTCTTGAGGTCGTCTTTGATTAGGTCGAAGCCTGAGACGCGGAAATACCCTGTCGCTATCTTGATCTCAGTCGAATACCTTGCGAATACTCTGACTGCGTCTTTGAGAAGAAAAGTCTCGTTGTCGATAAGCGGAGGAATCTGCTCGCTCATTGGCGCCTTCCCATTCGTTGAGTCTTCTTGTAGAAGTCTATGAGACGTTGGATGATCTGTTCAAACGTCTCATCCTTGCTGCCCATCTCTGCCAGTCGATTCCTAGTCTTCCTACTGACCCTTAGTGATGTTATCCTGTTCACTACCGCGCCCCGTCCAAGGAATATATCTCACATGCGCGGTATATGTACCTTCGCTGCGGCAAAAGCCTCAGTTATTGGATTTGCTGAAGTCCATAAATCCAACTGCTTTCTTCTCTTTCCAGCTTAGATTTGTGAGAGCGTTATTCTATTCTCTATTTCGTCTATCTTTCTCCACGCATCGTAGAGTTCTTTGATCTCTTTGTAGTCCCTATCCTTAGTGGCTTGCGTATCTCGTGGAACGATCCTTCGATGAACTCCCTAGCCCCATCCGCATATTCGTTAGCCAACGTTGGATCACTGTCTTGGTCTCTTGATCAGCTCCTCAAACTGATCGCAGATAGCGTTATGCTTTGCGATAGCGTGTCCAAGGCCAGCAGTCAGCGCTTCGACCGCATTCTGGGATGAATACTTGCACCTTCCAAGAATTGGGTGCGTGATCTTTCCGATCTGCCTAAGAAAAGGAGCCATCAGGGCCCTGATGACTATCTCTAGGAATTCATGTGCGTCCTCAGGAGGCCAGATGTCGGAGTACGTTATGAGGACGTTGGCGTAGAGGACGCCAAAGAGATGCATGTAGAATATCAGAAGCCTTCCCTGCTCCCTCGTCTGGGCGAGCTCGTCCTTTGTCCCTAGTAACTTCTTGTGCTCTACATCAAGTGAACGCATAATCGCCTCGAAGCTCTCGAACTCATGTCTCATTGGTTCAAAATCTGATCCCAGCTGTTCTCTAGCTTCCTCAATGAAAGCAGCTGTGGCATCGTGGACAAGTTCATTGACGGCCCTCTGATAGTAAACGCCCGGAGGCGTCTCCTCCGGGGAGACGACACGTCGCACAAGTCTTCCACGTTGGAACTGAACTAAGTATTTTCTCACAGTCTCCGAACTGATTCCTGACTTCCTAGCCTTCTCTTCTATCTTGATCCATCTTATTCTGGATCCATTCTCCGGTAGCATAGAAAGAATCCTTCTCTGGACCTCATTCTCGTTTCGATAAGTGGGGCGCCCTTTCCGCAAGAGACTTGGTCGGCCGGTCAAAGTGTAGACCTCTACGATTATCCGAAGCCCTTATCCGCATATGAGAGTTCCTTGATCCGAGTAAAGGAGAGTAAATGAGAATGGTTGGGCTCAAACTGACATTACCGATCAAGGCAGAACGCAGTTTGGAGAACAGAGTTGGATATCTATGAGACTTTTCGCCAGAGTTAAACGCCTTCCTTACCATCACAATATCTTACGAGATGCCTGAGATGTCTGGTTTCACTTACCAGAAGCCCGAGGAGCGAACCTATCTTAAGGGGCTAGTTGAATTCCTTATCTACAAAGGTGAGAAGGAACTTGCCGACCTTCTGCAAGGCGCCAAGTGCATCATATCTCCTTCCACTGCGTTTTCCCATAAGAGGTGGAATGCTTATTGGACCACAATTTACTTCTACGTTCCAATCTCACGGCTGAAGTCGGTCACGCAAGACAAGATAGATAGACTTCTTTCAATATGCGACGAGATTATGCCAAGAGAAAACGGACTGGATGTAATGCATGTTGAGTTCTCGCCGCTTCTCGAGCCGGCTGAGACAATAGATGAATCGATCGTCGAGGTTGAAGACGCAACAGCACACCTTTCTCAAGAAATCATGGCAAAGATATTGCCTCCAGACGTGAAGCAGAATGGCAGAGACATGGCAGGGCTCTACTTGTACCTGTACTGCGTTGAGAACTCGTTGAGGTTGTTCATAGACCTTGTTGCTCGAAAGAACTTTGGAGAACAATACTTGGGTAAGTTGAAGATAAGTCGAGAGACCAGGAACAGAATAGTTCAAAGAAAAGCGGATGAGAAAAAGAAGAGGTGGTTGCCCGCAAGAGGTGGCTCGGACATCTTTTATTTGGATTTCAAGGATCTCGGGACCATAATACAGAACAATTGGGAGCTGTTCTCCGAATATTTCCCAGATCTGAACTGGATAGTCACAAAGATTGATGAGCTTTCAGACTGTCGAAATCTAGTTGCTCACAATAGCTTCCTTGAGGTTCACCAAAGGAACATGATAAAGGTATACTATACCAGCATTCTCAAGCAGCTGAATGACACGCTTGCGAGTAGAGCGCACAACCCTTCAGAATGACGGGGCTACGGCTGCCGGCCCACTAGGCCCAACCCCCTCTGCAGAATTCGATCAAAATTGGCATTTTCTAGTCCACAGCACAGGCACAGTTGATCTCCACTTACTCAATTTCTGATTCGAAGGTACCGTTCAACTCATCTTCGTAGACGTGTTTCACCTCATGCCTCGTCGAGGGCCTTACACTAACAGAGAATTCAAAGCGTTCTGGTGGAAAATTGTGTTGGGTCACGGTGGCATTTACATGATATGTCTGCTCTATTTCTGGAAATCTGACATACACCCTGTCGAATCGTCTCATGGTCAGATCGTTCCCCAACACCTCTATCCAAGAATATGCAACCGATCTATCTTCATCATCGACATACAGCCCCCCGGAAGTGCGCCTCAAACTTCCAATGAGCGGTATACCGGTGGCCTCATGCTCTTCGACAAGCTCACAACTCTCAGGGAATTGAAGTGAAATCCTTATTTCATGAGCAGGAGCTTCGCCTATATTCGATACTTCAATGCCTATCGGAACAAGGTCTTCGGCAGGTTCCTTCTCAGTAAACGGATTACGTATTGATGCGACCATTTCCGCAAATCGGTTCAATGATGCGATCCCAGACGGAGCTGTGCCGCGTTCTATCTTGACTCTCCTAATTTTCACAAAGGTTGGTTGAGCGTAGATTTCTTTGGTTGCCTTCCCTGTATGATCAACTAGGAATAGTTCGAGCTTAGGTTTCTTAATCGTTTCTTGCTTGGTTGATTCAAACAGTAAGGCAACCTCGGATGCCGTAGGTTCTCTCACGGTAGAGCCTACCCTAATATAGTATACCTTTCCAGTTCTAGTCTTGACCGCATGAGGAAAAGTTCGAAATCTAGAGATCTTCACGACATAGATATCTCCATCGTCTTTCCGAACCAGCAAGAATTCTGGAATGAGTGGTGGATCGCATTTGTCTCGGGCGACATTCATTATGTGGGCCTCGTTTTTCTTGTTTGACTTCATTCCCTCAAGTGTACCATCGTCGCGGACTCCGATTAGTATCCTACCGCCTATCGTATTAGCAAACGCTGTCATTTGCCTTGCGAGTTCGGTCGTGTCCGGAAGGATCTTGGATTCCTTGAATTCAACTGTTAGCCCCTCTCCTCCTGCAATGAGTTCTTCAATTGAATCCAGTCTGTTCAACTTACTTTAGCCCCGTATTCGTTACGACCATTGGAGATGTATCCAAGTCCTCCATGATTAGTGTTCCTCTTACGTTTCTTGGATGATTCCTTTCGACTGCCACTTGAGAACGAGATTTGTGATGAATTCGAGTGAAGTTAACGCAGCATCTCTGAGATGCTTTTCTGGGGTTTCATTCAGATTGTCCACAGTTTGCCGATGACAAAGGAACTCAGTTCTGTGGTTATCCAAGAATCACATAGCACCGGCCACGCACAACGGCCGGCCCAGGTTGATGAGACGCCCCCTATGGTCCGCTGCATTGACTGTGGTCTATTCGAGTACTCACTCATCAGGAAGGAAACGGGGGCGTTGTCTATGGTATCAGAGAGCCATCGAGCATCAGCGAATCAAGCTTTCCATATTCAGTCACGGCCTCACCCAGTCTTTCTGCGTCGATGTTCCTCTCATCGGCAGCCCGATATCCTTCCGACTCGAACCTGCACTATGGGCACTTCGATTAATGCGGAACGTAGGATCCACACAAAGGACAGAGTATGCTACGCGTCGCCGGTATAACCACTTGTTCTTCCTTGATTCAATGAAGAAACATCCGCCATGACGTTCATCAGGAAGATGTCGAAGAAACCGGATCAAGAAGAACCGGGCAAGGCAAGAGTCCCTACGTCAGACTAGCGAGCTACATTGAGGTCCAAAGTTGAACTGCAACTCCTCTGCTTCCTCTTTGCTGCTTCATCGTTCCGAGTGTGCATGCCCCTTCTAAACAGATCATTGTTCATATTCGTCCCGCAACTCAGTCTACATGGACAGTATCCGTCGATTGAATGAACCGGGGGCAATTATCGAATGCTCAAGGAGATCCTGCTGTTCTTGGCAGGATACTCTGTAGGTCGAAGCAAGAGCACCTTCGGAAAGCTGATCATCTTAGGATTAGCGGCATACGTCGTCTTAGCGATCTGTGTTGGATTCATGTTCACTCTAGGCGTAATCTGCATGATAGGCAAGTACCTTTACCATGTAGGCCTGGCGGTGATCAAACTGGTCTACATAGCAGTGAAGTACTTCTATTCCGCGAGCCTACCGTTGATCAGATCAATGCAGCAGATACTCACAAGACACGTCTCAGAAGCAAAATCGAAGAGGAAACAGTTAGCAGCGTGACATCTCATCAGGGTCTTAGCAACAGATCTTGAGATCATCGTCGCGTTGAGGATTGTCAGGTAGACGCTCTTCTGGTGCATGTCCAGAGTCAAAATCTCACGGATGGCGTATGCGACCAAGCAGGTATTTCTGGCTATCCTGCACGGTGACCATACTAGTCGAGCCAGCTGTGGGGTTGCCTAACCAACACGTGCGCGGTCAGGGGCGGTTCCGGTTCTTTGTGACCCATTATGACGCGTAAGTGGACTACAGTGGATTGTCCAGATAACAGAAGGACTGAGGGGGAACAAACCGATCGAAGCGAGTCCATGGATCTATGGCTATGTCAAATGCTTGCGCGGACCCTACTCCTATCGCGAAGCCGACGCTTCTGCTGGTGAAGTATCCAAAGAAGTCCTCAGAGTTCATCCCCGACCACCGCGAGAAACGATTCCAGAGATTGCAGGGAGTGTCTTTCACGATCTCTTGGACTTCGAAGCTACCTACGATTTTCTTGATGGGCGCGGTTGAGTAGACATATACGCGCTGAACATTCTTGGCCTTGAATATTGTCCGTCTAAACTCATACCTTTTCTTACCATTCATGATTGCATCAGCATAGCTTGGCCTAACTGACAGTAAAACGAACATCTATCTCTCCTTCTGTCTTTATCCAATTGTACTTGCTGTGCGATATCCTCATCATCGACATCGGCGGTCCCTGTAATATCCCGTTTTTCACCAAAGTCGTAAGTTTCAAGCGATTGCCAAGATGAAAATGCCATCTGAACATCACGACCTTTGTTGGCCTCATCGTCATCTTCTCTATCTCATCTCTGGTGTACACTGTTCTCTTTCCCGTATACTCGATTATCTTCTGAGGGTCCCTCGTGTTACGGACTCCCTCGATGACGCCTAGCGATGTCAGAGCCTTCTCATCGCCTGATCTGTAGAACAGCAAGATGTCTCCCGGGAAGATCGCTGTGATTCTTGAATGGCAAAGATAGGCCTTTCCTATCGTGTTTCCTTCGACGATGAGGCCTCCAACATACTCAGGAAGATAGGTTTGTCTATGCTTATAGTCCGTAAACAGTCGATCGTGATATTGTGGACGTATCGGAACGATAAACTTCCTGACTTGTGGGCCGTCGCAGAAGCTTGGGTAGAATCTCTTGGCGACCTCGATTAGAGAACTGACTTGTCGGTCAGGAACCAACTTCTTGAGATAGATGTCTTCACCACGATCGTTTTGCGCGACCCTACTGAACCCGAATTCTGAAATTAGACTGACAAGTTCGTCCTGCGGTTTCGTGAAACGGGTCAGGTAGATCTCAAATATGTCGTTTCTGATAGCAAATTGAATGGCTATCTTTAGGAACAGCTCACCTATCTTTTGACCCAGCTCTGCTACTTTTATCGTGCAGATTTTTACTCTTGTTTTGCGGGGCAGAGGTGGGTTACACTGTATAGGTTCGTTCTCTTTCTTGTAGATTAGGAGCGCACCAAGATGCCCGTCGCTCTTCAGGTATACCCAGGCCCTCCGTCCCTCTCTGCTGATCTTCTGCCACCATTCACGGAATTCCGGGTAGTCCTGCTTGAGAGAATCGAGAATAGGATTGTCGATGTCCAAGTTGTGAACAGGAACTTGACTTATGGCGGGGGGAGACGAAACACCCGCATTCCTAGAGACCTTCTCGAAATGCTCTAGAGCTCGGTGTACGTTGAATACTCTCTGTTTCAGCCTCATTCTCTCCGCCTTCTCGCTTATGCTCTTGTCCTCTGTGATCAGGAAGTCAACTGCGTCTCTGTGCACACAGTAGAGGAGATTGTTGTCGATCAACTCACGCCGGCCTTCTGCCTCACCAATGATGTCTAGAAATTGCCTATCTGCATTCATGTCAGGCGGATCCTCTAGCTGCACATAGGTCTTGATCTTCGATAGCTTCACCTGTCGTCTTTTGGCGTCACCGTTCTTCTGAATCTCCTCGACCGACAACGGATGTATTAGAACTTGAGCGTTGAGCTTGTGAAGTGCGTTCAGGAGCCTCTGAAGGTTCTCAGGAACGACCACATGGTCCTCTCTTGAGATGAAGATATTCGTATCTACAAGTATACGCATCCGACGCCCCTTCATATCTGCGGCTAGGCGCTATAAGACTCTGTCGAACCC
>Ga0209725_1001283_pt1 | contig 14385 bp, 17 predicted proteins | sample I18A1metaG_FD_184145 | JGI IMG/M metagenome (GOLD analysis project Ga0209725, IMG submission 184145) | Lake sediment bacterial and archeal communities from Gulf of Boni, Indonesia to study Microbial Dark Matter (Phase II) - ​I18A1 metaG... | ecosystem: Environmental > Aquatic > Freshwater > Lake... | reverse complement strand
GGCTACAAACTGCATTGCGCTAAGGGCTCGATGAGGCACTTGGGGTTACGCGCGTGGATTCTCACGGAAATATCCATGTAGTCAGATAGAAGAAGAATACTATGACGAGGGCAGAACTAGCGTGTGATACTTATGACATTTACACCATTTCATTTGGGTCCAGGGTTGCTGTTTGGGCTGCTTCTCCTAAGTTACGTCGATTTGCCCACGTTCTTAGTGGCCAGTGTCATCGTGGATATTGAGCCTTTTCTCGTTCTAACTTTAGACATAAACTATCCGCTCCACGGTTTCCTTCACTCTTTCTTGGGAGGAACTCTCCTCGTATTTATCATCGCAGCTGCAATGAGCAAGTTGAGAAGCATTCTTTCGCCTTTGATGTCTTTTCTCAAGCTTGAAAAGAAGCTATCATTCAAAAGTATCCTTTCAGCATCTCTCTTCAGCGTCTACCTTCACATACTCTTAGATTCACCCTTATACTCGGACATAAGGCCGTTCTACCCCTTTGACTTCAATCCCTTCCTTAGCAATAGTATGTTCATCGGCTTTGAAGTCTACACATTATGCATCCTGTCATTCATTGGGGGAGCAGTCATATACGCGATCAGACTGGTTTTTCTCCGAAAAACCGTCGTGAACAGACCTAGATCCTTCAAGCAAAATTATTACTAGTGGCAAGCCTTTCGAGAGCCGAATCATAAGCGAGGAAGAGCTTACCGCGTACTTGGATGAAGGCTGGGACTTGGTCAGAGAGCTTAGCAACGGAAAGATAGTGATTAGAAGAGCTGTAGAAGCTTGAAAGAACAGGAAATTAAGGAATTCATAGTAAGTGAACTAGAAAGATTCTTTCATGTTATGACTAAGAAAGAGATCGCAGAATCTATTCGCAACTATAAATCGGTTAAGGATAAGAATGATCGGGCAGGAAAAATGAGAAACAGGGAGCCGCCTCCAACAGACTACAATAAAGAGGTAATCGAGAAGTTTGGAACACGACAAAAATCAATGAAAGCTATAACAAAGGAAATTCAGAATAGAGTTGCCAGAAAATTCTCTATAAAAGAAGAAAAGAAGATCGAAGGAACAAAATTTCTTGTTGATTTGTTTGATGAAGAGGAAAGGGTATGTTATGAAATCGCTCTAGGAAACGGAGCTGAAGTCTTCAAAGACGTCTTGAAGGCGATACTTGTCAATGCGATTAAACTCATTATTTTTTCAAGATCCTACCCTAATCCTTGGGGCATGAGAGGATATGATTACATTAAAAGGCACTGGGAAGCTATGAAGAACAAAATCAAGCTCGAGGTTGAGATAATAGCAGTCCCCGGTTTCAAAGATCCTTGATACAGGATCTCTTCAGGCTAAGCTCAGAATTTTTTTATTTTTCTTGATTGAAGAGACGCATAGACTGATTAGCCTATATAAGCAAAGAATCCTAGTTGACTCGGTGAAAATCCGGTGGGACGATATTGCGATCGTTGTGGAAGAATGCTGATTGAAGGCTTCGCATACTGCGATGGATGCGGAGTCAAAATTGCGTGGCCTCGGATTCAGCCATTCCAGAAACCACCTGTAAGTAAGGAAATCTTCACCGCTATTAATCGCAAAGTCGTGGAGAAACTAGTTGACTATGGACGCGGAAAACGCCTGTTAGGAAGCGGCGGCATCTTGTTAGCAAGCGGCATGCAGAGTGAGGCTCATGAGTTTCTAATAACGAATCCCCTTGCTTTTCTCATAGGCATAATTAACGCTGAAGCTGTGTCCGCTGAGGCGTTCTTCTCGGTCCCTTACAGGCTTCGCAATTTACTAGGGCACTTGGACCCATACAGAGTTGGGAACATGCCATACGATGAGTTGGCTCAAGCTCTTCGACAATGTAGAGGCTTGTGCAGGAAAATACCGAGATATATCCAGCAGGGCTGTCGAAAGATCGTAAAGGAATACAGGGGTAATGCAGAGAATATTTGGAATGATTGCCCAACCTCAACGGCTCTTGTAGTGAGATTTGACGCGTTTAATGGAGTCGGCCAAAAGAAGTCTACAATGGCGGCCAACATTCTAGTTAGGGATTTAGGGGTCAAGGTGAAGAATGATGATTGGAGTGGAATTAATGTTTCATACGATCAACAAGCTGGACATGTTGGAAGAGTCTTCTTACGGGCTGGATTGGTTGAAGTAGATAAGATGCGGGCGGTCATCGAAGCTGCTCGGCGTTTGAACCCTAGCTGGCCGGGCGCATTGGATCTTCCTGCATGGTTGATAGGAAGAGAATGGTGCCACAAAAACAACCCTAGTTGCGACAATTGCCCCATTAACTCAGTCTGTCCTAGTAGAGAGAATATGAAAATAGCTTTCAAATCAATCTGACAGTCTACTTCAGAAACCTCTAGCGCCAAAAGCAACGAATATTCCTAGGAGTATCAATATCACACCGGCCCCAAGCAGGTAAGCAGATAGCGCCGAAATTCCTTCAATTACGACCGGCCCAAAGCCTACCATACTCAGTGGAACAAGACTGAGACCGGGAATACCAAGAAACACAAGAACAAGTCCTATCAGCATAAGAAGCATGCCTGCATTCATTCTACCTCGTCTAGCTTCAATACTAGATCTTGGCATATGGTTCCCACGTTGAAACTGTGGTCGTCGAAGATTTAAGTCATGCTGATCATCGGTCCTTAGGATGGTTGTGTAGGCTCTGTTACCTTAAGAAGAAGCCTTTGCTTCTGGCTGATTGTTTGCAAGGAGTTTCTCCAACTGTTGAGGTGCTTCTTTTACTATTATCTCGAAGGTTAAGCTATCTGGGAGAGATTTGTGTCTACAACGATAGTTTTCCAATGAGATCAATTTTTTTGCATTACGTTCATGTTCTTTAGTCATGCTATAAGTAAAGCCCATAATCGCAAGGAGCACACCTAAGAGCGCCAACATAAGCCGCAATTGTGATTGCCAAAGCCATCATGGGATACATCGGTTCAAGTTCCCTTTAAGATCCATGACGAATATTTGTTGAATTGGTCGATCAGGTATTTGGCTTCAGAGTCGTCCAAGTTCCAAACCTCCAGGATCGTCTTTTCCCTTGTTCATTCTAAAGGTCTCATGTATTATCCTCTTAAAGGATACGTCGCATTGTCGCATGCTTTTGCTTTTGTGAAAACAGGGCCTAGCTTCTGAGTTCAGAAACAGATGAGTAAAGGTAAGCTTGGTGTTCCAGATAGTATGTTGATGGTTTCTGCAGTCGAGTGCCTAGAAGCGTTTTAGCACGCCACTACACAGAATTCTCACCTGAGAAGTTGAAGGAGATCTATGATAAGGCTGGATTGAAGGTGCTATAGGTTCGGAACGCTTCCTCCATTTCCTTGATGTTTGAATATTTCTCCAATTTGTTTCTCATATCAGGGTGCCGTCTATGTCACAGATTGACTAGTTGATCTACGCGAGCGTGTGGGTTTACAAAGTTATCTTGGGAGCGATGATACCGTCTATATTAATAGACGTTAGGGCTGAGAGAGTTGCGATACCGGGGCTTCGTGGTTTTATTAGCGATCATTGGGGATTCTTCTTTTTTGTTCCTAGCTCGATTCTTGCGGTAGCCTTCATTCAATCGACGCTTGATGACATTATGCATAGCTGGCTAGCTTCAAGCAACACGCTGCTTTCTCTTGCATTCAGCAATCTGATATTTCTTTTCGTTGAGTTCGTTGCTTTCAAAATTCCTATTCTTGGAAGGAAGGGATAGGGAATTAGGAATATGTCTTGATCGCAACGAAAGACTTGCTGCGAAATCATTAAACCGTATATGGGATCAGTATCCTATGAGTTCAAATGAAGATCGAATACAAGCATGAGAAGAAACTCTCCAAGCGCAAAATGAGGTGCACAGTGAAGATAACTGAGGGGTATTTGGAAAGAAAGGGCCGAACTCTATTGGAGGAGTATTATAGAGATCTAAAGGATAGCCTTCCTCATCATCGAGGAATCTACGTGTTATATCGGGGAGACCAATTGTTATCCAGATTTTGTCTTCATATAGCTGAAGTTCAACATAATCAGTTCAAGTGTAGGTCTGCGGGATTTCCGTAAGGAAAGAAATCTTGAGTTGGCGAGAATATTCGATATGAAGGCCATAATTGAGCCGTCTCATTTGATATGGCTATTGGCGGGATACAAGGTTCGTAAAGAATTTGATTTATTCGCGTATACTCTTCTTTATGACCAAATATATGCGCCTCTTTATGATCCGAAAGAAACAGATGTCGGAATCTTAGGGACTTATTTAAACACAATATACACACCGCTTGCCGTAGATAATATGATATCTGAAGTGAGCGGTGAGACTGACTATTCCAATGTTCCTGACCCCTATAGAGAACCTTTTGAAAGTAGTGAAGGTGTTCTTATGCTTTTACAGGGTTTCTTAGCATATGCAAAAAAAGAGAAACTTGCCGTTATAGTGAGCCCAAAGCATTTTGACGGGTTCATCGATTTTTGCCTGAGCGTTGAAACAGATTTCCTCCCTTTACTGAAGCATTCCTTACTAATAAATGAAATTTGCATGTTTATCTTTAATGAATATCTTCAAAGTGCTGGCGTTCGAAACGAAAGCGTGTTTTCTCTATTTCAACTTTTCAAGAGAGACTTTCAAGATGGGATAATGGCCTTTTCGAAGGAATTTACTGGGTCTTATTCCCTTAATGAAGAACAAAAGGAATACATAAAACGACAAATCGCAGAACGAGAGAGGAGAGTACTCGATTATCTAGCACCAAGAAACTTGAAGAAAATGTTGAATGTCGACATCACGAAAATCGTAGGAACAGCAGGCGATACTGCACTCACCATGGCTACAACCTATCCAATACCTTTAGGAATCTTTATCGATATTTGCAAGAAACTGTACACATACCAGAAATTCAAAAGCGAAGGATTGAATTTCGCACTATCAATCGTAATCTTAAGACAGCTCTTTAACATAAGAAAACCTGAAGTCCCATCCAAATGTATTGTATGCGCCATATCGGACAGCGAAATAAGAAACTTGCCCGATGATGATAAACGAATCGAGGAGATTGTTTCGGGAGCTAGTTGCGAGCTTCACATAGTCGCATACTTAGATTTAAGGAAAAAATACCAATTGATGGGCAAACAATTGCTCCTAGCAATGAAGCGGTTCAGATTTGAAGACCTATTCAGGGAACTATCATAGAACGCGAATGGAAATAGTCAATCGCAAATATTCTGGGTTGTGTATGGAACAAGATGAAGGGTCTAGGGTTAGAGCCTTATTTCCGGATCTTTACAATTATTGTTGCTTACAATCCGCCGTAGAACGCCAAAGGAGCCTTCTTTGCTGTCCTTTAGGAAGCGCGATGTAATGCTTTGATAACCTTCAGACCTCTTTCAGGCGAAGAGCAAATTAACCAAGCATGGAAACATAGACAGTCTCATGGCAATTCATCTGCTACAATTTGCTTTATTTTTATCGAAAATACTTTATAAGCTACTCGACTACCATAAACAGCCTGTTTGCGAGTCCAGATGAGCTAAAAACACTCTGATTTCAGATGATGAGTTTTTTCATTGCAACCGATTGTGAAATATTGAGAAGGGAAGCCATCTGGAACCTAGTAACGCGAACCCTCTGTCAGGCGATAAAGAAGCGGCCGAGGAAGGAACCGACCTCTTGGTCATCTTGGGCGCTCTCCGCAGCACGGGTATCATTTGTACCTTCCCGTCGTGCCTTATCGACCTCCGCGAGATCTTTGAACCTTTAATGTGTTTTGATGCGCATGAGACAGATGTTCACCCTCTTAACCAGCTAGAGGACGTTGATAATGTAGACGTTAATAACGAACTCCTAAAAGCCCGAGTTAACCCTATAAGCGACATTTCCATGAACGACCTTTCCAATTTAAAATCTAAGGGTTTCATAAAGTGGGGCAAACAAGGTATTGAGTTGGCCAATGAGGGCGTAGGAAATTTTATCAAAATGCACCTCCGGTTTGGCGAGTACAACGATCTTTATAACAAAATCCGCAATTTTGTCCTCCGCAGTACCAGAGGCGATTACAGAATTCGGGCTAACTATCTCTCCAAGAAGTCTCTGACCCACGGAGAGACCGCCTACCTAGTCCGAAAGAACACACTGGCAGTCAACACAATAAGGGCTCTGCTTGCAACACTTATCCCAGCGTTAGATGCTCTTATCAATAGCGAAGCTGCAGACAAACTCATAGAACATGTCACCAGTGCAGTAGCTAAGGTAAATAATCCGTTCTATAAAGAAACCTATCCCAACTTTCTAGAAAGAGCGTGTAGAAACAAAATTTACCCGATACGGGTCTCTGGTCGTTGCACAGATATCAGAGAAGAACAAGGAAAGACAGTTCTGTACGTTGAGGGAAGCGGAGCTGTTCGCATTTACACTCGCAAAGAATGTTTTACGATCACCCTACCTGATCTTCTTAGGGACAAGTTGGTAACTGTTGATGGTTTGCCATTTAGGAACAGCGGGGTCCCAGTCATGGTCGCACTTAAGATAATCGAAAGGAAGCCATTCTCATTAAGAGAAGTTTTGGTTTGAAGGTATTACGAGGGCTTGAATGGGTCATTCTGAGAGAGCGAATTTCCAGGCCTTTTTACCAGCATGGGGTTGATCTTGAGCCATTTTGCTACAGAGATGAACTTGGTCCATTGGAGAATGAGGTGTTTTCTATGGAGAAGCTGAGTGGAGAATATCTCGCAATGGTCTCTGCACTTTACATGTTTGCTATACGATTTATGAAAAGAAAATAGAACTTGAGAAAGTAGAGGACACGGATCAAATAGAAGATCGATGACAATGTTTTTTGGGTTTTAGATTCTGCGCTCTTCTTCCAAAAAATCCAGCAAGTTGTGCCGGTATGGAATGTGAACCTCGCGACTTGCGCGTCGACTGGAATGTCCAGCTTATTGAAATTTGATATCTTGAGGAGCCCGTTCTCTCCTATCGCTCTAAGGTAGAACTTAAAGAGCTTGGGGCCGCCATCTAAAACAATTTTTGCTGATGATTCTAGCCAGCCGGAAAAGGCAAGTTCAGGATGTTATAAGCCCATCCAGCCGCTACAATCAACGATACCAGTCCAAGCCAAAAGCAAATCTTTTCCGCGTTTTGGCTTTCTCTCTTATAAGCTCCACCGGTGAGAAATATGAATGCAAATATCAAAACTAGGACAACGACGTGATTAAGAAACATATCTTGACTAATCAGGCTGGCACGGGGAGTAACGGACACCATAATAGAAATAGCCGTGCTGTGCAGGGCTAAACCGTAGTCCTTCGTCTTTCCCTCTTTAAAATAGGCAAGGCCGACTCCAAGTATTGTCGGAAAAAATAGAACTATAGCAAGAACTCTAAGGTCGATCAAGGTCAATCTCCAAGTAACTTCTTAATCAGCCTCCAGATTCCCGTTCCCGTGAGAAGTGTAGCTACTGCGATTGAGTAGCCTAACAAAGTAGCCAGGGCTATCAGCGGATTATCCTGTAGTCTTATTGAAAACACTTGAATCAAAATAATACCCCCGGCGATACCAACTATGACAAGAATAGCGAATGATAGCTCAAGAAGCAGCAAACGGACAAGCCTTTTGCTCTTACTGGGTTTTTGTCCTTTATACATGGAACATCACATAAGGAACGCTGTCCGCGAAGGATTTCAACGTTTTGGCAGAACTTGTCAAGGTTAGGTGTGCATAAGACATGCGAAGTACTGAGAGTCAGCCTGCAAGAAGCCTGAATGACTAGGCGCAGGCTGAACCGCGCGGTGTCTATCTTAGTAGAAGCGAATGCGAGAGACCTCAGATCGACATTATTAGCAAATTCTTCAGAGAGAATCTCAGCAACGAGCTGCTCGCCGGCCTCAATCCCCTGAACCGGTGTTAGTGACCCCTAGAGTGGTGGACCCGGGGGGCTCATACTATTTAGGGTTCAAAACCTAATTCTTCACTGTCTGGATGAACTTCCTTAATGGTTTCCTCCATAATCATGAAGTCTAGTGGCACGCGGGTACATAATGTGTATTCTACAACGGTTGACGACCATTTCCTACTCGGGTGGCATATTTGTGACTTTTGGAAATCCCTTCAGCCTTCAATATGGAAACAGCGAAACACCCTCACTCATAAATAAAAACTAGGGGGAAGAGTGGAGGATTCTAAAATTTCATGACGCTGTTCAATATGAATCTCTAGCCAGAACGTAGAAATACCTGCAACGTCACTTCACATGGTAGCGGCGATTTTTCTTGGGGAGCGTAGTAGCGAATTCGTACCGGAACAACAAAGAAAACCGAGATTTCATAGATCGCAGCAATTACAAGTCTCACGGCTCATATTCCGAGATTTACGAAGACTTTGAAACCAAAAGATATGTGCAACAAAGGAGCAAAATTACAGTCAATAACCGTAGAATGAATGCTGTTGCCTATGAAAGAAAAAGATGCTTGGAACATCTAAACACAGTTGCTGAAAAGTCTGGATGGAGAAAGTTGTTTGCGCTTGGCGCTATCCTAGGAGGCATGAGCCATGGAAATTTGGCTCCAGTAATATTGAAGGAACACATTGCACCTAGATTTTTCAGATATTTTCCCCATGGACGTATATATTACACGCCAGTTTCTGAGCTGAGAAGCATGGAACTATTGAGGACTCTGAGTGAGTTGGGAATGAAATATTTCAGAGATTATGAAGGGTTTGCGTCGCCTCATCCTGTTTCAAACTTGGACTTAGAGTTTAACTTGCGATCGACTGGTCTGAATGTGCCTCTACACTTTACGTTTCCCTATATTATGGGAATTAATGTTCCGCTTGCATTTGGCGACCTTGGTTTTTTGACAGGTGATCCGCTCCTCGCCTGGGGCGCAAACGAGTTGTCCGCGCAAGAAGCGCTATCGCTTGGCATATCTGGGGTTTACACTGACAGCGACACCCCGTCAAGAGGAGTCAAGCGCCCGATTCTCGTTGATGATTCTGGAAAGACACGTTTCGATGCTTCAGACCATTTTTCATATTTTAAGTGGTATATCACAGCTATTCAGAACGTATACGCCCTTCTATCAAGAATAACTAACAAGGAGGACATTTTCCTTGCTTCGATCTCAATCTCTAGAATCTTGTCTGAAACGTATCTGACCATACTGTCAGAAATCCCGTTATTAAGACTAATTTTGGCATTCGGAGTATTAGACAAATTTGCTAACCTGTCACGTGAACTCGGCTATTCAAGACAGAACAATGAGTTAGAAATATGGAAGGGCATACTCTCTGACGACTCCTTTATCAAGAACTCGACATTGCTCAAGGGAATACCAGGATTGGGCAGACATTTCTCATGGTGGAATAGTTTCATTCAGGAAGAATTTCAGAGACTTGCCGATGAAAAGCAATTGAAGGCTATCTGTCCGGGCATTGCTGCGGACAAATTACTCAGAACTTACAGAAATTGCTATCATGGATATTTGTTGCGTGGGGAGGTAGATAGAAAGGCAATATTGTCACACTCGGGGGAGATCTTTAACGAGTTCGCTGATGTGGTTGTTCTGTTTTGGAATGCGTTTCTGCAAAACCCGGCCGAATTCTTGAGTATCTAGGTGAGCCACTTGCAGCTATGGCAGCCTCTTGCTTGTGCAATTCGTTCGTCGAAGCTCCATTCCTGAGAGAGCCTGGAGATTTTCTCTAAGAAGGATACTCTCTCATTCTGCAACAGAAGAACAGAGCGTAATGGAGGCAAGCCTTTCGAGAGCCGAATCATAAGCGAAGAGGAGCTCACCGCTTACCTAGACGAAGGCTGGGACCTAGTGAAAGAGCTGACCAACGGAAATATCGTGATTAGAAGAACTACAATTTAAATTGGCGATTTCACTAGATATATGAAGAATTCTGATGACATTTTCATATAAATGCCGAAAATGCGGTCTCGAGATGCGTGTTACTGAAGAAGTTTTTCTTAGCAGAATAAAGAGCTGCCCAAGATGCGGTTTTTCTCCACAAGCAGAGGAATCTGTTGCACTGTCACCTGACGTAGTTCTTACAACATCGGCTGCTAATATGGCCGGAGGAACTGTCAGCATCAAAAGGGCTCTCGAATTAGTGACCGGCCTTTCAAAAGAGCAACTGGAATCTTTGGGACTCACTTTACTGCCTGAAAAGATCGATGGTGTCTACAAACAGCTAGAAATTATGCAGGAAGATTATAGAAGCTATTTTGGTCGTTCCGAACGAGCAGTTGGTGACTTGCTACCCAAGATAGTTAAGGAATACTATGAAGCTGAAGAATATAGAGTAAAGGAAGCAGATGAGAATATTGACAAGGAATTCAAGATTGACTTGATCGCGGAAAAAAACAACGAGATAAGGGCGATACAGGTAAAGAAAGGCACTGCATCTTCTCAAGAGATCCATGAGATATGTGAGAAGGCGCCAGCCTATTTCAAGCAGAAGATTTCAAATCAAAGAGTCAAAATCATAGAAATCATCGCCAAACATTTTCCAGATGATTATCTACAGATAAGAGACGAGTTTATGAAAAGGCAGAATGAGGTCACTTTAAACTATAGGGATTTCCATCAGATAACCCAAAAACTGCCCAAGTATCGCTACCTCTTCTCTTGAGCAACTTCGCACAAGCCTAGACTTGTGCTTTTGCGAAGAACGGGGCTAAAACCAACTGGTTATGAGGTCAACTTCGCTCCCAAACAGGAAGTGTGATTACCATAGTAACCCTAAGCTAGGCACTGGAAGTTCCATATTTAAGTGAACCGAATCACTAAACACATCGAGGAACGATCAGGGATGGCCAGTATTCAAGAACCAAAGGCAGATGATGAGCGAGATTTTATCGTGGTTTTCACGGTTAAACCGGGTACACGACTTCCCGGAGACGGAGAAATTCAGCTTAACTTTCCTGAGGACACTGGACGCGTGACCACAGTGATTCTTAAAAACCTTCTGGAGTTCGACCCTTCCGGCACTTCTATCCCAATCGGGTTGAAACTAGATGTTAAAGTGAGAGCAAACAACATTGACGAAGCTATCAAAAAGGCGGGAGAGGTTGCTGATGGGGTAGTTAGCTTTGCTTCAATTTGCACCGGAGTAGGTTTGCCTGTCGTTAAAGTGGAGCTTGCTTATGACATTACTCCAGGGACATCAGACAGAGATTTTCTACAGTTCTTCCGCGATGTTCCGCTCAAACCTTCTCGAAGAACGCTTGAACCCGCTACTATGATAGATCTAATGGATAGAGTCTTCAAGGTTGCCGATGTAAATATGAGGAATAGGTTATCGCGAGCGATAAGGTGGTACCGAAAAGGTTCCTTAGCAACGGACGTGTTCGAGAAGTTCGCTTGCTACTGGACAGGTCTAGAAGCTCTAAATCCTCTCTTGCAAGCAAAGTTCGAGATATCAGATGATCCGAACCGGTGTCCATATTGCAAGAAAGAATGGGTAAGCACACCAACAGTCTCTGGAATAAGGGCTGCCGTTCAAAATCTTATCGCGAAAGGATCCGAGTTCTACACAAGAATCAAGGAGCTGAGGGTTGGTTTGATCCATAGTAAGAGTGATTTGAAGATGTTGCTTCCTGAAGCTGAGGATCTGGAGCCCATCGTTCGCGAGGCGTTGGTCAGGTCAATCTTCTTCATCCTAGGCGTTTCTCCAACAGAGACGATCCTACGAGATACGCTTTCCGCAGAAGTTCCCATTGTGGCAGCACTAGAGGCGACAATACATGGTTCAGATCCATCTAATCTGGGCCCTCCTGGCGAACACCCGCACTTCGAACTCAGATCAAACGTTATCCAAAAGGCAGAGTTATTTGAAGACAAAGTTTCAGTGACTGTCACTACTAGCCTGATCACCCGCGTTGCTCAGGGCGTCACGATTACATGCTACGGGTGGCGACTATACGGACAAGAAGCCACCATAGATAAGGTTGAAGCGAAATAGCCTATAGGCTCATGTTCTTGATCCATTGTTCAATGAGTTGGCGAGCACTGTTTTCCACACTCTTTTCGTCGACCTCTCTGGCTCCGACATCAAGTTCATGTCTCGCGATGCTTCTAGCAATGGAAGGTAGGATCTTCCTCTTAACGAGTTCAGGATCGCGAGGTCTCGGCAGACTGCTTAATTTGTCACTCTTACTGCGGTAAGTATATTCCATAAGCCCGACGAATAAGTTGCTCGCCATGGAGTCTGTGAGCTCCTTTTCCAATTGTGCGTTGTAAACTCCTATCAGATAGGGGGAGAAGCGCTGGAGGATAAAGATAAGCCAGCCATCGTAGACTGCGAAGAATCTTGAGTCGAGGTTCTCGGCATATTTCCAAGCTTGTTGGATTGCAGTTGCGTATGATCTGCCAAAGGCTGTTAGTGCTCTCTGTTTACATTCTACAATGAGAAGAATAGCTCTGCGATCATACTGCTTGCCTACAATTACTATGTCTGCTTTCTTGTCGCCTATAGGCATCTCAGGCAATATTTCTTCTAGCGATGACTTTGTCTCTGCAAAGTTTGAGCGCTTGAGAGCGCCTTTGGCGACTCTGTAGAACTCTGACGCTATGTAGGATTCTCGTTTTTTGGCTTTCTCAATATCGACTTGTTGCATGCCGATTCTCCAGCAGCGTGACGCTAGAGCGGGTGACTCCTATCCATGAAATCTAGCGAGTCCTTTAAAAATGGAAGGCTCCCAGTGGCCGCAACCTACGGCAGGCCCGGCACCAACTCCATACCCATGCCCCATACCTCCAACAGGAACTTCATAGACTCTGTGACATTTTGCGCATTCAAGTAATGCAACAGGCTTCTCCAAAATCACTTCGAGAGAGCGAATGTTGATTCCTAGAAAGTCGGTAACAGGATTTCCTGAAGGTGGCTTAGGACTTAATAAGCGTCTAAGCGCTTCAGTGATGTCGGTGCCGAATTTCATGTAGCCTTCTTTAGTGTCTGGCTCATATTCTATCACTCCATATGGTTTCAAGTCTGAAGAAACCGAGCTTAAGTCTTGGGTGACCATGATCGTTCGGTTCGTAATCGCATGAGCAATTCCTAATTCATAGAAGACATTTGGCTTGGCATCTGTAAGGTCTGCCAGAACTATCTCGGAACTGTGAATTGACTCAAGAATCCCTTTGATCACCAATCCAACGGAAGCCTTGGACCTAGAACACTGGTATCCCAAATGTTCGAAAGTTGGTTTGAAGAGTTTTTCAAAGATATTGTCCCATTCTTCTTTGGAACAAGACTTGCTGTCGGAAAAAGGCATGATCACATAGCAAGTTTTCTGAATGACGCTACTTGGGCTGGACACGGTCACTATCCTTTCTCCCTCGATAGATATTTGACTAAACCGAGAATAAAGTCTTACATTGTTCGAGATATTAGCCTATGAACGTAAAACATAGAGATTTTCCGCTCTTCTTTTTGACAAGGAATTAATACATGCTACTTCAGCAACAATGCTTCGCAAGACAAGAAATTTTTTTCTGAGCGCGTGCGAAGCTAGCATTTGTCCAGGCTTTCGCTCTTCCTACATGAACGATGGATATGGATGCCTTTCTCGAAAGTCCAAGTTTCACCGCTATTAGCGATAATCTCCTGGCAAACACAGCAAACCGATTATTTACGCTCAGACGCGCTCACCTTGAAAACCGACCCAGTCGCTTGTCCATGGAGCGGCAGCCTGATGGAAGTTGAGCTATTTTTAGAAGGTTCATTCCACAAGATACATGAAGCCACAAGAATCATTGGCTGGAACAAGATCCTGCAGCTCCATAGGTTAGAGAAGGATCTGGCAAGAGTGAAGACAGAGCTGGGATTCTGAAGATGCACTCAAAATATGCTTGCGACCGGTTTCAACGACGCTTGCCAAATACATGTCGATATGTGTTCTAGCTTAGTCACCATATGCATATGCTCAGACTACGCACAATGTCCGAGATAGTGCATTTGCGACATCCCAAAGACCGAGTCAATCAATGTCGAGTATCAATCTCTTCGCGTTGATTTTCATCCGAGTACACAGACATTTTAGCGAACCAGACCGATCGAATCAAAGAAATTGCTGTTCTCGTTGAGCAGAAAAAAATCTAACAGACTCATAACGCATCCACGCTTTACAAGAATGAGACACCCAATCTAGAGTATGCCAAAATATGCTATAGTAGGCTAATTTCACCTACTTTAGCCCTGAAGATCTGAGGGAAGTGGCTGGCTTCTACGATGATGGGTGTACTCGGCGAAGCGGCTTGTTTTCCAAATGCTTTTAACTTCCCGCTGAGTGTTTGCAGTCTGGATATTAATGGCGGAAGTTGATGAACAGTACTTCGATAACAGCAAGCGATATCTAGCTCTTTTGAATTTGG
>Ga0209725_1001280_pt1 | contig 14410 bp, 8 predicted proteins | sample I18A1metaG_FD_184145 | JGI IMG/M metagenome (GOLD analysis project Ga0209725, IMG submission 184145) | Lake sediment bacterial and archeal communities from Gulf of Boni, Indonesia to study Microbial Dark Matter (Phase II) - ​I18A1 metaG... | ecosystem: Environmental > Aquatic > Freshwater > Lake... | reverse complement strand
GAACGGGAACTTCTTCTCGTCTCCAGAAATCCATTGTCAGGCTTGAGTATGGAACTATGTCCTCGATCGTTGCAACAAAGTCTCCTTCCTTTCCGAGAACAAATACGCCTGCACCTGCTCCTGAGGCATATTCCAAAGGATCTCCCCTCGGCGCTTGCGCGATATCCGATCCAATCGCCAATCCGTATTCGATCTTGCCTGCTTTGATGTCGGACTCAACAAAGCTGAGCGCCTGCATGCCCGCGTTGCATGCGCCCTCAATATCTGCGGTGAAGACGCCCTCTCCGACACCTACAAATGAGGCAACGTGCCTTGCAATTTGGCCGACTGCGTACGGCTTGGATTCAGAGCCGGCGGCAACCGTTCCTATCCTTGCAGGGTCGACTCCGGACATCTTGATGGCGTTTTCTGCAGCCTCTGTCGCCATAGTAATTGTGTCTTCAAAGTGACCAGCGATTGACTTGTACCTGAGGAGAAGGCCATTCCTGACTTTATCCAGAAATTCTCCTAGATCCTTTCTTCCTCTTTCCCTGGCTCTAACGATCGTTTCAGTCTGAATCCTCTGCCAAGGAATGTATACACCATACCCTAGTATTCCGACCTTATCATTTGCCAAACGCTCTTCACCCAGACGAGCACTCAGTTATGAGCATGTCAGAAACGCGTTGTCCCGTCTCGTACGGCTTCATGACTTAAAAGCATTTTGAAGATGGTCGATTTACTCATTAACATATCGCTGAGCGACCGCTGGCGAAACAGCCCGAGAGCATTGCAGACATCCGTGGTCACTGTACGTTGAAAGGCTCCTATGCTCGGAACCAGCTGAAGACGAGATAGTTTATTCCTTTGCCCTTCAGATCAGGAACGGCGATTGTGAACTGCTTCCTGACCGTGGTTGCAAGTCTGCCTGCTCTAACAATTTCAAATGTCCCCATGGTCTCTTTTTTCTGCTTGACGGAGGCTAAGAAGGGAGCATGATCGATTCCTGGTCCACGTTCGTAGACCGCAAAATCGGCACCGAATTTTATCCCCGGTGTAACTACAAAGCCTCTGTCGCGAAGATGGCGGTAGACCGTGTAGGCTAGGTCAAAACCCTGATACACCTTTCCTGCCAACTTCCTAAGGTGAGTCTTGCCAACTTTCTTACGAGTTCTTGAGTCGATCACGCGAAGCTTGTTCTTCTCAAGCAGGTAGAGACCTTCCATCAGGTCAAGCATAAGTGGAGCATCAAACTCTTGATCAGGTTTTGGCTTGGGCATGCCCACTGGCTTTCCGTAGAACCCTGACCTATACAGGGCCATGCCGTTTTCCGGATTCCAGACAATGAGGCGGGTTCCTACTAGTTCGGATTCCACTGGCTTTGACATGATTCTTGGTTCCTAGGCTATCACTGCTATGACCCTTACTAGGTCTACAACGTCAACTCCTGCATCCGCGATCCGCTCTAGATGCTGAATGATGTCTCTTAGAATCAGAATAGACTGTATAGAAGCCTTGCTGCTAAGAATCTCAAGATCCAAGTTTCTATGTTGGGAGTCGATCTTCCTCTCGACGGCTTCAACCGACTTGGACAATTCCAACGCCTTCTCCGGGTTAAGGTTCAGAGACATTACGGTGTCCCGTATCTTGGTCATCTCTTCCAAGATCAAACCCATCAAGGATGCGATTGCTTTCATATGTCTCTTATCGACTTTCCACTTCTTAGTCATGATTCCGTCAAGCCGGAAGGCCACAGCCTCAGCATCATCGGCAATCTCTGAGACTTGGAATATGAGACGCAGGAAGTCTTCGCGGTTTATCAGAAGGCTTCCAACTGAGGCTACCTCTCTCAGCAGAGTGCTCTTGAGTTTATCGGCTTCATCAATCATCTTAAGCATCTGATCATAATGTGTCCGTGCCTTCTTCTCTTCCCCTTCAGTTAGGGAATCCAACATCAGAGCAAGTTCACGAGTAATGTCAACAATCTTTCTTCCATGGTCATTACAGATGCTGAGCATTCTTCGTCTAATGGTAGCCTCAGTTTCGATCGGAAACGTCAACGGGCAAGCACCAAATGATTCATAGAGAAGCCTTGTCAAAACCTTGCTAAAAAACTATCCTACGAAGTTACGATGGTGCTCTTCGTCTCTTGGCAGAAAAGGTTATTCATGAGATAAGAAGCATGGTTGAATCTTGCATAATGGGATGGCCAAATTTGGTGGAGGGAGGGAAAATGAGTTCTTTTTCTACCTCATCGAGCGCGGGAGTTGCGTTTACCGCAATCCTAATTGTGTCCTCAGACACTTGCGCTATGGTGTCTGAGGACACTCGAAAATCATACGCTTCAGAGGACGCAAGGTTGCTTGTTCAGCAAGCTGTGAAGGAACTTGATTTAGCCAACCAGACATTTCGCCAGGCCATCGAATCTCTTCGACTAGATCTACTTGCGGAATCGCGGGACCATGCCGAAAAAGCCATAGAACTGTTGAAACAGGCCGAAACGTTAGAGAATAGACAATGGACAACCCAGCTGACGCTCATCGCAATTTCAGTCACCGCATTAGTTGCGGTTGCTGGCTTTGTCTTTTGGAAGACAGGCCTATTCCATCATGTGAGAGTACGGCATCTATGAGGACAGCGGAGTTGCCTGCTATATGGAGTCACCTGCCATATTCTCCTAATACCAAGAATCATAGTAGTTCCAGTCTTTGATGTGTGGTTGAATAAGATTGCACTCCAGAACACTCATGTCTCCTCATCTCTGTCTCATCTGTCTTTCATTTGTCTTGATTCTTGGTTTATCCAGCGTGCTTCCTGCAGTCAACGCAGACAATGTGGCTCTTTCAACCGGATCTGGTCTCAAACTTGAGGTAGAATTTGACCAAAGTCTCCCTTCAGAGTGGATCGGCTATGTTAGAGATTTCTACTACATGATCTATCCGGAGATGGAAACCTTCTGTGGCCCACCAATCAAGTCTGGAACTGTACTGATCAGGTTTGATGCAACTAGGCCGTTCTCTCCCAGCTATGACATAGGCAGAAACACTATCGTTATTGGCCGCGTGCCCAAGCCGCCGCAAACGCAGCAGAGAGACTTTTGGTGGGATCTTGACTTCATTAGTCAGGTCTCGCGGGCTTTCTGCAGCCCCTGCAACTACTTGTTCGCAAATTGGGCACATGGTGTACACAGGGCGATCGCGAGCCTAATCCTGATGTCGCTGACTCAGAAAGGGAAAATCTCCGTGGAATCTCCGAACTGGATCTATTTTGTAAAGACGTACGACGTTTTCAGCTATCTTGGTGGAGACACCGTAGCAGGAACCACATGGGGAAACAAGACAAGTGGAAGCCCATTCTGGAATCTTGGAGGGGGGATGTTCCTCATACTTGCATTCTCGTTTCCATCGAAGCAGACCGGACAGTTTGATTATCTGGCGCGAGTTTTCAAAGCTATCCAGTATAATGTGTACTGGAGCAAGAGGATCGACCTGAGCAGGGAGTCATACTTCTACGTAGATCGATCACTGCTTGAAGCGGCTCTTAACGAAGCGGCTGACGGACAGCGAATCGACGGTTCATCTCCATCAGAATGGGTTAAACAGCAGGCTGTGACCTTTGAAAAGGGCACACCCGGACCTCATCTTGGAGTCTACATTGATGATGTCGACAATCCTTGGCAAATCAGCGTGTTTGCTTTTGACCGCAAGTTCAACCCGAGGAATCCGATTGAAGGCTTCGAAAGTCCGCTCAAGAACACTCTAGTTTGGATTAGAGTGATCGACTGGAAGGGGGACCTGATCTACTCCGGTAACGTTACGACAGGGGATGACGGAAGGGCCTGGGCTAGACCCAGATGGAAACTGACCGAGGGCGGATATTCAGTCTTTGCAGAAGCTAACTATGGAAAGGTCCGCCTGTCTAGCAGAGGGTATGCGATCAATCGAGGCCAGCTAGGCAGCATACAGGGCCTTAGCAGCAGATTGCTTGGTGTGGTCTTGGATGGTGAGGGCGAATCGGTTTCTGGGTCAATCAGGAGTAGTCAGGGGCGAATGGAGTTCTGTCGCAGTGGGATCTTTTCCATTGACATTGGCGACACGTTGAATGCATATGAAACGTCGTTGAGCAGCAACAGTGCCGAAAAACGGATCACAAAGCCTGCCGCCTTCGTACGAATTGTTCCGATGTCAGCCCTAGGAGTTGGGGACGACCTTCGCAGCGTAGTCTGGGGCAAGATACTTGATGCAGATACAAAGTCGCCGCTTCCCGGCGTCGCAGTGAAGGTATACCGAAAAGAAGTGCAAAAAGGCATTACCGCCACTGACCCTACAGGGAACTTCAGACTAGGCGTTAGGGGCGAATGTAACTACACGATATTCGCGATGTACTTTGGAGCCTTGGGAAAGTCTAGTAGGAACTACATTCCTAGCACGTATGTCTTTGACACCAGAACTAGTAGAAATAGTTCAGTCAATTTCCTCCTTCTCAAGGGCGCTCTAATCATTCTTGATAAGCAGCTCGAGTTTTTTGACATAACGAAAATCTCTTCGGTCAACATCACGTTAGTGGATAGAAACACTGAGCGTCCGATGAGCGTGAACGGCACACTATATACGTACGGCTATGCGGCCCGCTTTCTTGGATTGGATTGGCGACAAATCATGGTTCCCCCGAACATAGGAGTCAAACTAAGGCTTGATGTCCTTGGAACCCTTGAAGAAATCGTTGGCGGCAGAAGAACTACGAGATCAGTCAGTCGAAGCTTTGTGGCAGACGAAGTCTTCCGCATGGAAACTGGTCAAGAAATGACTTTGGATATGCGACGGCTATCAATGCTTTACAACCTTCATGTTTTGAACACCCTTGTGATGAAGGCAAACGAGCTCATCCGACAGTCTGAGGAGTATGGATTTTACGTTGTCTCCGAGAAGAAGGAACTCACAAACGTCAACAAGCTGAGTTCTTCTGCATATGAAAAGAACAAACAAGGAAAGTTCAGTGAAGGCTTTTCGGACGCCAAAGTGGGCTACAACAAAGCGTCATATTTGCTGGAGTCGCTGTCGATGACTTTTTCCGAGTCATACTGGTCCGGATTGATGTTGGTATTCTTCTTTGCCTTTTGTGCGGCCGCGCTGGCGGCCTTTGCTTTCGACAGGAGCGCAGCGAAACTACTTGGGCTTCTGGGTACATACGTGTGCATGTGGCTCTGCTTCTATCAGCTCTTTCCCGGCTGTAGAATAGTCCCTCAACAGATTCTTGTGAGTTCGAGCATAATGGCAATTGCAGGCTCGGCAACACTTTCCATTGTAGTGCCGGCCACTCTTGGCAGAGCTAAGGGATCTACAGCCCACTTGAGCACGTTATTCTCCTTGGCTAAACGTAACCTGCGAAGAAGAAAACTCAGAACAACTCTTCTGACCATAACAATGGCAATCCTTGTGCTTTCATTTGTGGCCTTGACTTCGTTCTCTGTTGAGCACGGCTTGGAGACGAAGACAATAGCAGGAACCGCTCCCTCTAATGGCATTCTGGTGAGAGAGGATCCTGCATTTGATGCGAGGTTTGCAACATTAGCACCACTGCCCGAAGAAATAACGCAGTGGCTTTCAGGTGTAGCGGGAGTCATCAAAGTTGTGCCGAAATTTGAAAGTATGCCTGAACTGAGGGTTACGTACTGGGATGGTCGCTACTTCTACGACTACTTGGGAAGCTTGTCCAACCCGGCGACGAACACCAAGATGCCGCTCCTAGGAGCGGTCGGGATTCGTCCTGCGCAGGAATCTGCCATTACTCACATCCACGAAGTCATAGCCGTTGGCCGGCTGCCTGAAGAGGATGAAAGAGGTGTGATGATCAGCGTTGAAGCTGCCCAGAAGTATGGCTTCCATGAGGGAGAACAGCTAATCCTATCACTTGCAACAGGTGGTGAGATGCGAAGCCATCCCGTTACCCTAGTAGGGCTGCTCGACGATGCAAGGCTACGTTCAGCGAAAGATCTGGATGGACAATCACTTCTGCCGATGATAGTCCGACAACACCTATCCGATGGCAACATCGTTCTTCAGGCTATAGATCCTTGTGAGCCGGCGACAATCGTTCTCTTGAATATCGCGACAGCTCAAGGTTTTCCAGGCGCTCTTTCTGTAAGCAGGCTCTCTGTAGTATCTGACAGTGTGAAAATCCCCAATTTGGCCCGTCAAATTGCGCTTGCGAGAGATCTGTGGGTATGGACATCAGTAGACGGGAAAATTCAGTCCATTCATTTGGCATCATACATTGAAACACAGGGAGGATTCCTAGTTGTTCCGCTTGCTCTGGTTGGGCTAAATCTTGGCGCAGCGATATACATGGCCATTTCTGAAAGAAAGCGTGAGACAATGACTCTATCCACGCTGGGAGTAGATCCAGGGAATATCACAAGAATGTTCTTGGGAGAAGCGATCCTCATCGCGCTCTTGGGCTCAGGAATCGGATATCTGTCCGGCTTGGGCTTCTACAGGATCATGTCCCTTTTCCTGCTAAATCCAGAGGTAAGGCAGAAAGTATCCGCATCTTGGAGCATTGCGGCAATCGGCCTGGCAATGGCTGTCTCGATTCTGGGGGCTCATATTCCATCAAAGAGAGCCGCGGTCTTCTCCACACCAATACGTTTGGCCAGGTGGAGGATGAAGGAAACCTATTCAGAAGCAGAGGGATGGAGAATCACGCTTCCACTCAAGATCGAGACAGAAAAAGTAGATCAGTTCATGAGATTCATGTTCGAGCGACTTCAGCGACTTGACAGGGCTTCCGATCATGTTGAAAGATTGAAAATGCTGGAAGATGATTCAAATGACAGCCTCAATAGACGATTGGACTTCACCTTCATGCTTCGAGGAAAAGGAGTTGTTCGCGCCGGTTATGGAGCGGGGTCGTTCTTTATGCTGCCCACTCGCTTGGTGGTTTCAGGAAGACGGAAAGAGCCTTTGAAAGCTGAACTGATATGCAAAGAATCGGCGGAGGCCAAGGATGTCGTATACCAAGTAGCTGATATGCTGCGGAAGACGGCCCTCGACTGGAGCGCGATCAAAGAGCAAAACAATCCCACTCACACTAGGCAAGCGAGGGGTCCCGCTTGAATTCTGTTGTTGAGTGTCCATGTGGCACCAAGATCCAAGACTCATCAGAGTACACGCTCTTATTCTTGAAAAAGGAACTATTAGAAATCGACATACTCTGTCCCAATGAGATATGCCACCTTCGAGAACTCGGATACATTAGGTTTGAGAAGTCTGGGGGGGAGGCTTTGTTCAGAGAGGCATCGTTCTATCCTCCTTTTGTGACATGGAATAGTACCCAACTTGGCAGAGAGCTAGCTCAGAACATCCTGAAAAGACACCTCAAAGAAATTGTAACAACACATATTGATTGGAGAGAGATCGCTCAAGTGGCGAAACCAAGTTCTAGCGGCCTCGAAACAAACAAGAGAGATGAAACGGTATCTCGTTCTGGAATAGGTAAAGAGGAGGGGGGCGGATATTGAATTCAACAGTAGTTAATGTGACAGAGGTTGCGAAAGAGTACGTTCTGAAAACTGAACGTATCGAAGCACTCTGTGGAATCAATTTCAGAGTGAGAAGAGGCGAGTACGTTTCCATTCTTGGACCTAGCGGAAGTGGGAAAACCACTTTGCTCAACTTGATAGGCGGCCTAGATGAGCCGACTCATGGAGCAGTGTTGATCGACGACGAAGACATATTCGAACTGAGCTCAACTGAAAGGGCTCTCGTGCGATGCAGGAAGATCGGATACATCTTCCAAACGTTTAATCTGATCCCATTTCTCTCAGCGATTGATAATGTCTCGCTCCCCATGGTGTTTGCAGGGAAGAGCAGGAAGGATCGGTTGGAACGCGCAAGAGAGCTGTTGCGGCTCGTAGGTCTTGACGATAGACTTAATCATAAGCCGGCAGAGCTGAGTGGAGGACAACAGCAGAGAGTTGCCATAGCAAGGGCGCTAGCTAACTCACCGTCAATCATTCTGGCCGATGAACCTACTGGAAATTTGGATCTGAGCACTGGACTGGCTATAGTGCAGCTGCTTTATAGGCTAAGGTCTGAGATGGGCACTACTGTGATTTGTGCGACACATGATCTAAAAATGATTGAAGTGAGTGACAGGATTGCTTGGCTAGAGGACGGGGTCATCAAACAGATAGAAGACAAACAAGGAGTAACGCTTACCGCGGCAGATCTGCAGGCTATGAATCAATCGGAGAGGTGATCTTATGAATAGATCGTTATCCTCAATCAGTTTGACCTTCATCATAATCTTCACAATTCTCTCTTCCTTGGGGTCTTGCATTATTGGTTTTCACAGCACTCAGCCAACCTATGCAGGAGAATCAGATAGGCCCGTGATTCTTTTCGATCAAACCAGGAATCCTACAGAGTATCCAAGACAAACAAACACTCATCTAACCATTAAAGAAGGTTTTTCAGATCTCGTCGGGCTGCTTGAGAATGCAGGATTCAATGTTCAAACGCTTGACAAAGGACCGGTTACTCAGCAACTATTGAGAGGAGTTGCAGTCCTAGTGCTTCCTCCTTCTATGAACCAGCTGCAATCCTCTGAAGAATCCACCATAGTCAACTATGTTGAGAACGGAGGAGGCTTACTCATTCTGGGTGAGAATGGAGACAAGGGATATTCTGGACTCGCTCAGAAGTTCGGTGTGACGATGCTTCCGGGTTTATTATGCGACCGTGATTATGGTCTCAAGAGCAGGCCGTTCAGCGTCAAAATATCAAACATGAGACGTCACGATGTCACCTTGGGCGTTGAGTCGTTCATCTTCAATTGGGGACAACCTCTTCTTGTTGATAATTCTGCCCAGCCACTTGCTTTCACTACTAGTCAAAGCTGGTATGAGACAGATGGCGACGGAGAATGGGAAGGTGAACCATTCGGTTCATTCGCTGTAGTTGCTGCAACGGAGAGAGGGTCTGGACGGGTGATTTCTCTTGGAAGTGCAGTCTGCCTGGCAAACCTCAACCCATCCTATTGGGAGGGAGGACTGAAGGACTTCAACACGCTTAGACTGATATTCAATATCTTCAATTGGATTGGCAAGCAACGCCTCTTTGGAATAGACCTGAACTACACAATGATAGTAGACGAGACTCTCGCTAAGGATCACATAGTACATGTGAAGGCTGAAGTTTCAAAGCTCAGCACGCCGAAGCTGACGATAACGATGAGTATGTGGCACGCCGGAGGATATCAGAACCGAAAAGTAACCAGTTTTTTTGCTTCAACCGAGAGTGGCTCGCCCGTTAAAGTCACATACTCCGCTACTGGCCAAGAGCAATTCTGGGCAGTAGAGTGTGGGGCAGCCACCAAGATCTTGTTTGAGTACAGCATTATGATGAATGTGATGAGAGCTAACACGTACCAAGGATACTTGGGCACAAATTACGGGATGACTGAGGCTGCCGCCACATTTCTGGTTCCACTCAGCTGTCCAATAGCCAACATAAGAATCGGGTTCTCTTTGCCCAGCGGATGGTCAGCATTCTCTCCATGGCAAAGGGAGGGAAACAAGTTTACTATTCCGAGCTTTGGTGGAACCATGTTCCGATACTCGCCGACGATTGAACTCCAACTCTTTCTATGGTCAACCTATGCGGTCGGAGCCTTCGACCAATTCTCGAAAATGATTGATAACACCAACGTGACAATCGTGGTATATTCGGGTTGGGAGAAATCATTCCAAGAGGAGATCATTAAGACTTCATTTGACTTGTACGAATATACGATTAGACTGTTCGCCAAGCTGGCTCAGAAGAGGTGCATTGCGATCTGGGCTCCTCTGACTGATGATGGAAGAGATGTTTCTGCATGCGAGTGGTCTACAAGTCATGGAATGACGACTGACCAAAGGAAGTACTTCAATATCCAGAATTCGAGGTCACAAAATCCTCTGCAATTCCATCACCGCATATTTCACATTTGGAACGCTTGTGAGCCTACAGGTCTAGCGTGGGCAACACCAGACGAGATCTGGGGTGCAGAAGGGATGTGTCAATACTATAATGCAAAAGCAGTGGCAGAGGTGAGGAAGTTGCAGTATGTTCCGTGGTTGCCATCAGTATTGAAATGGTACCAGAAGGAGATCGTTGGTACAAAGTATGATCTTTCGTTAGTAGAGGCTGCCAAGTATTTCCAAGCAGGCATGACAGAGTATGATGTGGACAACTTCCGACTTATGCCATATTACAAAGGCGCCTTAGTTTCCTACCTCCTAGACAGCCTAATCCAAAGAATGCCGGGGAACAGGAGTCTTGACGATTTCATGCGATACCTGTACGCCTATTATGGTGCCAATACAGGGACCATTTCAAATAGGAACCTACAATTACATCTTAACGCCATTACAGGCTTCAACTTTTCACTATTCTTCGATAAGTATATTTATGGCACAGAGCAACTGCCTCTGCTCCTTGAGAAGGAACAGATAGCTGCAGACTGGGTTCGCTTCTCACAGACATTGTACCTTGCAACGACACCTGTACTGACAATCAGACCGACGCCAAACTCATTCGTGACTGGTGAGACTGTTACAATCACAGTGGTATTGCAGGATGTCGACGGAAGCGCACTCGTAAATCAAGATGTGATTTTCGGCTTCGACTCGTCTCAAACGGGGAGAGCAAGGACAGACAGTAAAGGGATTGCAGGTATAACCTGCAAGGTTGATCTTAGAACAGGTTGGCATGATATCTGGGCAATCTCGAGGTCACAGAGATACCGAGAAGCAAGAGCGGCCGTGACAGTCGTAGTCTTCTCAGCAACTCCTCCTGATATCACGGATTTGACGAGTTTTGACCGCATCGTCACCGGCATTATGCAGAAGTACTCAATCCCTAGCGGAGCAGTTGCGGTTGCAAAAGACGGACGTTTGGTGATGGCAAGAGGATACGGTCTTGCTGATGTGGGGATCAATCAGCTGGTGCAGCCAGATTCCCTCTTCCGGATTTGCAGCCTATCAAAGCAGATCACTTCTGTGGCCATTCTCAAGTTGGTGGAAGAGGGGAGGCTGGATCTAGATGCCAAAGCTTTCGTAATGCTTAATCATATTAAACCTCTACCAGGCGAGACCGTTGATCCGCGCATATGGAAGATAACGGTCCGTCAACTCCTGCAACACTCATCGGGATTGATAAGAGATGTGGGAGGCGAGTCGGATATTCGGAAGATTATAGAAGCAGGGGGTCAAGTTCCACCGACTCCTGAGATCTATGTCCGCCTTATACTTGGCAAAAGCCTTGACTTTGAACCAGGGACATCCTTCTCATATAGCAACATTGGCTACATCGTTCTGGGTCGTATCATCGAGAAAGTAACCGGTCAGAGATATGACGAATATGTCCTGAACAACGTACTGAGAAAAATGGGAATCACTCGTATGCGATTCTGCGGAGATCTACTTACGGAGCGCGCTGAGGGCGAAGTCCGGTACTACGACTACCCTGGAGCTCCTCTAAGCAAATCCAACTTTCCCAATGTCTCAGGTCGGGTATCGTGGCCCTATAACCTGTACCTCAAAGCGTCAGATTCGTGTGGTGCTTGGATCGGCTCACCGATTGACCTCATACGCTTCGTGACAGCTATCGACGGTCGTAGGTCACCGCCTTTCTTGAAACCCGAAACAGTCCCGCTCATGATATCTCGTCCTCCGGAACTCTGGGTTGATAGGACATATGGATACCGTTGGAGCGGTACGTACCACTATGCAATGGGTTGGTTTGTTCGACCGGTCGGAGCTGATGCTGACTGGTGGCATACAGGTAGCACCCTTGGAAGTGTGACTATACTTGTCCGAACTCATGATGGGTTGGCGTGGGCAGCACTATTCAATTCACGTCCCAAGGATATAGAATCATTCCGCTACGAACTAAATGACGCACTCTGGCAAGCAGTGGGCGAAATCACGAAATGGCCAGCATACGACTTATTTGATCGATATCAAACGTTGCCGACCATAAGCTCTGTGACCTCAAAAGGATTGGCAACATCGACCGTATCATCAGTAATATGGCTGCCCTCTGAATTCTCGCTACAGCTTCCCCTTCTCTTAGGCTTGGCCTTATGCGCAGTAGCAGCAACAATCGCACTGCTCCTAATGCGAACGAGAGGGAGGAAGCAAACTCTGATCAGTCAGACGAAGACGACTGCATTTCCGATTACTCAGGTACTAAGGTTCAGTCTGGAAGACATGAAAGCAAGGGGAACCCGATCTAGGATTACTGCGCTTTCGATTATGCTCTCTGTGGCATTCATGGTCTTTCTTTCAACGATGGCATCGATTTTGACAGTTATGGTGGGTCAGACGACTACTGTTCAGACTCACTACTATCTGATGGAGATCATTGCACTCATGGTGTGCTTGGTAGGAGTCACCAACACGATGCTTATGTCCGTAACCGAGAGGTTCAAGGAGATAGGTGTAATGAAGTGTCTTGGAGCGAGAGATAAGCACGTTGTGATAGTCTTCCTATTCGAGGCTCTTATTCTAGGGATCTTAGGGGGCATTGCGGGAGCACTCGCGGGACTAGGCATTGGGATGATCGCATTCGGCCTTCAAGTCGGATGGGAGCTGATAACGTTGGTTCCTTTACACGAATACGTAAGGCACGCCGCTGTCGGGGTTGTTACAGCGGTATTGCTCAGTGAGGTGGGATCTCTTTACCCAGCTTACTACGTCGCCCGTTTGAAACCCATGGGTGCGTTAAGACATGAGCTATGAATATCTTGTCGAAGCAGAGGATGTGGCAAAGGAATACGTGTTAGGATCTATGCGAATCAGGGCACTAGAAGGTGTTGATCTAAAAATCCGTCGCGGAGAGTACGTTTCGATCATGGGTCCGTCTGGCTCGGGAAAAACGACTCTCTTCAATATGATAGGCGCAATCGACAAACCCATGCGAGGCAAGATCTATGTTGACGGCGTCGATATTACGGAGCTTGATGCATTTGAGCTTGCTTGGCTTCGCTGCAGAAGAATAGGTTACATCTTTCAAACGTTCAATCTAATACCAGTATTGACAGCTGCGGAAAACGTAGCGCTACCGGCAGTTTTTGCCGGCAATTCACAACGTGGAGCAATGATGAAAGCTGTTGAGTTGTTGACACTTGTCGGATTGAAAGACCGATTGAACCACAAGCCGCCAAGTCTCAGCGGAGGACAACAGCAGCGTGTCGCAATCGCAAGAGCACTGATCAACGATCCTCAGATAGTCTTGGCAGATGAACCGACAGGGAACCTTGACCTTCGTACAGGACGAGCTGTAATTGATGTTTTGAAGACCATAAATGAAGAGAAGAGTGTAACCGTAGTAACGGCTACTCATGATCTGAAGATGATGGGAGCCAGTGATCGAATAGTGTATCTTAGAGATGGCAGAATAGAAAGGGAAGAAACAATTGCAGATATTGAATTGAAACGAGCCCTGCCGTCCGAAAGTTGACATGTGTCAGCTTATTAGTGTCATCTCAGATCCGGACATATTTCTGATCAAGCACAAAAGAAAACAACCAAAACTGGACACCTTCAGAACTCACACATCAAATTGGCATATCTCAAACCGGAACTCCGAGAGTCAATCCGGGAGTTGTAATTCCACTTCCCTAGCTGCGAGATCGTTCGACCCTGTGACTTATCACTCACAAGCATGGGAAACCCCATCAACTAATCAGAACCAAAAGAGCAGCCACAGACCGGACAGGGTCTGCAAAACACAGGCTTAAGAAGTTGAACCCTCTGTCTCAATGTCTCTGAAGACTCACTTAAATACGCCACACGATGGTCCACAACTTCTGTAGCCCCGAATTCTTACAATTCAGAACTATCCTCGTTTCCTATACAATGCCGCAGAAAGCCTTCGTTTCGTCTTGAAGTAGGGGCCTGTCTAGTCTTCAGTAACCTTCGTGACCGGTCGCCCTAGTTGACTGAATTCCATTCTTCCCTTGATGTACCCTCGTAGGAGTCTCGGAAGTTCGATAGAAGCAGTTCTAACCTGATCCCAGGTGTCTCTATTCCTCAATGTGACCGAGTCATTTGTCAAAGTATCATAGTCAACGGTAATGGCTACAGGGACACCTGCTTCATCCGCCCTAGCGTATCTTCGACCTATGGAGCCGGCTTCATCGTATTCAACATCAAACTCTTCATCCAGTAATGTTTGGTACAGCCGTTGAGCTTTCTCTGCGAGGCCATTCTTGGCCATCAATGGCAGGACTACTGCTTGCACCGGCGCCAAGTCTTTCGGAATGCGAAGAACGGTTCTATCCTTCTCCCGGGAGTAAGCGTATTCAAGCGCAGCATAGAGGAGTCGATCCGAACCGAAGCTCGGCTCAACCACGTGAGGAAGGAATCTCCGACCTGTCTCCTCAA
>Ga0209725_1001279_pt1 | contig 14416 bp, 14 predicted proteins | sample I18A1metaG_FD_184145 | JGI IMG/M metagenome (GOLD analysis project Ga0209725, IMG submission 184145) | Lake sediment bacterial and archeal communities from Gulf of Boni, Indonesia to study Microbial Dark Matter (Phase II) - ​I18A1 metaG... | ecosystem: Environmental > Aquatic > Freshwater > Lake... | reverse complement strand
CCTCCAGCAATGTGGAAAGCAAGACGAAGCATCGGAAGCTCGTTATCCCCGGTATGGCGGCTCGTCTAAGCGGAGAGATAGAAGACCTCACGAAATGGGAAGTCATGGTGGGCCCGAAGGACTCATCGCAGATCAAGGAGTACTTGGACAAGTTCTGGAATGGGGCAAACACGCAATAGCTCTCGCGAATACGAACTTGAAGGCAGGTTAGATGCGGTTCCACATCGAGGTCGAGCACCCGGAACGCTGCATCGGATGCTACAGCTGCCTTTACGCTTGCTCGCGACACTTGTACAACACAGTCGACCCGACGCGGGTCGCCGTATTCGTACGGGTCAACAAGTCGCTTGAGAACCCTTTCAACGTCATCGCATGCAGGTTCTGCGCTCAGCCGGAATGTGCGCTTGTCTGCCCGCAAGGTGCGCTCGAAGCTCTGCCCGAGGGAGGAGTCACGCTTACGCCTTCCAAATGCGCAGGATGTAAGAACTTCGACTGTATAGAGGCGTGTCAGCTCGGAGCGCTTGTCCTTGATAGAAGAACCAGGGTTCCAGTAATCTGTGACCGTTGCGGAGACTGCGCAAAGTTTTGTCCTCATGATGTGTTCAGATACGAGGAGATGAAGACTTGAGCTCTAGACTCAGACAGGTTCTGCACATCAACCTCTCAGAGAAGGAGAGCCGCATCGACGAACGCCCAGAACTGTTCGATACCTACTTGGGAGGCGCAGGAGTCGCTTCGAAGCTTCTCGAAGAGGAATGCGCTCCAAGAGTCGACCCGTTTTCGCCTGAAGCTCCAGTGATATTTGCCGTCGGACCATTCACTGGCCTGCTGCCCTCCATGGTCAAGACTGTCGCAATGTTCAAGTCGCCGTTGACGGGGAATCTCGGCGAATCTCACTGTGGCGGACATTTTGCGACTGCGCTGCGATTTGCTGGATTCGGGGCCGTCGTGGTGAAAGGAGCGGCCGATATCCCGTCTGTGGTGCTAATCGAAGATACGGACGTGCGCGTCGAGGCGGCCGCGTCGCTTTGGGGTCTTTCACCGCTGCAGGTCGAGAAGTCCCTTCGCAGCCCCAGTCAGGAGGGAATGGAAAGTGTTGCAAGCATAGGAATCGCAGGCGAGAACGGCGTTTACTACAGCGGGTTGATCACAGATCGCTACCATCACTTTGGCCGCCTAGGTCTTGGAGCCGTCATCGGAGCAAAGAAGCTTAAGGCAATGAAGATTCACGGAACGGGAGAAATCCCCCTGGAACGACCGACAGAGTTCAAGGATTTCTATGAGGAGATTCACCGACGGGTTGTTCAGACTGAAGAGATGCGAAAGTATCACGATCTCGGCACCCCAATAAATGTGATGATGCTGAACGAACTGGGTGCTCTTCCGACGAAGAACTTCTCTCAACCAAAGTTTGAAAGGGCCGAAGAGATTTCGGGGGAACGGTTCCTGGAAACCCTCTTGGAACGCAAGATCTCCTGTCCCGGTTGTCCGGTCGCCTGCATACACCTAGGCGGTCTCAGGACCAGTTTCAGTCCTCAACATGAGCTCGGTCGAAAAGAAGCATTCGAAGAGCTTGACCTAGTACCGTACAACTACGAGCCAGTGTTTGCGCTCGGAAGCAATCTCGAAATTGGAGACGCCCAATCGGTTCTTCGCTTGATCGGAAAATGCGAACGCGTGGGCATGGACGCGATCATGACAGGGTCAGTCCTCGCATGGCTGACCGAGGCCGTCGAGAAAGGCCTGATTCCGCGACAAGAGATCGGAGACCTCGAACCGAGGTGGGGAGACGCTGCTACTTACTCAAAGATCATAGAGAACATTGCCCTGGCGAAGAATCAGTTCTACAAGAGATTGGCACTCGGTACATCCGCAGCCGCCGAGAAATATGGAGGAAAGGACTTCGCCGTTTCGATCGGAAAGAACAGTCCAGCCGGGTACGCGACTGGATACGGTTTTGTCGTCGGCACACTCGTCGGGGCTAGGCATTCGCACCTGAGCAACATGGGATACAGCATTGACCAGAAGGCTGTCAAGTCAAACCTATCGTTCGAGCAGATAGTCGAGAAGATTGCTGACGAGGAAGACTGGCTCTACGTATACTACTCTTTGATCGGCTGCTACTTTGCAAGAGGCGTCTATGATGAGGAAACAATCGCCAAAGCGCTCGATCTGATCGGGCTCACAAAGACCGGCAAAGATTTGAGGGATCTTGGAAACGAGATATTTCAAAGGCTGTATAGATTCAAGGTTAGAGAGGGCTTCAACCTTGCTAGGGAGGAAATCCCCAAGCGGATGAGTGAGATCGAGACGCCGTATGGCAAGCTGGACCCAAACAGACTTCGTGAGATGGTTCAGCACTACATCAGGATTCGTCAGCGTCAGGGTCTTCCGCTCAGACGAGACGACGAGGCTCTCGCCGAGCTACTTTCGCCGACCGCAGAGAGATAGGAGCGGTATCCCGGCACGCCGTTTCACGTCTCTTGGACCAAGGCAGGGGCGAGGATGACAGACAAAGGTTCTGAACGCGGCGCAGGCGAAATCGCTTACTGGAGAGTGCTACTAGGTCAAGACCCTGCTTCCTTATGCAGGAGGACATTGGCCACTTGGGATATCGAGAAAGGAGCGTACATGCTGAGGGTTCTGGACGTATGCTACATGATCGCTCCCCGAACGCAGACGATCGTCCCTGAAGTGGCCGCCGGTTCCGGCAGCGTCGACTGGGATATTCGCCTGCTTATCCTAGCGTATCTAACCGCAGCGACCGAAATCTCGTTGGTAGGCAAATGGGTTAGTCCTATAGAATTCAGTGGAGGCGACCTCTTCTTCTCATCCAATGCTCACAATCTCAACTTCGCCGAGCTACTGCTCACATTCAAATCCCCCGAAGATTTCCTCAGTGCAGGGCAGAAGATCGGTGGAAAGATCGACACGGTAGGAGACTCATCGTTTGTGCTTCGAACTCTGCCGAGGATACCTATCCTCTTCGTGTATTGGGCAGGGGACGAGGAATTGCCGTCCAAGATTTCCGTGCTCGTTGATGAAAGTGCTCGTAGTCATCTGGCCATAGATGCGCTGTGGCTTGCAATAAGGGTCTCTGAGAGACGGCTTCTCCAAGTTGGGAAATCCAACCTAGATTCAAGCGCTCCGATGCGGAAGGGTTAGTCTCACTCCTCACGCATTAGTTGAGACATTATTGAACTACTTCTTTGCTTCTCCGATGACCAATGCTGCTATTTCATCGGCTATACGTACGTTCGTGGTGGTTTGCAGTCCCCTCCAACCTGGCTGAGAATTCACCTCGTGCACAAGCAAGCCCTGCTCGCTCTCCATGATGTCGACGCCAGCTATCTTGCAGCCCAGTACGTCCGCTGACTTCACTGCCAACGTTTCCACCTCGCGGTCAACTTGAAAGTGCGTTGGCACCGCGCCTCTGCTTACGTTGGTCTTCCAGGAACTTGAGACCCTGAACATTCCGGCCACAACCCTTCCTCCAATGACGAATGTCCGAATATCCCGCGTTCCGTGACCAACAAACTCCTGTACATACAAGACGTGCCTGTAGAATCTGAGCGTTCTCATGACCCGCTCTGCAATATCTTCGTCACGAATCCTAGCGACCCCAATGCCTCTTGACCCGAAGACCGGCTTGATTACCGCCTGTCCTCCGAAACTCCGGAACGCCTCCATGGCATCGCGTATATTCTCCGTAACGACGGTTCGGGGCACAGGAAGGCCGTGCTCGCTGAGCAAGGCAAGCGTATAGTACTTATCAACAGCCTTCTCAATCGCTGCGGGCGGATTGACGATCGGCATACCCCGCCTGGCCAGCTTGTGTAGACCATCCATCTGGAAGATGATCTCGTCGAGGGAGCCGCGCCCGATGGGCCTGACTAGAACTGCCGACAGGTCCCTTAGAATATCAATCTCGCCGAGTGAGAACTCAGGCGTCAACCCGACTCGCGTGGCCACATCGGCGAACCGGAACGCCACGGGTTCCACGTTCTTGCGGATGAAGGCCTCCTTCAGCTTTGACGAGCACCATGCGTCTTGGTCGCGAGTCATGATGCCGACTTTCAAGTGAGAAATACTCCCATTCTCATACATGTTGACTGGGAATAAATAGGTCACAGCCTCATCTAGGCGAGCCTCGCTTGAAGATCGTGAGCCGAGCAATCAGAACCAAGTACTGGAAACCGGGCGACGATTATCGTAAGATCATCCTAAACTCGACATCTGGGGAACTACAGAGCGGAGACATCGTGGCCGTTTCGGAGAAAGCGCTCGCCGTCGCTCAAGGAAGACTCGTCGACGAGTCTAAAGCCAGGCCGGGCACCTTGGCGCACATCCTCACATTTTTCTGGATGAGGGTAGTGTGGGGTCGTCTGTTGGGCCGACTTTCCCGTATGAAGAAAGCGAATATCGCACGTCTCAAGGCCTACCCACTTCTCGAAGGTGCCAAGCATAAGCAAGTCTGTTTGGAGGAAGCGGGATTTCTGCAAAGCCTGCGTCCTCTCTCGGAAGGAGGAATAGACACAACGAACCTGCCATATTCTCTGGTGAGCCTGCCGCTTGAATCTCCAAAGCGCTTGGCAGAAGAGATTCGAGGAATCATTGCTAGCGAACTCGGCAAGGCGGTTGCTGTAGTGATCGTGGACAGCGACAAGACCTACTCATGCCGTGGTGTTCATTTCGCTTCGAGAGCTACTGATGTTCAGGGTATAGTCGAACTTGGTTTCTTTGCGTACTTGATAGGTCGGGCTTTCAGGTGGAAGGCAAGATCCACGCCTCTGGCATGGGCTGGCTCCGAGGTCTCTCCGGGATACGCGCTGCGTGTTGCGGGTCTGGCCAACAAAGCTCGCGGGCACGGGGCTGGAAGAACCGCTTGGGAGATGGCTGCTCGGTTCGGCGTGGGGCTAACGGAGGTTGATTGGCAGATGCTCGAGCGGGTGGAGCACAAGCCTATTGTAATCCTGAGGCCGAGGTCAAGCGATCCAAGAAGCGAGTTGTCTCAAGGTCTATATCCGTCAAGTATCAGCACCGACAGCGCAGAGGCTGTCAGATCAGCCGTCGTGCCCGGATTTGAGCGGTGACCTGACCTCTGCAGCGCTTCGTCCATTCGCTCGACAGCTTTGCGCCCTTTCGCAGTCTTCATTCCGCCTGTCCTGAGAACCCGCTTGGCTCTAACCGAAATCTCCCTAGCGCTGCTCATGCCTTGTTTTCGAGCGACTAGGCTATCCGGGATCTCGGAGAGAATCCTGAGATAGGTGTCGACGACCGCGGTGTTGATGTCTCCCGTCGACTGTAGCTCACGCCTTAGAAATGGTAAGCCGATGTCGAACGTTACGGAGAAGTCGTTGGCCCACTCCCAAGATATCGTGTCGTACTCTGCTGATATGCGGAAGATATCGAGCAACGAAAGGTTCCGCTTGCGGATTTCCGTCATTGAGTTCTTGTCATTGATGTCGAGCTCGGACACTTTTCCGATGCCGCCGGGAGATGCACGGGATATTGCACGGTACGTATTCATCGTGTCAACCGGAGTTGTTTCCCTCACAACCCTTCTCAGGTTCCTCCTGATCTCCTGGGCTCTCAACGCGGAGCCAGGCGCAACCATCCCAGCCGCATAAGCTATCGGGGTCAGAAGCAAGATCACACCGAGACTCGTATTCCCGCCATGTTGCCATTCCAAGGATGCCTCCACCGCGCGGCTCATACGTTCACCAATCGCGAGCTCCAAGTCTCCTCCCAATCGTTCTGCGACCCTGCGCCCACGCAGGGCTGCGAGCCTAAAATGTACTCCCAACGCGGCGGCGGATGCAAGGAAGTGCTCAAACCTTGTTCCTTCAAAATCACGGGTCCTGTGCACATTTCCAGGCTTGGGGTATGCGCTAACTTCCAGCAGAACGGCAAGCTGTAGCGCCGCAGCAACCTCGTCATGCGTATTTCGCATTATTTTCACTTCGAAACAGCATTTCGAGATCGGTTTGGTCGGCCTTTCCCGCCGGGCCACAGCTATTTACTCACACGCTTATTTAGAAGCACTTGAGGAGTTGGTGAGGCTGACGGAGATCAAGGACTACGTCGGTCGGCTCTCTGTCGAAAAAAGTCACATATACGAAGTCATACTTTCGACCTTCACTGAGGACGGGCATCCAACAGCAGCCCCAATGGGCATCACATTTGCAGACGATGAGTCACTTGTAGTTCGACCCTTCAAGACCAGCTTGACCTTCCAGAACCTGAAGGCAAAGAGGTGCGGTGTAGCTAACATAACATCTGATCCGGCCTTGTTCTACGCTGCGGCGTTCAAGTGGATGGACAAGAACCGGGAGATTCTTCTGAATCAGTTTGAAAGAGCGAGAAGCGTCGATGCGCCACGTATCAAGGTTGCTGACGGATGCATTGAATTCGCAGTCGAGCGAGAGGTCGACGAAGGTGAGGACAGAGGTCGCTTCATATGTCCAATAAGAATGGCTGAAGTGCCGACGATCTCGGTAAAGCCCTATTGCAGGAGCACGTTCGCCACAATAGAATGTGTCATACATGCAACTAGGGTGCGCGAGTACTTATCAAGAGGGTGGACAGATCGTGCAGATAGGTTAACCAAGCTCATCGACTATTACGGTGATTTGGTCGGCAGAGTATCTCCTGATTCACAGTACGATCGGATTATCCGCGAATTATCGGCTTATGTAAGAGGGTTGTGGCGCGAGAATGAGAGTTCAGGTCAGAAGTCCATCTAGACTCCACTTCTCACTAATTGACCTCAACGGTGGTCTAGGACGCGTTGATGGGAGCATAGGGCTCGCACTCAACGACCCAAGTGTGATCTTGGAGGTCTCTTCAAATGACACTCTCGAGGTCACAGGGGTCCAAACCGACTTCGTACATGCACTGGCCGCCAGATTTGCCCAACATTACTCGACTAATCTTGGTGCGAAGATACATGTCGCTAGCACTATCCCAAGCCACGTGGGACTCGGTTCTACAACTCAACTCGCCCTTTCGATCGCCGCGGCTCTATCCCAGCTCTTCGGATTGGATACGACTGCGAGGGACCTAGCGCAAGTGATGGGAAGGGGCGGCACCTCTGGGATCGGCGTGGTTGCGTTCGAGATGGGAGGTCTCATCGTGGACGGCGGACACAGCTTCGGGGTGGGGCGTCAGAAACAGAGCTTCCTTCCGTCCCGCGCCTCGAGGGCGCCCCCAGGCCCAGTTTTGATTCGATACGCCTTCCCTGAAGATTGGATGTTCGTGCTCGCCATACCGAACGTACCTCCAGGGCTTGAGGGCAAGAGGGAGGTCAGCATCTTTCAGGAGAGATGTCCGATCCCTCCCGAAGAGGTGGGCGCCGTCTGCAGACTCATCCTCATGAAGTTGCTTCCAGCTGTTGTGGAACGGAGCATCCAGGACTTTGGAGCAGGTTTGAGCGAACTTCAGAACGCAGGCTTCTCCCGGGTAACTAAGGACCTAATGCATCCGGAAGTGGCCAAGTGCATTGAGTTCATGAGTAGCCACGGCGCCTACGGTTCAGGGCAGAGTTCGTTTGGCCCCACTGTTTTTGGTCTTGTGCAAGGAGAAGATGAGGCGGAAGGCCTTAGGGAAGAGGTAGCCCATTTCCTCTCATCGGACACTGGCGGGGAAGTGTTTGTGACATCGGCCAATAACGTCGGGGCTGCCGTTCAAGTCCTTGAAAAGTAGCTATTTAGCTCGTTCGCACCTAGCTCCTTAAGCGATCATTCTTGCTCTGCTTTGTGGGACTGACCAGAACTTGAGAGCCCTGATCGTGACCGGAACCCTCGCCCGTCAACTGGTGCAGGACAATGTGAAGCAGAGCCACGCAAGAGCGGAGGTGCTCTCGCTACCGACCCAGGTGGCTGCCTTGATGACGCCTGAGTACGTCTCGAGCAGGCTCAGTCGTATGGCCCTTCAAGGTTTCGACCTTGTGATGCTGCCGGGGATGATGCGTGGTGACGTTTCGCCTGTCTCTAGGAAGATCGGCATTCCAGCTTTCAAGGGACCAAAGCATGCCGCCGATCTACCGCTAGTGCTCGATCGGCTCAAAGAAATCAAGCTCTCAACTGTCATGCCGGCTTGTGAACTGATGAAGGATGCTATTCGTAGAAGAGCGTTGAGACAACTCGCCTCGATCAACAAGAAGGGTGTGCCTGCAATGGTCGTAGGTCGAGGTAGGAGGATGCTCGGCATCGGAGGAACCGCTCCGATGCGAGTTCTCGCAGAGATAGTTGACGCCTCGACAATGCACGAGAAGACGATTGCGTCCTGGGCCAGATACTTCGCAGATTCAAGGGCGGACATAGTTGACATCGGCATGGTAGCAGGGGGCGGACATGTAAAGGAGGCTCAGAGAGCCGTACGGGCTGCGAAGCGAGCTGTATCTGTACCGGTAAGCATAGACACAAACGATGTCCAAGAGATGCGAGCGGCCGTGAGGGCTCGGGCGGATATGATTCTAAGCATCAATGCCGCAAACATGGAGCAGGTCGCAAGGTTCGCGTCAAGAGTTCCCGTCGTGGTGACCCCTGCCTCAAACGAGAAGTCTTGGCCAAAGGATGCGATAAGGAGAGTCGAGCAACTCGAGGAGAACCTTGTTCAAGCTCGCAAGCTCGGATTCAGAACATTGATCGCTGACCCAGTCTTGTCGCCGATCTTCATGCCAAGCCTAATCGAATCGTTGATAGCCTACCGCAACTTCTCGCAGCGGCATCCCCAGATACCGATTCTGTGTGGGGTCGGAAACACCATAGAGCTGATGGACGGGGACTCGGCCGGCGCGAGCCTCGTGCTGGCCGGAATTGCTTCAGAGGTGCGGGCAAGCATTCTTCTTGTGACGGAAGCGAGCGACAAGACGAGGGGATGCGTAAGGGAGATGTCAACGGCAGCCAAGATGGCAACATTGGCGAAGGCGCGGAGCTCGCCTCCGAAAGATCTCGGCTTGGATCTGCTGATGTTGAAAGAGAAGCGGATCAAGCAGGAGCACTATGAAGCCTCACTTGAGGTCGGCGTACCCGTAGTCTCGGAAGCTAAGGGGCAGCGTTTCATTTATGATCCTAGGGGCTGCTTCAAGATGGCGCTAGATAGAGACGCTAAGCAGATAGTGCTGTACTACTACATCTATGGTGAGTCCATGCCCCGCCTAGTAATCAAGGGTAAGGATGCACTGGCCATATCTAGAGCGGCAATTAGGCGAAGCCTAATCTCGCGCCTCGATCACGCCGCCTACCTAGGGATCGAGTTGGAGAAGGCAGACATCGCACTACGAACGCAGAAGAGTTACGTTCAAGACCAGTCCATCTTCTCATGAAGGGATTGAGCGGGCTCCCAAGAGCTGCGGTCGCGCTCAAGGATAGCGCAAAGACTGGCTCAATAGACTGATTCGCGCGTTAGTGAAAAAGCGCGGTTCGGTATGCCTGACGAAACGTTCTAATGAGCACCTGAGGATCCATTTCAAGCTCTATGCAGAGCCTTGCCAAGCTCTTGCAATATAGTTCGGTCGTTTGCGTCATGAGCTCCCTAATTTCCGGTCGGCGAAGTCGCCTTGAGGGATGGAGAAGCATCAGTAGCCATCGTCCTAGCAGCGTGGGTTCATACCATTTGGCCCATACACCTTTGCCCTTTACTCTCTTCCTGTACGAACCGGCGTTGAGTATGCCCGCCTCCACGAGTCTTCTGAGATGGCCGAGCGTCGTCTTGTTTGAGCAAGGCAAGCTTTCAACAAGCTCCTTCTGAAAAGTCCTCTTTCTGGAGTGCATACTTTCGAGAATCCGCACAGGAATCGCAGAGCCGAAAACAGAGAAAAGCAGAGTGCGCAGGCGCTTGGGCTTCGCTGGGAGAGGAAGGACATAGGGCCAGAGCTTGATGGTAGTTTTCCCCCGTCACCTAACGTTCTATGGGTACTCCTATCTTATCTCCTGTTTTCCACCACGTTTGGAGTCCTTTTCCGAATGCGCCACAACTAAGAGACGGCGCCGCTGGGGAGTCCCGCCGCCCTCAAAGCCTTGATGACGGCGGCCCCAACCATGGTCGTGACGCCCACGATTAGGCTTCGCTCAATTGGGTAGACCAAAAAGATGGCTACCCAGCTCAAAGCTAACGCGCTGGGCGTCAGGCCCATCACCGTAGTGGCCATCGAAGCAAAGAGAAGGTTTCCGGCCAAGTGCTGCGCCATCGTGCCGATCACAGAGAGCAGCAGGACAGCCGGTATCATGCGTGCAGTTGACGGTCCCGTGACCCAAGCCACCGCTTTTCCACTCAGTGGTGAGAGGAGCACAGCGTACGCCAGCAAATGGAGCCATAGGAAAGGAAAAACCATCCCGGTGTTTGGGACAGGAAGAAGCTTCGGCGTGTAAGGATGCAAGAGGAATAGAACAAGCATACCGGTGAAAAGAGAAACGGAGAGGATCCACCGCCTTCTGATGACGAAGCCGAGAGTCAAGGTGTTCATCATTGCAGGCACGAAGTCTAGGCCGAAGAAGGTTGTTCTGCCAGTGAACGCTATGCCGAGAAAGGTTCCCCCAATAACGGATGCTGATCCAACGTATGGACCAAGGAGAATCCCATACAGACAGACGACAAACTCCGCCGCCGTAAACACTCTGCCTTGCCCGCCTATCCAGGCGAAGATCGGCACAAGTCTAAGTATTGCGTACAGCGCGGCGAAGGATGCTATGAACATGAGAGTTCTAGTTCTTGCCCTTGTCCCGCGAAGCTCGATCAAGGAGGCGGATCACGCTGTGTAGCCAATTACACACCGTTGCCTTCTTAATCGTTTGGTCTCATACCCCCGTTACTGTAGGCCGAGGTTTCAAGTTTTTGTTAGGTGAAGTGCGTTTGGGCGTTTTCGCATTTCGTGGTTCCGCTCAGGTCGACCATGTCCTTCTGCAGGTCTTGGTCCTGTCGGATGAAGATACGGCGGAATGCGTGGAGTCATCCTTGGCCAGTACCTCTTCGCCCATGCTGTCTTTGGTAGTCTCGAAATAGTTGTGCCGAACAGTTTGAGGCATGGCAAGCGCTATGTTTTCCCAAAACCCACGGTCTTGCTGCTGGCAGCGACAAGAGCTCTGCTAAGAGATTGATTGCTTGTCTATGAAGCGACGTTGAGGGCCTCCCCCAACTCCTTGACTGTTGCGACAGAGTAGTTCTGTGGATACCCAAAAACGACATGGCTGACACCAAGGCTCCTAAGCTCAGCTAGGTACGACGGGAGATTCGTCGCTTTCATTGTTATCGAGAAGTCCTCAACGACCTCGTCTGGAACCTCGGCAAGAATAGCCTCAACAGTGGGGCTTGCTTCCGACATCTTTCTGGCCTTGCGCAGCTTCTCGTAGAGCCCAAATTTCCTTAGAACCGCACCGGTCGTCCCGACTGCCACGACTGCGGATGAGAGCTTCGCTAGCTGAAGAATGCCCGGCTGGGGCTTCATGTGCACATATGACGGAGAGTATATGCCAATCCTCAAGCCACGTTTGCGGCGGAGCCCCGACTCGGTGATCGCCCAGTCTATCATCTTCGGTTTCGAGTAGTTCAGGAGGACTCCATCAAAATTCTTGGCGGTTGCGAGCATCTTGGGTCCTTGAGCGCCCAGCCAGATCTTGGCTCTAACACTCGCCTTGCGTAGGTGCGACGCTATCTTTCGTCTCGCCTCGAGAACTTTCAAGGGCAGGTTTTGGAGGCGCTCTTCATGCACTCCGACGCGGTTAAGTTGTCGTCGATCTCCCACGCCGATGCACAGGTCGAAACGGTCCCCATAGGCGCCGGAGAGAGTGGTCACCGTGTTCGCAATCTGGCTTGGGGTATGCAGAAGAACGCTCATCAGGCCGAGCCCTATGCGGATTTTCGCTGTCCTTGAGGCAACCGCAGACGCCACAACGGGTCCGTACAACTGAACAGGCGAGTCAGCTACCCACAGATACTTCAAGCCCATAGATTGAGCGGCTGTGGTTTTCTCGACTATGCTGTGAAGCGTTTCGTTCGCATTGACGCCCAGGCCGTGTGTCAGACGCGCTCCCATGCTCTGACGACCTCGTGAATCGAGCGGGCTAGGGGCCTCCCATACGGCGGCCCGAGGACGATCTCATCAGCACCCAGCTTTGGGAGCGACTGGAACACCTGAGAGAGATGCTTGACATCCCCTGATATGGTGAAGCTGTCCAAAAGTTCCTTGGTGACGTGCTTTGACGCAGCAGTATAGCTTCGTTCCCGCGCTGTTTTTCGTACCATCTCGACGGCGTTGTCGGAAATCCCAGCCATCTCGAGAACACTCGGAGGAGTGTCTGCAATCACGGTTGCGGCAACAGCCTTCGCAAGCTCCCTATCCGTCCTCGTCCGGACAACCACCGTCGGCAGCCAGATAACCGACCTAGGCCTAGATCTCAAGCTTCCTCCAATTGCGCTCGTCCGCACTATCTCGAGAGCTTTCTTCAAGTAGGCTAGGGGACCGCTGAGGATTACTCCATCTGCGATTCGACCTGCAAGCCTGAGTAGTGAGGGGCCTCGCACGCCGAGGAAGAGCGGAATGGTGAAACCAAGTTGGTACCTCGCCAGGAACTGTCGAAGGTGGAAGCTTTCTCCCCTGAGAGTCAGGGTCTCGCCGGCCCAAATCCTCCGCAGAGCATCGACAGCCTCCTTCAACATCGCAACCGGCTTGTGAACGGTAAGTCCAAGCCTTGCAAGATCTTGTAGGCCCCCGACTCCCAAGCCCAGTCTGAACCTCGCAGGATCCATCTCCCTTAGGGCTGCAGCCGCTCTGGCGATCGTTGAGATGTTGCGGACTATCGGGCTAGTTATGCCTATTCCGACATTTTTGCTGGGCGCGTTAAGCATCATGATGCTCGCCTGCGTGAAGATATCATGGCCCCTGCCTATGTCCTCCCCTATCCAGATTCCGTGGACTCCGGTTCGCTCAGCCACAGCGGTTAGTCTTAGTATGTAGGTCATTGGCGCAGAACTTGTCGCGCCGAGATCCAAGGACGGTCCTTCCAACGGCTGAACACAGCTGCTTTTTCGAGAATAATGCGAGTCTGATCTGTTATGAACATATATCGTTTGGCTATCCAACGTGGGAGTCTTTGAGACAGTGATCGAGGGCGAACTAATGCTGGGAACTCTTACGTGTGAATTGCCGATGCACTTGCAAGGGTCCGGAATCATGGCGTTTCGATGTGATGGCACTGGGTCTAGGCTTTCTCCATGACTGCTAGTGCCGGATATCGTTTGCCCGAAAGACATAGTTCTCTGTCGGACGGAGTCTTCAAAGAGGTCGTTCAAGACGAGGGCTAGAGAAGGTGACTTTGTAGAAACTTCAGAGGGCCTCTTCTTCGACGTGAAGAGTCTGCTGCATCCTCCTGACAGAGTAGTCGCCTACCTCAGGTACTACCCCGACAGGCGGGGGGTGAGGTCGCGAGGTGAAGTTCGATACGCGAAGGTCTACGAATTGTCGGAGAGGCATCGTCTTCTCGAGAAGAGATGGCCCCGCTACCTGTACTACGATGAGATTCAGGGTCGCGAGCTGCAAGGAGTGCCGAGAGATAGCGTGCTGAACGTGTACAAGCCCGAACAACGCCTGATGGCTCTTCTGCGCCTAAGACAGAAGGATGCTCTCGAGGCGAGTGCAGTTAGGCTAGTGGAGGTCCTGGCGCGCGAGTCCGGATTGCCTCCAGCACGTTTCGGTATATCTGGTTCACTCCTCGTGGGTCTGCATCGACCGGACTCGGACATCGACGTGGTCGCGTACGGTGCAGAAGTAGCGAAGCATGTCCATGCAACCCTACTTGCCCTGCTCGAAGAGGACGAGTGCTTTCACAAGTACCACACACGTGATCTGAAAAGATTGTATGTGAGAAGGGGGTTGCGACACGCAATTGGGTTCAGAGATTTCGAATCGCAGGAACGCCGGAAAGCCTTCCAAGGTAGGTTCTTGGATCGCGAGTACTTTGTACGCTGTGTCAAGAATTGGCGAGAAATCACTGAGCGCTACGGAGACGTGCGGTACACGCCACTGGGCAGATGCGCCATATCTGCTCAGGTCCAGGATGATGAGGAAAGTCTGCTGACTCCGTGCAGGTACTTAGTCGAGCGGGTGCGCGTTCTGGCCGGTGTTCGTTGTCGTCGTCCGCGCGAGATAGTCTCATTTCGAGGTCGTTTTGCAGAGCAAGCACGCATCGGAGAGCGTGTTGTTGCGCGTGGCAGACTTGAAGGTGTCAAGTCTGAAGAGTCGCACCATTTCAGGCTGGTCGTTGGTGAAAGCACTACAGACGTGCTCAAGTGGGTTAAGTAAGTCTCTTCGTTCAAGTTGCGAAACTTGCGATGAGAATCCGTTTCAATTCGTCGATGACCTTGACGGAAGGTGCATCAGGGGCGAATTCTAGGAGAGCCGTGCGCGACATCTCCGCTT
>Ga0209725_1001276_pt1 | contig 14465 bp, 15 predicted proteins | sample I18A1metaG_FD_184145 | JGI IMG/M metagenome (GOLD analysis project Ga0209725, IMG submission 184145) | Lake sediment bacterial and archeal communities from Gulf of Boni, Indonesia to study Microbial Dark Matter (Phase II) - ​I18A1 metaG... | ecosystem: Environmental > Aquatic > Freshwater > Lake... | reverse complement strand
GACGATCGGTGGAGTCGAGGGATCACGCCCTGTGATGTTCAGGGGATAGCTTCCAAGTGGGGTTGTCAATGGAACGTTGATCGTGAGAGTTGAATTTGCGTTTCCTCCAGCTGGAGGCTGAGGTGCAGGAGGGTTGAATGTGTGTGTTGCTCCGGATGGCAACCCGGTTACGCTCAGCGTGACCGGAGAGTTGAATGATCCAAAGGACTTGATCGTAACCGTGAAACTTGTAGATGTTCCTTGAGGGGTGGACCTTGAGGGCGGGCTGGCACTCAGTGTGTACGCCTTTGGAGGAGGACCGTGCACAAACTTGTTCCCATACAGCTGATGGACGGCATAGTATCCTTTCTCACCCACCAAAGCTTTTGTCTGCTGCTGCGGATGCACTGCCAAACCTTCGACGATGCCGTCTCCATACTGGAAATAGAACGCCAAGATACCATACTTGGTTCCTGTGGATCCAAGATTCCACGAGTCAGCAAGGATCCGGACATCATTGATCCGTCCCGAGGGAATTGATGATACGACATACCCTTGCCTCTCTGCATAGAACTTGGCTTCGTTGGGTTTTGGTGGAGGGAGGTAGCCTTGGCTTGGAAACTCGGGGACAAACCGGTCGGTCGAACCGTATTTCTTGGGCGGGTTGTACACGTAGCTGTTGGCGATTCTGTCTGTCGGTTGAGGGCCCCACAGATTCACGTATCCCGGAAACGTCGCGTTCATGTCCAGCATCGCGATGTCGGTGAAGATTACTTCGTTTCCAGCGAAGACATGATTTCTCAAGTTCGCTGCAAGCTGAGACGGAATATTGCCATACCATCCGTAGCAGTCAACCACAATTAGCGAGTAGCTGAAGATCATGTTTGGGTTTGCTGCGACATCATCGTGAGTGGTGATGTTGTAGGGGATCTTCATCGCGTTGAGGGTTATGTCTGTCCTCCCCCAGAGCCCTTTCACAACCAAGATCTTTGTCGGATCTCTCACCCTGAAGATATTGTTGAGCACATGCTGTGTGGTGAGTGTTCCAACGGTCACGTGCCTGAATTCAGCGCTGTTCTTGATCTGAGATATTTTGGAAGCATCGCTGGGAAACACTAGGAAGGGGCCGCCGGTGAAGATCTTCGGCGTCGCAGTAACGTTCGTAGAGAGGGTCACGTTGGGTGGTTCGATGACTCTGAAGATCTGAATTGGATTGGGCGTCCTCAACAAGGCGTGAACAAAACCGAAAACAAGGATCCTTTCAGCTTGCTTCTCATCCATCGGAATGACGAACGTGCCTGCCGGGAACACCACGTTGTTCTCCAGAGGCGGAAGAGATTGGACGGCCGGCAAGAACAAAGACACGGCGAAAAGACTGACTAGAAAGACGACTAGCAGCTTCGTCGGTCGCATGTGGCTGCGGGCTCCAATGGCTTTGCTATCGCAATGGCACCGTGTGCGGTGACTCTAGATTCGGTTGGATGTGATTTAAGATTTGATCGAGGTCCTCTAGTCACTGCATGGGGTCTTCTGACGATTAGTGATGACGAGCACATGCTCGCTTGACTAGAACATGATGATCTAGAGGCTTTCGAAGTCTCCCCATAGCCAGAAAAGCATGATTATTTGCGTCAATGTATGGGCCCACCTTTCACTTGCCTCATAATCCGTTCATATCAGAGAAGCCCATTCATATTCGTCGGCTCATCGCCGTGTTTCAGGCCTTAAACCAACGGAAGACCAGATAGTCCATTTTGCCTTTCTCACGTGGAACCGCTATTGTGAACTGCTTTCTGACAGTTGTGGCGAGCCGTCCGGCGAGCACAATCTCGAACGGCCCCATCGTGTCCCTTTCCGTCCTCCCGGTGACTATGAAGGGAGCATGATCTATGCCCGGACCATGCTCGTACACCGCGAAGTCTGACCCAAACCGAATTCCAGGAGTCACTATCAGTCCACGTTTCCGAAGGTCCCTGTACACTGAGTATCCGACCTCAAACTCCTTGTATGTCACGGATGCGAGCTTCATCAGACGAGATCGAGTGACCGGTTTCCCTGTCGCTGGATCCACTATCTTGATCCTGCCCTTCTCCTGAAGAAAGAGCCCCTCCATTATGTCAAGAACAAGAGGGGCGGAGAAGTCCTCGTTCGGCTTCGGTTTTGGGATGCCGACTGGTTTTCCAAAGAAACCCTGTCTGTAGATGGCGACGCCATGCTCGGGTCTCCACACGATGAGTCTCGTCCCTACGAGCTCGGCGACTATCTTGCGATCCAACTGTGAGCCTTCTACGCAGTCAGCGCGAGTACTCTTATGAGATCCACGACCTCGACTCCGAGATCAGCGATCCTTTCAGCTCGCTCAGCCATGTCTCGCAACAACAGGACCTCATTCACTGAGAGTTTTCCCGATAGGATCTCGAACTCGAGATTTCTTGAATCGGTATCTATCTTGCGCTCCAATTCCTCTACTACTCTCGACAGCTCCACCGCCTTGTCTCGATCAAAGCTCAACGAGTGAAGCGTCTCCTTCATCCTTGTGACCTCAGTGAGAACCATTGACAGGATCTTGGACAATCTCTCGATGTGTCTCTTATCGAGCTTCCAATTCCTCTCCGTTGCTCCCATGAGTCTAAATCCAAGCGCCTCCGCATAATCGGCGATCGAGCTCATGCGAAACATCAGTAGCAGAAAATCCTCCCGACTGATGAGCAGAGAGCCGACAGAAGCAACCTCTTCTAGGAGAGTCGTTCTCAACTTGTCGTTCTCTTCTATGAGCTTCAGCATGCCTGCGTAGTGTTCCTTCGTCGCCTTGCCTTTCCTGTCGGCGACGCTGTCAACCATCAAAGCAAGCTCACGCACAATCTCAACGATTGTTCGAGCCTGGCTTTGGCAGACTTCCAATATGCGCCTCTTTATTGTAGCTTCAGTCTCGATGGGGAATGTCATCGACTTACACTTCGTTTCGCTACTTGTTGAGTAGTCCCGTGACGCTCAATTAAAGGTCACTGTCACAATCACGAGAACAGTGTAGATTCAGCAATGGTCGTCTTGGCAACGAAATCCGAGTCTGGTCGGGCTATGAGGATTCTTCTCCTGATACGGGGACGCCTAGGTCGGAGAAGATACGCGATTTGCTGAAGTACGCCTTCAGCGTGTCCGAGAGCAAACCTACTGGTGTTCTCACCTGCTTCCAAGTGGCGCGATCTCGGAGAGTCACAGTATCGTCCTTGAATATGTCGTAATCAACCGTGACGGCGATCGGGACACCTATCTCATCAGCCCGAGAGTATCTTCTTCCAATAGTGCCGCTCTCGTCGTATTCAACGTCGAATCCCGCGAGCCGCAAGCTCTCACAGACCTCTCGGGCTTTTTCGTCAAGACCATCTTTTGCCATGAGAGGAAAGACCGAAACCTGCACTGGCACAAGATCGATCGGGATGTTCAAGACAACTCTATCCTCCACTTTCGTATAGGCGTACTCGAGGATCGCGTATAGTAGGCGCTCAGCTCCGAAACTTGGCTCAATCACCTCCGGAATGAACCTTCGCCCTGATTCCTTGACCTCCGTCCAATCGAATTTCACATGTTCGGGAAATATCTTGAATTCGCCCGCCGAGTAGAAACCTTTCTCTCGGATTGACTTCTCCACTTCTTCGCATTTCGCTTCGTTCAGTAGTCTTTTCACCTTGGCTGCGTCAGCCTTGAAGGTTGGGCCGAGCGTGGAGTCAACAGGCCTAATGGTCCTCACTTTTCGGATCAGTGGTGTGTCATACTTCTTGAACACCTTAAGGTCCGAGCCTGATTCATTGATATGCCCCGAAAGATCATGGTTCGATCGGTTTGCATGACCTGCTATCTCGACCCACCCCCATCTCTCGAGCCAGACCTCATGATCATAGGTCTGAGAAGAGTAATGAGCCCGTTCGTTTGGCGACTTTTCGTGAAATCGCTGGCTCGCAGCAGGTATTCCGAGATCGAACATGAATCGTTGTGACAATGCCATGAAATAGGCGGACCATTCGGATAGGACATACTTCTCCTCTAGGATCTCTCTCACCGTGACCAAGACTGGTTCTTCGATCCCCTTCTCGCGAAGCCTGAGCGGGAGTATTCGGATTATGTCATCGGCAACCTCCTTGATGTAGGGGCACGCGGGGACCTCGGGATCGTAGAAGAACTCGAACTCCATGATCGTGAATTCCCTCAGGCGAATCGGGCCTTGGCGGGGTGAGATCTCGTTTCTCAAGGCAGGTCCGACTTGTGCAATCGCGATCGGCATCTTCTCCCTGAGGACTTCATAGACGCGTTTGAAGTCGACGAACATCCCTTGAGCTGCTTCGGGCCGCGCGTATGCGATCGACTCACTATAGGGCCCGATGGTTGTTCCGAACATCGTCGAGAAGTAGCTTGGCTTTGACAGCGGACCGCCACATTCTATGCATCTTATCAGTCTCTCATTGATCGCTTGTTCGATCTCAGTGAGTGAGAATCCCTCTGCTTGGAGGTTCGCAGCCTCCTTGAGGAGATGGTCAGCCTTGTATCTTCGCTTACAGGTCAAGCATTCTACCATTGAGTCCTTGAAGTGTGCCACGTGTCCTGATGCTTGAAACACGCGCTCAGGGGTAATGACCGGTGTTGAGATCTCGACGAAGCCGTGCTTCCTGACGAACGTGTCAAGCCATTTCTCTATGATTCGTCTCTTCATGACAGTTCCGTGAGGACCTAGATCGAGGAAGCCACCAACACCACCGTAGATCTCGAAGGACGGCCAAAAGAACCCCCTACGCCTCGCCAGTTCGGCAACTAGCTCGTACTTGTCGGGTTTCGTCAATGACATCCCCGTGCTTCGTCTGCAGGGTCACTGATTTCCGGAGGTAACTTAAGCCTAGTGTAGAATCGCCGTCACTAGCAGGAGCTTTGTTCATCCTCTGCGAGACTAGTCCATTCCGGAGTAAGTTCTCTTCTCGCGAGTCGAACTAGCTCACGGAAGAACCCCTCGTTTCGGAACTTTCCCTTTCCGACTCCAGAGCATGCACCGTCGAACCCAATTCTCAGTTGGCCCCCTTCTAGCCTCTCCAAGAAGAACGGATAGAACCTGCAGATCAGTGGTCGTGCGTTGTAGATCGAGCATTCCGACCCGCGCAGAAACATGCATCTACTCCTGACCTTCTTCATTCTCCTCTCATACGGAAAACCAAGACCAGAAGCGACGCTGAAGTCCTCCCGTCGAAACCTCGAGACGCTCGCGATACGGTCTATGTCCCTGCTAGTCAGTAGGATGTTCCTCTTCCTTGACGGGACATCCCGGCACGATCGCGTACACCGGATGCAAGACCACTTCAGGTGTGCCGGGTATACGATCCTATCTTGATCGGGGTCAGTCGTGTGCGCAACCATGTGTGCCGTCGTACGACCACGCGATTTCGGAACGAGCTGGACCAAATGCGGCTTCCTCTTTGTACTGAGCTTACTGAGCCTGTTCGAGCGATACGCGGTTCCGAGGTTACGTGAGAAGTTGTCTATGACGAGATTGCCGTCTTGCCTATCTCGCCTTGACGCGCTTCACGACGGGAGGTCTGATCTTCCTTAGAACCCTGTAGCCGCAGAAGGGGCACTTTATCTCCGGTGTCATGGCCAGTTGGTCCAGAGTCAGCTTCTCTCCGCAGCTGATACACTGGTATAGGATACCTGTGACTGGCCGTTCCTGCTCATCACTCATTGGAACCACTTCAACTTCGCGTGCAGAGGTCGAATTAAAGATTTGATCAGGTTGGGGCCGCATCTAACCCAGCAATGCATAGAGGATGAAGAGAGGCGCCATTGACAGAGTGATCGTGTTCAGCAGCTTCACGACGACGTGGAGAGATGGTCCTGCCGTGTCCTTCAGCGGATCGCCCAGTGTGTCGCCTATCACGGCCGCAGCGTGGGCGGAGGATCCCTTTCCTCCGAGATTTCCGGCTTCGATGAACTTCTTGGCGTTGTCTAGAGCAGCTCCACCGTTGTTCATGAACAACGCGACCAATACGCCAGCTACCGTCCCGATCATCAAGAGCGCTCCAACCGCCTCTGAACCGAGGACCAAGCCAACGATGATCGGGGCTATGACAATCAAGAGGCTCGGTGCGACCATGTTCTTCAGCGCAGACTTCGTCGAGATGTCTATACACTTCGAGTAATCTGGTTTTGCCGTCCCCTGCATAATGCCCGGGATTTCCCGGAATTGTCTTCTCACTTCTTTGATCATCTCAGCCGACGTGCGCCCTACCGCTCGTATGGCAAGGGCGCTGAAAAGAAAGATCAACATTGCACCGACAAAGCCTCCGACAAAGACCTCGGGTTTTGCAAGATCGACTCCTTTCAGAGCAGCCACTTCCAAGAATGCGGAGAAGAGCAGAAAGGCGGAGAGAGCCGCTGATGCGACTCCGTATCCTTTTGTCAATGCCTTCGTAGTGTTGCCCGCCGCATCCATCTTGTCAGAGACGGTCCGCGCCTCTTCGGGGATACCAGACATCTCCACAATTCCGCCGGCGTTGTCGGTGATCGGGCCGAACCCGTCCATTGCGAGGATCATCGGCGTCACCGACAGCATTCCCATTGTTGCGATGGCCGTGGCGTAGATTCCCAGCTGAACTTGGGCGGGCGTTCCGCGTCCAGCCAAGGCGTCGATTCCGCCTCCGAGTGCAAATGAAATCAGAATCGCACCGCCTATCACGAGAATGAACAACCCCGATGATTCCATGCCCACTGAAAGGCCTGTTGCGATGTCAGGTGCAGGGCCACTTTCTGCCGCTTTCGCAATATCTTGTACGGATCGTCTCCTGTACGATGTGTAGTAGTCTGTGATGTATGCGACGAGAACGGCTGCGATGATTCCGACAAGCGCAGCATAGAACATGTTCGGCGCGTTTAGCATGTAATCGGTCAGGAAGTAGAACGCGGCTGCGGCGATGATCGCGGTGGCTATCAGACCCCTGGCCAGGGGCTTGAAGGGGTCATCGTCTTTCCTTGCATAGACGAAGAACATACCCACAATAGCTGCTATCAGCCCAAACGCTCGAGCCACAACCGGAAACACGATCCAATTGCTACTGTAACCTAGAGAAAGAACGAGCCCGTAACCGAGGATCATCGCACCAATGTTCTCGCCAGTTATCGACTCGAAGAGATCTGCACCCCTGCCAGCGATGTCGCCGACATTGTCGCCCACGAGGTCCGCAACGACTGCGGGATTCCTCGGATCGTCTTCTGGAATCCCCTCCTCCACCTTTCCTACTAGGTCGGCACTCATGTCTGCTGCTTTGGTGTAGATCCCGCCCCCAAGCTGTGCGAAGAGAGCTGCGAAGCTCGCTCCGAATCCGAAGCCAACGGAGAGTCTCGGATCGCCAAATATGATGTAGAGGGCTGAGATACCCAGAAGGCTCATGCAGACGACGGCAAGGCCGAAAACCATGCCACCTCTAAAGGCGATCTTCAGCGCTCGATCTAGCCCCGAAAGAACTGCACTTGCCGTCCGTACATTTGACCGCACCGAGATGTACATGGCGACGTAGCCGGCGAGGTTTGAGCAGACTGCACCAAGCAAGAACCCTCCCGCAGTCTCAACACCTAACCAGGGATTGGCTGGATCACTGATTCCAATCGCAAGTATGATGGCGAACACGACTGCAATGATGCTAATGGTTCGATACTGCCTGCTCAGATATGCTTCGGCGCCTGTTCTTATTGCTTCGGAGATCTCTTGCATCCTCTCGCTTCCGGCGTCCTGTCTGAGGATCCAAAGTACAAGCCATGCTGAGAACGCGAGCGCTAGACCGCTCACACCGAAGACAAATGGCATCGAAAAGTCAAACGCCAAGACTGCTACCCGCCGAATCCTCCGCAAGTATCAATGGTCTTTATTTAAGCTATGACAGACTGAGAAACGAACTCGCGCAACACCTTCTGAGTCGAATAACAAAGTGTTTCCCAGAGTTCTTCGAGAGAATTATCGCGTGTGCTAGACTTCCTGCCCTATCCGGCGCCTACTCAACAATTGAACGTGCCGAACGGCGTCCGTCGATGAGATGATGTTGCTGCAAGACCACTGGTGTCTGTGAACTTTCACGCGAGACTCAGGAACCCCAGCTGGCTCCGTGCGTAAAGCAGAAAACCGAATCACTGGAAAAGAGGCACTCAGGTAACGTTCGAAACGAGCGAACAGTCGAGAGAATCTGAACGGCTAGACAACGGACTGAGCAAACGTTTTCTGTCCGAGGCAACCCAGATTAAGCGATTGGCCTTGAGTATCGAGCAGTACTCTAAATCAATAATCGACCGCCTTCAAGCGAGCGCCAGCGTCAAGACGGTCTACGGCGAACCCATTAAAGCAGAGGGCAAGACGATCATCCCAGTCGCGAGGGTCGCATACGGGTTCGGGGCTGGGTTCGGCGCAGGAAAGAACGGCGAGACCCAGACGGAGGGCGCAGTAAGCGGAGGTGGCGGGGGCGGCGTTGGAGCAAACCCAGTCGGGGTTATCGAGATCACCAAAGAAGGCACCAGGTTCGTACCGGTCGGCGAGGAGACCCGGCTCTTGGGAGCTCTCCTACTGGGGCTGTTCCTCGGGCTCTTATTGGCTGGGAGACGATAGTCCGCCAATACAATGCAGCTGGGGAGCTCGCTGGAGCGCCACCCTCAGGTCAAGAGAAGAACGAATCAAAAACTGATAGCCAATTCCCTTCTGACCTCGCAAGACAGCCAATACCATTCATAGCAGACAAGAGAATCAGCATCGAACGGTACTTGCCAACGAATCTACCCACAGAAAGCCACCAAAAGGAAATTACCCAAGCCTTGAACGACCCGGAACGGCTCTCTAGTGGTTTGTGATCAACGTGGGAAGTTTTGTGAGGATCATTGGTCTGCGAGGCTTTCCTCTGATTAGACGCGGCGACGACTTGGCTTCGCTAATCCTATCGAGCGTCCGATCGAATGGCATCAGAATTGCCGAGGGTGACATCATTGTCATCGGCCACAAGATCATCTCAAAATCGGAAGGTCGAATCGTCAAACTTGGGAATGTTGAACCCTCGCTTCGCGCTATCAGGATCGCTCGGAAGTCCGGGAAGGATCCTCGACTCGTCCAACTCGTTCTAGACGAGTCAAAACGCATCATCAAAGTCGCGCCAGGCATAGTCCTTGTCGAAGCGCGTCAGGGAATTGTGTGTTTGAACGCCGGAATTGACAAGTCCAATGTCGAAGGCGCTGAGACCTACTGCTTGCTACCTGAGAACCCAACTCGCTCTGCGACACGAATAGCTCGACAGATATCAAGCAGATCCGGAAAAAAAGTGCGAGTGATCGTGACCGATACCTACAGCAGACCTTTCAGGGTAGGACAGAGCGAGTTCGCAATCGGCACAAGGGGGCTCGACCCATTCGTCGACTACCGCGGAGGGTGTGATCTTTTTGGCAACGTTCTGAAGTTCAAGTTCGTCTCAATTGCTGACGAACTCGCGTCGGCAGCAGAACTTGTGATGGGTCAAGGCGCAGAGGGAATACCTGTTGCGATCATCAAAGGCGTAGATCGAGTTCGCGACGCACGGAAAGGCCGCCGATCCCCTTTGTCGATCCACAGAAAGCGAGACCTCTTCCAGGGAGCGTTATGATCCGAGAGACCGTGACACGCTCCCATCGGAAGCCATTTATGAGCTAAGCAATGCAGAGTGCGCTCTGCGCGACAGACAACCCATTGCATTAGTGATCTAGTTTGAGTGAGAGTACCGAGGACAAGTACGCTGTCGATATTGTAGGGGTACCTAGGGCTATTCCCGTGCCCAAGGAGAGCCTGGCAGCAATCAAGGATGCTGTGAAAGGCAAGGGTCTCGCGAGAATGAGAAGAGAGGCGGTTGACTGCCCTGTCAAGGGCAAGAGGGTTTCGTTCATCGAATGTTTCACCTGCACCAACTTCAACCGGCGAGTGAGAGGCAAGGTTGGCTGCGCGGGGCTACCGCTTCCCGTACAATAGACTACTTCCACGACACGCGTTAGTTGAGAAAAAAGCAGAAAAGCATAGGAATAGAGTGCCGAAGGCCATCGCCCTCGACTGCGTCTACTTCACGACTTCAGCGGTCGCAAACCTCGGACCAACCTGAGTTACTCGCACTTTCACGTGCTCCCCAGGCTTGGTCTCAGGGACGAAGATCACGAAGCCCTCCACACGGGCGACACCGTCGCCTCTGCGGCTTGTCTCTTTGATATCAACTTCGTATTCTTTGCCCTCCTCAACTGGCTTGTTGAGTGATCTGCCACCGAATCTTCTTTCCTCGGAACTCAACGGATTCACCTCACGTTACGGTCGTTTGACGCTAGGACAGGGAAAAGGAGTGTTGGCCTACACGCATACACGCTACGGCGAACAGCTAGCCCTCCACTGTAGACCTAACTGAACCCGCCAAGCATCGGCTACCTCTTATAAGGATTTGGAGAAGTGAATGAATCGGACTGACAGCAACAACCCTCACATAATATGCGTCGAGATGCGGCTGATGTTCTCAGAGACGACAGGGATGTAGTCACTTCTTCGGATTTCGAGTATCTACTGTCTTCTGAAACCTTGGAGCGATGCAGAAACCATCGGTTGGCCAGTATGTCGCAGATTCGGCAAGGCTTGGGCGAGTCCTGAGGGAAATCGGAACATGCGACTTCTAATACCCGGACTCGTTTCCCAAATCTTATCAAGGCATGCAGAGCCCAACTTCCACCGAATAGAGAGATGACCCCATGTTAGATACGACAATGCTGACCAGAATACGAAGCCTTTTGACCCTTCGATACGACCCCAGCCACCACACATCCTTACCCGTGTTAGACTGGCGCGATTTCGTCGAGTACCAAGGGATATCACCTTTCATTCAACAACTGCTTGAAAACGTAACAAGAAGAGTCGTCCAAGAACATGCTTCAGAGAGAATCGGCATCGGTATCAGCGGAGGCGTCGACAGCACCACAGTGCTCGCTCTCAGCCGGAAGTGTTTCCCTGACCTGAACATAAGGTCCTATTGCATTACGTTTGGATCCGACACGAAGGAGACAAAGGACGCCCTTCATGTTTCGGAGCTTTACTCGACCGATCACAAAGACATCAACATAGACGACCCGTTCTCAGAACTAGAAGATCAAGTGAGGATTGCTGATGAGCCGCGCTGGAACCTCTATCCATACTTCCTCTTCAAGAAAGCCGCCCGGGATTGTGACGTGATCCTAACAGGAGACGGTGGCGATGAGCTGTTCGGAGGGTACGTTTTCAGGTACTCGTACATGCTAGCAAGCGGCGAGGCAAGTCCGAAATCATACCTTGAAGCTCACGCCAGGGACTGGGTACCAGATCAGAAGGACCTCTTCGCGATCCCGTTCGACTGGGACACATTCTATCGACAGCTCTCACCCTACTTCTCTAACCCGCTCCCAACTCTGGGAAAGATTTTCTTGGCCGACTACAACGGAAAGCTACTCTATGATTTCGCGCCGACAAATGCCGCTCTCTCGAAGCACTTTGGGGTGAGTGTCGAAGCACCGTTTCTTGAGCCCGAAGTTCTGCATGCTGCGACACACATACCATACGCTTTGAAGTACGACCCTGTGAACAACTTGGGAAAAGTCATCCTGAGACAGATTCTGTTGGAGAACTTTGCCTACAGACCAGCCACGAAGGGCAAGATCGGATGGGGAATGGACTTGGCTGAAATGTGGGATAAGAACATCAGAACCAGATGTGAAGAGCTGTTCGAGTCGCCGAGGTTCGTGCAGCTCGGCATCATCAATGGTCGCTGGCTGAAGCGCGGCTTCGAGAAATCTGATGAACACGACCTGAGATACGTCAGCAAGATGCTGGGGCTATTGGCGCTAGAGCTGTGGTTGAAGCAGTTGAATCTCTGAAAGGAGAGTGCTGAAACCAATCCGGCCGGCAACGGTTGCGAGTTCTACCGGACTGGCCGTCAAGATAGGCCCTTGCGCTGCATGAACAGCCTGACGAGCCGCCCGAAAAGCCCGGACCGAACTAGGCCCAGAGTCAACCTGTAGGGTAGGTAGCTCAAGATCGTCAGCAGAGTCAGGACTAGGATGACCATCCAATAGGGGAACATCGCCAGCACCCTCTTCTCAGTGTAGAAGAGCGAAGGTTTCCTGGTCAACCCAACACCTCCTCGTAGAGCTGCACATACTTCTCTACGACCGACTCGGGGGAATGATGTTCAATTACATACCTCCGCCCGGCCTCTCCACAGTTGCGTCTTAGGCAAGAATCAGTCAGAGCGACCATTGCATTGAATATCTCATCAGCAGCGCTGACGTTCAAGACCGGCGCGATTTCCCCGTAGTACTTCTCGTTCCAGTACCTGTCGAGATACATGACCACAGGTTTCTCACACGACATCGCTTCTGGTGCTGTGGTACCGTAGCTACCAAGTATGAATTGATCGAAGACGGCGTCTGAGCGATTGTAGAACTCGATCAATCTGGGCTTCGAAAGGGGACTCAACCACTCAACATGCTTCTCAATCCCGAGTCTTCTAACAAGCTCTTTGGAGAGCTCGGTGTCTTCGAGAGTCCCCCAATCCACCATTACGAGTTTCGCCTTGTACCCGTGTTCGATGAACTCTCCGAATGCTCTCAGCAATCGGTCATTCCCTTTGACATCCCAAATATGTCGAGCTGGATGGAAGAAGATGAGTGTATCATGTGCGGATGCTTGAGGATCAGGCTTGTACCTCTCGGTCTCGACAATAAATGGAATGAACCTCTCTCTGCGGTGTTTGATCTTCGCTAGGATCGCATAGCAGTCGGGATTTGTCATCACAACGCATTCGGCTCTGCTGTATCCGCGCCTTGCGAGTTTCTCGGCTGCTCCGTTTAGAAAAGGGAATTTGCGAATCCATCCCGCTTCGTGGACGATGAAGGGTTTGCCCATGAATTGTAGGTACACAACTGATGGTGCGGACAATTGAAGAATGTCGTACGTCTTCGCCATGTAGAGTAGGTCGAGGACATCCTGCGGCGACACATGCAGGTCTCTGGGGTTCCACACCTTGACCCATCTTGGAAGTGCGAAATGCTTGGAGAGCTCATCCATGTCCACAGCGTAGGGATCTATGTCGACGAAGCCAGCCTCCTCCCAATGGGGTAGCCCCATTCCAAAATCCCGAGCACTTATGACCAGATCGGCCTCAACGCCGGTTCGCCTCAGTGCTTTCGTGATCATCCATTGGTTGTTGGCCATGTTCATGATGAGGCCGATCTTCACGCCTAGCACCATCTCTGCCCAATGCAGCAGCTCTGAAATGAATCTCCTCTCAGTAAAAAGCTTCCAACGACACGTTCAAGAGAAACCCTTGGAGCGACCTTGTGGGCCTCTCCCGAAGATTTATTCATTGCTCGATGGATCAACAGCGAATCGTATAATAGACCCGCCTTGGCCGTACACATTTAGAACGCAGATGACAAATAAATTACGGTTCGCCGCGAGGTTATGGTACTACTTCAGGGTAGGATACGCAACATATCTAACATTCTTGCTAGGAGCTGTCAACACTCTGATTGTCGTCTGGTATCTTGCGATCAGCCAGATGCCAGCGATTGAGAGTTTCTTCGGCCACTTTGCGCCCTTCGCTATCGTCATGACACTGTTCGGCGTTCCATTATCAGTTGCGATCGGGTGGGCACACATAAAACGCAGTCCAGCTTTCACCTCAGAAACAGACATCCAAGCCGAGGCAAATCCGTACAACTACAAGCTGTATCCAGGCTATTGGACCGAGGCCTTTGCTCCTGTCTACTTGGAACTGCTTCAACAGGTAACAAGACTCTTGGAAGCGCAGAGACTCCTTGACAAGGAAGAGAAATCTCGAATAGAGAACCTCGAGACTAAACTCAAGACGCTGATTAGTGGGGGTTTCGTGGGTGCCCCTAGAACGACGGCTCTGAGAAGTCGATCAAGCATAGCATCTTCATAGACGAATCATGCACCTCTCTGCCCGCCAGGGCGTGTTTGGCAAGACAACTCGGAGATGGATTGAGAATGGATGAGAACAGAAGAGACTGAAGCCCTGTCATCTCTCCAATACGTGCAGAGGAGAGTATTCCACAATGCGCTCGAAGAACCCCACACGTGTGATCCTCAAGAAATATTGCGACTTGGCTCTGGCAGATGTGGCCACGCTTCTGTGGCGCTTGCCCATCTTCTGCACAAGGCAGGAATAGAGAACAGAATCGTGTATCTAGTGAAACATATCGTCGTAGAGGCCAGGTGGAATCGGAGATGGCATCTTCTGGATGCTGATCTCTTCAAACACGGCATAGTGCCTAGAAGGGATGACGGAGAGATCCCCGCTCTGCGGGATGTGCAGGGCACCTGCTTCATGGATAGATTCCCTCCGACCCTGTACGTATACACGAGGCAGTACAAGCTCTACAAAGACAAACCTGCATCCCTATTTCTACCTCCTCGTTTCTAC
>Ga0209725_1001274_pt1 | contig 14481 bp, 14 predicted proteins | sample I18A1metaG_FD_184145 | JGI IMG/M metagenome (GOLD analysis project Ga0209725, IMG submission 184145) | Lake sediment bacterial and archeal communities from Gulf of Boni, Indonesia to study Microbial Dark Matter (Phase II) - ​I18A1 metaG... | ecosystem: Environmental > Aquatic > Freshwater > Lake... | reverse complement strand
TTCCTTATCTCTTCAACCAAGGTGGCTGCGGGTATCGTCGATCGTTCAAATGTGTCTCTGCGAACCACGGTGACTTGCTGCCGGCTGATGTCCCGCGGTCCGATCTCGATCCTGAGGGGAATGCCTTTCATCTCCCATTCGTTGAATTTCCATCCCGGAGTGTACTGTTCGCGGTCATCGAGAGTTGCGTTGATTCCTGCCTGCTGCAGCTTCTGCGTGGTCAGCTTGGCTTGACCGATGACATTGGCTCCCTCTTCTTTGTAAGGAATTGGAATCACAACGGCCTGTATCGGAGCTATTCGCGGAGGGATCACCAGTCCGCGGTCATCTCCGTGCATCATCACTAATGCGCCGATCAGGCGCCATGAGACGCCCCAAGAAGCGTTCCAGGCGTGGTGAGTCTGCTCATCCTTGCCAAGGTACTTGATGTCGAACGCCTTCGAGAAGTTCTGTCCGAGATTGTGTGATGTGCCCATCTGAAGGGCTTTTCCGTCGGGCATTATCGCCTCAAGTGTGGTCGTGTATAGGGCGCCTACAAATTTCTCGCGTTCAGTCTTCAATCCGACGAGGGTTGGAATGGCAAGTTGATCCTCGACCAGTTGCCGGTACAGCTCGAGTATTCTCATGACTTCAGAGTCCGTATCCTCTTTGTCAGCGTGGACGGTGTGCCCCTCCTGCCACAGGAACTCTGATGTTCGCATGAAAGGTTTCGTCGCCTTGATCTCGGCTCGAAGGACCGAGTTCCAGACGTTGATCAAGAGCGGAAGGTCTCGCCAACTCCTGATCCATTTCGCATAAGAGTCGTAGATGACAGTCTCGGAAGTTGGCCTCACCGCTAGTCGCTCTCCGAGTTTGTCGTTCCCTGCGTGAGTTACCCAGAAGACCTCCGGCGTGAAGCCTGAGAAGTGCTCGGCCTCCTTCTTGAGGAAGGTTTCCGGGATCAGCGCCGGGAAGTAGGCATTGCTGTGGCCCGTGGCCTTCAGTCGTGCATCAAGGAACTCTCTGATCTTCTCCCAGATCGAGTAGCCGTATGGCATTAGGACCATGAAGCCCTTGACGCTTGCGTAGTCGGCTAGGCCAGACTTTGTGACGACTTGGGTATACCACTCTGAGAGGTCGTCCCTCTTTGAGACAGTGATTCCGATCTCTTTGCTCAACCGCACAACACCAGATACTGTAGGACGCTCGAGGGGAGACTGAGAATGATGCTATGGTTCTGGAACAGAGCCACCCGCGGCCGCAGACATCCTCGCACCTTTCCCCTCAAACGCTATGGCTTGCGTCTGCAGCTACGCTTTTGGTGGTCTATTTAGTGTTTCTCGCAGCATGTTCCAAATTTGATTCACTGGTCAGCGTAGTCAGTACCATGCATTTGGTTTGACGGATGACCGCCTCGCTGACGCTGCGGTCGAAGAGGCCTCTGAAACCTTTCTTCGGACGGCGCTTGGTCATTATCACGAACATATAGTCCTCGGAGTTTGCCTCAGTGACGATGGCCTCTGCAACGTCACGGGCCACAACGATCTTCTTCCGAGTCCTGTAACCTTGCTTCTCTAGCCACTCTGCCGTCGGAGACAAAACCTCCTCAGCTAGAGCGATTTCCTCCCTGTGAGAGATGACCTCGATGGGCACAGTCCGGCTTGGCATCTCCACGACATGGAACAGGACAACTTCGGGATCCTTGAAAGCAGAGAGTGCATACAGAGCCCTTGTCATCAACTCCCTATCGGCTCGGGTCACGATTGGAACCAAGATCTTCACGGGGGGCTTTCGTGAAGTCTTCCTCTGCATCAGGCTACAAGCTTCCCGTCCTTCTTGTGCGTATACAGAACCACTGCCGACACCGTACTCCGGATGCCTTCGATTGCAAGGATCTTATCCTTGATGAACATCCTGAACGCGGCAATATCCTCGGTCTCGATCATCGCAACGATGTCATATTCCCCCGTGACCTCGTACAAATCCTTGACTTGAGGTAGCGCAAGCAGTTTCTTTGCGACCCTTTCCAATTCCTTTGACTGCACGAAAATGTTTAGGATCACCAACACGCCCGGTGGCATGCTAATCGAACCTCCTAACTACCATGAGTTTCCCCGGATATTTTGACGCGGCAGCATAGACAGAGTCCTCTCTTTTTTCTAGATGCCCTTTTAACGTCTTTCTCTTGATGAGCACGATCACGTCGTTATCCCGTGACTCCATCTCTCTCTCCACAATTGACCTGATGGAGCCAATTTCGACCTGGGCCGCAGCCTCAAACCCCTCCGAGGCGAGCCTCTTAACCACACTCCGTAATTCCTCAGCCGAGATCGCTTGGCATTTCCTCAGTTGAGAGTAGTCCCGGATGCTCTCGGTACTTAATCCAAGGTCGCTTGGGTCAACGATGTTCAGCAGTTTGACCCGAAAACGGGTGTCAAGCTCATACTTGAGAGCGTCCACGACGGTGTCCTCATCTTCGGGCGTTCTTACGAGCACCGTCGCATTCATCATGTACGCTCCCGGGACGATGGTCTTTCCGACTTCAGCCCCAAGGACACTCATCTGGCGAGATCTTCTGAATGCCACGAACCCCAGGATTCCGACCGCAAGCCAGATCGTCCCCACGATTCGCCCTTCAGCATGGAATCCAATGACCAATGCCCACATTGTTGCAGTCGCGATCGCGCCAACGACACTAATAACAGGAACAAGGATGACCCTCTCGCGAATTTGGATCTTCAGTGTACCCGGAAGCTTCCAGGCTCGATATGCGTCAGGCTCCTTGTTTCTAAGAACGATCAGCGAAATGTTCACGATAACATACGATAGGAGAGCTCCAAAGTTGTATAGGTCAGCAACGAAGTGCAACTCGCCAAGGAGCGCGATAGCGGCACCAATGAGCCCGAAAACGACGATTGTCCGAATCGGCGTCCGGAACCGTCTATGAACCCTATAGAACCAAGCGGGCATGAGACTGAAACGTCCCATAGAGAAGACCACACGAGAAGCACCAATTACTCCCGTGTTGGTGGACACGTAGCAGATGGTGAAACCCGTCAGCGCTACGACCGGCGCCAGGAAGTGACCAATGTACGGGACTCTCGAGGCTATTGCAGCCATGGGATCCGTCTGCGAAGCCGCGAGGTCTTGCCATGGCATCAGCCCCATACTCAGCGTTGATAATCCTACGGCGAAAACAACTACAGCAATTATCGAGAGTTTGTTGGCGCGTGGAATCCATCGTTGGGGTCTCCTAGTCTCTTCCGCAGCTTGCGCTATCGATTCGATGCCGATGAAAGACGTCATAGCAAGTGTTATTCCGTAGACGAAGTTCTGAGTCTGAGTTCCAAGGCTCGGCATGACATATACAATATTCGAGAATACTAAAGGGGCACCAAAGTCAGTGATCTGGCTAAGGAAAAGCATCAAGCCGAAAGCCAGCAAGACACCTGTGATCAGAATCGCTGACTCAACGACTAGATCAAGAGACACGAGCAGCTCGTTGAAGGCTGAAGATTCTCTTATCCCCACCGAGTTAAGGAACAGTAGCGCAATCACCAGCACGAAGGCCGCGACTCCGACGTATGAAATCTTCAATTGAAGGCCTAAGATCGAGACAAGGAAAGCGGAGCCCCTCAACCAGGGAAGAAAGAAGCTTAGGTACCCTGCGCTCGCGATTGAGAACAAGGCGATGTCGACTGTGTAGTCGAGCATGACTGCCCAACCGGCTACAAACCCGACAATGTCGTTGAAGGCCTTCATCGAGTATACATGAGCCCCGCCCGCGTATGGATACGCAGTGGCCAACTCCGCGTACGCCAGCCCGGTGCAGATGTACGTTATAGATGCGATCCCAAATGCGATCGGAGAGGCACCTGCGGCGTAAAACGCGACTAGCCCGATCGCGACATAGAGATCTGCTCCTACGTCGGCGTACCCCATTGCAAAGGAGCCATACCATCCGACCTCACGTTTGAGCGCATGCTCCTCGCCGTCTCTTGACAACTCGGTCACGCTTCATCTGTGGCAATCGACATAGGTACACCAATGAACAGACTCGCGAGTGAAGCTAGCGGCCCCTTTAAGGCATATGCAGAACCTCTCTTTCCAGAGCTGTCAGAAGACGATCAGGTCTGGGTGTCCCACGAGACCCTTGAATGAAGTATTTCCGACGCACGTAGCGTTCACATCTACGTGCTCCACTGGACGACAAAGCCGCCGGTCTCGTCAACAATCTACCAGGTGTTCAAGACCGCGGCCGGTCTAGGTCACCAAGACCAGAATCATTCTGAGGCCGATAACGATAAGGAAGAAGGCGAACATTCGTCGAAGAGCGCGTGCGCCCGTTCGTCTCTGAATCCGAACCCCTATCTGTGCGCCTATTATCACGGAAATGATGATGAACGGGATGAATTCGTAGGCCACATTTGCTAGCTGAATGTGCGTTATTGCACCCGTCAGCGCGGATACTAGGATCATCAATGTTGATGTTGCCGTCGCGATCTCAATGGGTACACCGAGCAGGAGGATCATCACTGGAACTTGAAGTGCTCCGCCCCCGATCCCGAAGAACCCTGCGAGGACCCCCGCAAAGAAAACCAGCGGATAAGCCAGTACCAAATGCTTGACTTGGTATTCAAATTCTCTTCCGTCCCTGTCGATCAGAAGACTCGGCCGGCCACTCAAGATACTTCGCGGCGGCGCAACCGGATTTCCCATGCTGACGTATATCGAAACTAGGATCATGAAGCAGCCGAAAAGCGCCGTCAGAATCGACGACGTCACGTACGTGCTTGCTAGAGACCCAACTACCGCTCCTGGGGCACTCGCTACTGCGAGTGAGATTCCGAGTCTGTAGTCAATCCTACGTTGCCAGGTGTACCCGATGGCCCCCGAAAGCCCGGTAAAAACAAGTGATACAAGGCTCGTTCCAGCCGATACTTGGGCTGACAATCCAAAGATGAAGATTAACACAGGCACTATTATGAAACCGCCTCCAAGACCGAGGATCGCTCCGATCATTCCAGCGGCGAGGGATGTACCCAATATCACCAGCTGGTCTATTGGAGTCATCCTCTCTCACTAGTGAAGGAAAGATTTCTGGAGCAGTCCCGTGCTTATTCGCCTATGACGTGCACATTCACTATACGTCTTGTTCGCGGACCGTCGAGTTCCAACAGAAAGATGTTCTGCCAAGTCCCACGCACCAGTCGGCCAGATTGCACAGGGAACGCACGCGATGCGCCTATCAACGCCGAGGCTATGTGGCTGGACGCATTGTCGTCGATCCTGTCGTGAAGGTAACCGGCACCGGGTGGAAAGATCTCTTTGACTTTCCGGAGAATGTCGCTAACTAGCCCGCTCTCGTTCTCATTGCAGATTATCGCGGCAGTTGCGTGAGAGGCATGGATCAGGCATAGGCCTTCTTCGACCTTGGACTCAGAGACTGCTTGCTCAACGCTTCTCGTTATGTCGATGAGCTGATACTTCTCCTTAGTTGAGACCGTGAGCGTTTTGGCGAAATTCTTCATCTAGCCCCACCGAATGGGCGAGCCGGGGCTAGAAAGGCTATATGCCTTTCGAAAGCAACAGAAAACAAGAAGCGTGAATCCATGACGCGTCAAGCGTCACTGGACTCTTGCTTCTTGCGTGGGAACCGGGGGCAGGTCCGGGAAACGTTCCCGCATCTTTTGCTCTGCCACGACGTTCGCTTCGTTGAGAATCCGCTGCGCGTCCTCGCCAGGCACCGATATGTCGAAGGACTGTTCGGTCGCTTCGCCGACTTCCATTACTAGGTATTCCAACGACTCGTTTACCGAAGCCAGTTCCATCGACACATCTGGGAGCACGCCTTCCAGCTGAGTCCTAATGGTTCGAACTACGCTCGCGACAGGTTTCATGGCCTGTGCTACGTCGCCATAGTGGAGGACGGTTTCCAATCTTAGAGCCACTTGCTCTAGAGCAAGTTGACTCTGTAGGACCACCTTTGCCATTTTTCGTATCTCCGCGCACTCGCCAGCGTACATCGAGGCGAGTTGAGCGTTCTTTTGCTGCACGGCCGCGACGCACTTGCCATGTAACCCGGCGTCGCGTTGCTGCATCCGCTGAGCTGTCCTGTCCATACGTGTAAGCTGCATCTTGAGCACGAACAATGCTTCCATAACGCGCCTGCGAATCGGAGTGGGGTGAAACGTTTCCTTGACTCTTCCGAGGATCGATCTCTTTTCCCTAAACACCTTCTTTCCCTCCTACCAATTGTTGAGCTATGACAGGCTGTCTGCAGACGCTCTTAGACTCCTCAAACTCCTTCGCAAGCAGCTTGAGGAAGTTGCAGAGACCGCCTTCATCATAAGTGCGTACGATCGAGCCAGTGTATTCGATCTTCACATTCATGTTCCTGAGCTTCCACATCGTCCTGTCGATGTCCGCCTTGTTCTTACCGACCAGAAAGAGGATACTTTCAGGCTCTCCGAGCGAACTCACAACTTGGATCGTTTGCGGCATCGAGGCGATCTCTTGGAGAACATTCTCGCGTTCGGAGTTGCCCGGTAAGCTAGCCGCGACGAAGATTTGTTCCGAGAGACCGAGCTTCTCAAGGTCGAGCCTCGCGGTGTATTCCTTTATGATGCCTAGGCGTTCCAGCTTATTCACGCGGTACGCTACCACGTTGGGGTGAAGCTCAAGCTTTCTTCCGATATCTACGAAAGATGACTTTGCGTTCTCGACAAGCTCAGCAAGAATCTTCAGATCTGTTGAATCGGTCGAGAATTGCATTCTCTCACAACGCCTTGTATGTTTCGAACCATTTGTCGTAGTACCGAAGCATTTCTGGAGACACGCTTGGACGACGCTTTCGAAGAATCTCACGGGCATCCTGCATGCAAATTGGTCTGGGTCTCGAATGTCCGTTGACGTTCTCAGATTCGAAAAGCTCACGAACTACTTTGATCTGCGCGGACTGCAGAATGTCGCGTATGTCACTGCCGGAGAAGCCGTCTGTCATTCTTACTAGTTCTTCAGAGCTAACATCCTCGCTGATGCTCAAGTTCTTCGAATAGATTGAGATGAGCTCAGCCCGAGCCTCGGCGTTCGGCAAGGGAACGAATATGCGTTTCTGGAAACGTCGAATGAACGGCTCGTCGAGGACCCAGGGCTTGTTGGTTGCTCCAACCATGTACACATGAACGGGGTTGGCTTTGTCGAGTATGCTGTCCATCTCCTTGAGGAACTGATTCCTCGTGCGAACTTCTCCGCCGACCTCTTCCGCTCTAATCCCTACGAGCGAATCAACTTCGTCGACGAAAATTATCGCAGGCCGTCCAGAGGCAGCTGCCTTCCTTGCTCCTTGAAACAGATTTGAAACGTTCTTCTCGGATTCACCTAACCACTTTGACATTATTGTGGCTGCGTCTACACAGAAGAACTCGGCGTTGATCTCTGTGGCTATGGCTGCAGCTAGCAGGGTCTTCCCGCAGCCTGGAGGACCGAAGAACAGTATGCCCCTCGGCCAGCCCAGCGGGAATAGGTCTGGACGTTTGACTGGGTAGATGACGGACTCCTCGATGGCCTTCTTCGCGTCGTGGAGGTCAGCGATATCGCTCCAGCGGACATTCGGCTTCTCGATCGGTGTGAGCGGCTCAACCTGCTCCGTCAACTGTTGGGCTGAATGAGTCGGGCTAATGCGGCCGCTTTGGTCATTCAGTTCTTTTATTCTACGCCGATAGTTCTCAACGTGTTCCATATAGACCCTGTTCACCGGGGCCTCAGGATACAGAGAGCACAATTTGAGAAGAACCTCACATGCCCTCTGATACCGCGATATCGCCATACCCTTCGAGCCTTGCCGATCAAACTGGATCGCCTCGTTTGCATAGCGCAGAGCCAGATTCTCAAGTTCTTCCGAGGCCGAGGCCAACCCCGTGCCTGGCGACACCATCGGCGGAGTGATGAAGCTCTGAACGCTATTCTGGTTTCTATGGGGAGCGCTACTCGACGACAATTCTCCCCTCACTCGCTAGACGATCGACTGCTTCTCTGATTTTGGCTGGGGACTCACCGAGTGCAAATGCGGCCTCGGCGATGCGCAGGTTCCCTTGATGAGCCTTGATAAAATCGTACAATCGCCGCTCGACAGCTACATCGTCCCCTGTGGCCAGCAATGGCTCAGGTTCAGGGATCCTTTGTTCTATCACTACCTCTGGCAACCTGGGAAAAGTCTGAGAAAGTCTCTCCTCGGCAATCGCTGACGACTCTTCGAGAACTTTCTTTGCTTCTTCGCTTGCGGTTTCCACGCCTGACGGGGACTCGATGACGGGTCCTGTCTCGATACTTAGATCTCCGAGCATGGAGTTTATCTGCTCTAATTCACTTGCCACGTGAGGAACGATTCCAGCAATTCTTCCCTTGGTCTCAGCAACGACTCCGACAATTGGCTTCATGTCGGTCATGAGTTCGCCGAATTCTAGCACTGTGTCCAGTCGGAGGACCACTCTCTCAAGTGCGAGTTGGCTGCTTAGCACGACTTGCGCGATCTTTCTCACTTCAGCGCATTCGTTGGCGTAGAGACGGGCATGGGCCAGGTCCTTTGACATTTCCGCACCGATACATCGTTGAAATAGCTCCCGGTCCTTCTGCTGTATCTTGCTAGCCATACTTTCGAGTCTTTCTTTCTGTATACTAAGCCTAGATCGCGCTTGCATGATTCGCTCCTTGAGCGGAACTGGGTGGAAATGTTCCTCGATCTTTTTGACCAGGGACAAGTGTTCTGCCCCCTAGGCGGGCGTCTCTTCTTTCAGTTTCACGACAACGAAGTCCGGAATCCTCTGTTGAGGTTTGGTCGGTTCTTGCTGGGGCAGGGTTCGCTCCAGATGCGCCAGCGTTTCGACTGTACCTTGAATGTCTTTCTTTTCGGCAACATGTGCATCTAACATTTCGTGGATGATTTGACAGGATTCTTTGTACGCACTGGATTCGACGACTCCAGACGAATAGAGCAGCTTGTTGTCAGTCAGGGTGAGCTGGAGATGTCGGATTCGTTCCTCGAGCTTCCCACTCTTTTCCTTGAGCGAATCGATAAGCGCGACGCGCCGGCTCTCGATCGCATGTATAGCGCTCTCGTATTCGCTTGTCATCTCTCTGTACGACGTCGTGTCGATATCCCCGTCGGTCAGGAGCGCCTTAAGGGCAGCAATCCGCTTTGATGCGGTTACGTACTCTCTCTCTAGGTCGGTGGCTTCGTCCTTCCAGCAGGGAGCGATTACGATCGAGTCGTTTTGGATTCTGACCTGAGCAATCGGGTATTTTATGAGTTCGCCTGATCCTTGCTCGACGTTTACTTGAGTTACCTCGTTTCTAATGTTTGTATCGACGCCGATTAGTTTGCCGATGATGGAGTGGTAAGGTGTGTGTACGCTCTTCCCGAGCAGCTTTCCGATATCTTCCACCAGTACGACCATCGGTCGACACCTGAGGGAATTCCAGTCTCCTTCCTACTGGAATCCCTGCTCGGTTCCACTCTGAGGGACTGGTGCGGGCGCTGCAGGCAGATCTGGAAAACGCTGCTGCATTCTGTGCTCTGCCAGCGTATTAGCTTCCGTGAGTATTCTTTGCGCTTCCTCGCTTGACGCCTGTACTTCGTAATTCGAACCAGTGGCTTCGCCCACGTCGTACACCACACTGTTGAGCATCTCTCCGATTTCGCCCAGCTCGTATCCGACCTCAGGGATCACGCCAGTGATCGTTCCTTGCACTGATCTGACCACAGCGGCCACAGGCGCCATCATCGACGCTACCTGCCCGAATTCGCGAACGGTCTCAAGTCTCAAAGCAGCTTGCTCGAGTGCAAGCTGACACTGGAGCGTAACCTTTGCCATCTTTCTCACCTGTGCGCATTCGTTCGCATACATGGCCGCTCGTGCACCGTCCTTTTCGACCTGTGCTTTCACGCACTTGCTGAACATCTCTTTGTCGTGCTGCTGCATGCGGTTTGCGGCAGCATCAAGTCTGTTTTCCTGAACTCGTAGGCGAAAGATGGCTTCATCGACGCGTTCCTTCAGCGGTACGCCCCTATGCATCCTGCTGGTGATGCGAGTCGTTAGAGGTTCTCTATCCCAATCGTTGAAGCTATGCCTCAACATCGTCACTCCTAGATTGTGCAACCTACAAACTGAGTTGTGATTTCGTCGTTTGAGCTGCCTATCGCCATTAGATTTCTGGAAAGAAATCTGTCAAAAAGAGCGGCGCCACATCAGGGGCTTTCTCATAACAAGCCCCTTTCACGTCCCGTGAGGCTCGGACGAGATTACGACCGAGCGGGATCGTTGAGTTTGAGGAGTTTCGGCGCTTAAATAGGATCAGGGTTCGTGCTTCTACAAATGGATTCTGTGGAGATCCCAGATGGATTGAGAGTGCTATGTGTCTCCGCGAATGTCGAACAGCGCCTTCTCAAATCTTCTACGTCCCATCGGCATTATGTTGAACGGTTGCAGGGCAGCAGGCCTCGGGAAAGAAGAGCTAGCGCTTAGGAAGAAACGTGCTGGTCAGCGTCAATCTCACGTCTCTTTGCAGACCCTTCGTGCCTTCTCATGGCAAGCTTTAAGTCAACTTCTCGAAGGTATACCCTGCGTACCTGCTAGGGATGTCTCTGAGGTGAGCATTGCATGGCAGAAAAGCCAACGGCGACCGCGCCTCCCCCAGTAACCCCGCGGGAACCGATCCCTCCCGACACGATACTCATCGGGAAGAAGCCTGTGATGGCGTACGCAACCGCGGTCATGATGCACTTCCAGAGCGGGGCTAAGCTGCTAACGATCAGAGCTCGAGGAAGAGCGATCAGCCGAGCGGTCGATGTCGTCGAGGTTGTCAGGAGGAGGTTCTTCGGCGGCAAGGTGTCAGTCAAGGAAGTCGCCATCGGAACCCAAGCGATCGGCGAAGGAGGAGACACGCGCAACGTCTCCACTATAGACATCAAGATCGAGAAGAGCGACTGATCGTTTCGTCGACAACCCTATTCAAGTGAAATTTTTTCTTTTTTTCAATACGCAAGGGATCCTAGATTCGTGCCTAAACTCTTGATCTCTGTGACTGAGATTTCACGGAATGATCTTGAAAGGAAACATCGTGTAGAAGGCCCCGATAACAGCGCCGACGTAGATCACCACAATTATTCTCGGCGGCGATTGCTCAACGATCATATTAGCTATCCCCGCCGCAACCGCTGGAATAGTGTTCAGGAAATAGAAGATATACATGATCCTGTGCCCGAAGAGCGCCAGTGGTATAAACGGGAGATACGTCATCGAGAACCATGCGAGTACGAATAGTGCGAACTCGCTTCTCGTCTTGTAGTAGCTGTATGCGTTGTATACCATTGCCGGAATCGTCAGAAACACTACTGTCGGGTTCATCGCCCCGATGAAGTCTACACTCGGATAGGTTCGAGCAAGGGTGCCATTCGTGTACTCGGAGACGTTGACGGTGGCGTAGTGAATCTTTACTTGATTTAAGAGCCATTCCCACGGGTAGCTCCAGATATCAGTAGGGCTCCGGACATCAGGCGCGCGAAGCGCAAAGCTGTACGTGTAGATGTGTGACAGGTGCTCGAACGGGTTTTTGTACCCTGCCCAGAAGTAGTCGAGCAACGCCAAGAGCGCTATGAAAGAGCCCAAGTACACAATAGAGTACTTCTCGAAGACTGTCAATAATCCTTGCCAGTCCACCTTACCCCTTCGTGAAAACAGCTCTCTCGCCAAGTGATACGCACCAAGGGTTAGGGCACCATAGAAGCCTCCGATCTTGCAGAGCGTCGCAAGCGCCATCGCAAGCGCGCTGAGTTTCAGCCTTTTCGAGAAGTACCAGTAGAACCCCAAGAGCATGAAGCCCAGAACGAATATGTCCAGGGTCGCAATTCGGCTGTGCACAAAGACCAGCGTGTCGAAGCTGAAGAGGAACGACCCCATCAGAGCAATCAACGGGTTCTTTGATGTCTTCTTGAGCAGCAGATAGAGGACGAAGATGGAGAGAAGACCAAAGATAACGCTGGGAAGTCTCCATCCCCACCCGTTGTCTCCTAAGACACTCATTGAGAGCGCGATCAGGAGCTTCGCAAGGAGCGGATGCTCCTGGTTGACCGAATCGATTCCGGGGATTGCGGCTGGCCAGACATTTGGCTGCTGAGGCAACCTCAGGAGAATCCTGGCCACATTGACGTAGTATGTCTCGTCAAAGATCAGCAATCCAGCCGGTCTATCGAGCCAAATCAGCCTCAGTACCGCGCTCACGATGAAGAGGTATAGGAAGGCATGATCGTACTTGTCTTTCCCAGGAAAGTCGACGGGAAAGAGCTTCTGTAGCTCTCGTAATCGGTTTGCAGCTCCTCGTTCTCCTACCGATTCATGAGTCGTAGCGCGACACCTTCGATCGTTTCAAGCATCACATTTTGTCTGACAAGGGAACGCCTAGCGCTTTCATGGAGTTGGCGAGCACTACTCCGAGCGCACGAACAAGCAGAAGCCTAGCAGCTCTGAGCGCCGGGGTGTCTGCCTTCAGAACGTTCACTCTCTCGTAGTATTCATGAAACTTCTCCGCCACCATGTTGGCATACGAAGCGATCTGTTCTGGCTTCAGATTGTCCGTCGACTCAGCGAACACATCGGGGAACTTGCCGATCTCAAGTATGAGCAGGCGCTCGAGAGGGTGAGTCAGAGCGTCGTAGTCCGGTTCATCGTCCACACCTCCGGCTTTCGTCAGTATCCCCCGTGTCCTCGTGTATGCGTAGTTGATGAAAGGAGCGCTGTTCCTCTCCAGGCTGAGAACCCTATCCCAAGTAAACGTGATCGTCTTCGCACTGGAAGTTGAGAGCATAGCGTACTTTATGGCAGCAAGTCCTACTATTCTGCTGATCCGGGCACGCTCCTCCTGAGACATCGAGTCGATTCGCGTGGATATCTTATCCTGGGCGCGCGCAACGGCTTGGCTGATAATTTCGTCGAAGCTAATATAGCGAGCCCTACGCTTCGACATCTTCACCCCCGGTAGTTCGACGATCCCGTACGCATAATGGATTAGGTTCTCGGCGACCTTCTTCTCGCCGAGCGCGTAGAGGGCGAGCTTCAACTGCAGCTGAGCAAGCCTCTGTTCGGAGCCTATCACATTGATTACGACATCAGCGTTCCGAAACTTCCTGATCGAATACGCGATGTCGCGAGCCACGTAGAGCGTCGTCCCGTCGCGCCTGACAAGCGTCAGCTCGGGCACCTGGTATTGTTCCGCAAAGCCGAGAGTCTTATCCAAGCCATGGACCCTTGCGACCTTGTCAACATTGATGGTCAGAGACAGACCATCAACGGTTGCAAATGGGGTGGAAGCAAGCTTCTGCATCGAGTCCCGGACCTCTCCGCTCCATACAAGGTCACTTTCCCAATCCCACTCGTCGAAGTTGATCTCCATCTGTTTGAAAGTCTCGCGGATTCCTTCAAGGGATAGTTCGGCGACTGCTCTCACAAGCCCTCGTGTCTTCTCCTCGCCCTTCTCGTAGCGCATGACGATTTCCTCAACCTCGCGCATTGGTTCAGTACGTGATCGAACCGCTTCGACAGTTCTGTAGAACAGCGCCGAATCAATCGATTCAAGGTCACTTGCGACCGATGTCCAGTCGTCCAACTCTCTCGTCAATTCAACAGCCTTGTTTTCAGGATCAGAGACTTCACGTAGGCGGGAAATCTCGGACTTCAGAGTCTCGATCTGAACCGCACAGTTCACGCAGGCGTACAGAAGACCGAGCCACTGGTCTGGTTTTCCGACCGGTTTCGGTTCCCCTAATAGCGAGTAACCATATGCGAGCATCGCCACCTGCTTGCCGACGTCGTCCACGTAGAATCTCGTTTGGATTCCGTGCCCTCTGGCTTTCAGCATCCTAGCGAGCGCATCGCCCAATATGCTGTTTCTCGCGTGCCCAAGGTGTAACGGGCCGCTGGGGTTTGCGCTCGTGTGCTCAACCACAACCCGTTTCGGTTCCCTAGAGGGCTCAAGTCCGTAGGTTTCTGCTTCCGACGTTGCATCCGTGAGGATCTCGCGAGCTGCCTTACTGAAATTCAAATGGAAGTTCACGTACCCCGGGCCTGCGGGTTCGACTTGGCTTATCAGATCGAACCTTGTCACGTCGATTCGGTCGGAAACCTCTTTAGCTATCGAACTAGGGCTGGCCTTCAAAGTCTTCGCGAGCTCGAAGGAAACGGATGATGCCAGCTGACCAAACTCTTGCGATGGAGGCTCCTCTAGCGCCGGCTCTCGAATCTGGATGCGGTACAGCGCGGAGATCGAAGATGCCAAGGCCTCGGCGCACTGGCCTCTGAATCTCGAGAGAGTTTTGGGCATCTAGGCTTCCGCCGGCTCGTTGCATCGAATGGAACTCTTACGTGCGTAGCTTACTGAATAAATTTGGGGAGCTTCATAAGAATCCTTGAAGGTGCGTTCGAACAAAGGACCTTAAGTATCGTTCAGGAA
>Ga0209725_1001273_pt1 | contig 14498 bp, 14 predicted proteins | sample I18A1metaG_FD_184145 | JGI IMG/M metagenome (GOLD analysis project Ga0209725, IMG submission 184145) | Lake sediment bacterial and archeal communities from Gulf of Boni, Indonesia to study Microbial Dark Matter (Phase II) - ​I18A1 metaG... | ecosystem: Environmental > Aquatic > Freshwater > Lake... | reverse complement strand
GGACTTACGGTTGCTGGAGGCATTGCTGCTGGTTTTCTCGCTGGATGGCTTGCAAAACCTCCGGAATACATTACGAAAGTTGAGAAAGTCCTTGAGAGAGTGACTGTCAAAGAGGAGATCTATCCGCTGAGGAGGATCATCAAACCCGAGAAGGGATGGCACAAGGTGGTTGACTACGATCGATGCACAGGGTGCAGGATCTGCGAATTTGAATGCGCAACCAGATATCAACCGGCAGGTTTTCCGGGCGTGAACCTAGAGTATTCGCATGTAAGAGTAAACAGATTCCTCTACGTGGACGCACCAATATTCTGTCGGTACTGCACCTTGGAAGATTGGGTTGAGGGAACGAAGAAGGCTCCGTGCGAATACGCCTGTCCGTTCGAGGCTCTGGTGAGAGTAGAGGAAGTGAAAGAGAAGGGAAAGATTGGGAATGGGTACAGGTGGATTGACCCTGCGAAATGTGTCGGACTGGAGGAGTGTGGTAGATGCTTGGAAATATGCGAAGAGCAATTCGGAAGCGGCATAGTCTTCCTTCCACCAGACGCAAAGGGCATAAAGAGAGGCGCCGTGTGCACGATGTGCGCGGGAGAGCCTGCCTGCGTTGAGGCTTGTCCGGAGCAGGCTTTGAGGTTTGAACCACCTCAACAAGATGGCAGGTACTATGCTCACAGGCCAACTGACCTCGCGGAGATGTTGTATATGAAACTCTACAAAGTAAGGTGGAAACTGAGATGAGTGAGTTCTTCGGCGTAACCGGGAAGATACTCAGACTCGATATGACGAGAGAGAAGGCGGAGGTTCTTGAGCCAGGCCTTGACGTCTACAAGAAGCACGTCGGCGGAATTGGTATGGCTATGTACTACCTATTCAAAGAAGGCGTGGTATCGTCAAAAGTCAAACCATTCGATCCTGAAAATCTGATGCACATAATGGTGGGTCCTCTCAACGGTATTGTGCCAGGCACCCAGAGCGTCGCCGTTACCAAGGCGCCGCATAACTTCATGGCCGTATCATACTCGGGAGGATATGCCATGGGAGAAATAAAATTCGCTGGCTGGGACGGTGTCCAAGTATACGGAAAGGCGAAGGATCTACTCTGGGTATCAATAGTTGATGATAAGGTCGAGTTCCACGACGCAAAAGATCTCAAAGGCAAACTGACTGATGAGACAGAAATACTTCTCAAGGGAAAGGTCAAGAGTCCTCTTGAGTACCGAGAGAAACGGGTCTTGACAAAGGAGAACCTACCGGTCGGCAAAGATGCATCCGGAAAAAGCGTCTCCATGTGGGACTACTGGGGCGTACGGCCGTCTCCCAAATATGCTATAGGCGAAAAGATGCTTTCAAAGACGTGGGCTATAGGCCCAGCAGGGGAGAAGGGAGTTTGGCATGCAAACATAATAACCGATGGGTCCCACGCCCACGGAAGATATGGGACAGGCGCTATCCTAGGATCGAAGAACCTGAAGGCTATCACGTTAAGAGGAACGAAGGGGCACAAGCTTTACGACAAGGCTAAGACACTTGAACTAATTAGGAACGTCGTCACCGAGCAGAAGAAGCAGACAAGATGGCGAACCTACGGGACCGCAAACGTGCCAGCGTCGGCCAGTAACTATGAAGATGCCTATCCGATAAGAAACTTCCAATACCTAGCCTGGCATGATCCTCGTGCAGTCTCAGGTATGACAGGCTCATTCCTAGACGAAGTCTCTTGGGTCAAGCACCAGTCTTGCTGCTCAATCGGATGCCAGATCTGTTTCAAGACCTCGAGGATCACCCACGATGATCCCGCCCTAGATAAGACCATTACCGATATGCCGGACTGGGAGGCTCAGGGAAACGTGGGAGGACTGATGGACTTCGTGGTCGCGGAGGATGTGTTCCCCGGAAAGACACCGGCAGATCCCTACTTAGGAGACCACTGGAATAAGACAGAAGCAGCTCATAGACTTCTCTACATTACCAACATGTTCGACGAGCTGGGCATGGACTACATTGAAGGCGGAGTGCACATATCACTTCTGATGGAGCTCAGGCAGCGGGGGCTAATAACAAAGGAAGACCTCCTGCTTCCTGCTGACGTGGGGGACTTGACATGGGGAAACCATAAAGCAGCTGCCTGGGTGCTCAAGCAGATCGCGACAAGCGACGCAGATGTATACAAGGAGATAAGAAAAGGCACCTGGGAAACAGCGAAATACTTCGCGAATAAGAAAGGGAGACCTGAGATTCTACAGTACGCTCAGTGTACCAAGAGATATGGGCAGCCGGCGCATGATCCCAGAAGCGGACGCTGCAAGAAACCTGACGAATATATTCAGACCGAAAGGCCATGTGCACACACAGAAGGCTACGGCGATGTCGTGCCATTTAGGGCCGCCGTGGGATCCCTTGTAGGATGTACGTTCGCACTGGCACCACTTGGTGCAGGCGCCGGTCTGGCGAAGCTCGTCGAAGCCACGACAGGTTGGAAGTGTGCCGAAGCGGATCTCAATGCCCTTGGTGAAAGAGTGTACACACTCGAAAGAACGTTCAACATAGTCACTCAGGAGATAACGGATCCTGCCGCGCAGTGGGATAGCCTCTGGCCGAAGAGGTGGCTAGATCCGTTGCCTACTGGCTGGGCGAGAGGCACGACCACAGTAACCACCGATGTCGTGAAGGCTGGTCTAGAGAAGTTCTATGCGGCTCGAGGTATGGATGCAAAAGGCTTCCCCACCACCGAAACCATGAAGAAACACGGCATAGAGTACGCCGACGAATACCTGAAGAAATATCGGGGCTGAGGCCCGCTACTTTCCGCGGGCAACTCTCCCTCTTTTTTTTCTAATTCTTTCCGAAGAAGGAAGACTCAAGTAGGTGAGTAGATGATCCTTCTCAGCCCGGCATGGCAAGGTCGATAGACAAGCATGAGCACGGGAGAGAAGGACAAAGTCCTAGACAGGCGGGCCTTCCTAAGAATTGTGAGCAGACCTTCTCGGCTTGTCTCCCTAGCGACGAATAGGAAATTCTGGAACATCACGGTCCTCATGTGTTCCTGCAGAGATAAGACCTCAATAGATATGGCCGATCTCGCCCTCTTTCTTAACAAGCTGGGAGTCGGGGAAGTCCTACAGCATAGCGAGCTATGCGGACTAGAGGGAAGATCGTTTCTTGGCGACGTAATCCGAAGCCGTCCCAGTAGCATATTGGTAGCCGCATGCATGAAGCAAATGCTGTTTCGTGACATGGCGATGCAACTCGATTATCCGGCAAAATCTCTTCACATACTTGAACTTCAGGAACTCTGCGGCTGGGTTCACAGGGATTCGGAGATGGCAACAGAGAAGGCCAAGAGAATGATTGCCTCGACACTTGCAAGGATATCTGCCGACGAGTTCAAGCAGCCCACAACGGGATTCTCCAAGTTGGCCACAAGCAAAGCCCTCGATAGCACTGGGGTAAGATCCCTTTACGGAAGGCTGGACATCTGTCCAGCAAAAGACAACGTTTGCTTGCTGTGTGTAGATTTCTGTCCCCAGAAAGCTGTTGCTCATTCTGGGGGAGGCATCGTGGTCGATAGAAGGTTGTGCGTTTCCTGCGGAATCTGTGGGCTAGTATGCCCTCTCGAACTTCTGAAACTCGTTCCTCAAGATGACCAAAGCGAAGAACTTCGTCAAATTCTCATGGCAAGTCGGGACGTAACTGGTAGTGAGAAGGAGGAGATCTTGGGGCATCCGATGATTGCGTTTGTATGTGAGAACGAAGGAAAGACATCTCTCCTAGGATTAGGGTCAAACAGGATGAGCTACCCCGAAGGTATTCTGCCGGTCTTTGTAAGGTGTCTTGGCGACGTTTCGACAGGCTTCATACTCAAGGCATTGAACTGGGGGGCACAAGGTGTAGTACTCTTAGGATGTCAAGAATGTAATCAAGATTCACAGGGATACACCGCAAGTCTGGTAGACATGTTTAGAGATATTTCGAAAGAAACAATCCTTGACGGGCGCGTGCATATTCTGAGAAGCGATCGAGGAGATTCTGAGAGACTCTCAAGATCACTCAAAGAGATCTACGCAAGGATCTTGGAGAAGGAGAAATTGAAGATAGAATATGACTCCAGGACCTACGAGGGAAGAAGAGATGAGCTTCTGGGCCTTCTCTGCAACCTCAGGAGGAACACAGATCTCAAAGAAAAGATTGTACCACACAAGATTGTGCCTATCGGCTACGTCGATATCGAGACAGACAATTGCGACTTATGCTTACGATGTGTGGACAGATGCCCAACCAGTGCGCTGCGAGTTAAAGAAGGGATCTTGCTATTTGACCATGCAAGATGCATAGGATGCGAACTATGCGTGAAGGCCTGCGAGAGAAAAGCGATGAGATTCTCACTTGAGATTCGAACCTCGAACCTTGAGAAGGAAGCAAGCCCAGTAGCGAGCGAGAACCCAAGACCTCACCCAAAGGTAACGGAGGCCGGCACATAGTGCCTGAGATCATTCCCGGCTTGTACTTGATCATGAAGGAAAGGACATACATCTACAAATCGATGTCAGAACTCTTCAGAGGCAAGCTCTCAAGGCCTCTACTCGAAGCAGTAACCCGAGAAAGGTTTCTTGACCTGGGAGTAACTATTGGAGAAGAATTCGACCGCATTAAGCAAGGTCATAGACTAATATGCGACTTCACGAGGCAATTCGAGAAGCTGCCGCAGATCGAAGACGTACTTCACAGCGAGTATGAAGAGATTCTTGCGGGCGCTGAATTTGTCCTTCAAAGAAACTACGAGACAAGTGCCGAGGACATCCTTGGCAGTCTGAAACAGTTCTTTGACAAGGAGAACTGGGTCCAGCCGAACGATTTTCCAAGGGAGCCAGACCATGTCTCGGTCGAGTGTGAGTTCATGGTTCATCTGTGCGCCGAGAGCAGGAAGTCGATACTCGATAGAATGCCAAACGTCGTGAGCGAAAATCTCAATGTTCAAAGAGATTTTCTTAGCCGACATGTATACAACTGGTTTCCAAGGTTCAGCGAAGAGTTGTCAAGGAGAGCGAGGAGCGGCTTCTACAGAGGAGTAGCCGAGCTAGCAAGCGGCTTCATAGCTGTGGACAAAGATGTGTTCCACGCGATCATGGAGGTGCCTTCGTAGAGGCGGCTCATTGTTTCATCCCTTAGCTGCAATTTTGAGAACTTGAGCCTTAGGCAGGATCCCCATCGCATTCTAGATTCAAGTGTCCCAGCGTATTGTATGGCATTTTCCAGAGACCCGGTCTCACCGACCATTACAAGAAGCTTTCCTTTGAAGAAGACTACATAGTAGAAATCGTTCAGAGGATCATACAACCATGATGCTCCATCGCCCATGTTCGGGATTTCGGTCGCGGACATGTGCCTCATTGCCACGATGAAATGATTCAACATATCGTCGACATCATTCCATCTGGGCACCCATAGGTACGGGAAACAGTCGTATCTACTTCTTTTGCAGACGAAGGCTAGCATCTGGCTGTAGGATTCTTGAGCTCCTTTCTGATTCTCAAACTCCAAGAGGACCGAACAGACACTCGAACTCTCCGTCCGAATCTCAATTCCATGCGACCTTCTGAATCCTCTTTCTCTCAAGAACTCAGCATTGAATTGGTGGCCCCACTCGCCTATTGGATAGTCGATCAACTGGAACTGGTCAGGATGATCTCTAATCTGTATGCATAAGATCCTAGACTTCTCTTTGAGATCGCTTACGTTCAGGTTGAGATCCTGCAGCGGGATGGCGTCGACCCATATGAATCTGCAAAGGGAATCCAGAACCAACATAAGTGATATGGTCAAAATCGCTATGAAGGAAAGCTTTTTCAGCCTCGTCATTTCAATCCGCTTCGATGGCTCTACTGCAAGTGTTCAAATAAGACGATTGTTGTGCAAAACGCATATTTGAAATACGACTCAACTTCATGCTGGAAGAAGATGCCTATGACTGAGAGGAAGCTGACTAGAAGGGGTTTCATAGGCTTTCTCGGCAAATTCGCATTTGCTGGCGCTGTTCTGAGCGTGCTTGGCAAAGCCGATACGGAACTAGACGCTCGAAGGCCTCCGGGTGCGGTATCGGAATCCCTTTTCGCTTCTGTGTGCGTGAGATGTGGAGAATGCGCCGATGTTTGCCCACAGAAGATAATCACACCACTGCCCTTCTCCGCTGGTCTAAGAAATGCGCAGACTCCGGCTCTTACTCCAAAGGGCATCTGCACACGAGATCTGGCTTGTATAGCGGCTTGTCCAAGTGGAGCCCTCCAACCGATCACAAGTAGAGAATTCAAGATAGGAACGGCGACCATCGATGAGGTGGAGTGTCGCAACTGTGGCTTGTGCATACCGACTTGTCGGGAAATCGTAGACGCAATCAAGTGGACAGTAGACAAGAAGAAGGTCTACATTGAATCTGACACCTGCATCGGATGCGGCGCATGCATCCCGGACTGTCCGTGGGACGCCATATACGTTACCGGTGTTAACGCGAGGAGAGCATCTTTCAAGTGGGGATGAGAATGAAGCTCAGAGGAAATTTCAGGCTCTTCAGGTGGGCTATTCAAGCGATCAGCTTCATTTTCCTTGTCCTACTGGTCGTTGCAGGTGTATGTCTGATCTCAATAGGCGCTTTTGGGATTACCTGCATCTTCGGTGCGCTCCAAAGGGCTCTCGTGGAACCAGTCTTAAGTTTGCTATCAATGCTTCTTCTCTTTTCTATTGTGCCTATCATCGGAACAATACTGCTGGGCAGAGTTTTCTGTGGGGAGATTTGTCCCGTAGGCACTATTCTGGATATGTTTTCGAGACTTCCGCGAATCGATTTCTTGAAGCCAATCGCAAATCCAATCAACAAGTTCGCATTGGCAACAGGCTTCTTGGCAAGCACGGCCATCTTGAAATATCCGTCCTTCTGTGCAGTATGTCCGATCAAAGGGACCTGCAATTCCGTTAGTGCAGGGGCATTGTTGAGGCCTGTCGAGCTTGCAGTCCTCGCGGTTCCAATGGTATTAGAGTTTGGTGGGAAGAAGGCGTGGTGTCGTTACTTGTGTCCGCTGGGGGCGAGCTTTGCCTTCCTTAGCGTAAAGAAGCTCTTTGGATTCAAAATTGACACAAAGAAGTGCTTACGGAGCTCGCATCCGACTGCATGCGGGTTGTGTGCCAAAGCTTGTCCAACTGACGCCATCAGCGAAGCAAGCTTCAAGACAGGTAAAATATCTAGGACCGAATGTATCACATGTGGCCGATGCTACGATGCATGTAGGTTTGGAGCCCTGGATTTCGGCAAAGTTTAGGGAAATCGCAACGTACCATGACACTTGGGCATGAGGAGGTCGTAGATTCTTATGAGAAAAACAACCCTAGGTTTCGGAACCCTCCTCCTGATACTGGGGTTCATGATCTACCAACTTGGTCTATTGGTAACGTTTCGCTCCACAGAATTCCAAGGACAATTGCCGTCATTTCTTAGAGGCATTCTGCCAACTGGCCTGATGGGCATAGTCATGCAGCTCGGCGGAGGCATCACGTCAATCGTAGGTCTCGTTGTATGCATATGCAGTGCAGCCTCCAGCTACAACAAGCAGATCTTACGCCGACTGGAAGATCTGATCGAGAAGCGCTCTGAAGAGCGTGTGATTCCCATGATTCGTTGCAGGTTCTGTGGAGCTGAGCTTGAGGGGCAAGCCATTTTCTGCCCAGTCTGCAATAAGTCGCAGAGATAACCATCTAATCCACAGCTGGCTCATGAAAATCAAAGTCCTTTGATACAATCCGCCTTGGCAAACTATATCTGCGACTTTCCGCAACCGGGACAGAATGTCGTGCGCACCGAGAGTGTTCTCTCACAGAACTTGCATTTTCTCTCTTCCGGTAGCCAGGGTGCACGGCGCACGAGGCCCTTCTTTTCGTAACGCTTTGCGAAGAATATTCCACTCTCCACCAAAATAATCATCGGTGTCATTAGCACAAAGTTGCCAATGAGGCCTCCATCCGGCGTTACTACGCAGGTCAGGATGAAGAGTCCTGCGTACAGGTACAGTCTGTTCTTGGTGAGAATGTCAGTGCCCATGATTCCGTACTTGACTAGAAGTATGAGAAATACAGGGAAAGTGAACACGATTCCTGAAGCCACTGTTGTAATAAACAGGATACTATAGAAGTCCATGACCGAAACTACTTGCTCTGCTCCGACGATTAAGAAGAATGGCCTGATGCTCCACATGATTGTGGGCGTTACCACCCTGTAGCCATACAGAATTCCACCAACGAACAGCGCAGAGAACGAAGCCATGAATGGATACACGTTTCCTCTTTCTTCCGGGGTGAGAGCTGGGTCAACAAATCTATACAGTTGATAAGCGAGAACGGGCATGGTCAGCGCAAACGCGACAATGAATGACGCAACCACGTACAGCTCAATCGGAGCTGTCAGCTCAAGGCCTATGAGCCTGACATCCGGAGGAAGAACGTGCTGTCTCATTGACCTCAGAAGCGCTGCAATCAAAGGATCGTAGAATTCCAGCGGGTTTTCAAAGAACGAAGGATTTGCCGGCAGTATCATCAATGCGATTGCCAAAAAAAAGAGGACACCGATGACGACCTTGAGTCGCCTTGCAAGCTCCTCAGCATGATCCCAGAAAGTCATTGACGTAGAGTCGGGCACCTGTCCAGCATTTGGAGGCATCTACGAACCGCTTCTGTCTGGGCCACTATGGTTTGCTCGTCTTTGCCTTCTCGACTATTTCTTGTGAGATCTGCTCTTTCGTCTTTCCCTCAGTGCTTATTCCCAGCTTTCGTGCTGTCTCGATGAGCATGTCATCGCTTGTGGGTCCAGGTTCTCTCTCAGGGAGTCTTGTGTAGTCTCTGGACGCTTTCTCAAACTCGCCTCGGGCTTGGCCGAGCGCTTTCGCCAAATCTGGAATCTTCTTCGGACCCCAGATGAGGATCGCCACAATGATGAGTATGATGAGCGCCCATTCCCAGCCTGAGATCAACTCAACTCACCTAGCTCGATGGTTTGGAGGAGACTCTATTTAAGCATTCTCCGAATATGCGATGCCACCCCATTGCTTCAGATGAGCATCTCGGTATTAGTGGTGACGGACTAACTGCATTTCAGGCATACATACGCTTATTGAGCGTCAGCGATAGTGCTAAATTTGGAATTATGGAGCTAGCGCTCTCAGATGATTGAAGAGGACGCTTGAGGGCTCAGACAGTTGGGGCAGGGTCGCGGGATTGTTGACAATTATGGAAGGCCTTTCCTTAATTTCCGAGTATCAATAACACAAAGATGCAATCTCAGATGCCCTTACTGCCATCGAGAAGGGCAGCCTGCGACTCAAAATGAGATGACTCCTACGGAGATAGCTAGAATCTCGCAGATTGCAGCGAAGCTTGGGGCCCGCGACATCAAGCTCACGGGTGGTGAGCCGTTGCTTCGCAGAGACGTGGTTGACATTGTTGGGCTTGTTTCAGAAATCGATGGGATACGTGAGGCGTCGCTTGTCACAAACGGAACGTTGTTAACTGACCGACTAGCAAAGCACCTAAAAGAGAACGGCCTCGCAAGAGTGAACGTGAATCTTCCCTCAGTTGACGAAGCAACCTATGAAGAACTGACTGAGGGCAAACTCGAAGAGGCGCTCAAAGGTGTCAAGGCAGCGATTAGTGCAGGCTTGACTCCTGTCAAGATAAACATGCTCATCCTCAAGGGGAAGAACGAGTATCAAGCCAATCAAATGATCAGGTTTGCCGGCAGTGTCGGCGCAGTGCTTCAGATAATCGAACTTGAACCCTTGAATCTCAAAGAGGAGTACTACAGAGAACATCATTGTTCACTCGGCCAGATTGAAGATGAGATAGCGAAGGCCGCGAAGAAGATGGAAGTGAGGAGGTCGATGCACGCTCGACCGGTTTACTCGTTAGGCGAGGTGAAGGTTGAAATGGTTCACCCAGTCGAGAACAGTGAATTTTGTCTTCACTGCTCCCGGGTAAGGTTGACCAGCGACGGCAAGATCAAGCCTTGCCTAATGACCAACGATGGGTTGGTGGATATCTTGGGGCCACTTAGAGCGGGCGAGAGCAAAGAGAAGCTGCGTGGCCTCTTTGTGGAAGCGATCAGGGGGAGACGGCCTTTCTTCGGCGCAAAGCCTAGATAGGTTTGCCCTAGCATCATTGAAAAGAGTTTTCACCAGGCTGAAAAACTGCTTGAGTGTTGCAGTCAGAACCCGAGGCAGACGCAACTGGGCCACCTGAAGTATGCCTGTATCCAAACCTGTCGCTCCAAGGTTATCGCAGAGAAGAGGCTGCACAGGTCTCTGCGACATCAGACAGTGAAGAACGACTTAAATGCAAGAGAGGCAGTGGTGATATATGCTGCAACATGAAAGCAAAGCTAGGCCCGTGGGCACATAGATCCCTCGTACTTTTGGCTGCGGGGCTCATTGTTCTCTCTGGTGTGACGCCATGGTGGACCACGAATATTCAAGCCGTATACGGATACGGGTCAAGTTGGATTACGATCTATGCGTATGGTTTGACGCACAACGCCACCTTGCTGAGAGAGTTCGTAAGAGCATATGAGGGCTCGCCTGCATTGATGTCTCTTGCCAAAATCTTCGTCTTTGCAAACGCGGCATTATGCGCCCTTAGCGTTCTTGTGAAGAAGAAATGGACTTGGCGTCTACTCGCCTTGTCGGGTCTCGCCTACCTAGTCTATTCAGTCGGTTTTATTCCTGTAATATATGAGGGGACCGGGCGCGCCCCGATTCCAGGTGAACGTTTTCCGGTTCAAGGCGAGATTGTAATTCACACAGAGTTCGAGACCCTCAAGATCTCATCATCGTTTCAATATGGCTACTATCTGGCACTCTTATCCGCCTCGCTGTGCATCGCTCTCGCTTTGGCAAGAAGATCACTTCTTGGCGATCATTTATCGCGCACATAATGGATCTGTGCAACAACCAAGGGGAGGTTGCCCTAGACCGAGTTGCACAAATGCCTTAGCCAGACTCCCGGGATCGTCTCAGATCAGAAGATCTCTAGCCCAATATCTCCATCAATGTGCTAAGGATCTTGATGACTACGGCAGAGAAGTATAGTATTCCCACGTAGAACCCGAGTAGATAGGTAACTGCGGCCTTTCTTCCCTCGCCTGCCATGACGTGAAATCTGAACGGACATCCGCCCGCCAACACGGAGAAGAACCCGGCTCCGAATCCTCCAATGACCGCAAATACCATCGGGGCTGTAAGGTTGATGCTTGGAGTTTGCAAGAGCTGGGGAAACCCAGGAACGTATCCGCCTAATGCACCAAAGGCTGTGAAGCCCAAGAGAGCGCCGATGAACAGGCCTACGAGTCCGGTTGAAGGATAGAAATCTTTGAGGATATACGGATAGCTAATCCCTCGCACGAAGCATACTCTCGATCTCTGCCCAAGATAACCAATCAATAATCCTATGACAAGAGTTGCCAGAGCGTGAATCATCGCTGAGTAGCCCCTGTCCTTCTCAGGTATTCTACTCCGGCGATCGCACCAGCGACGACGCAAAGAAATCCGATGGTAGCGTGTAGGTTTCCATAGGCTATGAATACAATTGTCCTGAGGATGCATGCACCTAGCGTTAAAGCAAAATTGGCTACAAGGAATCCTAGAATGAACATCAGTGCTGGATTTCGTAGTCTGCTGGGCCTGAATTCCTTATGTTGCAAGGCGCCTATTGCAGATCCCGTTAAGACTCCAATCGCTGTCAAGACAGGTATGTTTGCAGAAACCGGTTGCGTCTGAAACGTTGTTCCCAGAATGAGGTTTGTTATCCGCACCAGAAGATCTCTAGGGTGTCCTACTAGGCATATGCCATAGGCGACGGGTGGAGCGACGCCGAGAAATGCTTGAGCCAAAGCTGACAATGTCCCAATAAGGAGCGCTGTAGTGAACACGAAGAATTTGCGGTTCATCGCATCTAACACCTATTAGCCGTCGAGGCAACCGTCACCGAATGGAGCTACCAGGCGTATCCTGAGAGGATTCTGTGTGTCCGAGGCACAACTAACAGTATCAGCCATTTGAAGAAGCTCACTTTCCCCTTTGCCTGACAGATTGTACATGGCGTGATTCTGCGTTCAGGATCCCACAGACTTGCAGAGACTGCAGGTGGATCGGTGACTGTACGCACTTGAATTGCTTTGATGTGCACCTTGATCGTCTTTGTCGCCCTCGGATCAACATGCACCTCCTGAATCGCCTCTCCCTGCAAAACACCTTCCTTATCGACGACCTTGATGAGCAGAAAGGCTCTGGTCGCATTCGAAGCCTCGTTTGAAACGGATATACTTACGACGTAGCTCATTTCATACGGGCAACCGACGTACGTTTCAACGAATCGAGATTCGACCACACGCAGACCGCTGCCGGCACTAATAGCGGGAACAGTTCCTGCACCTCCGCACACAGGACAGTAGATCTCGACCGTTGCGGCTGCTGCGAGAGTCGTGACGGATACTATGAATACGAGAACCTTTGAAGACGTACCTTTCAACTCTCGAGCTCACCACAGCTAGCCTTTCCTATCGTGGTGAAAACAGTGCATGGAAGCGCGATCGAATGCAGAGAAGCGCAATTCAACCTACTTGCGTCTTTCGGATAGCGCTCTTTCCGCCTCTTCATCAATTCTTTTCTCCTTGTCTTCTGCTTTTGATAGTTCTCGTTCGAACATCTTCAAGGCGGCGCTTCTCCATCGTCTGCCAATGTCCATGGTTTTTATGCTGAAGGCTCTTAGAGCCCACCTATTGAAAAGGCGTCTAGTCAACCTAAAGGGTTCAACTCTTATGCGATTATCCGCCAACATAATGTGCCACATTCGCGGAGCCTCGACAATCCTCCACTTTCCAACCAAGAACTTGATTATCTCGTTCGCGGCAAGGCAAGCACAGATCCATACGCTTGGACATATTTGCGTCAGGGCTTTTTCACCATCTCTCCAACCTCTAAACCAATCGACTCGCCACTTCCCCTCACTGATGTACCATCTTCTGCCACACTTGTTTTCGGGACTCTCAACAAGCGTGCGGAGTTCCTCATAGGATAGATCGCTAGGAAGGCCGAAAAGGGTTTCAGGTTGCATAGGCTTGCTCTTAGGCGGGAAGCACATAACGTAGCCTACGAACCCTGAAGGCATAGCACTTACAGCGAATTTTCCCAATTCTTGGGCGATGTACAGCAGCTTGGAGCTGTATGCCAAGTCGTCAGCTTCAGCCACAACTATGTCCCAGCCGTCGAGCACTTGCCTTGTCTTCTCTAAAGGTAGCCTCTCACGATGGACCTCGACGCGCGCCATCGGGTTAATCCGGTTTATCTCTCTGCCAATCACATCAGCCTTATACTGGCCAATTGTATCCGAAAAACATCCAACTTGCCGATTCACGTCGGGAGTGTCGTATCGCTCTGGGTCGACCAGGAGAAAGTTCGAGACTCCAGACCTAGCTAGAACCGTGGAAACTGTTCCTCCGATCCCGCCCACTCCAACTACGGCGACTCTTGCCTCTCGAAGGCGTTCTTGGTCCCGTCTAGAAAGAATGCCCAAGTTTCTTCCAAAATAGGCCAAATATTGACTATCGTCCCTCTCGGACTGTCGCTCATTGTTTAGCTTGCAACAATTGCTCAACGTTGAGCACATCTCTCTTGCGGTTAGAGTCTGCAATCTTTGAACTTAACGTTATAGGGCGTTGGAAGATCAAGAGTGCTTCCGTTTCGCAAGGGGTCTCGACGGAAAAGACGTGCTAGTGATTGCGTTGCTCTTGGTCCTGAATTTTGAGAGAACAACAGAAGTTCTTTAGGCATATCAACTGATAATCTGTCACGGTGGGCAGATTGCTTGCGGAACCAAAGCAAAGTAGTCAGAGGTTTGATGTGGTAATTGTTGGAGCCGGTATCATAGGCCTTTCTTGTGCTTATCACTTGAAGTCAGAGAACCCGGACCTTAAGATTGTGGTCTTGGATAAGGCAGCTGCAGCCGGTCAAGGTGACACGGCGAAGAGTGCCGGTGCCGTTAGGAACGTTTTCACTTCTGAGGTGAATCGACTACTCGCTGATACTAGCCTCGACTTCTACAGTCATGTCCAAGAAGACTTAGGGTTCAATCTTGACCTTGACTTCGTAGGATACTTGTGGCTTCTGAACTACGAGGAGTTCAGGAGGCTTGAGGGCTTGTTGGACTCCGTGAAGAGAGAAGGTGTTCGGGTCAGGGTTTGGGAGAAGGAGGATCTGCGCGACATGATCGGAGGGATGAATATGGATTTCTCCGAGAGCGATGAAGAGGCGCGTGTACTTGGGCTAGGAAGCATATTCAAAGGCTTGCAGGGGATCAAATGCGGCACAGTAAGCCCAGACTTGATCGTCAACTTCTACGAGCAAGAGTTCCGAAAGGCTGGAGGATCAATCATGTATAACACGAAGGTTGAATCACTGCTCCTTGAGCCAACC
>Ga0209725_1001272_pt1 | contig 14504 bp, 12 predicted proteins | sample I18A1metaG_FD_184145 | JGI IMG/M metagenome (GOLD analysis project Ga0209725, IMG submission 184145) | Lake sediment bacterial and archeal communities from Gulf of Boni, Indonesia to study Microbial Dark Matter (Phase II) - ​I18A1 metaG... | ecosystem: Environmental > Aquatic > Freshwater > Lake... | reverse complement strand
GACATGCAGGTGTATACGAGCCTCCTAGAGAGATAATCAGAAGATTGCCAGGCGTTCAATTAGTTGAGACCGGCAAGTCTCGACAGTATTCTCGTTGCTGCGGTGCTGGAGGCGGTGTCATGTCGGGTTACCCTGAAATCGCAAGCGCGATAGCTTCGAAGAGAATTAAAGATATGTTACAGGTCGGAGCTGAAGCTATCGTGTCGGCCTGTCCATTCTGTGAGTTAAATCTGACAAAAACAATCAGTGATTCTGGGACCAACATGAAAGTATACGATTTGACGGAACTTGTTGCAAAAGCTTTGCAGGATCCGTAGACACGCATGAAGGCAATCACATCTTTCAGACCGGATGTTATGTTCAGGTGTCTTGAGTGTGAGGACTGTTGCAGATCAGATGTCGCCATGATTGAACACGATATTGCAGGCCTAGGAGATCAATTTACGGTGCGGCGGCCTGGTGGCTCGTTCAAGTATAGACTCGTAACAAGAGAAGGCAGGTGCCCATACCTCTCCCCGGGCAAGGGTTGCCGTATATATGAGAGTAGGCCGCTGATGTGCAGACTCTATCCGATGCACCTGAATGCTAAATGGAACGGAGCTCCTATTCTGTGTCTAGTCCATTGTCCGGGTATAGACCGATCCGACGGGGAGCCAATTGGCGTGGCGTTTGCGCCTACAATTCGAGAGCTGATCAACGACTGCGAGGGAGGTTTCATGACTCAGTTCACGCAAGAGATTGTTGGATTGAAAGGCAAAACAACTCCCGTATTTGTTGAGGACCAAGTAGTTGCCGGGGATTGGCTGGTCAGAGATCGTATATGGGAATTGATATGGCAGAACGCTGAATCCATTCGAACTACACCGAGGCGAGTAATGCGATGTGTGTACGCCGATATGATTCCAGCTATCAAGTCAACACTTGTTCCGGGTAAGAGAATCATTACGGTTCAAGATTTGGATCGAATGCGCGAAGAGCTTCGCACTAGAGATGTCGTAAATCAAGCCGCAGAAATTGAGAGAGCATTAGATGAGAATGAAGTGAGATATACGGCAGACAGGTCAGCCATGATTCACTACGTGCAATCTGACGAAGTCTCTATTGAGGTGTCCAAGGGGAGGATACGAAAGATATCTGTGAGAGATGTTATGAGGCCTCGTTCGATAACCGCTGAAGCTCGAAGAAAGGAAATGGACTATCTGGAAGAGATCGTCAAACGGGAATGCAAGTACGGCCGATTCATCATGTCAGGGATGCCAGTGGATCTAGAGGCTCTTATACTGTTTGAAGCGGCCGATATGATCGAGGTTAACGCTAATGTGTTTGCCTTTGAAGAAAGGCGAGATTACCTCTCAAGCTCTGACATGGTCAAAGCAATAACAATCGTTGACAGACACATGGAGAGATTTGCGGGAACAGCAATGGACAGAATGAGGAATAAATCTCTCATTAGACTCTTTGAATATATGCCCATCATCTCGCCAAAACTGAAACATGCTCACTCTCTTCTTAATCTAACACTTTAATAGAACTGTCTTCATCAAGTATCGCGTTGGGATTAGATTGTCAGAACAGAAAGATGTCGCTAGAGAGATGGTTGAAGAGTTCAGAAAGTTGTCAACGTGCAATATTTCCGATGCTCTCGACAAGTTGAAGCTAGCGGGAGTTGTTCCGGGCATTCTGCCAGTGTGGAGTGGTTGCCCTGCGATTGCCGGTCCAGCGGTCACCGTCAAACTTAGCAAAGCAGGAACGGTTGCGATACATCTTGGGTTACTCCAAGCTATCGAAATCGCGAGGCCCGGCGATGTGATCGTTATCGACAATAGGGGTGATGCGCTGATGAACTCTTGGGGAGGACTCGTAGCCAATATCGCCAAGGACAGAAAAGTGGCGGGAACAGTCATCGATGGTGCAACTAGGGATGTTGATACACTTAAAGAATTAGGGTACCCCGTTTTCGCTAGAGGAATCGTACCAATGACTGCAAGAGGACGAGTCGCTTTGGAAGCAATCAATGTTCCCATCCAGTGTGGAACCGCTCGAGTAGAGCCAAGAGATATAGTGGTCGCAGACGGCAATGGCGTAGCCGTCGTTGCTGGGGAGAGGGCGCAGGAGGTTTTGCGCACGGCCAAGATATTCGAGCAGATTGAGAACAATATCTTGGAAGCAGTAAAGAAAGGCATGTCGCCCTTAGAGGCTCATGAGAGATACCGATACGAAAAGATGGTGAGCGAGTAATGGAAGCTAGTCGTAGGTCGCCCTAGCCGCGAATCACTCTTACGATGCCTGCGTTAGAATCTATGCTAACTCTGTCTCCAGTCTTGATGACCTCTATGGGATTCTTCTCGAGCTTATCCATCATTGGAATCTTTGCCAATATGGCACCGATCGCCACGATTGGTTCGGCTTTTATGTTGATGATCGCTTTAGGTCCAACTCCCCGCCGCACCATATCGAACAGCATATAGGATCCGCCAGTGGAACCCTTGCCCATAGGAAACACGAGGATCTTGCCTGAAATCTTTCGGCCTTCAATGTCATGACCTTTCTCAACAACAGTACCCGTAAGGTAGTCTACACCTCCCATGAATGAGATGGCGTCTCGCGTAACCAGCGCCTCTCCTTCAGCCTCACCTCCAACCACCTTGCGGCCTCTCAGCACTATCTCTTGCAATTCATTCCCAGCTCCCAGACACAGCAGCTTCAATACAATTCTCGATACTGCCGTACCTCGGCAGCAGACCGCACCTTCCAACGCAGTAGTGAGCCAGTTTGGCAGAATTGGTTGCCATGCATTTGTACCCTCTAATCTTTACAATCTCTTGGGTAGGACCGAGGACTGGGCAAGTATCATAGATAATTGTACCCCCTGCCCTCTCGATGATGTTGGCATATCCCATACGCTCCGCTAGACTACCGACCGAGATAGAGGAACAGATCCAGAGCTCCAACTTTGACGATACCTTTCGACCGGACAAAAGTTCAGCTATCTGTCTGATCTCGTTAATTGAGGCATGCGGACACCCGATGCAGACCACGTCGACAATCTCGTCAGTAGCTTTCGAGAGGCTTTCCTTAGCGCCCTTCAACTCTTCTTGTCCGAAGTTGATTATCTCACTAGGCGGTTCTCCGCCGAAAGCAATATCTTCCGTCGAGGCTTCAGGAGTTACGCCAATGATGTGAAAGAGAGCTACAGCTCCAGATGATGCTAGAGCCGCCCCTAGCATTTTCAATTGATCCAAAGTCACGTCAGACGGGATACCGACGAACGCTGGGGTTTGTTCTCCTACAATCCTACCGACATAATATCCGAGAGCTCCATAGTCCGTAATGTCGCGAAGTGCTGAGTTGACTGCCACGCGATACTTGGCGAACCTATTCTCATCTAGGTGAAAACCGTATAGAGGGGTTCTCCCCGTTATTGCTGACGCTAAAGCCGAGGGGCCTCCTTCTCGATTTGTTCTAGCTCCTAGAACCGAGTTCGCAAATACGATAGCGGAAGATTCACCCCATGCAATGTTTTCTCCGATCCTTGGGATGTTACCGACGAGGTATGGCGTACAAGTATGACTACAAATCGCCCCCATCCTTCGGTACGCATCAGTTAGCATCAATTGATCCTTGGCGATCTTATCAGGAACTCCGTGAGATTTCCAGTGAGCGAGGTCCACAGCTGCGGGATTCAACGTAGTGTAGGTTCTGAATCGGACTTCCTTCCTTGATATCTCTTCAACGAAGTGTAGTCCGGCATCGCCCGTAACGAGTACAGACGACCCTGGCATGTGTACGTTCGCAACAGGGATCAGCCTTTCGGCATCAAACGCGTCGCCCAGCGTAACTAGGATCTCCATCATTCTTTGAACTTCTGGGCCTTGATCCCCACGCAGCATCTTCTCTTCTTCGTCAGTGAGAAACATTCAATCGCCGTTCCAGTATATCTACGCGAACATAATACCAGTTTGACTACATAGATAAAGCTCATGTACTCTCAACTTGGGTGCCCTCGGTAATAGAACAACTCGATAACCACGATCAAGCGGACATCTTTCCATAAACAAGGATACCTAGAATCGTTAGAGGCTACCTTTGTCACCAAAGTACAGTTCTTGCGGGATCTTGGCCCACCTCGAGTCGGTTCAATAGGGCTCCCTATGACTTCACTTCGAAAGCCATCAAAAGGCTGATCGGTTCCCTTATTCGGGTCTGGAAAACCGCCGCAAACCCTATAGGATTTGTTGACGTTATGTTATCGCTTGTGTGGTTATAGTTGAAGATAAGCGAGAGATTGGCTAGTTATTCTGCAGACTTGAAATTCGAAGACATCCCAAAAAAAGTTGTCGAAAAGGTCAAGGAAGTGTTTCTGGATCTTTTAGGTTGTACTCTCGCAGGATCAACCGCTGCTGGTTGCAAGATTATAGTTGATATAGTGAACGAGTATGGTGGGAAAGAAGAAAGCACACTGATCGCCTATGGTGGAAAAAAGCCTGCTCCACTAGCCGCGTTAGCTAATGGAACTATGGGTCATGCATTGGACTTTGATGATACCCATGACACCGCCGTGCTGCATACTTCTGTTTGCGTGGTTCCTGCAGCCCTTGCACTTGCTGAGAGACAAAGGACAAGCGGAAAGGACTTCATTACCGCAATCACAGCCGGTATGGAGATTCATTGCAGAATGGGGGTGGCGTCAAAGTATCCCCCTCCGAAGTATGGTTGGATCTATACGCCTATCATGGGAACTTTTGGCGCTACGTGTGCGGCTAGTAAGATACTTGGACTTAACAAGGAAGGTACTTTGAATGCTTTGGGAATTTGTTATAGCGAGGCAGCTGGAAACAGTCAATCGTTAATTGAAGGGACCCTAGCCAAGCGCCTTCAAGCAGGATTGGCTGCAAAGAACGGTGTCTTGGCGGCTGTCCTAGCAGAGAAGGGATTTACTGGGCCAAAGTCGAGTCTGGAGGGTAAATACGGATTCTATAAAGTGTATCTTCGCGGATCCTATGACCCCGAGAAACTGGTAGACAAACTGGGGAGCAAGTTTGAAGTTAGTAACCTGAGCTTGAAGCCTTACCCATGTTGCAGATGGACTCACTCGACTATAGATGCTGTGATCGGAGCCAAACGAAAGTACGGCATCAAGCCAGAGGAAGTTGAATCGATCGACGTCGGAGTCTCGAAAGCAGCTTTCGCAGTCGTATGCGAACCAGAGGATCTGAAGTACAATCCAGTAACTATTGTGGACGCGCAGTTCAGTCTACCCTATGTCTCCGGGTGTGCGATGATTAAAGGAGATGTCTTTATAGACGACTTTCAGGTTGGCTCGATCAAGAGAACTGATGTCTTGGAAATGACCAAGAAAGTCAGACCGAGAGTCGACGAGGGCATAGACAAGAAAGCCGGTCGACAGATATCTCCATCTATAGTCAGAATTAGGACGAGGAAGAGAACTTTCGAGGTGCAAGTCGATCTGCCACTTGGACATCCAAAGTCACCTCTAACGTACGAACAGTGTTACGAGAAGTTTAGGAAATGTTCAAGATTCGCGTTAAGACCACTGGGTACCGAGAGGGTGAAGGAGATAGGAAGGCTGGTTGAGAATTTGGAGCGGCTTCAAGATATCTCGGAACTAACTAGTATGCTGGTGTGCGAACCAGAAGACTCATGAAAAAAGTAACTGCTAGACGGATTCGCCCAGCGTCTCCGCGAGCTCTGTGACCTCTTTGACGCGATCTATATGTGATACTGTATCTTCTATCTTCTTTGATCTTCTTTGATCGATGATACCATCCATGAGACCATTAAACTTCGCTACTACATCTTGCCAATCAGCCGGCCATTCCGGGCACCCATACGGATAGTCCAAGGTGTGACTGTATTTCCTGCCATCTTTCATTTTGATCTCCACTGTAGTGGTTCGCTTTAGGGGAAAGTCAACCGTTGAATCCGAGATGACATGAACCTTATTTGAAATTTCCTGTATGCTCGAATCCTTCACTCTTTCGTTAGTGAAATCCATCAACCCAACTCTTCTCTGCAGGCATGCTAACGCCACACAGTACGGTATGCTGAACTTTGCGACCAATGGATATCCCTTATGATTGTATACCAGTTCTGCTGCGATCGGATAAGTGACAACCTTTACGCTATCGATCTTTTCAGGCTCAATACGATTGTTCTCAGCGATCGCAAGTACAGCATCTATCGCCGGGTGAGTGTGTCGGCACGAGGCATGGAATTTGTGAAATACTCTCAGAATTTCCGGGTCCCTTTGGTAGTCCTTAGCTGCTTTCGCAACCCAGTGTTGATCAACTTCGCCCGTAAGGGCTTGAAGATAGCCTTTGTGTCCTTCAAGTATCTCCGGAGGACCGGTGAACCCTCTCGCTGCCAGCATCGCTGATATGACGCCATTGTGCGCAGCGACACCAGCCGGAATTCCCTTCACCATGGATCCAATATAGAGGAAACCTTCTGGTCCCAATAGTCCCAAAGTCCCAGCGATCGCCAAGGCGTTCATCACGGCCTTTCTGTCCAATTCAAGTAGTTTCGCGGCGGTAGCGGCCGCTCCAAGGACACCACAGGTCACAGTATTGTGATGTCCGCGCAAACATTGCATAGGATGCGTAGTCATTCCCATTCTGATCATCACTTCGTAGCCAGCCACAGTCGCGGCAATAAGATGCTTTCCTGAACACTTCTGCCGCTCGCCAATCGCCAACGCAGTTCCTATCACTACGGCACCAGGATGCAAACCACCAAATCGATGTCCATCGTCCAGCTCAAGTGTCTGTGCCATTGCACAATTGGCTAGCGTTGCGTAATGAGCTGGCACCTTAAGACCATTGTGTCCGATAACGGTGCACTCCGGTTTTCCTCCGAACTCCTTTATCATTTTTATCAGTATCTCGTTTGATTTTAGAAAGCAATCTGCGAGGGCCACTCCACAAAAATCCAGGATACACATCTTTGCCTTGTCTACAACTCTTTGACTCAATGAACTATAGTTCAGCTCATTTATGTAGGCGGCAAGCGAATCAGTTAGCGAATCCATGCAACCACGTTCGAATATAACGCCACCGAATGGTATTATTAATCTTTCCCATCACCAATACACATCATGGACAAGGCTCCCCAACTAAATTCACATACGATAGTTTCAATTCTCTCTATTCATCGAATTGTTCGTCTGCAAAGATTTTTTAAGCTAAGTAAGATACTAAAAATCTGAAGGTAAGGTCGAATTGATGAAGGAAGGATATGTTGGTAAGATTTTGCGAGTCAACTTGACTGAGGGCAAGTTGACCGATCAAGAGCTTCCTGATGAAAAGACTTTAAGGCAATACGTCGGTTGCTTCGGTCTCGCCTTAAAGATGGCATACGATGAGATCCCATTAGGTATTAGTCCATGGGATCCAAGGAATATTATCTACTTCATGACAGGACCGTTGACTTCCACACATGTTCCGCTACCAAATAACGCAACGGCCGTCAGTCTCAACTTTCTGACACAATACACGGTGGGTCGCTCGCACACTCACGGTTGGTGGGGTCCATATCTCAAGTTTGCAGGGTACGATGGAGTGGTCATTGAAGGAGCATCGCAGGAGCCTGTCTACCTCTGGATATGTAATGGCAAGGCAGAGCTTAGAGATGCGAAAAAGTTCTGGGGGAAGGACACGCATGAAACGGAAGATCTCATCAAGAAGGATCTAGGAGTGGAAAAGGCAAGCGTTGCAGCCATCGGGCCTGCCGGAGAGAATCTAGTTCATGGAGCTATTATCGCGAATGACAAGCATCATTCATTCTCTCACTCTGGAACAGGCGCTGTCTTGGGATCAAAGAAACTCAAAGCCATTGCTGTCTACGGCGAGACAAAGGAGATCCCGCTTGCAGATCCCGAGCGGATGAAGAAAGTCGTTGCAGCCTGGATGAAAGATCTCTTCAAGAGCGATATTGCAAGATTCATGCGTCGCTCAGGCGAAAGTGCAGAAGGCCGGCGAGATGTCTATGACTACGACAAGAGAATCGGAGTACTTTCAGCCAAGAACTTCCTAGAACGCAGCCCGCCGGAATGGCTCGCGGGCATCGAAGAGATAGCGGAGATTACGCCGAAACCCTGTTTTAGGTGTCCAGTAGGATGCAGCTACGAGGTAAAGATCCTGAAAGGACCCTACAAGGGATACGTCGGCGATCCGAGTGGTGGAGGAGAGAATATGGAAGGCCCCACTTCAATGGCGGCCTGCGTCAACGAAGTTGGAGCAATCTACCACATGGTAGATCTTCAAGATCGACTGGGAATGGAGGCGGGATTCATAGGGTGCGCAGTAGGCCTTGCATTTGAGTGTTATGAAAAGGGATTGATTACGAAAAAGGATACAGACGGCCTTGAACTCAAATGGGGAGATGTGGAGGCTGCCGAGGAGCTAATGAGGAGAATAGCTAGGAGAGAGGGATTCGGGGACATACTTGCACTAGGAGCCAAGAGGGCAGCTGAGATTCTTGGTGGCGATGCCCCCAAGTTTGCGGTCCACATAAAAGGCTCTGATATGAATATGCATGATTGGCGGTCTAGTTGGGGCATTCTGTTTGGCCAGATTGTTGGCGGTGGATCAGGATGGCCGTCGCAAGGGGCTACCGGATTCTCACCTGATCCAGATGCAGGCTACACAGAACTACAAGATCCATTCACTCCAGAAGGAAAGCCATTGGCGGCGAGGAAGACTGGGATCAAAAAGTATTGGGATGACTCTCAAGGGACATGCTGGTTCGCAAACTGGGGAGTGCCCGGAGCGTTAAAGTTCTCGAGTGAGGCGATATCCGCTGCGACGGGATGGGACTTCAGCCCGGAGGAGGCGCTCCTCGTGGGGGAGAGGGTATTAAACCTAGAGAGGGCTTTCAACTGCAGAAGAGGACTGACTCCAGATGATGATCTGGATATAGGACCCCGAGTACTAGATCCATGCCCGCCGTCCCGTGATCCTAGAGTACCGGGAACAGGTAAGACGATAGCGCCCTACCTTAAGGGGATGGTCATAGAGTACTACAGACTCATGGGATGGGATGAAAAAACTGGCAAGCCTTGGAGAAGTACTCTAAACATGCTTGGGCTTCAGAAGGTTGCAGACGACCTCTGGGGCAGGTGATCCCCAGATCCTTCCTCCTACCTAGCCAGTACTTCGGTTTTCTGGCCACGTACAAATGCGGACCATGGGCTCAAAATCCCAAGTAAGCCTTCTTTACGTAACCGTTGTTGAGCAGCATCTTACCTTCACCTTCCAAAACTATTCTACCGTCCTCGAAAATATATGCCCTGTCGGCTAGCCGCAGGGCTGAACGAACGTTCTGCTCAACTAGAAGAACCGTAATTCCTTTTTGACGAATCTGGTTCGCGATAACGTCGAACAGTTGTTGCACAATTACCGGGGCAAGTCCTAGAGAAGGCTCATCCAGCAAGATAAGTTTCGGGCAAGACATTAACCCTCTCCCGATTGTCAGCATCTGCTGTTCGCCTCCGCTTAATGTTCCTGCCAACTGTTTCTCTCTCTCTTTAAGCACCGGAAAGAGTGCAAACACCCATTCCAAGGTCTCTTCACGTTTTCGCATCGCTTCCTTATTGTAGCACCCTAGTTCTAGGTTCTCTTTCACAGTCATAAACGGGAAGAGTCTTCTTCCCTCTGGAACATGCGAGATTCCCTTTTCCACAATCTCGTGCGGAGGCAAATCTTGGATAGGTTCACCTAAGAACCTGATGCTGCCCGAACGCGGGCGCAAAAGACCTGATACCGTTCTAAGCAGCGTACTCTTGCCAGCACCGTTGGATCCAGCTATAACGACTATCTCTCCTTTGCTGACGACTAGAGAAACTTTCTCTAGAGCTTGAGCGGCTCCATAGTAGACATCGATGTTCTCGATTTCAAGCAACGGCTTCAGTCCCCAAGTATGCGTCGATCACATTCTTGTCATTCACTATGTCTGAAGGCTTTCCTTCTGCGATCTTCTTTCCGTGATGAATCACCGTGACTCTGTCTGACAGCGTCATAATCGGCCTCATGACATGTTCTATCATAAAAATGGTAACTCCCATCCCTCGAATCTTCCTTAACTGTTCTATGACTGCATCTACCTCTACAGCATTCAGACCCGCCACTGTTTCATCTAGTAGCAGTAGTTCTGGGCCCGTCGCAAGAGCTCGAGCAAGTTCGAGGCGTTTTCTGTCAGCGAGGGTCAAGCTAGTGACGGGCCGGCTCCTCTTCTCATATAGTTCAATCAGTTTCAGAATCTCAACGGACTCCTTCTCAGGATCTTTCTCCCCCTTTCCTGATTTGCCATAGATTGCAGCTACCATGGTGTTCTGGATGACAGTCATGCTGTGGAAGGGTTTGGCTATTTGGAAGGTTCTTCCTATTCCCAGTCTGCAGATTCTCTGTGGGCTGAGGCCAACAATGTTCCTTTCCTTGAACCTAATTGAACCTGAGGTCGGCCGGTAGAAGCCCGTAACGAGGTTGAAGATCGTGGTCTTGCCAGATCCGTTGGGCCCGATGAGACCCCGCACTTCACCTTTCTCCACGGCAATGTCCACTTCGCCAACGGCCATTAGACCTCCGAAGTACTTTGTTAACCCCTTCACTTCAAGCAGAGCCAACTCTTTTTCTCCTCAGTTGGGCAAGCGGATTAATGAATGGAGTTTGCTTGGTCAAAGTTCCGACGACACCGCCGGGCATCACAAGGAAAACCACCATCAACATGAGAGACAGCAATAGCAGATAGCCTTGCCTTATGAAAGCGCGGCCGATCTCCTCAACCAGTAGCACGATGACGGCTCCGACTATGGGGCCAAGAATCGTCCCAGCTCCTCCAAAGAAAACCATAAGTAACATTTCAAAGCTAATATCGAGAGAGAAAACACCCTCCGGGTGAACATAGGAATTGAAGTAGGCAAAAAACCCCCCAACAATTCCGACCCCCAACGCGCTTATACAGAAACCAAGTATTCGATACGCAGTCACATTGATTCCAACCATTCTGGCAGCGTCCGGATCATCCCGGATTGAAACAAAAGCCAAGCCCAACCTGGAATTTACAATTCTGTCCGCTGCAACAATTATTCCGAAGGTCAAGGCCACGATCGCATAGTAGTAGGGGTGTATGGAATACGGCAGAGGAACTGGGATGTTTATTCCATGGCTTCTCAATGTAAAGTCAGAGTTTTTAAACAACACTCGAAAGATCTGCGACAAGCCCAATGTTCCGATGGCGAAGTATAAGCCTTTCAATCTCAGAAAGGGATATCCGATTACTGCAGCAAAACCCATTGCCAGTATGCCGCCGAAGAGAATATTGACGGGCTGGAAGTAGCAGACTTGGTAGTGAGTTAGCAATGCGACGGTGTATGCCCCTATTCCGAAGAACGTTGCATGGCCGAAGGAGAGGTCTCCCAAGTATCCAGCAAGCAGATTGTAGCTTACGGACATCGAGACATACATAAGGAGCAGTACGGTAATTGCTGTAATGCCGCTGGAGGCTATGTAAGGAACAGGGATCGTGCACAAAATTGCAATAATATAGCAGGAAAACTTGAAGTTTCTCAGTTTACTCCACATTCCCCTCTTCATCTGAACACAATGCATTGGTCTCACTTTGGTAAGAAGAATTCTTTCCTTACGATTCCGGTAGGTCGGATAAGAAGTATTATCACGAGCAACATGAATGCCACCAAGTCTTTGTACGTCGCGCCCACGACGAAGGTTACAAGAGCTTCAGTTATTCCCAGCAGGAGGCCCGCAGCCAACGCTCCGCCGACACTGCCGATGCCTCCAAATATCATCACTGTGACGGCTTTGATCGTTAGCTGAAGTCCCACGGCAGGGTACAACGTATAGGTGAGTGCAAATAACATCCCACCAACGGCCGCGGTGGCTGCAGATATACCAAAGGTGAACCCAGCCAGTTTGTTGAAGTTTATTCCCATTAGGAGAGCTGCTTCCCTATCTTGAGTGCAGGCTCTTATTGCTCTACCAAGCCTCGTTCTTAGGAATAGCATGTATAATGCAGATACGATTACCGTGACAGAAAGAACGGCCAAACGGGGCGCGTTGATCGTAACACCCAAGACTGAGATGCTCAGATACGAGTAAGCCACCGTCAGTGACCTATAGTCAGCCGTCCAAGCAATCAGTTCTTGGTTTGATATGAACAGCGCGAGCCCATATGTAATAATGTAGGATGCTTGGACTTGGAATTGAGGGATACTAACTGCAGGGTTTATTATGAACTTCTGCACACCCCATCCGATCAGGAACATCAATGGAACAACAAATAGCAGACCAATAAAAACGTCGATGTGAAATATGACAAGTAGCCAGTAACATATGTATGCTCCCAAAACTGCTAAGTCGCCGTGAGCTATGTTAAGGACCCTCATAGCTCCAAAAATAAGTGTGAGGCCAACGGCGAGCAGGCTATATGCAGCTCCTTCGACCAGAGCTCTGACGATAACCTCCGCTATGATCTCCCACGCCATTGCTTATCAGCGTCTGTGCTTTGCTACCGCGGAAGCAACGGAAGTCCCATATATGTGCTGGGCACACTACCCTAAGGCGAGTAGGGATATATCGGCTTTGCAGTCGCTCGCTTCGGAGGCCAAACTGTCTCGATAACGTTGTTCTGCCATTGTCCTGCCGTAGGCTCCCACAACGTGTTGCACCCCTCTTTGTCAAACTTCACTCGGGTGAAGCAAGTATCGAATTCTTCAGTAAGTAATACCTTCCTGAGCGCGTCTGATTCGAGCGAGCCTGCTTTTTCCACCGCGTCCCTGATGATTTCAATAGAGGAGTACCCTGTCACTTCGTGCGCTGATGGAATTGTTCCGTATAACTCCTTGTATTTGGCCCTCAAATATTCAGAGTCTCCACCACGGTAGTCTTTCGGGAACAAGTTTATAGTAAAGATGCCGTTGCCGACCGGTCCCACGCCCTTTTCAGGGTCAATCCAATCGTAGCTTGTTCCCGCCTCCCCCAGTACGACAAACGGCGCGCTAACACCTTGTTCGATCATCTGCTTAAGTAGTATTACACAGCGGAAGAAGAAGAACTCCGCCAGTATCAGAAACGGTTTCGTTAACTTGATCTTTGCAAGAGTAGACGAGAATTCTACAGCGGTTATGTCGACGAACTCATCCAGCACCATATTCCAGCCCTGCTTCTCTGCCATCGGCTTCCAGATCTCGTGTTGCTCGATACCCCACAATTGATTTTCGTTAATCGATGCAACTGTTTTATCGAGGGTGAACTCTTTCTTGTAGTTCCATTTGTCAAAATCGTTCAGCATGTCGGTGAATATACTGTAATAGAATGATGAATAGGTTGGCCTAGGCATGCAATGAGCGAAGAAACCGTTCTTGCCTCCGAACCTTTGTGCCGGTGACGTAGACGCCACGAAGCCTGCGATCATAATCTTATCATACTTCTCGCACACAGTGAGAGCCGGGAACGCCATTGGAGCGCCGTACGGAGTAATCAAGATATCCACCTTATCTGTGGCGATGAGCTTTTCGTACAGCGGGCCAATCTTCTCCGCAGCCATAGTATCGTCGTAGACGATGAGCCTTAGCTTTTTACCCAGAACGCCGCCCTCTTCATTGATCCTGTTGACAGCCAACTCGGTGGCACGAAGTATCCTCTGACCGTCCATAGCACATATGCCAGTCAAAGGCAGAGTTCCGCCGATCACAATCTCCTTTTTAACTGGCGGCTTTGTTGCTTCGTAGATTCCGTATCCGGCTGCTGCAGCAACTCCTACCGCAACGACTGCTCCACCGTACTTCAAATACTTACGTCTAGTGATCTTCGCTTTCTCTACTTCACTCAAAACATATCACCATATTTTTCCACATTTTGTTGAGGCTTGTAACGTATTTATTTCTTTCGTAGGGGTCTCTGGCTCTGTTAACTTAAGGTAGACTGAATTAGACTTTATTCTGTGGCGATTAGTGGGCAGGTTTGGGGTGTGCATGGATGCTTCAGCTGTTTGCAGAATCCGCCCTTCTCGAACTTGCATATGTGCTTGAGCTTAGGGAAGCTGATGGATACCATGCCCAGCGGCTTGGATTGAGCCTCTAGTTGAGGCAAGCCTTAGCGAGCTTATATATGAGGCTTGGTCTACCCCTCTTCTTCGCCCTTACAAGTTCCCTTAAGACAGCGTCTCCCAGGTGCGATAGATGGTTGAATATCGTAGCCCTAGAGAAGCCCGTACGAGAGCTCTGTTTGCACGTTTTCCACTCGCGAATATATAGGAAGATCAACAAATCTCGAGGCGTTCCATCTCGATTAATTGGTTGGCAACCTTTTGGAAAACTTCCTCGAGCATCTTTCTTAAGACCTTTTGGAGATTCTAGAGAGTTTTATAGAGAAAGAAAACTATAGAAATAGTTAGCTTAGAACAACTAGTTAGGTGGAATTATGGAAGAGAAAAAGATTGTAGGCAAGGTGACGCACTATTACCCTAAGATC
>Ga0209725_1001271_pt1 | contig 14506 bp, 14 predicted proteins | sample I18A1metaG_FD_184145 | JGI IMG/M metagenome (GOLD analysis project Ga0209725, IMG submission 184145) | Lake sediment bacterial and archeal communities from Gulf of Boni, Indonesia to study Microbial Dark Matter (Phase II) - ​I18A1 metaG... | ecosystem: Environmental > Aquatic > Freshwater > Lake... | reverse complement strand
GTGGGACTCGGGTGGCAAAGATTAATGAGCTCATTCGAATAGAGGAGATGCTTGGGAGGAGGGCTAAAATGTCTACCCTTCCCTTTTAGGAGAGAGTTGAATGTCAGACAAGAGCGAAGAAGTTGAGGTCCCTGGGGAGGAGCTTTTGCTTCCTCGAGACACCCTGCTATCCGCGGGCATCCACATCGGCACAAGAATGAAAACAAGGGATATGGATCCCTTTATCTATCGCGTTAGACCGGATGGCTTGTTTGTTTTGGATGTCAAGAAAACAGACGAACGTGTACGAGCGACCGCCAAATTTCTCGCACGATTTGAGCCGCCTAAAATCGCGGCGGTAGCAGCGAGGTTGTATGGGCGTGATCCTGTGAGGAGATTTTGTGAAGTGACTGGGGCGACACCCATCATTGGGCGTTTTATTCCAGGATTATTTTCAAATCCCCTTTATCCGGACCGCATCGAGCCGGGTGTCGTGATAGTTTCTGATCCTAGGGCTGATGTGCAAGCCGTAAGGGAAGCCTCCAGCATAGGCATCCCCGTCATAGCTCTCTGCAGCACCGACAACGACTTCAGCGACGTGGACCTCGCTATACCCACCAACAATAAGGGTAGGAGAGCCTTAGCTGTGATTTACTGGCTTCTAGCAAGGCAAATACTGCGCGAACGAGGCGAGATACCTCCAGACGGAGACGTAAGCTTGTCCGTTGACGATTTCGAAGTGAAATTAGGAGAAGCGGAGGAGTAGTGGGGGAGATTATTTGAAGGTTCGACACCCAAGTCAAGCCGGAATGTTTTACGCTGGCACCAATCAAGCACTGAAAGCCCAGATAGAAGAATGCTTCACTCACAAGCTTGGACCCGGAAAGCTTCCCAAGGTTGCGGACAAGGGCCTTCAAAGCGTGGTTGGGCTGGTTTGCCCCCACGCGGGATACATGTACTCTGGGCCCGTAGCTGCGCACGCATACTACCATCTCGCGATGGATGGCAAACCGGACGTCGTAGTCATTTTTGGTCCTAACCATTACGGCCTTGGAAGCGCGCTGGCAATCATGAAGGAAGGGGTTTGGCGCACCCCCTTGGGAGATGTGGAAACCGACGCCCCTATCGCAAACAAGATTCTGCACGAGTCTCGCATCATTGACGTCGACGATTCAGCCCACGCCCATGAGCATTCCATTGAGGTTCAGCTCCCCTTTCTCCAATACCTGTATGGCTCAGCCTTCAGATTTGTGCCGATCTGCTTTCTCATGCAGGACCTCGAATCCAGTCGTGAGGTGGGGCGGGCGGTTGCGAAAGCCTTGGCAGGAAAGAATGCCCTGGTGATCGCCTCCACCGACATGACCCATTACGAGCCTCAACAGAGGGCTGAACGAAAGGACAAGATGGCCATTAACGCCATCTTGAAGCTGGATGAGGAGCAGTTTCACTCCACCATAGAGTCCCAATACATATCCGCGTGCGGCTACGGCCCTGTCATGGCGACGATGACGGCAGCGAAAGCTTTAGGCGCAGAAAGGGCTCAATTGCTGTGCTACAAAACGAGCGGCGACGTGACTGGAGACTTCTCCTCGGTGGTGGGTTACGCCTCCATCTCGTTCAAAAAATGACTGCGGGATGATTCGTTGGGGGTTACGGCTTCCGCGCCAGCAAAAACCATACTCTTTGGAGAACACTTCGTCGTGTACGGTGAGCCAGCCATCGTCCTCGCCATCGATAAGCGAGCTCGAGCTTCAGCGGAATTAAGGGCAGATCAGCGCATGTACATCAACTCCCTCGACTTGGGCTCCTCTGGCTTCTTCATAGGAGAAAGCTTTCAACCAGAACGTGGAGGCCAAGAGGCCCGCACAAAGCTCGAGCCCCTCAGGATAGCGATTCAAAGGGTTTTGGATCGTTCCAAAAAGGGAGCAGGTGTGAGTGTGGAGATCCGCTCGTCCATTCCGGTGGCTGCCGGTCTAGGTTCTTCAGCGGCTGTGGCGGCGGCTGTGGTGGCTGCTGTAAGCCGACTTCTAGACGTAAAGCTATCCAAAGAGGAGGCTTTCCGCATCGCTTACGAAGCCGAACGCTTCGTCCACGGAACCCCCTCAGGCATAGACCCAGCCATCTCCACCCACGGTGGGGTCCTCTTATTCCGCAAGTACAGGGGCTTCACACCCCTAGATGTGAAAGAGGAAATACCCCTCGTGATCGGCGACACAGGAATGGAGCGCTCTACCGGTGAACTGGTTGCCATGGTGCGCAAAAGAAGGAAGCAATACCCGTCTATCATCGATCACATTATAAAAACCGGCGGAGAGATAGCTCTCCGAGCTGTTGAAGCCTTGGAGACCGGAGACCTTCACACCCTCGGTGAACTGATGAACTTTAACCAAGCACTACTCTACACCATAGGGGTGTCCAATGAATCCCTCGAAAGGCTCGTTTACGCAGCTAGAAAGGCCGGGGCGTTAGGAGCCAAGCTCACAGGTGCGGGTGGGGGAGGATGCATGATCGCGCTATGCCTCCCAGAAAAGACTGAGCCGGTTGCGGAAGCCATCGAGCGGGCTGGGGGAACCGCCTTCGTGGCAAGAAAAACCGGTGAGGGTGTGAGGGTTGAGGGTTAAACCAAGAATTCTGAAGCTCGGGGGGTCCGTGATCACTCGAAAGGATAGGCCGCTAACCCCAAGCCTGCGAGCCATAAAGCGGTTGGCTCGTGAGATTTCTCAAGCCAGGGTTACTCGCCTCGTTCTCGTTCACGGCGGCGGTTCCTATGGGCATCCGCTTGCTGAGCAGTATCGAATACAGGAAGGCTACAAGGACCCTTCGCAGGTCATGGGGTTTTCGAAAACTCATCAAGCAATGGTCACGCTAGACAAGTTGATTGTGGATGCCCTTATAGGTGAGGGTGTTCCAGCGGTGGCGGTATCACCTTCTTCCTGCATCATCACTAAGCTGGGTCGAATCCACCTTATGGAGGAGAGGCCATTAACGAAACTCCTCGAATCGGGCTTTGTTCCGGTTCTTTATGGAGATGTCGTCCTTGATTCTGATACTGGTTTTGCCGTGTTGTCCGGCGACCAGCTCGTCTCTTCCCTCGCCATACGACTCGACGCGGGTCGCATCATAGTAGGCGTAGATGTTGACGGGCTTTACACAGCGGATCCCAAAACCGATCCCTCCGCACGTCTCATTCAACGCATCACCCTAGGGGAATTGAGGAAACTGCAACACAGAATTGAGAAACCTAAAGTAACAGACGTAACCGGAGGAATGCTCGGAAAGGTGCTTGAGTTGATGCCCGCTATCGAGCGAGGAGTCTCGGCGATGATCTTGAACGCCGGAAAACCCGGTAACGTTTACAAGGCCCTTAAGGGTGAAGGGGTTGTTGGAACGATGATTGAGGGGAGTGAAACCACTGCCTAACCAGATCGAGGAGAGGAAGGCCAGCCACCTTCAAATCTGCTTAGACGAGAACGTCCAAGCTCGGAGAGCCACCACGGGATTCGAGGACGTCCTCCTTTTGCACAAGGCTCTACCCGAAATCGAACGGGAAAAAATCGATCTCTCAACCGAAGTTTTCAATCACAAATTCGCTGCCCCGATCATTGTGGGAGCGATGACTGGCGGCACCTCAGAAGCCATGAGAATCAACGCTGCCATCGCTGAGGCGGCGGAGGAACTGAGGTTGGGGATGGGTGTTGGAAGTCAAAGGGCGGCTATCGAGAACCCAAGGCTGGAGAGAACCTTTTCCATCACGAGGGAAAAGGCACCCACCGCCTTTCTCATCGCCAACATCGGAGGCCCCCAACTCGTCGAGGGATACAGCGTCAAAGAAGCTAGGAAAGCGGTGGACATGATGGGCGCCGACGCATTGGCCATTCATTTAAACCCGTTACAAGAGGCGATTCAACCCGAGGGAGAAACGAACTGCGTGGGGGTTCTCCGCAAGATAGGAGAAATTGCTCAAGCCCTCGAGGTTCCAGTCATCGTGAAGGAGACGGGTGCGGGCATAGCAGCGGAGGAAGCCGAGAGGCTGGAGGCCGCAGGCGTAGCGGGCATAGACGTGGCTGGGGTCGGCGGAACGAGCTGGGCGGCGGTGGAGTATCACCGAGCCAAAGGAGTTCAGGACGAAATTCGTCAGAGGCTCGGAGAAACCTTCTGGGACTGGGGCATACCCACCGCGGCGAGCCTCATTGAGGTGGTTCAGTCCGTTCGTCTAATCGTCCTTGCCTCGGGCGGTGTGCGCTCCGGAATAGACGTCGCGAAGGCTTTGGCGCTGGGCGCGAGTTTAGCGAGCATGTCCTTGCCAATTTTGGGCCCCGCCACAAAAAGCTCGAAGGAGGTTAAAAAGGCGCTTCAACTCGTCACGGAGGAGTTGAGAAACGCCATGTTCCTTGTGGGAGCAGAGGCCATTTCCGAGCTGAGGAAGGTCCCTGTCGTGGTGACCGGGAAAACAGCCGAATGGTTGCAAGTGCGGGGTTTTCAGCCTGAACTTTATGCGAGGCGAAGGGTGTGAGCCGCCTAGCTTCTCAACTAGCCGAAACAACGGAGAAGGTGAACCGTTTCATCGAGCAGATCGTTGATCTCGAACGCGAGCCTAGGCCGCTGTACCAAGCGGCCCGCCACATCATCGACGCCGGAGGCAAGAGGCTACGACCCTACCTCGTCCTAAAGAGCTGCAAACTCGTGGGAGGGAGAGAAGGAGACGCCATTCCCACGGCGGCAGCCATCGAACTTCTCCACACCTTCACCCTCATCCACGACGACATCATGGACCAAGACGAAAAGAGGAGGGGAACCTCCACGGTGCACACTAAGTGGGGTGTGCCCACCGCCATCGTGGCGGGCGACCTCCTCTTCGCCAAGGTTTATGAAACGATAACCGGGTTCACGGACCCTCGTCGCGTGCCCCGTGGGCGCATCCTACAAGTGCTAAGATGCGTCAGCGAGGCCACCATCGCCATATGCGAGGGTCAGACTCTTGACATGTTGTTTGAGCATAGGGAAATCATCTCCGAAGACGAGTATTTTCAAATGATACGCTCGAAGACCGCCGCCCTGTTCGAAGCCTCCGCAAGATGCGGCGGAATCTTAGGAGGAGCAAAAAAGAGCCAAGTCGAGCACTTGGGAAAGTTTGGCCACCACGCCGGCGTAGCCTTCCAGTTGATCGACGACTTTTTGGGCTTAACAGCGGACGAAAGTGTTCTCGGAAAGCCCGTGGGAAGCGACATCCGTGAGGGAAAGCGAACCTTAATCATCGTTCACGCGCTTCAACACGCCTCAGACGATCAGCGGAAAAAAATTCTGGAAACGTTAGGAAACAAGTCAGCCCCTCTCGGGCAGATACAAGAGACGACTGATCTGATAAATTCCCTGGGTTCAATCAGCTATGCCGAGAAGAGGGCAAGGGAATACGTTGAAAAGTCTAAGATGGCGCTCGCGGTCTTCCCTGACACCGAGGATAAGGAAGACCTCATAAGCCTCGCCGACCTTATTACTGCCAGAAAATATTAGCCTATAATTGAGTGGAAGCCTTGGCTTCGAGTGAAAAAGCGGAAGATAAAGAGGCCATTCGAAAAATCGCGCTTTTAAACGCGCTTCTTCATGATGGGAAGGCTCAAGTGCAACCCGTCCTTGGCAAGCTGCTCGCCGAACGACCACACCTAAAGGCGAAGATAAAGGAAACCATTTCCGTGATCGCCGAGGTCGTTGAGGAAGTGAACAGACTTTCTCTGGATGAGCAAAGGAAGATGGTAGAGGAAAGGTGGCCAGAGGCGTTAGTCAAGGAAAAGGTAGAAGCGGAGAGGGCGCTTCCACCTCTGCCAAACGTGGAAAAGTATGAGCGGGTGGTCACCCGTTTTTCACCTAACCCCGACTGTGTCCTGCACTTAGGGTCGGCTAGGGCAATAGTCCTCAGCTACGAGTATGCAAAAATGCATCAAGGCCTCTTTTATCTACGCTTTGAAGACACGGACCCAAAGCTGAAAAGGCCGGCGTTGCCCTTCTATGACTCCATACGGGAGGACCTGATATGGCTTGGATGCGAATGGGACGCCGAGTTCATTCAAAGCGACAGACTTCCCATCTATTACGAGCACGCTGAGAGGCTTCTTAGGAAGGGGCACGCCTACGTTTGTACCTGCCGACGCGAGGAATTTCGTGAAAAGGTGACGGCCCAAGAGCCATGTCCCTGCCGAGACCGAACACCGGATGAACACCTGTCCCGCTGGAAACTCATGCTAGACGGAACTTACCAAGAAGGAAAAGCGGTGGTGAGGATTAAGACCGCCCTAGGACACCCAAATCCCGCTGTTCGAGACTGGCCTGCATTGAGAATCATTGATACTAGGATGTATCCTCACCCCCGGGTGGGCAGTCAATATCGCGTTTGGCCGCTCTACAACTTCGCCTGCGGCGTCGACGACCACCTCATGGGCATAACCCACATCATACGTGGAAAGGAGCATCTAACCAATCAGGTTCGGCAGGAGTACATGTATCGCCACTTCGGATGGGTGTATCCCGAAGCCATCCATTACGGCAGACTCAAGATAACCGGAGCTCTCCTCAGCAAATCCAAGATCCTGCAAGGAATGAGAGAAGGCGTCTTCAAGAGTTGGGACGACCCGAGGCTCGCCACGTTTTCCGCCTTGAGAAGGAGGGGAATCACTCCGGAAGCGATTCAGCGCTTAATAATCGATGTGGGACCCAAAACCGCCGACGTAGTGCTTAGCTGGGAAAACCTCTACGCCTACAACCGAAAAATCGTTGACCCCATAGCCAACCGATACTTCTTTGTACACGACCCGATACAGCTGACCGTGAAAGAAGTCCCACATGCCTTCACCGCCAAGCTACCTTTACATCCGGACCATCCCGAACGAGGCTTTCGTCGATTCGAAATAAAACCCATAGAAGGCGAAGCGTCATTTTGGGTCTCCTGCAATGACAAGGATTTCTTTAAAACAGGGAAACTCATACGCTTTATGGAACTCTTCAACATTCAAATCGAAAAGGTTGAAGGACACTGGATTGACGCAGGTTTCCACAGCGAGTCCTACGAGGAAGCGAAGAAAATGAACGCGCCCCTAATCCATTGGATTCCCATCGGCGCCGGCATCCCATGCGAAGTCGTCATGCCCGACGCGTCTGTAGCGGAAGGCATCGCTGAAGGTAACTGTAAAACCCTATGCCTAAACGATATCATCCAGTTTGAACGCTTCGGATTTACACGAGTTGACCAACTAAACAAGAAGCTAACTGCATACTTCGCCCACCGATAACGGACCGCCAACCACTCCCTCTATACAGAAGATGGATCAAAATTTCCGATACAACAAAATAATAGAACTACGCGTCGAAACATTCATAAATGTGTATTGTTGATAAGACTCTGCGTTTAAAGGGGTGAGGCTTATGTCCAAGCCATTCTACGTAAAATTTGACGTACCAAAAGAGGTTGCAGATGCGGCCTATGAAGCCCTACAGATAGCGACTCAAACAGGCTACGTACGAAAGGGCACTAACGAAACAACAAAGGCCGTGGAGAGGGGGCAGGCAAAGCTGGTCGTCATAGCCGAAGACGTGGACCCACCAGAGGTGGTCGCCCATCTCCCACTGCTCTGCGAGGAACGCAAAATCCCCTACGTATTCGTACCCAACAAGGGAAAACTCGGGGCCTCAGCTGGAATAGACGTCCCCGCCGCCTCTGTATGCATCACCGACGCTGGTGACGCCTCGGCGCTAATAAAGGAAATTTCCAGTCGGGTTGAAGAATTTAAGAAGGGAGTGCCGTAGCGGGTGAGCGAAGAGGCAGAAGAGGAGTTAATACCCACCGAGGTCATTCAGGTGATTGGTCGAACAGGGGTAACTGGTGAGATCACCCAAGTCAGAGTTCGGGTGCTCGCGGGAAGAGACAAGGGACGCATTATAACCAGAAACGTGAAGGGCCCGGTGCGAACCAGCGATATCCTTATGTTGACAGAAACAGAGAGAGAAGCCAAAAAGATTCGGTAATGAAAGGTGGTTTGCCGGTGCCAAAGCCTCGACGCTGTTCCTTTTGTGGGCACGAGTTTCCGTCAGGCACCGGCATCATGTACGTAAGAAACGATGGTTCCATTCTATGGTTTTGCTCGAGCAAGTGCAGAAAAAGTTCCATAAACTTAAGACGAGACCCGCGCAAGCTTCGATGGACAAGGTATTATAGGAAAGAAGAAAAAGGGAAAGCTTGAAAACAGACTTCATTTTCAGCAGGAAGCGGCTACGAGGGAACCAGATGGAGCAAACCTTCGTCATGATCAAGCCCGACGGCGTAGCTCGAGGCCTCACCGGCGAGGTGATCAAGAGGTTAGAGTTGCAAGGTCTAAAGATCTTGGCCATGAAAATGCTTATGCTCGACAGAAGAACTGCCGAAAGACTCTATGATATCCACAGAGGCAAACCCTTCTTCAAGAAGCTGGTGGAGTTCGTAACCTCGGGCCCAGTGGTGACCATGATTCTCGAAGGAGAGAACGCGGTCTCCCTGGCGAGGGAAATGATCGGTGCCACCGACCCTGCCAAGGCCGAGCCTGGGACCATCCGCGGCGATTTCGGAGGGGGCGTAACGACCAACATCATCCATGCTGCAGACAGCCCCGAGAATGCCAAAAAAGAAATGGAAATCATTTTTAAACCCCACGAAATCCTCCGATCTCAAAAACCCGGTGCCTACGGCATTAAGAAATCCGTATGATGCACTAAAATGCTTCAGAAAGAGATTGAAAAGCCTGAAACGGTTTATATAGATTAATGCGTCAATCATGGTGGAACCGTTAAAGGAGAAGGGTTAAAGTCTCTAATTCGGCCAAATGCAATGAAGAAGTGACATGGTATCGCTACATTAGCAGAGGTACGAAGTATGCCTATACGGCAACCCATCGTCTGTGTGCTAGGCCATATCGATACCGGAAAGACGCTTTTGTTAGACCATATTAGGAAAAGTAGCGTTCAAGCCCGTGAGGCTGGAGGGATAACTCAGCACATTGGGGCGAGTTTCTTTCCTGTGGAGACGCTTGCAGAAATCTGTGGGCCCCTCCTAGAAAGATTGAAGACCGAGATACGAATCCCCGGATTGCTTGTTATCGACACTCCGGGACACGAGGCCTTCGCCAACCTTAGAAAAAGGGGAGGAGGGGTAGCGGACATCGCCATTCTGGTTATTGATGTCTTGAAGGGGTTTGAGCCTCAAACCTACGAGAGCCTTGACATCCTCAAGGCGAGGAAAACCCCCTTTCTCGTGGCAGCAAACAAGATCGACCGCCTACCCGGCTGGAAATCAAAACCAAGCGAGCCCTTTTTAAAGTCTTATCAAGGTCAAGATCCCTATGTTCGTCAAGATCTTGACGAGCGCTTGTACGCGATTATGGGAACCTTTTCTAGACTTGGTTTTCGAGCCGACCGCTTTGACAAAATATCGGATTTTACTCGAACCGCGGCCATGGTTCCAACCAGTGCCAAAACTGGTGAAGGTATACCCGAGCTTTTAGCGGTTCTTGTTGGCCTAACTCAACAATATCTGCGAGCCAGCCTCCAGGTCACTGAGGGTCCCGCAAAGGGCACGGTTTTGGAGGTGAAGGAGGAACCCGGGCTTGGGATCACCGTTAACGCCATCATTTACGATGGAATCCTTCAAAAGGGTGATGTGGTTGTTGTTGGGGGGAAGGAAGAGCCCATCGTGACCAAGGTTCGCGCGGTCCTCTTGCCTAAGCCCCTTGACGAAATCAGGGACCCCCGAGACAAGTTCTCCTCGGTAGATGTGGTTTCAGCTGCGGCTGGGGTAAAAGTTGCAGCAACGAACCTCGAAAATGCCTTGGCCGGAGCCCCCTTATACGTGGTTCCATCCGACGCCCTCCCCGAGGAATACGTTAAGTCTGTTTCCGAAGAGGTAAAGAAACTCAGAATAGCCATCGATGTCGACGGGGTTGTGCTGAAAACCGACGCCTTGGGTTCTCTTGAGGCCATCGCTGAGAGTTTAAGGCGAAGCGAGGTTCCCATACGATTAGCAGACGTGGGAGACGTCTCTAAAAGGGACGTCACCGAGGCAACCGTGGTCAAGGAGCATGAACCGCTCTACGGAGTCATCCTAGCTTTCAACGTGAAGACGTTGCCCGACGCCGAGGAAGAAGCAAAGGATAGAGGTGTTCCGATCTTCCAACACAACATTATTTACCACTTAATCGACGATTATGTTCAGTGGATGAAAAGCGAGCGGGAAAAGCGTCTACGAACAGAGTTTGATCGAATAATTAGGCCAGGTAAAATAAGGCTCCTTCCCGGTTACGTGTTTAGGAGAGCGAAGCCTGCCATAGTGGGGGTCGAGGTTTTGGCGGGACAGGTTAAATCGAAATGCCCGCTTGTTAGGGAGGACGGAAGGGAAATCGGTGAAATCATGCAAATTCAGGATCGAGGAGAAACCATACCAGAGGCAAAAGCCGGAATGCAGGTGGCTGTCTCCTTAGACAAACCGATCATAGGACGACACATCTATGAGGGGGATGTACTCTACGTTAAAGTGCCTGAAGCCCACGCAAAAGCCTTGTTAATGAAGTTTCAAGATCGTTTATCCCTCGACGAACTCGAAGCATTAAACGAATTCGTCAACATGATGAGACGCAAATCACCCTTCTGGGCAGCTTAAACACTCGCGCACTTTAAAAAAGGCGTTTCAATCTTTTGGCAAGCGCGTTGACACGGCGCTAATGCGGCGATCGGTTCTCCTCGTTATCGAAGCCTGTCGATCGGGAGGACGAATTGAGAGGTCTTTAACCCGCTAGGCAGCTTCATATAAAGGACCCTAACTTTTGAGAAGGGGCGACAAACCCAAACGAGGCCCTACATTGCGATCGTTTACATTGCGTTTTTCGTTTTCCTACACACTATTATCATGCTCTTTGAAACCTTCTTTATCCACATGACCGAACTCCCCCCGTCATGTGGTCTGTCGTCTTGACGCCAAGGAAGCCAGAAGGTTCTTCTTCAACATGAGCATAATTCAAGCCTTTTGGAGGTCTCATGGCTGGAAAAATGAGTGAAGGGTCCGGAAATAGCAATACAAGCCTGCAAAAGAGTTGTTAAGGTTAAACCGAATTTAGAGGCTTTAAGGAAAGCCTTTAAGCCCCGATTCTCAACCGTGCGCACACAACGTATTTATAGCACAACAAACGGTTTTTCTAAAGATCAAAAGTAAAGTGGTCTACATGCCCCAGATGAAACGGATAATTCATTGTCCCAAATGCGGCTTCACCTTCGACATCACCTACGGCAGAACCTTCGCATGCTCAGGATGTCCATCTCTCGTTCAATGCGACATGGCGAAGTGCCCGAAATGTGGACATGAGTTTCCGCTCCCTGCCCCGTATGGGGGCGCTTACCCAATTCTTTCCAGAAAGTATGCTTAAGCCTTGATTAAAAGGCCGAGGGACTCATTTTCGTTCTTGACCTCCGATGATATGACCCCAAAGTCTAACGGCGATGGCTGGAAATTTAAGAAAACGTTGCACGAAAGCGGAAAGGCTCATTACTCTAAGGCGCAACATGAAAATAAAAAAGGGGAAATTACTGGATTATGTATGTGACTTGTATGGTAGCGCTTTCTTGGACATCTCCTGGTATGATGGGTGTTTCTGGAGCCTTTAGATACTCTAAGTCGACCCTATAGGGTTGATACCATACGGTGCTTTCGCTAACGTTTAGAATACCGACAATCTCTATGCCCAAAGAGCCAGTTATGGTCTCCGCTTTTATCTTGGCATCCTCAGCAGCCTTCTGTAAAGCCTCCAACTTCATTGCACGGGATTTATTCTCTGAAAGGGTGAAGGTCACTCCCTGAACTTGGTTGGCTCCAGCCTCGGTCGCCTTGTCGATGACTTGACCAACCATGTTTAAGTCATGAACATCTACGATGAGCACGTTGCTAACTCTGTATCCAATGACCCAAGGGGGATCAGATTGTGAGTATACTGGGTAGATGCTGAAGTGCTCGGTCTTCATGTTGTCCTCCGTTATCCCCATTTCCTTCAGAGCATCGATAACTCGACTCATCTTCTCAGCGTTTTGCTGGACGGCTTCGGTTGCCGTGGCGGCTTGCGTCAAGACCCCAAGGCTTACCTTTGCCATATCTGGCTCAGCACTCGCCCAGCCGTAGCCTGTAACCACTAGGGTTTTCTGTTGATCCGTCCCTTCTCCGCCTACCACGACGAACGGCTCATTAGAATTGGAGTCACTTTGTTGAGCAGCCGCAACAAAATAGCCGCTCATGCTGGCTAAAGCGATGGCTAAAACAACGATCACCACATACAGCCGCGTTTCTCTCAGGTTCATTTTATTCCACCGTGATAGTCTTAATAAGCGGAATATTTTATACTAAGCTTTAGAACAGGCTGTTCTAATTTCGAGACACTCCCAAAAAGAAGTTTTTGCGAAGCATATGGGGGTGTGTACGTCCCTTTTCCATTTGCCTTTTGCTTTGTATCCAACCCGGGTGATGATCAGTTTTGTTGGTGATTATAGGCGGTTTTCTCATAAGTTCTGTTTTGTGCTCTTCAAAGTAGGCTTTAGCCAGTTCCCACGCCCATTTAGGATTATGGTTGTCTTATAAATAAAAGTAGTTTTATAAGTAGGAATATTGCAATGATATTTGAGGAAGTACTATTTGCCTTATATTTTTACCTCTACTACTGAGGTGAAAAGAAATGAAAGAATTAGAATGTCATAAATGTGGATACAAGTGGACTTACAAGGGAAAACTTTTACAAGCAACTTGCCCAAGTTGCGGAAATAAAGTAAAGGTGAAGTGAGAGTTTGATTATAAAATGGGATTCATATCAAATATACCCTAAGAGAAATGTTTCAATTTCAGAACATTTCTCTCCTTCATGGTGATGTCGCTGCCTTCTGTCATTAAGTTATATCATAGTATTTGACAGAAAACTATTCAACCGAAAAACACACCATTATGCCGAGGATGTCCATCTTGGTTGCCGAGAGCGTGGGCTTGAGCGAGTCTAACCGCTTAGTCGTCTTCGATGTCGAAGGAGTGTTGTTGCCAAAGAGGCGTTATCTGCTCTTTGAAGCCTCGAGAAAACTGGGTCTCTGGAGGTTCATAAAAATCCTTGTTGCAGGTCTTCTCTATGAAATGGGGTTGCTATCCCTAGAATCCACCCTTAAAAGGATTTTTAAGCTTTTCAGAGGGTTCACAGTGGATGATCTCTTTCAGCCCTATAGAAAGATTCCATTGATACACGGTACGGCGGAGGTTTTTGAAGGATTGAACAGGACGGGTTATAGAACTGCGGTCATAAGCTCGGGTCTCCCAAGGCTCTTTATTGAAGACCTAGCAGCAAGGTTGAACGCGGATTATGCGTATGGTTTGGAGTTGGAGACAAAGAATGGTCATCTAACGGGAGAGATCGGAGGTGATGTGATCAAGCCTAATGGAAAAGCGCTCGTTTTAACGAAGATCATGGAGGGGGAGAACTTGTCGCGGCGAGAATGCATCGTGGTTGCTGACGACCGAAACAACCTGCCAATGTTTCCGCTCTGCGCGTTAAAGGTTGGATACCGCCCTGATTTCATGGTACGCGTTAAATCCGACCTAGTTATTGAAGGCGATCTGTCCGAAATCCTACCCCCAATAATCGGAAAGACTTCGAAATTTCCTTATCCTGTCCTCTCAAGGAGCGAAGCTTTCCGTGAGGCAATTCATTTGAGCGGTTTTTTGGTGCCACTGATTTGCGTGTATCTGTTAGATCGTTATTTTGTTTCCCTCTTAATGCTCCTTGTAACCCTACTGTACATAGCATCTGAACTCGCCAGACTGGAAGGAATCAATATCCCCATATTTTCCACGATAACTTGGAGAGCAGCCAACAAGCCAGAGCTCTACGAGTTTGTGACCGCCCCCATCTTCTTCGCCCTAGGCATAATGATCTCCCTCACCCTTTTCCCGGTACCCATCAACTACGCATCTACCATAATACTAGCATTAGGCGACGGTTTTGCCACCCTCTTCGGGAAAAGACTAGGAAGAACCGTGGTCCCCATCAACAAAGGTAAAAGGGTGGAAGGCTCGGTTTTTGGATTCCTATTCGCCTTTGTGGGCGCTCTGCTCTTCGTGAGTCCCGTGAAAGCATTAGTGGGCGCCGCCATAGGGATGCTGGTGGAATGCCTCCCCCTACCAATCAGCGACAACATAGCGGTGCCCATAGCCTCTGGGCTGGCGATGACGGTGGTTCCATAAAACAGATGAGAGAAGAGTTTTGGTCGAGAAGAGGAAAACTGACAAAATACTTAATAATATTAAAGTTAACGAGAAGGTTGATATTTCAAGTCTAGCTAATAGTAAAAGACGATTGATCGAAAACGAACGGTAATTTGGTGGTCACGTGTCCTCTCAGAAGCGTTGGAAACGCTTATTCTTCAGGTGGACCGCGCCGAAGGGGTTCACCGCGATGGCGTTATTTTCGGCGCTGGTCCTCTTTACTGAGTATGTTTT
>Ga0209725_1001270_pt1 | contig 14508 bp, 14 predicted proteins | sample I18A1metaG_FD_184145 | JGI IMG/M metagenome (GOLD analysis project Ga0209725, IMG submission 184145) | Lake sediment bacterial and archeal communities from Gulf of Boni, Indonesia to study Microbial Dark Matter (Phase II) - ​I18A1 metaG... | ecosystem: Environmental > Aquatic > Freshwater > Lake... | reverse complement strand
TACTCGCCTGCAAAATTCTTCACGGCATATTTGATTGGGAAAGCCCTCATCTCTATCGGCGGCGCGTATCTCGGCCGCCAATCCGTGCTGGCTCTTGAAGCGGCGTTCCCTTCGAATTGGTACATCCTTGCTACCGCGGTCGCGTCAATACTGATCGCCTCGATACTCCTCAAAGCGGACCTCCAAGTCTTGACATCGAAGCTCAAGGGAGCCCTCAAGAGGAACTGAGGGTAGGTCGTACACCAACAAATAAGGCAAAAGCAAAAAGAGATGCAAGCCCTAGTCTCGATCGATCCGCTTGTCAGCTGAGAATAGGCTGAGGTTCAGAATTCGACGGGGCAGCTTCGAAGTCGAACTTGAGGGCGAGTCCGAATACGTCAAGCAGAAGTTCGAGGAGCTCATGGCTCAGCAGGCGCCGTCCTCAGGATCAGGCCAGGAAGAGATCCGACCCGCGCCTCTGGTGATAGAGGCGCTCGGCGGCGAGGACTTGGAAGGGATCCTCGAGACCGGACCCGACGGGAAACCACACTTCACGATTCCATTCGACTCAATGACGGCGAAGGAAGCAATAGGCCTGGTCCTATTCAAAGCCCAGCCGACCCCGCTGGGAGACAAAGAGTTGAGCGAACTCCTCAACGCAAGCTGGAAGACCACGAAACCCCACGTCATAAGGGCGCGGGCAAGCGAACTCCGAAAGGATGGGAAACTCATCACCGAGAAAGGGCGATACTCGCTGTCCGGCGCCGGCTTGCAGTGGATAAGGTCGGAGGTCATCCCCTCACTGCGAGGCGTTCGCTCCGCTCAGCCGTGAAGACACCCTATTCGCGTCAGAGCCTGTTGACTCTATGGCGGCTGTATCTCTAAGCCAAACGAGCCTTTTGGCGCCCCTGTCAGAAAGTCTGTATACATACTCACCACCCCTCCATTCTCTGTGTACGAGACCGTATCGGTTGTACCTGAGAAGTGCCATCCTGACGGCGCGAGGAGATGCGGAAAGCCCCAGCTCGGATCGCGCCCGCGCAATAATTCGGTTGCTCTCGCACCATCCGTCCGTGGTAAGGAGATGAAGAATCGCGGCCTTGAGCTCGTTATACTTCAACGACCTTCACCCCAGACCTGCTCCATGACCATATGAAGGTTGCGAGGGAAGAACGGCGCCCGATTCCGGCGCCTGCGAGTGAAAGTGAGGGGATTCAAAGTAACACCTCGCAGAGAAACCCCGAAAGCTCGAATCACACATCTTCATGCTCAGAAGTGATCTTCTTCGGGCAGCCCCCTCTCAAATTGTCGAGATGTTACCCGCCCCGAGCGGGCGCACGCATAAGAGCTTTTAGAGTGCAAGATCATGGAAGATGTGAATATAATCTCAGAGGACACAGTGACCGCCCAGTTTGGTATCAGGGTGGAGGCGCATGAACGGACAGACAGAAATTGAGGTCACGATTCGATATCGCGATGTGGAGAAGACGATCAAGGGCAGCCCGGACGATGTCTTCCGGGACGTCTTCAAGTTTCTGTCCGAAAGCATTCCTGCCATGGACATCGTTTCAAGAATCACCCTCACGGTCAACTTTGCCGATTTTCTCAAAGAAGCCGCAGGTGTCTTTGCGGTTACACCTGAGGGAGTGGTCGTGCTTACACCGCCCGAGGCTTTGACAGATCGCGAGCTGGTTTTGCTTTACCTAGTCCGAGCTAAAGTCGGATATGAAACCGGGCGGTCGGAAAAGGAGACGCTGCTTGCGTCCGATCTCATCTCCTTCACCGGCAAGGGATCTGGCACGGTCGCGGGTAGGCTGAGTGAGCTGTCGGGAGAGGGACTTGTTGAGAGAACAGGAAAAGGCGAGTATCGAGTCACGACCTTCGGACTGCACCGTTTTCGACAGGATGTGCTTCCGAAACTCAAGAGCTGATGAAGAGTGAGCGAGGAGAGAACTCTCACGGTCGACCTGCAACTTGGCGAGTTGAAACACACCGTAAAAGGAACATCTGACCAGGTACTTCAAGAGATAATAGCCTTCGTGTCACGAGTCATTCCAGTCTACGACGCCGCTTCCAAAATCCTTTACATCCCAGAGTACGAAGCAATGATCGATTCCCTTTCAAAGGTTCTGAGGATTGCTCCTGACGGTCAGGTTCTCCTTACGCGAGAAGACTTGCCCGCAGAAAAGGCGATCATCGCAGTTCTGCTGGGTGCGCATGTTTCAAGCAAGTTCCAGAAGCGTCCCAGTGACGAACTGTATGCAGAAGAAATCGCAAGGTCTGTGAGCAAGGCCCTAAAGACTGTGAGGAACACCATTGCAGAACTTCAGAAGCAAGGCCTCATCGAACGCGCTGCACGTGGAACGTACAGGATTACAACCTCAGGCATAATGAAGATGGAGCAAGAGCTGCAGGCCTCGCAGGGTGGTTGGGAAGGAGGGGTTCCTCAAAACGCCTAGGATCGGCCGCCGCGTTGGGTTCACCCCAAGAAAAAGGGTGCGGCGGCAACGGGAGCTTCTGGCAGCTCCCGTAACTGGGGGGTGAGAATGGTGATCCACCGCACCCAAATTACACATGTTTCGATTGACGAGATAAGCAGTTCGCTTCTGCTTGACCATAGCGAACGCTCCCTGCTCCCCTCGTTTCTAGTGGAGCTCAGCAGTAGATCAATGCGGCAAGTGAACGGTCGCCGGTTCAGCCCCCGCGAAGTCTCAATCTTCAACATGGCCGTCGAGGATGAATTAGCCGAGCCAACCTCACCGCTTACGATCGGTGACCGCGAGGATATCAGGACGATCCCCCTGGCCCCATCAGCCGCCGTCAAGGTCGCGGCGGTCGATGTCTCAAGTCTCAAAATCGGCGAGACGGAAACCGGCGTCTTGGTTGCGATTCGTGGAGCGCTAGTATGGAAATCCGGGCGGGGCTACCAGTACGTTCGATGTGGCCCCCTGACATTCCATCTTGGCCATGGAATGGACGAGGGATCGTCTTCTGCTTTCGGCGGTCTGGGGTCAACCCAAATGTTCACTGAACGTGCCATAAGTCGGCTACGTAACACGCTTGAGCGCTGGATCCAACGGGAGATCTGCGTCTCGTTTGAAGACGCGATAATCCTCTTTGACGGCTCGCTTACCGTTGGAACGCCAGACAACCCAACGTCCTATCTCGCTCGCATTCTGGAGTCAGCGAGAGAACGGGGAAGCGCTGTTCTTGCATTTTCGAAGAGTACGAAGCTCTGCGCTTTCGGAAAGAAGATCACTTCCTTGGTCTCAGGAGCTCCAGCTCCCTGCCTAGTTGATGTTGATCAAGCAATCACGAAACAGTTCAGGTCATATCCCGTTCGTCTGGCAGGCCACGTCTATGTGGCAAAACTTGTCGAGGACGGATTCGCCTTTCGATTGGACATAGACAGGCAGCTTCCGCAGGATACGTGTCTCGATGCGGCCAACCGGCTCATTGCGAGCGATATCGTTATGCAAGGTTATCCGGAGACCCTTCGGCTCGCCCATATCTTCTCGACATTCACCGCCAACGAGGTGATTGCTGTGCAACGCTACCTAGCCTCTGCGCATGGGCTCAGAATCACGCCGCGTTTTAGCATCACGAAGTCCCTCTTCGGGCCTTTCGGTACGTGGGGGGCTGCATAGAACAGTGAAGATCTACCGCAAGGAGGGCGATGTGATGCAGCTCATCAGCTATCCCGAAGAAGAGGTGAACAAAGGCGACTACCTGCTCGTTGAGGATCAAAGATCACAAAGGGGGCTGATAATCCAGGTCATCGACATACAGTTCGCGAACATACCCGGAATCTTGGAGGACATACTACGTGACGTGATGACAGAGGAATCAGTACACGGCAACGACCTGGATCCCTTGGACATATCTTCTCAAGTCGCTGTCCTGAAAGACACCAAGCTCCTTGTATGCAAGATCAGGGGCGCGATAGAGAATGGGAGATCCACTCGCAATGTTGCGTGGCTCCCTTCGAGGATCAACTCCAGCGTCTCCAAGTTCCCGATCGAGACTCTGACCTCGGAGAAGTCGTCGGACCGTCCCATATGCGTCGGTGCGATCAAAGAGAATTCACGTTTCATCATTGACGCCAAAGCCTTGGACGGCAGGCTCAACATAGTCACTGGCAGGAAAGGAACGGGCAAGTCGCATCTCTCGAAACTGCTTGCCATGAGCCTGGTCGACTATGGAGCTCCGTGCCTGATCCTCGACGTCAACGGCGAGTACACCAACCTCACGCGGAGAGCCAACGGGCAAAACAGCCCATACGAGGGCAAGATTACGATACTTACGCCAAGGCTCAGTTTGAAATTTACACTGGCCGAGGCTGGTTTGGGGACGATGATGGATATCCTACTCCATGCGCTCGACCTGCCAGGAACCTCGGCGCGAGTCTTTGCAAGGATCTGGAGGCAGCTCGAACAGAAGAACGATCTGACCCTGAAATCGCTCGGGGATGCTATCGCAAGTTCTGACTGCCATGAAAGCGTACGAGATGCTCTCCAGTCGAGATACAACACCATTGTCGACGCCGGGCTGTTTACAGACGATCCGTCAGTAGCAAGCTCACGCCGGCTACTCGAACGCCTCGCAGCCGGAGGCGCGGTCGTCGTTAACATGAAGAACCAGTCGTTCACAACGCGCCGTATTGTTGTGGAGCTTCTACTGAGCAAGATCACCGAGCTGCTCTCATCAACGCGACTGAGGGCAGTGTTCTTGTTTGCGGAGGAGGCGCATCTCTACCTACGCGAAACGTACTGGGATGACATCGTCACCCGAATGAGGCATCTGGGAATATTCACAACGTTCATCACGAATCAGCCGGACACGATTCAGGAGAGCATCTACAGGCAGGCTGACAACATCTTCCTATTCAACTTCACAAACGAACGCGACTTGGATGTTGTCTCGAGAGCCGCCAGAGTTGACGGCGAGAGCGTTAGACTGCTAGTGAAAGATCTGCCTGCCGGACACTGTTTGGCGATCGGCGATGTGGTTCGAGATTTCCCAGTCGTCGTTAATGTTAGGCCGCTCGACGTCGAAGCGTTAGGTGGCACGAGGTTCTTCTTCGAAGAGAAGAGCCTAGCCTGTGCCAGTTGAGGGCACGTAGGGCGTTCACCATCTGCAGGTCTTCATTGGAGGCTCTCGGCGCCCCCTACCTTATTTCTATGCATTCTGTTGGTGCGCAGGGGATCCCCCCTACCCCGGGTACCGGACTAGTTGCCTCAGGTAGTTGTTCCAAGCAATAGATCGCTGGGAATGAACAGCCATCACATGTCCTGTGAGTCTTCGGTATGGATCTAGACCAAGAGATCACAATTTGTGGCGTACCAGCTCGGATAGATGGATTCCTTGAATTGTCCTAGAGTGGTTCGAAACTCTTTACTGGATCGAGCCCGGGTTCCTTCCGCAGACTCTAGAGTTGTGCTTCATGACGGCCTCACCAAGCACCCCAACGCTCCTCGTCCATAGGCCGAGGGCGGTGCGGATTCTGAGGGTTGCGGACGAGGCTGCGAACGTCAAGTCTCTCAGCTTCAAGGACAAATTGTCAGCAGCCGCGAGGCCAGGTCAGTTCGGTATGATCTGGGCGCCTGGCGCGGATGAGATGCCCATGAGCCTACTCCCTTCAGGCGATGACGATGTCGTCAGGATCACCGTAAAGGAACGTGGCGAGGGTTCAAGAGCGCTTCTACGAAAGATGGAGGGGGACATGATTGGGGTCCGCGGCCCCTACGGGAAGGGGTTCACGTACACGGACGAGAAGAGCGTGCTGATGATCGGCGGAGGGGCCGGTGCGATTCCGCTGTTGGCGCTTCTCCGGGCCCTCGTTCCTAGAGGCGTTGAATGTAACTTCGTCCTAGGAGCCGGTACAGCCCGCCAGCTACTCTTCGCAAAAGAGATCGAACGCCTCTCAACGAAGACCGGAGGCGTTCTCAGCATCACAACCGATGACGGATCAGCCGGAGCCAGAGGCCTCGCAACAGACGAGGCCGCGAGGCTACTACAGGCCCGTTCATTCGATTGCGTCTATGCGTGCGGCCCTGAAGTGATGATCAAGGAAGTGATCGATCTCGCTACGGCAGCACAAGTGCCAGCGGAGGCCGGGCTTGAACGAATATTCAAGTGCGGCTCAGGAATCTGCGGGAGCTGTTGCATTGGCCCGTACCTAGTCTGCAAAGACGGCCCAGTCTTCAGCGATCAGACTCTACAAACATTGTCAGAGTTTGGGAAGTTTACGAGGGACGCCTCCGGCAGACGCGTCGCGTTGACCCTGACGTAAGTGCTTCTTCCGATCAGAAGCCCTGAATTTCTATGAGAGCGCTTGACCTCCTTCAGAATATCTTTTCCACGGCCTCCGAGGCCTATCAATAGAGCCTTGGAGGGTATTCAGTTCGCCTTGCTACACTAGCACGAACAGTGGACGAAGCACTACTCTGGACTACTTGGACAGGTCGATTGTCGACTTCTGCGCATACTGAATGTTCTCGACATCTCCGTCTAGACTTTCAACTTCTAGCAGTATCTCTTTGCCTTTCTCGCCTTCAAGCTCTTCCAAGAATCTCTCGGTCTCCCCTGGAAGACCGGTTGGGTTCTTGTTGATCTGAGGACTACGAGGATCGACCTCGTCACATCTCGGCGCAATTGTTGACATCGTATGTTCAGGCAACCTCCACGGGTACGACTAATGTCATTGGGTTGACCTGCCCACCGTCACATACGTACACAGTCAACGAAATGTTGTCATAAAAAGTGCTATATATTCATGGACTGCACTAAGCTCTGGGGAAATTTGTGACTGAGGAAAAGAAAATTTCCAGACGTGGCTACCTGAAATACGTCGGAGCAGGAGTGGTCGTAGTTGCAGGCGCGGCCGCCGCCGGAGCATACTATGCCACAAGGCCTCAGGCACCCACGCCCACAACCGTCATCACGACACAAGCACCCACAACCGTGATTACGACACAGGCACCTGTTACGAGGCCCTATGAAGGGGAGGAGATAACCATAGCGATGTACCCCGCTCCCGACACAGACGCAGCTAAGGCGATGAAAGCTGACTTCGAACGCGAGACTGGTGCAAAGGTTACTTTCAAGGAGATACCGTACGAAGCTATGTACGAAAAGTTTGTCACAGTGGGCGAAGCGAAGACTGGCGAAATTGACATATGGGAAGTCGTCGCTCACTGGGCGTTGGCGTTCGTAAACAGGGGATACTTGTATCCCATCGATGAGTTCGTTGCAAACAAGAGTTTAGGGGAAGCCGGCCTGAACGATATCAACCCAATCATCCGAGACCAGTACGTGGTCGAGGATAAACTGTATGCACTGCCAGTTTACCCTGATATGCCCACCCTATTCTATAGAGACGACTTGATTTCGAACGAAGATATTGCCAACAAGTTCAAATCAAAGACCGGCGAAGACCTGAAACCTCCCGACACCACCAATGACCTCATCAAGGTCTCCCAGTTCTTGACGGAGAACAAGTACGTCAAGTATGGCCTTGCTCTTCAACGGTTCAAAGATGTTTCCATAAGTCAGGAGTTTCTGAATTGGCTGTATGGTCTGGGTGGTGACTTTCTGTATGGACAGAAGGGCGCGGTGCTTGAATATTCTAAGGACCAATATCTCAAGCCGGCCTTTAACGACGAGAGAGGGATAGCAGCATGCCAGTTCATGGTCGACCTGGATAAGAAGCACAAGGTTCTGAGTCCCGGCACTCTGGGAATGTCTTTCTTCGACGCGATGGAAGTTTTTGCTACGGGCGATTCCTTCGCCTACTTGGGTTATGCGGACGTCTACGGATTCTTTGCAGATCCTAAGACCTCAAAAGTGGCTGGAAAGTGGGGATCGGCGCCTTGGCCAATACTTAACTCAACAACTATGGAGGGGAGACGAGCAGGACACACGGGGGGCTGGGGACTATGTGTATCAAACGATTCGAAATACAAGGAGTGCGCCTACAGATTCATCGAATGGGTGTACGGCTCAGAACATGCAAAGCTATACGCGATGCTCGGAGGACTAAATGTCCATCGTCCCTCGATAGTCGGCGACCCAGAATTGCAGGCCAAGTTTCCGATCTTCAAGACAGTCTCTGAAATGCTACCCTATGTCAGATATCATGTAATGGTGCGCGAGTGGCCAGAGATATACAAGAACACAGACGAGGAGCTCCAAGAAGCGATGATGGAACGGAAAACTCCCAAGCAAGCACTCGACGATGCAGCTAAGGTAACGGAAGACATACTGTCAAGAGCAGGATACTATAGTACGTAGACGAAAAACGGTGCGATCACGACGAACACGCAGGGATAGGCTCCCAATACTGCTGGTGCTTCCGGCACTAGCGTATATACTTGCCCTAACTATCTTCCCACTCTTTTTTTCAGGATATATCTCCTTTACAGAACAAGTGAAACAAGGGGAAAACCTCTTTATAGGGGCCGGAAACTACGCCCGCCTCGTCACTGATGCAGCTTTCCACGAGTCACTGTGGACTAGTCTTCTTTACACAGCAGTTGTTGTTTTCATCGAATTCACACTGGGTTTATTGATAGCTGAGTTGCTGACTACCCAGGTTGGCAGAGGCTTCAGAAACGCTGTGAATCTGCTAATCATTGTTCCAGTGATGATGACCCCCGTTGTGGTTGCCTTGATGTGGAAAATCCTCTTTATGCATCCCTCGTTCGGCCTGTTCAACTATGGATTGAGTCTCTTGGGGCTTCAAGGACAAGCTTGGCTGGGAAATTATGCGACAGCTATGCCATCTGTGATTCTTGTCGACATATGGGAGTGGAGCCCGTTCGTGGTACTCGTCTTGGTCTCCAGCATGTCGGGGTTGCCAACAGAACAATTCGAGGCGAGCAGGGTCGATGGTGCCTCGGGATGGCAAATCTTCAGGTACATATCATTGCCTCTTCTGAAACCGGCAATTCTAGTCGTCCTGCTAATTAGAATCATGGATGCCTTCAGGGTATTCGACACCATCTTTATGATGACGAAAGGAGGACCGGGCTCCTCGACAGAGGTATTAAGCATTCTAATCTATTTGCAAGCTTTCCCATTCTTTCGCATGGGCTACGCATCGGCAATGTCCTACGTTATGATGTTCATCATTGATGGGATTAGTACGGCGCTTATTTACCTGTTATACAAAACCGCGAAGGGTGACTAGCCTGACAGGAAAAGCAACCAAGTCCGTCGCGTATGCGATTACTGCGCTGTTTGCGTTTTTTGCTCTTTTCCCTTTTGTCTGGTTGGTTATCACCTCGTTGAAACCTGCCATGGAGGCATTCAGCATCCCTCCGTTGTGGTTGTTTGTTCCCACCTTAGAAAACTATCAGACCATAATGAGTAGCGAGTGGTTTGGGGGTTTCGTCTCTAGCTTTGCAAACAGTGTCATAATCGCTTCGATTTCTACAGTTCTGTCAATAGGTGTTGGTATTCTCGCAGCCTACAGTTTTGCGAGATTCAAGACCGGGGGAAGTGGGCTGCCGTACTTCATTCTGTCGACGCGCATGTTTCCGCAGGTTGCGGTGATAATCCCCGTGTACCTCCTATTCTATTACCTGAAACTTGTGGATACGCACATAGCCGTCGGACTTTCTCACACCCTTTTCAATCTTCCCTTTTCAGTATGGATGCTGGTAGGATTCTTGGGTAGCATACCTATCGAGATCGAAGAGGCAGCTATGATCGATGGCTGTAGCAGGCTGGGGGCATTCAGGCGCACAGTGCTTCCACTAGCCGTTCCTGGAATCGTAGTTACCGCGATATTTTGTTTCTCATTCTCATGGAACGAATTCTTGTATGCGCTTGTGCTCACAGGAGCGAATACGCGAACCCTACCAGTCATGGCTATCTCTTTCGTCGAACCAAGGGGAATAGTGTTCGGCCCCTTGTCAGCGACTGGAGTTCTGACTACCCTGCCTAGTTTGGTCTTTGCTTATCTTTTGCGCAGACATCTTGTAAAGGGATTAACACTCGGCGCGGTCAAACAGTGAATCTGGTAGGGCCGGAACTGAAATCTGTTGAGAAACGTAGGAGTGACCAAGGCTCGCCTGGGCAAGGAAGACCTTGCTTTACGTCCTATCTAGGTAACAAGAGACAAGAGTCTTGATCAAAATGACAGGGCCGTCGGCTCAGACAACTCCTTCCACACCACTCCCAAGAAGTAGTAGTGTTCTAGCAACGTAAGTGCGCGTCGAATCTGGAAGATCTTGGGCGAGGTAATAGCGGGCTTCGTAGTCCATGAAAGCAAGTAGGATCATTGAATTCTCTTCCCCAAGATTGACTCCTACCAGGCCTTGACTTTCATCGTCCAACCCACTACTTTTTCGACCTTAGTGTGCTCAAGAATATATAAGACAAGCAGCCTGCGTTGATAAAATGCCCGCAGGAAGCTGGATGGAGAAATGGGACGGTTAGAGGATAAAGTTGCATTAATTACAGGATCGGGTTCCGGCATTGGTAGAGCCACCGCAGTACTATTCGCTAGGGAAGGCGCGAAAGTTGCTGTTAATGACGTAAACCTAAGGGCTGGCGATGAAACCGTCGCGTTCATCCGAGAAGCAGGGGGAGAGGCGGCGTTCTTCGCGGGTAACGTCACGATTGCCACCGAAGACAAGGTCATGGTCGAGCAAGTCATCAAGAAGTATGACAAGATAGATATTCTTCACAACAATGTTGGAGGCTGGCAGAGAGAACAAAAGGACACTGTTACGCAAGATAGTGAAGCGGAATGGGATAGACTGATCAACCTTAACCTGAGGGGCACGTTTCTAGTCTCGAAAGAGGTTGTTCCGCATATGATTAGGAATGGCGGCGGATCCATCATAAACACGATAACGACGAACGCGTACATGAACTATCCCGGAAACGCTGCTTACGGTGCAAGTAAAGGTGGGCTTAGAGAACTGACTAGGGCTATGTGCCTGGACTACGCAAGGTACAATATTCGAGTAAATGGACTCGTCCCCGGAGAGACCCGTACTCCTCAGTGGGAAGCAACCTTTGATGCTATGCCGAATCCTGAGGAAGGAAGACAGTCGCTTTTGAAGAAGATACCGATGGGACGCTTTGCCCAGCCCGAGGACATTGCTCTAGGCGCCCTATTCCTCGCATCCGAAGACGCTAGATACGTGAACGGTCACATATTATTTGTCGATGGTGGGCTCACAGCAGGTTTCTATTCCTGAGCACGAGATTCTCCTCAAAGCGATGAGCTTGATGGCATCATATGTGGTCGGCTATTCGTGGACTAATACGACTTGTTTGATAGGGTATTAATCAATTGCCAGTTGGACAATCATTCCCTAAAGTTCATTCCCAGCGCACTACTAGATCCAAGAGTGTCAGAAAGCAACCGTCAGTTGTGGGGTTTGGATTTATGCAAGTACGACCATTGCGCATGTCCTCCTATCGAGGCCGAGCAAACCGCGCATAGGGCCTCCAGGGATATCCGTCGGCTGACCATCACGCAGATAGACACCAGCAGGACAGGAGTCGGAGGAGTTGTCTCTTGTATGCCATCCTTGGCGCGAGCGACCAAACTTGAACCTGACAATCGTTTGAACTTCTGATACGACGAAAGCGACTCGGACAAGAATTGTGGCGAAGTGCGGGGAGCCCAAGAGGATTTGCACGATTTTGGTCCTAGAAATCCTTCCATGAGTAGGATTTCATGCTTTGGTGTCAGATGTCGGACAGAGGTAGAAAACCAGTTAGGCAGTTGGCCCCCCGAGACGATGACTGGAGAATGCGTCCCAGTCAAGGAACTTCTAAATATAAGGTCTAGAGCGAACACTTGCAAATGAAGGTGGGAGACTTGAATATGAAAGCGGCGGTACTCCACGAATTCAACAAGCCTTTAGTGTTGGAATCAGTGCCGGTTCCCGAGGTCGGCCGCAACGACGTTCTACTGAGAATAAGAGCGAGCGGGATTTGCCTTTCAGACGTCCATATCCGTCGCGCTCGCGAAGCAGAGGGAACGAAGATGCCCCTTATCCCGGGTCATGAATGCGCCGGTGTCATCGAACGAGTTGGCGCGGACGTGAAGAACGTCAAGCCGGGCGATCGTGTTCTTGCCGATTATCGCCTGACTTGTGGAGAGTGCTACTACTGCAGCTCGGGTAAGACAAATCTATGCCAGTCCGCTAAGGATATCGGATTTACCGTAGACGGAGCATACGCCGAATACATTGTCCTCCCATCCAGACAACTCTTTCCGCTACCGGATGAGATTAGCTTTGAGGAAGGCGCGATCATTGGATGCGCCGTGGTCACGGCGTACCACGCAACAAGAATAGCCGAGCTGCGGGCGGGAAACAGCGTTGCCGTTATAGGCATAGGAGGTGTTGGGTACCATATACTGAAGCTTTCTCGCGCCGCGGGGGCGGGCAGAATAGTGGCCGTTGATCTTGACGACAGGAAGCTCGCGAGGGCGGCCAAGCTTGGTGCTGAAACCATCAACCCACAGCATGAGCCTGCAGATAAACTGATCAAGAAACTTACGAGGAATGAAGGCGTCGACGTAGCTTTTGAGGCTATTGGGCTCCCTAAGACCGTCGAAGCCGCGATTAGATCTGCTTCGCCTTCTGGAAAGGCTGTTCTTGTTGGGCTGTGCTTTGATAAAGCCGAGATCAGTCCGTTTCAAGACATGATGTGGGAGCCCCGGATAGCGAATTCAGGCAGGGAGGTGCAGGTAAGAGTCTCGATTGACCACACCCGAACAGACATCAGGGAGGTCATCGAACTAGTTAGGCAGCGTAGGATCGATTTATCAGACTCAATCACTCACAGGCTCTCCCTAGACGACGCTAACCGTGGCCTTGATATGCTCGAGAAGAAGATTGGCGATCCTGTCCGGATCGTCATGCTATCTGGTCAGTGAAGCAATCGTAACACGGAAGCTGTGACCGGAATTCTCTGTCGATCTCCCGCTCCCTTTCAACCCTTCATGGCTGGCTCATAGCGTCCCTTGAATCAGGTATTTGTAAATTGTAATAGCAAATCCCAGCATAGACAAAGGGCGCAAATTGGCGGCTGCTGAGAGTAGCCCAAAGAAGATCCGCTTCCGCGATATGGACTCTGCACTTGCCTTCTCACCACTGGGTGGAAGCAGAGTTGACAGGGATGATTGTTGGGGACATCGAACACGATATCCGCGTCTCCGGAAGATGGACTCCTCTTTCTTGTTGAGAAAGATGCCGACCATCTTCCCCCGGACCGGGTAGAAGATGCCGTGAGCATTGGTGCCGACGAACACGGCTCAGGGACAATGGGGCATGAGCTCGTACGTTTATGGATGTCATTGGACCACCCTCTCGCAGTCCAGGCACCGCGGCAGCGCGTCCTGCGCCCTGTACACGACGAAGTCAGCGGACGCATAGACGGCGTAGTTGGCGCAGAACTGCACGTCGGCGCGCGCCATAGAAAGGATTTATGTTTTGCTGGGCCTGCGACCCCGTAGAATATCTTTAAGACGACCAATCTCGATACCTTACACCATCATAAGACGCATGGGAGGTGTTCGCGATACCAACTCACGGGTCGCTTACGAAAGCTGGAATCCAGCTGGCAAAACAGCTGGCCAGATAAGTTCGCCAGCAGACCCCCAAAGTCCAAGCATCAAACAGGCGCTCCCCGATTCCGAGAATACATGTGCGCAGAAACGCGGAGAAACGACTGGAGCTAGGCAGAAAACCAGGTCAGAACTGGATGCGCACCTAGACAGCAAGCGTGCGCACTTCTTTCTCACAGTTCGTTTCCCAAACTCTACGCTAAATAGCAGACGACCGTCTTCTTGTGCCTGGCGCCTTTGAAATGCCATTCGAGCTACGGCCCATCGGACATGTCGTCGCGAACGCGAGTCACGAAGACCTTCGTTATGGACGAGCCGTGTCCAAGATCGTTATTGACCACAAGTTCGCGGGTGGGCTCAAAGGGCTTGAGGATTTCTCACATCTGTACGTGCTCTTCTGGCTACACGAGATCCCACCCCGCAGTCAGCTGCTGAGGGTTCACCCTCGGGGGCGATCTGACATTGCGAAGGTCGGCGTCTTCGCGACAAGATCCCCGCATCGCCCTAACCCGATCGGGCTCACGCTCGTGAAGCTTCTCAGGAAGAGAGGGAGGACCCTGACCGTGAAAGGCCTCGATGCATACGACGGCACACCGGTCCTCGATTTGAAACCTCATGATACACGGGATAGCGCGCGACGGCCTCGGGTCCCCGAATGGTGGAAGAAGTTGGAGCGCGAAAGCAAACGCGCACGACAGAATGAACATCAGTGATGAGTTTTGCTGGTTCTATGATCCGGAAGATTCGGTTCCAGGACACGGTAGACACCAAGTAGAGAACAGCTGTTGACGCGGTACGTGGCAGCTTTCGATACTTCCTCCTCGGACGAGTTAAGTGCGACTGACAATGGCACGCCTTTGAAGACCACGACATCGTTGATCCAATCGCCAACATGTGCACAAGACGTCAGCTCGACCTCCTCGCGTTCACAG
>Ga0209725_1001269_pt1 | contig 14511 bp, 15 predicted proteins | sample I18A1metaG_FD_184145 | JGI IMG/M metagenome (GOLD analysis project Ga0209725, IMG submission 184145) | Lake sediment bacterial and archeal communities from Gulf of Boni, Indonesia to study Microbial Dark Matter (Phase II) - ​I18A1 metaG... | ecosystem: Environmental > Aquatic > Freshwater > Lake... | reverse complement strand
GTTGGAGTCAATGTGAGAGGTCTTCTCCAATGGATTTTGCCATCCTTTTCGAGTTGATTGAGAGCGTCTCTGACAACGCTTGGATCAAGGTTTAGGGCTCTTGCTATTTGTAGACATGTTTTTTGTCCATACTTCAGTATATACTCAAGTATTTCGTTAATAGGCGCAATAAACGTTGGAGGCGTCACGAGAATTTCTGATGGTGCCACCTTAACAGGCACAGGGGTTTTTACAGTCGGTGGCCTTGCTCCAATAATTGGTTTTTCCTTTCGTTTTTTTCTTTTTTCTTGCATACGTATTCATCCTTTTCATTAACGAGTAAAAGCTACTCCACCAACTGGTCGTCCTTTAGCTATTTTATTACCACACTTGGGACATCCCTTGAACTCTTCACGAGAGGCCCACCACCAGTATCTACACTTTGGGCAGGTCCAAATCCAGGGTTTCATTTTTTAACTCGCCTCCGTTTTTGGATGTCGGCTAGACGCATTTTCCATTCTTCAGGGGTATAAGCGCCACGTTTCTGTCTCCTAATTACCACTAGGGCGTCCCATCGATTCTGGAAAAGTTTTCGAAATCTTGTCATGTAGCGAGATGTATATCGAAATCTCGGCAAGTATCGCGCCATTTTTCGAAATCTTTGTACGTATCGGGGTGTGTATTGGGTCATGTATTGTGGCACGTAGTTACACCTTAACTGAGGACGGTACCTTGGAGTATATCTTTGTATATAGACCAAAATTCTCTCACCTTCAGTTTCGCTTAAATTTCGTAGTGCTTATTTGTTGTTTAGCGATCGGCTCGCCTTCTCTTTCAGGTTTAAATAATCTGTGCACTGACATTCGGAAGAGGTCTAGCTTAACCAAGTTGATGCAGACATAGGTTCCGTCTTCTATTTCCAGTTTTTGTCTAACACGCTTTGGGATGGTTACTCTTCCACCATCAATAACGCGAGCAACGAAGCTGCCCGCATTTTTTTCCATACATTTTCACCTAAAATGCAAAATCTCAAGAAATGCGTATATGTAATATCTAAAGGTCAGTTTCTGGTTTGGACTTCGAACCCCGGTCTTTAAGATTTCCTTTCCACTACAAGGATGCTTTACCTGAATTATAAATACAAATGAAAAAAGGGGGGTGATGAAGGAAGCGCGTGGCATCATGTCATGCCGCTTTAGCTGGAACTGCTACGAGCCCAATTTCGTGGATTCTCTCCGCATACTTCAGGTAGCTTTCGACGGAAGCCACGACAACCCTAGCCTCTATCGTGAGAAGCTCGATGCCAACCAAAGAAACTCTAGCGAAGGCATCAACCACCACTCCCTTGTCCAAGATACGATCCAGCACTTCCAATAGACTTACTGGCGCCGGAGCTACACCTGCTGCCATTTTTAATCATCTCTTGTTTGTCTGATATAGCGAGAATCAATACACTATTTTAAGCATTATCGAGAAGTCAAGTTCCATTTCAGTTGCGAATTCGGATTCGAACAACGCCATAATATTATAAATTGATAATGTGGCAATGATGGTTTGTGTCGTTGTTGAGCTCGAATTCTCTTCGAAAGATGCATGAAAGAATAGTTAAGAGTTTCATGGATGTTTTCATTCTAGCGGAGGTGTCTGATGGTTCTCTGAGTGGGTACGATCTTGTCGGTATAATACATAAGAAATTCAATCTTTTAATGAGTTCTGGAACAATTTACTCCATTCTTTATTCTTTAGAAAGAGATGAGCTAGTGAAAGGACGATGGACTGAAAGACGCAGAGCCTACACACTGACTGAAAAGGGTCTAAAAGCTCTCCAAGACTTCTCAAATGCCTACGACACAATCCATGGCTTTATAGTAAGCGTACTCAAAAACTGCAGAAAAACCCATGTGAAAAGCCCCTTAACCGTTATGGAGACGGAATCAAAACGAAAACTCGAAATCCAACAAAAAATTTAATTTTCTGCGTCTTTCAAGGCAAATGCTGTTTCAAGAGAGTTACCTATCATCACGATGAATACCGCTTCAAAACTCCCCCCATAATTTGCACTTGGGAAGATAACTGCAATCAACAAGCCATTTACCCAATAGCTGAACGGACTAGTCTATGTCCAGAATGTATGAGTAACAAGCCAGAAGCGGGGAGAAGAAGTCGATTGGCAAAATCTACGACAGTTTTTCCCTAGCTCAAAATATAAAAGAGTGACAACGATGGGTTCTGTAAACTTAGCTGTTGGTGAGGCAGAAATTTGCTGGTTTCAGGCATGCGCACACGCCTCTAGACCATCCCATATATGATCCAATTAGGATCCAAATATGAGCTTTTGATGCGCTCTTGTGTCATTAGGTCTTGGAAAGTGAGTCAAAATTAATTTTTGGCTCTTCTTCTTCAACTGGGAATGTTTTTTTCTATGTTGGTTGATGGCATTGATAAAGGAGGAAAGAGATTTTAACATAAAAAGTGACATAAATTTGTTCTGGGCACTATAACGAAAATTGTTTCATAAGGCATAAATATTGATCATGTCCATTTGGCTTAAGTGCATCGGTTCTCTTTTGTTGAGACGATGAGGCATGACAATAATTGAGAAAAGGAGGAAGGAGTGAAAATGAGAAAAATAGTGTTGTTAGGGTTGGTTACGGCTGGATTACTGGCGATAGGATTCATCTCAATGTCTAACGTTGGCATTGTCAATGTATCAGCAACACAATGGACAGGGCTAGGCAATCCAGTTGGTGTTGCTATCGGTGACTACAACAACGACGGACTAAACGACATAGCATTCACAGAAGGAGCGGGTAACGTAACCGTATATGAAAGTGACGGAACTACTGTGATCAAACAATGGACCGGCCAGAACTCTCCGTGGGGTGTTGCTATCGGTGACTACAACAACGACGGACTAAGCGAACTAGCGTTCACAGAATTCTACGGTGGCAGGGTCGTTGTGTATAAGAATGATGGAGAAACTATGATCAAAAATTGGACTGGACTGAGTGTTCCACATGACGTATCTATAGGTGATTACGACAATGACGGATTAAACGAGATAGCGTTTTCAGAAGAGTACGCCGGTACAGTGAAAGTATATGAAAGTGATGGAGAAACTATGATCAAAAATTGGACTGGACTGAACCTTCCGACGGGTCTAGCTATAGGCGACTATAACAACGACGGATTAAACGACTTGGCATTTGCAGAGGGCGGAGCTGGTAAAGTGACCGTGTACAAAAGTGACGGAGAAACTATAGTTGGCCAATGGACTAGCCTTAGCGGTCCATATGGTGTAGCTATAGGGGACTATAACAACGATGGGTTAAACGATATAGCTTTAGTAGAACAAAGCGGTCATCGGGCGACTGTGTACAAAAGTGACGGAGCTACTGTAATTAGCCAATGGACCCTCAGTAGTCCAAATCGAGCATCTATAGGGGACTATAACAACGATGGGTTAAACGACATAGCCTTTACAGACGAATCAGTTAACATAGTGACCGTTTATTATCAGACTAAGCATGGTACAGTAGCCAGAGTTGCTGAACCCACTATCGTGACTTTGCGTGGCACATTAACTAATGCTACTGGGTATCCTATTCAATCTGGAAGCATAAGGATCAACGTAACAGATTCTTTTAATAGGCTTCTGTGGTCAGACTCGTTTGACAATGTCATAGACAATGGAAGATATAACATTCCATTAGGCACTAAAACAACATTAATGCTGATAAAAGGACAAATCTACAACGCCATACTAGAAGTAGACGCAGACTCACCAACATTCGTATCAGCAGACGTCATATACGGAGACAACAACCCCACAGGCGACATAATCAAATTCGTAGCATAAGCCTAAGCGAGGAAACAACAATGACACCAACAAACCTCAGAAGAACAGCCTCAAGCCTAATACTACTCGCTATCCTATTCAGCATAACCTTAACCTCTGCAATAGCAGAAGACAACTACAAAAACGACAACAACTTCCTTACGCGCATATTCGAAAGCACCCACACAGAAAATGGATACAAAACAAGCATCATCGTAAACCCAGACGTAATAGGAATATACGCTACCGAAAACGGATACAAACTAGACCTCACAATCAACACACAAGGAATAGGCGGCTCACACAAAGAAAACAACTACAAACTAGACCTAATCCCAGAAAAAACATTCCCAGACATCCCAGACATAGCAGTAACAAAAATAGCAACCTCCAAAACCGTAGTAGGACAAGGATACTCCGTATCCATCAACGCAACCTTCTCAAACCAAGTACTCAACTACGAAACATTCAACGCCATCATCCAAGCCAACACCACAACCATCAACACACAAACCATAACGCTAACAAGCAGAGAACTCACTACCATCACCTTCACATGGAACACAGCAGGCGTTCCTAAGGGGGATTATACCATAATCGCCTACGCCACCCCAGTCCCAGGCGAAACAGACACAACAGACAATACTCTAGCTGATGGCTGGATAATCGTAACTATTCCGGGCGACGTTAACGGCGATAAAACAGTCAACATCTTAGACTGTATACTCTTAGCCAACCACTTTGGCCACAGAAACGGAGACGATCACACACCAGGCACTGAACAATGGAGAAAATGCATGAATTGCGATATAAACTGCGATATAACAATCAACATCTTAGATTGCATCATACAAGCAGGCAAATTCGGCCAAAAATGGACATAAAACCCTCCCCTTTTTCCGTCATCTATCCCCGAACACGCCAAGAAAATGGATGCGACGTATAGCTAGCCTGCTCCCCCTCAACATGCACACTATGAAACACAAAAAGAAAACGTAACAATTATCTAGAAATTTCCTCTACAATGATTTATAAATTCTCACTACAGATATATTGTTGTTTATCGAAACCAGGAGAGATAAGTGCAATATTGAAGATGTTTAGTGAAAGCAGGACACGGGCATCAGTATTAATTGTCATTCTAACAATAACCATTTTGGCTACAGCACTTATGACTGCGCCGACCGGGTCTGGAGAGCTTCCAGGTCCAACAAATGAGGAACGACAACTTTTCCAAACCAAAAAAGATAGATATAACGGACGCTTGGCGCCAAGACCAGTTGACGACATTTTGAATAGTTTAGGACCAGATGGAAACGGAAAATGGGTGACAATAGCGTCTTGGGAATGCAACGGTACAGATTACGACAGATGCGAAATCAACATCAAAACAAGGTTGGTAAACTTCAACTGTAGCATAGGGGAAATAAATGCAGATGGAAAGTTTGGACGAGAAAGTGCAACTGTAACTATCGTGGGCAGAGTAAAGAGGTTAAACATCACCTTTTACCTGATGATTAAAGCCGCAATTGCGAAGGAACTGGAGGGAACAGTTGCTGGGCAAGTTGATGACGACCGCTTATTCTACCATGAGTTGCTTCACGGCCAAATTTTGGTAGATGAAATGAAAAAACCGGATTGGCAAGGTCGAGTTTATTTGTGCAAATGCAGACCCATCAGTGAGTGGGTAAGTCTAACCGACCCAGCAGACCCGAAGCATATAACAATAACCAGCTTAGAAGCGACCTACATGAAAAATGTCGCCGACGCCAGAAAGCTTAGGCTAGTCTATGACAGCGCCATCGTACAAACAGAACACAATGGAAGTTTTAGAGTCGTGGTAGAGATTCCCCCCGAGATACTGGAAAAAGAGAATCTCACTTGGAGTTTCCTTGCTTTCAAAGTTGAGGACTTGAATTTTACGGAGGAGGATCACAATTTGACCATCACTGGAAAATTAGTAAATTGCACCACTCTCGGAATGGTATGGGTTATCTTCGATCCAGACAACGTGGGATGGATAATACGCATAAACATACGCGTTCCTCCCACCGAACCTCACGATGCCAACGCCGTGTGGGTGGACCCTTCATTCTCTGTCTTTGACACATTCTGGGCCCATGTTGGCTACAGATTCAACGTCACTGTTTGCGTTAACCTTACAGAAGCGAGCTATACATGGCAGGTCAAGATGTTGTTCAACAACACACAGTTAAACGCTCGGCGGGCAGGCTACACAGCTAATGCGACGAGCCAATTCTTCAAAAATCTCAACACATCGTCGGTTACACCTGTCATTAACAATACAGCAGGTTATGTGTTGCACGCTGAATCACTAAAAGGCGCTATCCAGAGAGAACCTGGATACGGAAGTCTATGCTGGGTCGAATTTGAAGTATTAGCGACCCCGCCGAATCGTGGAAACCTAACTAGCCAATTCAACATCACCACAACAGATACGTATGTCCTTAATCCAAGCTTCAATCCCATTTCACTTACACCATACGACGGCTTTTTCATATACTGGTCTCACAGTGACATAGCTATAACCAACATTACTCGTTCAAAAACAGTAGTGGGACAAGGAAGCCACTTATCCATCAACATCACAATGAAAAATCAAGGCGACTACAATGAAAATTTTAACATCACCGTCTGCGCCAACACAACAGCTATTGCCACACTCATGAATATCAACCTAACTAGTGGAAATTCTACAACCATCAGCTTCACTTGGAATACTATAGGCTTTGCCAAGGGCAACTATACCATAAACGCTGACGCCACCCCAGTCCCAAGCGAAACAGACACAACAGACAACACGCATATTGACGGCTGGGTAATAATAACCATTCCAGGCGACGTTAACGGTGACAAAACAGTCAACATCCTAGACTGTATAATCTTAGCAAACCACTTTGGCCACGCAAATGGAAACGGTCACACACCAGACACTAAAGAATGGAAAAACTGCATGAACACTGACATAAACAGCGATAACAGAGTCAACATCCTCGACTGCATCATACTAGCCGGACACTTCGGGGAAACAACCCCATAAACCCATTTTCCCTTTCTATCCTTAAGCAAATTCTAAAACGCAAAAATACCCATGAAACAGCGAAAAACTTAGACTAACCCGCTCTCCATCCATTTCTAGTTTTAAATGCCTAAAACCTCGTGGGCGTGCCTAAGCCTCAGCGAGGTGAACTCACCCAACATGGCAACCTGCTCAGTAGTCAGATAACGGCTTACAGACGAGTCGAAGAGCATGTTGGCAGAGGCCGGAAACTCAGGACTCTTTGACCACAAAACGACATGGACTGACACCAAAGGAAGCGAATATATCTTCACGGAGTAATCTCCAAGCCTCATCTGAGAACCGCCAAAAAGCTTCGCAGCCTCAACAAGCATTTCAGGCTTTGACCCAAACACCCTTTCAATAGGCTGAACTGCCCGCCGAACAAAAGCCCCGTAATAAGCGTGTCCGCCTGACAACTGCCTGAAAGAAATCAACTTAGAAGTTTCGGGAACCAGTTTGGCTTCTGCATAACCAGAGAGGATGCAGTATAGGCTGGGCGCCGCTTCTGGAAACGGTTGGTTCCTCAACTCATCCAACACAAGCCCATCCTCAAGAGAAACGCTTACTCCTAAAAACTTCAGACTTTTTGAAGCTGAAAAACCAAGCCGACCCTGCAACCTGCAAATCTTAGTTTTGCATTGTTCCCAATTCCACAACCTATGCCCACAACCTACTGAAAGCCTGTTAGAGAAAATATAAAGTGTGTGTAACACAACTACCAACTAAGAAAGAATTAGAAATAAAGGAGACGATAAATGTGGAAGCAACCAAGTTTTACGCTTTACCAAAACTTCCTTACGAATACAAGGATTTAGCGCCACACATGTCTGAAGAACAATTAAGGATACACCATCAAAAACACCATCAAGCATACGTTAATGGCGCAAACACAATATTGGAGAGGCTAGACAAAGCACGGAAGGAGGGCGTTGACGTGGACATCAAAGCCACTTTGAAGGAACTGTCGTTCAACATCGGTGGGCATTTACTCCACTCGTTGTTCTGGGGCAATTTGGCGCCAACTGGCAAAGGCGGAGGCGGAAAGCCAAGCGGCAGTTTAGCCGATGCCATAAACAAGGAATTTGGAAGTTTTGAAAGGTTCAAAAAAGAGTTTACGGGGGCTGCTGTTAGTGTGGAAGGCTCTGGGTGGGCAGCACTGACTTTATGCAAGCAAACTCGTAGACTGATAATAATGCAGATAGAGAAGCACAACACTAACGTCATCCCCACGTTCAGGATTTTAATGATTCTAGACGTTTTTGAACACGCATACTACCTTGATTACAAGAACGAGAGAGCCAAATTTGTCGACGCCTTCTGGAACATCGTCAACTGGAAAGAAGTAAACAAAAGGCTTGAAGATGCACTGAAGTAACACATCACAGCTTTCAAAGTCAACATCGATACCATCTGAAAGGAATGATTCATGTCATGATCTCGGTAATAGGCGCTGGGAAAGTAGGAAGTTCAGCAGCGTTCAACATCTTAAGATTTAGAATCAGCGATGTTGTCCTAATCGACATCGTTGAAAATTTAGCCCACGGCGAAGCACTCGACATGATGCAGGCCGCGCCCGCAATAGAGTTTGACGGAAAAATCCGAGGAACCAGCGACTTCAGTGAGATGGCGGGTTCAGAAATCGTGATCATAACTGCGGGCGAGGCGAGAAAGCCTGGAATGACCAGGGTTGACCTCATGTACAAAAACGCAAACATAGTCAAGTCCATAGTGAAAGAAGTTGTGAAATATGCTCCTGATTGCATGCTCATGCTCGTGACAAATCCAGTTGACATCATGACGTACATAGCCTACAAGGAGTCAGGTTTTGAGAGAAACCGCGTTTTTGGAATGGGTAACATTCTCGATACATTACGCTTTAGATCCTATATCGCTATGGAATTGAATTTTTCGAGAGAGGACATCCGCGCCTTAGTGATCGGGGAACACGGGGATTCCATGGTTCCCCTTGTAGACTACGCTTCTGTCTCGGGAATACCAATTGCAGATTTGCTTAAGAAAGAACAGATTGAGAAAATTGTAAACTTGACAAGAACCTCTGGGTCTGATGTAATTAAGCTGAAGGGGTCAACAATCTATGGGCCAGCAGCCGTCATTGCGATCATGGCCGACGCGGTTCTCAGAGGTCGAAACAGGGTAATGAGTGTTTCTACATACCTACAAGGCGAGTATGGGTTCTCAGATATTTCGATTGGCGTTCCAGTGGTTCTGGGCAGAAATGGGGTTGAACGAATTTTGGAGCTCAAATTGGCGCCTGAAATAAGGAAAGACTTTGAAAACTCTGTCCTAATCATAAAGGAAGCAATTAAGAAATTGAAAGAACAGAACTAAATAAGGTCTTAGAAGGGGGAGAAATGAATGACCGATAGTCTAGGCAAGGCAAAAAATATTTTTTACTTCAACACATGCGGTCAAATTAACACTGAAAAAACCTTAAAACTCGCCGTTCAAAGGGCGCATGAACTAAACATAAAAAAGATGGTTGTTGCTTCTGAGACGGGTCTAAGCGCCCTCAAAGCCGTTGACATGCTTCGAGACTCTGGAATAAACCTTATAGTTGTTACTTCCGCCGCCGGCACAAAAATTGAAAACACCGTAATTGGCGACTTGAGAATAGGCATTCCCAGCAAAAAGATCTGGGGTCAACTAGAAAAAAATGGCGCCAAAATCGTAAGAGCGACAGATCCGCTACACAACATTGGAGCCGCTCTGGAACGTAAAGGGTTTCCCACATTGGCAGCGTTGATCCGATTGTGTTTGGGAATGATTAGCTCAGGAACTGCCGTTTCCGTCACGGCTACGATGATGGCTACTGACAATGGTCTATTGAAAGAAGGAGAGGAAGTCATGGCTGTTGCAGGGTCGTGGGTCGGCTTAGACACGGCTGTTGTTGTTCGAGCGGCAAATTCGGTAAATTTTTTGAAAGCCGGAGCCATGCAGATAAAGGAGATCGTATGTAAACCTCGGAATCCTGCGCATAGTTGGCCAATAAATCAGAAAGACTGGGTTGGTAACTTAAAACTCTATGAAGAATTTACAGAATGATTGTGACGAAATAAAGGTTCTAAATAACGTGTAACTCAGCGACTGAGGAGACGACAGCATCAGCTAATTGCCCAAGTTTTTCTCGAGAGGTAAACCCAGTTAAAATGCCTATGCACGCCTTGAGCTTTGCGTTTCTTCCCATCTGCATGTCTGACGTAGAATCTCCAACCATAACCGCCTCATCTGGCACAGATTTTGTCATTCTTAGGATTTCCAATATCATGTCAGGGGAAGGCTTTCCATTCGTCACGTCGTCGCTACCTACTATTGCGTCGAAGAGCGAGGCTATTTTCAAGGCTTTAAATGATTCTACCGTGCGCCTGTGGGTGTCGGTGGACGCAATTGCCAACTTTAACCCGTGCTGTTTTAACTGCTTCAGTGCCTCTACCACGCCTTCCAGCAGAATCGAACCATAAGGCGGCTTCATAGAGTCATCTGCTTCAACATAAGACCCTTGAGCCAGTTGCTTAGCGTCACTCCAAGAATAACCACTTAAATAAAATGCCGCAGCCGCAATCAAGAGTTCTTCTCGGCGTGGCGCCGTCCCCAAAGGTCCGCCGTGATCTATTTCTCCATTTTTTAGGTCTACACCAACAATTTTTTCCCATACTCCAGCGATTTTTTCTCCCGCATGTTTTTGGACGCTGTTCTTTCGCGCTTTCGCCAATTCAAGCAACAACAAATGCTGGTTAACCAATGTGCCGTTTTTGTCGAAGATGACCAACTTGCACTCTACTGTTTTGTTTCCTGCAACTAACTTCGCCATGGCACTCTCCTCAACATGTCAATCGTTAAATAGTTTGCGGACATAATCTTTGCCTTCATGCTGGATTGTGAAAACCATGCCAGAGCTCCCTGAAATAACAGTAATCGCCAGACAGATGAAAAAAGAGGTCGCAGGAAAACGCATTGCAGAAATTGAAGTCAAGCAACCTAAAAACTTAAACATGCCGGTCTGGGAGTTTACGGAAACGACTAAGGAGAAAATTGTCAGCGATGTTGCGGGTAAAGGGAAGTGGCTATTCATAAAACTCGCCCCCGCATACTTCATACTCATAAACCTCGGTATGGGCGCAGAACTACTGTATTTCACTCCAGACCAGAAGCTCCCAGAAAAATACCACTTCAAACTAACCTTCTCTGATAAAACTGGGTTCACGATACATTTCTGGTGGTTCGGCTACATCCACCTTCTAAAAGAAGGAGACTTAACCAAACATAAACTAACTGCTCAACTTGGAATCTCACCTGCAAACGGAGAATTCACGTTGGCACGCTTCAAAGAACTGTTAGCCGAGAAGAAAACTGGAATAAAAAACTTCTTACTTGACCAGAAAAACGTAGCAGGCATCGGAAACGTCTACATACAAGACATTTTATTCAAGGCTAGGCTGCATCCAAACCGAAAAACCTCAACCCTATCTGAAAAAGAAATAGACGAACTATACAACGCGATCCAGAGCATATTAAATCGTAGCATCCAGTTGGGCGGATTAGCCTACGAAAAAGATTTCTACGGGCAGAAAGGCAATTTCACTGGAGACGAATTCCTCGTAGGATATAAACAAGGAAAGCCCTGCCCCGTGTGTGGCACAACGATAGAAAAAATCAAAACAGGAAGCACGTCCTCCTACATTTGCCCAAAGTGCCAAGCACTTGAAATTTGAACTCTAGCTGAACATGTCTTAAGCATCTTTATTGGCAAATGGCGCGGGGTGCGGGATTCGCACCCAAATTTACCAGTAAACTTCTCCATGAGTTCAAATTCTAGCTCCCGCACATCCTCGACAAGAAGATCGAGAGAAATGAATATTTGGAATGTTTAAGCTGCCAGATGAATCATTTCTGGAAATATTTGGCATATGGAAACATCACTTAAGAGTAGTGCCCAGCCGATTTCAATTTGTTGACGCCCAGCAGGGAATGGCAAACTTGAGTGTGAATTTTGATCTTGACCCAAGCCATTACGTTTGGCTAAGATGCGACAAACATCGTATGGGTAAGACTTTGGTGAGAAAAGGAAAGCGGATGGATCTTCCAGAGACTGATGAGAAAGAGCCAAAATGGGTCTTCTGTCCTATGAAGGAAGAAGCTATGAGGAAAGGATTGATTCCTTATAATCGGGATAGAGTCTCGACTTCTGAATGTGAGAAGTGCCAGTATTTTAAAGGTTATCAAGAGCCTCAAGCTCTAAGCGCTCCAAGCACAGAGAAAAATAAGCGTAGAAGAGTGCCTATTTTCCGAGTGACAAAAGAGATGATTGAGCAAGCCTTTCGAATGGCGACTGAAGAAGATAAAGAATGGCGGTCATCGGAAGAAGGAAACTCTCGATAAGGGTATCATGCCTTTTTGACTCAATTCCTCTGCTCTCCTGATAAGTCTACAATTTTTCTAGGTTAACTTCTAGAATTTTGCCTTTGTATGTTGCCTTTGCAGTCTTCTTTCTAACCTGTGCGGGGAGTTCGATGGTTCTATGGTATCGTCCGTTGGAAGCATTTCCATTGATTGTGAGCGTGTCTTCTGAAGCAATTATTATTAGACTTTTTTCATTAACGTTATCTGGAAGTTTTGTTAACACTTTAACGTAGCCTTTCTCCTCGAAGATATCTGTTAAAACTGTGTGGGTGTTTTCGGGCACAAAATTGGCTGCCTTACAAATTCTTTCTTTCCATTCTTTCGGATCATTGACGACAATGAAGACTTGGAAAATTTTTTCCCGCGAAATATTTTCAAACACTATATGAAGAGCATCTCGTCTGAACCCTAAGATGAATTTTCTCTTAGTGAGTTTTACGTCAGTAAGCTTTTCCAATTCGGTTTGGAAAATTGTTTGCCCACTAGGTGTGAAGAATATTAACCGTTTGTTCGTTAAGTACAGAAAGCCGGGTTTCCATGTTGTGCATTGTGAGGAGAAGCATGATTGTACACATGATAAGATTTCTTCACTATCCATCAAAAACGGTTTTTTCACGCTCAGTCCTCTTTGTTCTATGTGTTCCCAATTTGTAGGTGGGCAAAATTGTACGGAGGCCAAGGTCCGCTGTACTGGAATCTCAATCCATGGTTTTCATGTTCTCTTCTAAGTGTTTCCAGCGTTTTTTCGAACTCCTCCATTTTATCTCTGTCTACAAGAAAAGCCCCATTCATTATCATGTCATCACTTATTCGTTTCATTAGCCTACTGTCTACTGCGACTTTGCCAAGAACTTCGTAAATTCTGACACCGTACTCGTATGCTTTCTTACTTACCTCTTCTACAAACTTGCGTGTAACTGCTGTGACCAATTTTTCCCTTGAAAATCGATCTTTCTTTAAGTGCTTAGATGCCAGCGCCTCTTTAAGTTCTTTGATCTCGTCATTTGTATTTTCGATATCGCGTTTGGCAGTTTCCAGGTCATAAAAGACTTTAACTCCCATCTCGACTTTGCCTTCTAGTTTTTTCAGGTAGATTCTGAAGGTTCTGTAAAACTTCGTTAGTAGCCATTTTACTCTGTTTTCGTTTATGAAAATGTTGTTGAACCCTAGTGGAAGTACTGTGTGTTTCTGCAAGACATGTTCAACAACTTTCTCATGGGCTAGTGCGTTGGCTTCACTCGGCTCATATTCCCTTAGAGGCGTGTCACTAACAACCGCACTTACGTCATTGCAAGGTATCGTGTAAACTGTAGTCCTATCTATTCCGATTTTACCGAAGTTTTGCTTTTCTCCTCCCTCTATTATGCAATAAACGTATTTACCCTCGTAGTGAATTTCTTTCGTCTTCTCAGATTTGCGTGACATTTTTTCACCTCTCCATGATAGGATCATGTTGGGGCTACGAAGCTATATGGAGGCCAAGGTCCCGTAAAACGCAAATCCAATCCCCTCGATTCTTTAATTTTGGCTAGTTCTTCTCCGAGGGACAAGGTTTTGTCTTTATTTACCAAAAGTGACAAATTTATGATCATTTGTTTGTTCTTGTCTACTTTCTTCGTCTTTTCCACACGGAGATCATCGGCATACCTTTTAATTCTCTCATAGAAACCCTTGAAAAACTCGTCTGCCTTTTCATCCATCGCTTTTCTTAGTGCTTGTTCCATCTTTTGCCTATAGAAATAAGCCATTCCGGGCGGTTTTTCTTCCATCTCTTCTTTCAGTTTCCTGATTTCCTGATTTGTCTCTGTAAGGTCTTGCGCAATAATCGTTGGGTTCCAGAAGATTTGAACACCAACTTCAACTTTGTCTTTGACCTTCTCGATCTTTGCCTTCAGGTTTTCGTAGCTTTCTTCCAGCCACTTAACCAAATTTTGTTCTGCACTGACTAATTCATCACCCTTAATTATCGTGTCGAACCCCAAAGGAAGCACTGTGCCGAATTTTTCCCAAGCCGTTTCAACCACCTTTTGATGTGCCAGCACCCATTCCGTTACCTTTTCAGCGTTTTCTGACCTGTAAGGTCTTGGAAGGCACTTATGGACGACTGCGCCAATGTCTTTGTAAGGTATTATGTAAACCTCATTTTCATCTATCCCTATCTTGCCAAGGTTTGCCTCTTGCCCACCGTCTGCTA